>Ga0302320_10005117_pt1 | contig 29506 bp, 28 predicted proteins | sample Bog_T0_3_FD_202130 | JGI IMG/M metagenome (GOLD analysis project Ga0302320, IMG submission 202130) | Peat permafrost microbial communities from Stordalen Mire near Abisko, Sweden - Bog_T0_3 | ecosystem: Environmental > Terrestrial > Soil > Wetlands > Peat | place: Sweden: Abisko, Stordalen Mire...
TAGCACCGGTAACAATTTACTCAACGGAACCTACTATTTTCGCCAAGTCATCTATCAGTCCTCCGGCGGCAGCCTCAGCGGCGCGTACTCTTACTACGGAAATATTTCGTTCAACGGCTCGGGCACCTATTCGATCACGGCTGCCACGTTTGTGCAGTACACAAGTTCGGGGCCCCAGGTGAACACTGCCGCAACCGCCACCGGGACATATTCGGTATCTGCCAGCGGTTATGGATTCATGTCGAGTCCCGTCATCACAGGCGTAAATATCGTCTTCCTCGTTTCCAACGGCATCATAGTCGGCAGCGAGACCGAGAACACGCAGTCGGTGAATGACATGTTCGTCGCGGCCCCTTACAGTACTTCCCTCGGCCTGTCGAGTCTCTCCGGAACGTACACGATCGCGAGCATGTTTCCCAGCGCCGACGCGACCTACCAGTTCAGTCCGAACGGCACCGCTATTCTGCCCGGCACTCTCAGCATCTCAGGCTATAGCACTTCGGGCAGTACGGCCACGCAGAGCTCTTCCGGCATCAAGATTGCCTATTCAAACGGAGCCTACGCGATCAGTTTCCCCAATAACACCTCGGCCAACTTCTATTCCGGAGGCACGCTCAACAACGGCGGAACGGGTTCGTTATTCCTCTACAGTTCGCCCGATTCCAACTTCGTCTTCGGCGGTACGCAGTACGGTTACGACATGTTTGTCGGTGTCCGTAATGTCTCCAGCGGAACGAGCACGCCGCTCTCCGGACTTTATTACGAAGCGGGAATCGACAACAATTCGTCAAGCGGTCTCGACACATATTACGGCACGTTCAACGCCTTCCAGGGGAGCATCATCGGCCATGAGCGTCTGATCTCTGCCGGTTACACCCCGGAAGGTTTGACCTACTACAACAACTATCCCGCGAGCATCAGCGGTAGCTATACGGACTCATCCAATACCGTGAATTATACAGTCGGCGTGGCCAAAACCGGCCAGAACGGCATACGAATAGGCTACGGCACGGCTGGCCTTCCCGCTATTGAGGTTGCGCTCCCGTATACCCCTCCGACAGTGACACAGTCCATCTATCTCGATCCCACCGGAATTGTGAATACCGCGAGTTCAGCGCCCTATACGGCGGGAGTTTCACCCGGCGATTTCATCACGATCTACAATGGCGTGGGCCTTGCCAATTCGACGACCTTCGCTCCTCCCGGAGCCTTTCCCACCAGTCTCGGCGGCGTGAGTGTCCTCGTCGATGGCATATCGGCACCTATCTACTATGTGAGCCCTACTCAGATTTCCTTTCTCGTGCCATACGAAATATGTCCGGCGTCGCCGTGCACGTTTCCGATTGCTTCCATCCAGGTCAATAACAACGGCCTGAAGTCTAATATCGCGACCACCTATGTCAATCTGACCACCCCCGGCGTCTTTACGGCGAATCCAGTGGGTGGCGACGGCATCGCCGCCATGATCGACTTCCCCGCTTCCGGCGGCTATTTTATCGTCAGCGCCAATAATCCCGCCAATCCCGGCGATGCCGTTGCCCTGTATCTCACCGGCCTCGGCGCTCCCTTTCCGACTAATGGCGATGGCGCCCTTGGACCGGCAACCGGGGACAGCCTTGTCCAGACCATCAATGTCGATGTCAACGGAATAAGTGTGGGAACACCCGGCTATCTGGGTCTTGCTCCCACCCTCGCTGGACTTTACCAGATCAATTTCAATATACCGACACTCTGCACCGTCTCGGGCCAGACCGGCTGCATCAACTCCGGTAACAACTCGATAGGCATTTCGGGCCCCGATTCTTACTCCAGCGAGTCGTACATTCCCGTCAGCTCAGGTGGAACCACTGCCCTGCGGACATCGCAGACCAGTTCCGTAGTACGCAAGACGACTCTGCCGCGCCTCAGCAACTCCGGCAACCGCTAATCGGATACATGGCCGGTGGGTTAAATCCCACCGGCTCGCCCGTTCCCGCTATAATAGACCCCAGAAGCTCTGAGTCTGTTGATCCCATGCTGGACGTCCGAAAAAAACTTGAAGAGGAAATCGCCGCGCTTGAGTATGAATTGCGCAACGAACTTCCCAAAGAAATCCTGAAAGCCCGCGCTCACGGCGACCTGAAAGAAAATGCCGAGTACCACGCCGCCAAAGAGCGGCAGGGCTTTGTCAACGCGCGCCTCGGCCAGCTCAAGAAGCGCATGAGCGAAGTGGCGATGATCGACGTCACCAAGATCCCGCACGACCGCGTCGGACTGGGCTCGCGCGTCGTCATCCTCGATAGCAGCAAAGAGGAAGAGATCGCCTATCATCTGGTTACCAGCGAAGACGCCGATGTGACACAGGGCCGCGTATCGACCAGTTCGCCCATCGGAAAGTCGCTGCTGGGCAAAGAAATCGGCGATATGGTAAAACTTGTGACCCCGGGCGGCACCAGGGAACTGGAAATCCTGTCGCTGAAGACCATTCACGATTTCATCGTTCCCGACGACAAGCAACAGGGCTCATGACCATCACAAGAGGCATCGGCCTCTTTTTTGGCCGCATCATACAGGCCATCGTCAGCGCCCTGGCCCTCTCGCGGGTCCATCCGAATGTCCTGACTTTTATCGGACTTCTGATCAATATCTGGGCCGCTTTTCTGTTCAGCTACGGCAAGTTTGTCGCGGCGGGTTTGGTTGTCATCGGTGCCGGCCTGTTCGACATGGTGGATGGTCGCGTCGCCCGCGAAACCAACCGGGTCACGCGGTTCGGCGGCTTCTTCGATTCGGTGCTTGATCGTTATTCCGATCTCGCCCTGCTGGTGGGTTTGTTGATCTACTATGCGTCGATCAACCGCTATTTCTATGTGGTGCTGACCGCCATTGTGATGACCGGAACGGTGCTCACCAGTTACGCGCGCGCACGCGCCGAAAATACCATTCCAAAATGCAAAGTAGGTTTTCTCGAGAGGCCCGAGCGCGTGGTTCTGATTATCATCGGAGCGCTTGCCAATCGCATGGCTCCGGTGCTGTGGGTTATCGCGGTGCTTTCGAATATCACCGTCATCAGCCGGATCGTCTTCACCTGGGAAGAGACCAAGCGCATCGGCGAGGCTTAGTCGGCCCCGCCCTGGCCTGAATGTCTACGCCGCCTTTTCAGCCTTCGTCAGCGATTTCCGATGATCGGCCCAGCGCTTCTTCTGCGCGGCGGCAATCCGCTTACGAGCCGAGGCGCTCAGCGTACGCTTCTTGCGCGTTGTCCCACCCGGCGCCGCGACGGCCGCCGGAGCACTTACTTTCTCCCCTAACTGACTGTTGATATGGTCGATCTTGACCTGAATCGCGTCGCGTTCCTGTTCGAGATGCGTAAGTGCGTAGCGTAGTATATCTGCGTTCGTGTTGGATTTTGCCATCTAAGCCTCAACGAACGACTATATCATAGGAAATGCGCATTCTGATTCAGAGAGTTACCCGCGCCGAAGTACGGGTGGATGACAAGATAGAAGGCCGGATTAGTCTGGGCGCTGTGGTGCTCATCGGCATAGCTAAATCGGATAACTTCAGTGACGCCGACTATCTGGCGGATAAGCTATTAAACCTGCGATTTTTCTCCGATCAGGACAGCAGGATGAACTTAAGCGCTACGGATATCGGAGCGGCGCTCCTGCTGATTTCCCAATTCACCCTCTATGGCGATTGCCGCAAAGGCAGACGCCCCGGATTCGACGCCGCCGCGCCGCCGGAACGTGCCCGCGAGTTATACGACTACTTCGTCGATCAGGTCCGGCAGAGCGGCCTTGATATCCAGACCGGAGTTTTTCAGGCCCACATGCAGGTGGAACTCACCAACGACGGACCTGTCACCCTGTTACTCGAATCCCCCGCGGTTTGAAGGCCGCCCGATATACTGATGGTTCCTTATGGCTAAATCCGTTTCCTATCGCGACGCCGGCGTCAACATCGATGAAGCCGACCGCGCCGTCGGCGCTATTCGTAAGATGGCTCGCGCGACTTTCACCAAAGGCGTTCTCACCGAGATCGGTTCATTCGGCGGGTGTTTCGCCCTGCCACGAATGAAGCAGCCGGTGCTGGTCAGTTCAGTCGATGGCGTGGGCACCAAACTGAAGATCGCCTTCGCTACCGGCCGTCACGATACGGTTGGCGAAGACCTGGTCAACCACTGCGTCAACGACATTGCGGTGCAGGGCGCGAGCCCGCTCTTCTTCCTCGACTACCTCGCCGTGGGGAAACTGGAGGCGGGAGTCGCCGCCCAGGTGGTTTCCGGCATTGCCCGCGGCTGCAGCGCCAACGGCTGCGCGCTGATCGGCGGCGAAACCGCCGAGATGCCCGGCATGTACCTCGATGGCGAGTACGACCTGGCCGGCTCCATCGTCGGCGTGGTGGAAAAGCCGAAAATCCTGACCGGCGCCAAAGTGCGTAAGGGCGACGTTCTGGTCGCGATGGCATCCACGGGACTGCACACCAACGGTTACTCGCTGGCCCGGAAGCTGCTGTTCGACGTTGCCGGACTCCAGCCCGATTCTCAAGTGCCCGAACTCGCCGCCGTCCTGGCCGATACGTTGCTGCAGGTGCATCGAAGCTACCTGCGGCCGCTACAGTCGCTGGTGAAGGCCGACGCGCTTTCGGCGGCCGCGCATATCACCGGCGGCGGCGTCACCGACAACCTGCCGCGCGTGCTGCCCAAAGGTCTCGCCGCAGTCATCGACACCGGCTCCTGGCGGGTGCCGCCGTTATTTGAAATGCTGCGCCGCATCGGCAACGTTCCCGAAGACGACTGGCGCCGCACCTTCAACCTGGGCGTCGGCATGATCTTCGTGGTGCCCACGAAGAAGGCCGATAAGGCTCTCAGAACGCTCAAAGGCGACGCCTGGATCATCGGCGAAGTTGCCGCGCAGCGCCGCGGCAAGGGCCGCGTGGAGTATCGCTAGTCTATGCGGCTCGGTATTTTGATTTCCGGCCGCGGCTCCAACTTCGAGGCCATCGCCAACGCCATTGCGCGCCGTAAACTCGACGCCGAAATCGCCATCGTCATCAGCAACCGCACGTCGGCGGGCGGCCTCGAGATCGCCCGCGAGCGCGGTATTCCGATGCGTGTCATCGAATCGCGCGGCATGGAACGCGAAGCTTACGACAAGCTGGTCATCGACGAACTGATGACGCACGAGGTGGATCTGGTCTGCCTGGCCGGCTTCATGCGCCTGCTGAGCGCATCGTTTGTCCAGGCGTTCCCCAACCGCGTGGTGAACATCCACCCTTCCCTGCTGCCCGCTTTTCCCGGCCTCGACGCGCAGCGGCAGGCGCTCGAATACGGCGCCAAAATCACCGGCTGCACGGTGCATCTGGTCGATGAATTTCTGGATTCCGGACCTATTCTGGTGCAGTCCGCGGTCCCGGTTCTCGATGCCGATACGGTGGAGACGCTCTCCGCCCGCATCCTCGCCCAAGAGCACGTTATCTACCCGAAGGCTATCCAGTATCTGGTGGAGCGGCGAGTGACTCTCGAAGGCCGCCGCGTCATGATCCGGGAAGACGAAGCCGATTAGAACTCCAGCCAGCGAATCATGCCCGCGGTTTGCTGGTTCGCAACGCTGGACGGCGTATATTCCACAATAAGCGGAAATGGCTGCAGGGCGCCGCATTTCATTTCCGGCGACGCGCCGGGTCGTCGGACAATCTCAACCGCCGCCGGCACGGGCATATCGAATAACACCTGCTTGCCGTCAATCGCGATTCCCAGCTTTGACATCTCATCCGATCCCGGCGGTGCGCAGCGCAAGCCAACCGCCGTCCCCTGCGCACGCATCACGACTTCGCCGGGATGCGCGGCCGCGGGACCTTTCGAACGGGCTTCGATGAGGGCGAGCATGCGATCCGCCGACTGCTCCTGCGTCGGAGTTTTCGCCGCCTTGCGCGCGGCTTCCCCTTCACTGCGGGCCCGATCGACATTTCCTTTTTCGAGATCGACATATGCCATGGCGGAGTTGAAGATTGCCGCACGCTCGGGAGCCACCGTTCCCACTCCGCCGAGCAGGCTGAAGGCCGCGTCGAAATCGCGAAGATCTACTTTGACGATGCCCAGTTCGAACTGCGCTTCGGGAAAATCCGGCTGTAGTTTGAGCGCACGCTCCAGTTCCGCGACGACTGCGCCGGGGGGCTGTTTGGCATCGCGATCCAGAGCCGCCAGTTGCAGACACAACTGCGCATCGGTACTGCCGAGGTCGTACGCTTTTCTGAACTCCATGCGGGCCGCCTCTCTTTGCTGGATCCCGAGCGCGAGATAGCCGGCCGACGCGAAGGCTTCCGGCCGTTTCGGTTCGTCGGCTTCCAGTTGCTGGTAAAGACGGCTGGCTTCGGCGATATGGTGTGACGCGGCATGCAGATCGGCCAGCATGAGAAACGATTCGTAGGCGGAGACCGGAGCGACAACGGGCGTCTCGCCGGATTTTTCAAACGGAGTCAGGAACACGGTTCCGTAGAGTTTTTTCCGGCTCAGATATTCCTGCAGGTCGGCAAATACACGGGCCTCCGTCTTACCGAAGGCGGATTGGAGCGCGTCGTCGAGACTGCGGCCCCTGTTCAGAGCGCCGATGAACACGCCAAAATTCTTCTTGTAATCCGGGGAGAGATAGAGCATGTGAGCGAGCGCCCAGCTCTCCGCATAAAACATACCCACCCGGTTCGCCTCGTTATATTGGACCGAGTTATGGCCGATCGACTCGAGTTCCGACAGAGTCAGCCATTGCCCCTCTTCGAGCGTTTTCTCACGCGCCTCAATCAGGTCGCCGACCGCCACGCCGTCCTTCACGGGTCTGAGGGTGGAATAGACCTCGGCCCATCCTTCATTGAGCCAAAGCGGAATTTTCAGCCCGCTGTGGCGAATCACGAGGTGGACATATTCATGAATTGTGACCGGATAGCTTTCCGCCGAGGGCTCTCCCATTACGATGGAGTCGCGCAGCGGTCCGGGCGCATAATAGGCCGCGACGGAGCGGCTGGGAGCGTAGATATAGAACAAATCCGGATCGTGGAAAATGACGATCCGGGTGGGAAACTCGGTGGGTGGCCTGACAGGAGACGCCTCGGTAAAGAACTCGCGCACCCGTTCGAAATGCAGGATAGCGTCGCGCGCTTTTTTCTGGTCGCACGTGGCATACATTTCGAAATGCGACGAAGTGACGCGAATCCATTTGTCCTTATCCTGAGCGAAAGCGGGAAGCGCGGCCAGCAGCGCCAGAAGGATTGCGGCGCAAGACCGAATCATTGCGGGTCCTCCACGTCGATTTCCATGCGCAGGAGCGCGGTGCCCAGGGTCTTGCCCTGCGGATCGGCCCGCAACGAGAGCGTACCCCCGCCATCGAGGCTATCGTACAAGAGAAAATTCAGCGCGCTTAAGTTGGGCAATTCAAAGCGTTCCACTTTCCCGTGGCACACGCTCGCGAAATGCTCTTTTACGCGCTCCGGGGTGACATATTTCAAGAGAACACCATAAAATTCGGGCTTGCGCGCGATCAGGCCGATGTTACTGGTGTTCCCCTTGTCTCCGGAGCGGGAGTGGGCAATATCGAGCAAAAGTATTTTCATTTGGACACCAAACCGGGTACCGACAGAGAAACTACCGGTGTTACGAGGTGCTTCGGAATCAGGGCGGGCCAATAGGCCATCACTTCTTCCACTTTGGGCCGCCCCGCGCCTAATCCGGTGACCGAGGGCGGTCCGCTCAGCACCAGAGGCGCGATTTCTTTCGTAAACCGTTCGACCGCCGCGCGGTTCTTCGAGCGCACGCCAAACCGCATCACCACTTCCGGCAACTGCGCCGCCAGTTCCGGCGAGGGTTCAGCCGCGGCGATGCCGTGGCACGCGCTGGCGCCCAGCAATTCGCTGTGAACCGCATCCAGTTCGAGACCAATCCGCTTCAATCGCGCGGCCAGAATGCGCGCGCCGGCCTGAGCTTTGGCATAAGCGTCCGGCCAGGCGTAGGCGACCGAGCCAATCGCCCGGTAACCGGCCGCGTAGCTGATGGAGACCTTGTAAGTGGGCGTGGCCGGGCTGCCCTGAACGCCCGTGCAGCGCACGCGCTCCGACCCATCCGCGGCGAGCGTGAACGAAGTAAAATCCGCCGCGCAATCCGGCGTGAGATAGGCGCGCGGATCGCCGATCTCATAGACCAGTTGCTCGGTCACGGAGGCGACGGTCACCCTGCCGCCGGTTCCCCGATGTTTCGTGATGACGAAAGAGCCATCGGGCTCCGCCTCGACAATCGGATAGCCGATATCTTCGAGATCCGGAATTGTCCGCCAGTCGTCCTGGCAATTACCGCCGCTGCCCTGCGCGCCGCATTCGATGGCGTGGCCGGCGACGATTCCGGCCGCCAGCTTGTTCCATTCATCCGGCCGCCAGCCAAACTCGTGAATCATGGGCCCGAGCACGAGAGCGGCATCGGCACAGCGCCCGGTAATCACGATCTGTGCGCCGCCAGCGAGGGCTTCGGCGATGGGAAAAGCGCCAAAGTAAACGCTGGCACTGCGCACACGATCGCGGACCACAGCGAGCGGTTCGCCCGTATCCATATTGCGAAACTCAACGCCGCGCCCGAACAACTCGTCGAGGCGCTGGGTGATATCGTCGCCGGAAACCGTGGCCACAGAAACATCGGCGCCGTTGCGAGCGGCTACCGCCAGTACGGCGCGCCGGCAGGCTTCGGGATTCAGACCGCCGGCGTTGGCTATGAGGCTGACATTACTGGCGAGAAGATCGGGGAGTACACGGTCGACGACATCGACAAAATCGCGCGCGTAGCCGGCTTCGGGATCGCGGGAGCGCTGCTTTTGCAGAATCGACATAGTGACCTCGGCGAGGTAGTCGAGGGTGAGATAGTCGATGGGCCCGCGACGGACCTGATCGAGCGGAGCGTCCGGCGAATCTCCCCAGAAGCCCTGGCCGTTAGCTATGCGAATCAAGCGCTTGTTTCCCGTCTGTGGCAGGTGAACCGTTGATACAGACCCGGTTCGTCACACTTCGATCATACGATGAATTGAAAGGCGGGTTGCGAAATGGGGCTGTCGCGGGTCAGGCAGCTTTTGGGACATTTGACCCGCGGTAAAGCACCATTCCCGCCCGGAAGATCCAATGTACGGCCAGGTTGTTGGCGTGTTGTTCCATAGATTGGTGCTTCGATCATCAGATTGTGCTTCCATCAGCGCAGGTGACCCGGCGTCCAGGCGAGCCGCCAGCATCGGCGCGCGCGCAATGTGACGTTCACCTCTTCAAGCGAGCCAAAGAAGCCCGCAAAGGCCTGCTCCAGATGAACGGGACGACGCCTCGACTGGCGGAAATCCTTCGGCCGGAACTGATCGCGGCGCGAAACCACCGCCGTGCCGAGCGGACGGTATTCATGCGTTCCCTGAGCCCAGGCGAGGTCAGATTCCCGATCGATCCACAAGGCGAAACCCACGTTTTCAGTTAAGCATGCCGTTTGCGATGCGCCGGTGCCGTATGATGTGAACTCCGGCATGTGGTTTACCATCCCTAATCTGTTTACGTTGCTGCGCGTGGCGATGACGCCGTATATTCTGCTCGAACTGGCCCGCGGCCGGTACATGATTGCGGGCTGGACGTTTGGGGCGGCGGCCTTCACCGATACGCTGGATGGGTTTATCGCACGCCGGTTCCATGCGGAGTCGCGAGTGGGGCTTTATCTCGATCCGATGGCGGATAAACTGCTGCTGAGCAGTATTTATATCGGCCTGATGCTGGGGCATGCAATTCCGGTGTGGGTGGTAGCGGTGGTCTTCGGAAGAGATTTGTGGATTCTGCTGCTGTCGGGGATTGCGCTGCGTTTCACGAAATTCCGCGAGTTGCAGCCGAGCGTCTGGGGCAAGGCGAGCACCTTTGCGCAGATTATGACAGCGGTGGGGATTATGGCGGCGCGGGCTTATGACAACGCAGTGTTCGGAAGGATTGCCGGCGTACTGATCTGGGGAGTGGTGGCGCTGGCGGCCATCAGCGCGGCGGATTACACGGTCCGCGGCATAAGATTCTGGCGGCGTTCCGCGTCTCGGGAAAGGCCAGGGGCTTGCACCAGTGATAATGGAAGAGTAGTCTAGAAGCAAGAGAATGGTTTTCAGATGACGCGTTACGTTCCGGCCCGCCATTACATTTCTTTCGGAGTTGCGGCGCTGGCTCTTGCGGGCTTTTCGGCTTGGCTGGGCATGACGCTGACGCGCGGTCTGTTCGTTCCCGCCGTCTTGTTTTTTCTCACCGCGGTGCTTCTGATGGCTCTGGCATTGCGACCGGCGATTCGCGTGTACGATGCGCATATCGAGATCGGCAAGCGCGTGATTCCGTGGCAGGATATTCAGCGGGTGGACCGCACGGGATGGATTTCGCCGCTGGTGGTCCGCCTCACTCTGTTCGACGACGAGAGTCTGACGATTGTCTATCCCGGTGAGGTGGATTGCTGTAAACACGTACTCCGGACCGTTCGTCAAATGGCGACTTCGGCGATGATCGACGGCATTCCGTACCGGCAGTACTGGGGCGAGATGCTGGGTATGTCGGAGACCCGGCAATTAGCGCCGGCGAAACAGCGGGTGCTGCGTCCCGAAGACGAAGAAGAGGTGGAACGCCTCTATTTCCTGCTGAAGACGGTCGGTCATATCGACCCGCGCAATTCCGGTGAGGAACGCTGAACGGCGTTAACGCGTACGCCGATCCTCGGTCATGAAGCGCGCTCCAGTCTGGCTGGCAGGGGTACTGATCTGTATTATTGCTGCGGGTTGTATCTTCGCCAGACCACTTCTTCGCAGACTTGGTTCACTGTATGTGCAGGATGGTCCGCCGGTCGCCGCCGACATGATTGTAGTGCTGGCGGGAGATGGTTCAGGCGACAGAATCCTGAAGGGAGCTGAACTGGCGCGGCAGGGCTTCGCTCCGACGGTGCTGGCCGATAGCTCAGAACTAACTTACGGCCGCACGGAATCGGACCTGGCAGCGGGATTCGCTATTCAAAACGGCTATTCGCCCGACCTTTTCGTACGAGTCAACTGGCGCGCGAACAGCACGCTCGAAGAAGCCAGACATGTGGTGAACGAGTTACGAAGGCGCGGGGCTCACCGGGTGCTCGTGGTGACAACGCTGTGGCATACGGCACGAGCCGGGCGAATTTTCCGCAGGCTTGCGCCCGAAATCGACTTTCACATGATCGGAGTGAGGGATCCGTGGTGGCATGACGGCGCGTGGTGGAGGGAGCGGGAAGGGCGCAAGATTTTCCTGCTGGAGGGCGCTAAGACCATCGCCGATTATCTGGGAATTTAGCGACAGCCGAGGCCGCGGGTACTTCGGGTCCGAGTTCGGCTTCGAGGATGGCGCGTAAACGGACGGTTTCGTCGGGATCGACCGCGATGTTTTGCTTTTCCTGGGTGAGGCCGCGCATGAAAATCATGGCCCGTCCGGAATCGAGGAAATCGACGTAGGCGATGGAATCGAGGCGGATCACTCTGTTGTGTATGCGGACAAACCGCCGCTCGCTCATCGCCCCATCCCGAGAATCGATTGCAGATATCCGAACTGATCCTGCATCAGCCCGAGCATGGGACCGGATAGTTCTTTCACCGCGAACCACGCCGTGCTTCCGGCCAGCGCTATGCTGACCACCTTGTTCTTGGTGATGAAGGTACGGACAAAACCGGCCGCGGCGAGCGGCCCTCCGGCTACGACCAGGTTGTACTGATCGACGTATCTGCCAACGATCTGCTGGAGATCGGAGAGGTTAACGTAATGATCCACACGCCGATTTTATGGCGCGGGGATTATGCCGCGCAAGTTGTCCGAGGTTAATTGTCCAAGGTTAATCGGGTCCGGCACATAACTAAAGAGAGTGGTCAGGCGACTGGTTCAAAGGCCAGCTGGTCGCCCTTGCAGGTGGTACCGGGAGCGATGGTACCGGCGGGCAGTTCGATGATGGAGTGGGCCAGCAGGCAGAGCGAAAGACGCCATGGGGCGACGTTCGGAACAATCTTGCGCACTACCTTTTTCTTATCGATGTAGACAAGATCGATGGCGAACTTCATGAAGAAGGTGTGGACGCCTTCGCAGGGGACGATCCACAGGCCTTCTCCGGGCCGAAGCTCTTTGTGTTTCAGGAGGCCGACGGTGCGCTTTTCGCTGGTATCGGCAAGATCGATGGCATCGCCGATGACGATGCCGCGGGTCAGGTTGCGGAGGCGATACTTCACAAGCTATTCGACCCGGTAATTGGGCGCTTCCTTGGTGATGATGACGTCGTGAACGTGGCTTTCGCGGAGTCCGGCGGGCGAGACGCGCACGAAGCGGGCTTCCTGCTGCAACTGCGGGAGCGTCCAGCAGCCGCAGTAACCCATGCCGGCGCGGAGGCCGCCGACGAGTTGATAGACAAGGTCCGACAGCGGGCCTTTCGACGCGACGCGGCCTTCGATTCCTTCGGGGACAAGTTTCTGAGTGGGGTCGAGCCCGTAGCGATCGGTTTTGCCCGAAGCCATGGCGCCCAGAGAACCCATGCCGCGATAAGTCTTGAAGGTTCGTCCCTGGAAGAGGATGGTTTCGCCGGGACTCTCATCGGTGCCGGCGAGAAGGCTGCCAATCATAACGACGTCGGCACCCGCGGCGATGGCCTTGGTGATGTCGCCGGAGAATTTCACGCCGCCATCGGCAATCAGGGGCACGCCGCCCTCGCGGGCCGCGCGGCTGCACTCCGCGATTGCGGTGATCTGCGGAACGCCTGCCCCCGACACGATGCGGGTGGTGCAGATAGAGCCCGGTCCGATGCCGACCTTGATGCCATCCACGCCGAGATCGATGAGCGCCTTCGCGCCTTCATAGGTGCCGACATTGCCGGCAATCAACTGCACCGAAGGCATGGATTTTTTGATCGCCTTCACGGCGTTGAGGACGCGCAGGCTGTGTGCGTGCGCGGTATCGATTGCGATCACGTCGGCTTTCTTGCCGACGAGTTCGGTGGCACGCTCCAGAAAATCGCCCGTCGCGCCGATGGCCGCGCCTACGCGCAGACGGCCCTGTTCATCCTTGGCTGCGTTGGGATACTTCAGCTTTTTCTGGATGTCCTTGACCGTGATCAGACCCTTCAGGACGTACTGATCGTCCACCACGAGGAGTTTTTCCACGCGGTGTTTGTGAAGGATGATCTCCGCCTCTTCGAGGGTGGTGCCCACGGGAACGGTGATGAGGTTTTCTTTGGTCATCACATCGGCTATGGGCAGATCGAAACGGGTTTCGAAGCGCAGATCGCGGTTGGTCAGAATGCCGACCAGCCGGCCGCCCTTCGTGACGGGCACGCCGGAGATCCGGTAGCGTTTCATCAGATCGAGCGCATCGGAAATCTTTTTATCGGGCCCGATGGTGACGGGATCGACAATCATGCCGCTTTCACTGCGCTTGACGCGATCGACTTCTTCCGCCTGTTTCTCGATCGACATGTTGCGGTGAATGAAGCCGACGCCGCCCTGCTGGGCGAGCGCGATGGCGAGGTGGGATTCGGTGACAGTGTCCATCGCGGAACTGACGATGGGAATGTTCAGGGGAATGCCACGGGTTAGCCGGGTTCTGGTGTCCGCTTCTCCGGGAAGAAGCTCACTGTGGGACGGTACGAGGAGAACATCGTCGAAGGTTAGACCTTCGGGGATCGCGTTAGGGATCATCTCTGGTCATTTCAGTGTAGCGTGCGACCTGATGGCCCTCGGTTGCATCATAGGAGGAGCCGGCTTCCGGACGCACCCCCGGAGGCTCGCCGACATGCGTCGGTGCATACGAAATTACCGCTTATGACCAATTTGAGTACCCTGTTTCCAGCGCTTCTGCGTTGCCGGCATTTGACTGCGGCGGCGATCGCGATGGCCGCTTTACTGAGCACAAGTTGCAGTACAGATTCGAAGGCTGGCACGACTGGCGCTCCCCCGCCCCCGCTGGTGGACGTGATCACGGCGAGCGCGAGCGACGTACCGATTGTTTCCGAATTCGCCGCCCAGACTTTCGCGCGCGACCGGGTTGAGGTTCGGGCGCGCGTGGATGGCTACGTCGAAAAATGGCTCTTCAAGCCAGGCGATCATGTCACGGCGGGCCAAACGCTTTACGTGCTGGATCTGCGGCCGTACCGCGCGGCGGTGGATGAAGCGACGGGCAACGTCAAGCAGACCGAAGCGGACGTGCAATTCGCGCAGAAGCAGGTGGCACTGCTGCAGGCGCAGGCCAATCTGGCGGTGGCGCAGGCCTCGATGCTAAAAGCGCAGCAGGACGTGGATCGTCTGAAACCGCTGGTGGAGCAGGATGCGGCGCCCAAACAGGATCTGGACGCGGCCACTGCGGCACTGGCGGCGGCGCAGGCCACGGTGCGCGCGAATCAGGCGAACGTGGATCAGACGCGGCTTTCGGCATCGACGCAGATTGAGTCTACGCAGGGGAAACTGGAAGCACAGCGCGGGGCTCTGGAGACGGCGCAACTGCATCTGCAGTACGGAACAATTGCGGCTCCGATCAGCGGCGTCATTGGCGATACGTTGGTCCCGGTGGGCGGTATCGTGACGGCGAATTCGACGCAGCCGCTGACGGTCATTGTGCCGACAGATCCGATGTGGGTGCGGATTCAGATGAGCGAGAACCAGTACCTGGCGTATGGAAAACGCAAAGCCGCGGGGCAGGACGGGCTGGAACTGATTCTGGCGGATGGGTCGACTTATGCACATAAGGGGCGGCTGGATACAGTGTTGAACGAAGTGGATCCGAAGACGGGCACGCTGGAGGTGCAGGCGCGCTTTCCGAATCCGGAAGGGCTGCTGTTGCCCGGTCAGTTCGGACGTGTACGTTTTCAGACAGACGAACGGAAGGACGTGATTCTGGTGCCGCAGCGTGCCGTGCAGCAGGTTCAGAGCCTGCAGACGGTGTACACGGTAGGCGCGGATAAGAAAGTTGAGGCGCGAGCGGTGAAAACCGCGGAACGTGTGGGCGACGACTGGATCATCGAGCAGGGCCTAAAGGTGGGCGACAGCGTGATTGTGGAGGGCCAGATGCGAATTCGGCCGGGCGTACCGGTCACGGCCAGGCCATTCCATTCGGAACCTGCAACGACAGCCGATCCGGCGAAAGCGGGTAATTAGCTCATGGCGCGCTTTTTTATCGATCATCCGGTATTCGCGATGGTGATCGCGATCGTTATTGTGATTCTTGGCGGCGTGGCGATTCCGTCGCTGCCGATCTCTACTTATCCCGAAGTGGTGCCGCCTGTGGTGCAGATTACGGCGAACTATCTGGGCGGCAACGCGCAGGATCTGGAAACTACGGTTGCGCAGCCGATTGAAGAACAGCTGGTGGGGCTCGATGGCATGTTGTACTTCCTGACGACTGCCGGTAACAACGGCACCATGGTGATCAGCGTTACTTTCAAGCTGGGGACGGACCCCGATACTGCCGCGGTGCAGACGCAGAACAGAGTGAACGCCGCGCTGCCAAGGCTACCCTCTGAAGTGCAGCAGCAGGGGGTGATCGTCAAGAAAGTTTCGAGTGCGTTCCTTATGGCGGTCAGCCTGGTCTCGAAAGACGACCGCTACGACTCGCTGTTTCTGACGAATTATGCGCAGATCAACCTGGTCAATCAGGTTGGCAGTATCGCGGGAGTCGGCGATTCGCGGCTGAGTTCGGCGCAGGTTTACTCGATGCGCGTGTGGGTGAATCCGGATAAGCTTGCCAAGTACGGGCTGACCGCAACGGACGTGACATCGGCGATTCAGGCGCAAAACAGGCAGAATCCGGCCGGTTCGGTGGGAGTGCCGCCGTCTCCGAACGGCACCGATTTTCAATATACGATGGTGGCGCCGGGCCGGCTGGTGGATGCTTCGCAGTTCGAAAATATCATTTTGCGCGCGGAACCGGACGCCGCGATTTTGCGGGTACGCGATGTGGCCCGGGTGGAACTGGGGGCGCAGACTTATTCCGGTTTCAGCAGGCTGAATGGCAAGCCGTCGGCCAATGTCATTGTGTATCTTTCGCCTGGTTCGAATGCGACGGAGACTTCGGAAAAAGTTCATGCGTTCGTGGAACAGGCGAAGAAAACGTTTCCGGCTGGCATCGATTATGTGGTCCCATATGACTCGACCATGTTTGTGCGCGCCGCTATTAAGGACGTCCTGATCACTTTGTTCGAAGCGATCGGGCTGGTGATTCTGGTGGTCTTCATCTTCCTGCAAAGCTGGCGCGCGACGCTGATTCCGCTGCTGACCGTGCCTGTCGCCGTTGTGGGAACATTCGCGTTGTTTCCGATACTCGGGTTTTCGATCAATATCACGAATATGTTCGGACTTGTGCTGGCGATTGGGATTGTGGTGGACGACGCTATCGTGGTGGTGGAATCGGTGCAGCGGCATATCGATGACGGCAAATCGCCGCGCGATGCCACGATTCAGGCGATGGATGAGGTCTCGGCCCCGGTGGTCGCGATTGCGTTCATTCTGGCGGCCGTGTTCATTCCGGTGGCGTTTCTTGGCGGCATCAGCGGACAGATTTACAAACAGTTCGCGTTGACGATCGCGGTATCGGTGCTGATATCGGCATTCAGCGCTCTGTCGCTGAGCCCCGCGCTGGCGACGCTGATACTGCGGCCGAAGCGCAAAACCCGCGGGCTGCTGGCGCGTGCGTTTGGCGGCTTCAACCGGGCCTTTGATTGGACTACGAATCGATACCTGGCGAGCGTGGGTTTTCTGATACGGCGATCGGTGATTGCTCTGGTGGCGCTCGGAGTATTTTGGTTTCTGGCGGGCGGATTGTTTAAGAAGCTGCCCGACGGATTCCTGCCGGATGAGGATCAAGGTGCGTTCTTCACTGGCATGCGTTTGCCGGACGGCGCTTCGACCGAGCGGGCCGACCTGGCCGCGAGAAAGATCGAAAAGGTGGTCTCGGACCTGCCTGGTGTGGCGAATTCATTCGTGCTGGGAGGGCTTGATATCGCGACCGGAACTTCGGGCTCGAACGTCGCCACCATCATTGCCACATTGAAGCCGTGGGATGAAAGAAAAACTCCGGACACGCAACTCGATGCGATTCTGGGCCGGGCCGCGGGTGGCTTCGCGCAGGTGCCGGAGGCGTTCACGTTCGCGTTCGGCTTGCCGCCCATACTGGGTCTGAGCACTACGGGCGGTTTTCAGTTCATGATGGAAGACCGCGCGGGCACAGATATCGCGACTCTTTCGCAGGCTGCCGACGCCCTGGTGGCAGCGGCGAGTAAACGGCCTGAACTGGCGGGCGTCATTAATACTTTCCGCGCTAACGTTCCAGCCTATAGCGTAAAGCTCGACAACGCCAAGCTGGAGACGCTGGGCGTTCCGATCACGGATGCTTATCAGACGATGCAAACGTTCGTCGGCGGATTGTACGCCAACGACTTCAACGTCTTTGGGCATACGTGGCAGGTGATTGTGCAAGCCGAGCCGCAGTTTCGCGCGGAGCCGAGCGATATCGATCGGTTTTACGTGCGGAGCAACAGCGGACAAATGGTGCCGCTCGGTACCGTCGCATCCGTGAGCGCCACGACAGGGCCCGATGTGGTTTATCGGTATAACCGATTTCGTGCGGTACAGATTCTGGGTGGTCCGGCACCGGGCTATAGCAGCGGCGAGGCCGTGGCGGCGATGGAGCAGGTTGCGGCCAGCACGCTGCCACCTGGCTTCTCGTACGAGTGGACAGGCACCACGTACCAGCAGAAACTTTCGCAGGGCAGCGACGGCGCAGTTTTCGGCTTTGCGGCAATCCTGGTGTTTCTGTTTCTGGCTGCGCTTTATGAAAGCTGGTCGATTCCGTTTGCCGTGGTGCTGGTGGTGCCGATCGGAATCTTCGGCGCTTTGATGGCGGTGTATCTGCGGTCGTATCCGTACGATATCTATACGCAGATCGGCATTGTCACCCTGATTGGTCTTTCGGCGAAGAACGCGATTCTGATCGTGGAGTTCGCAAAAGAACGCGTGGAGCACGGATTATCGGTGCGGGATGCCGCGATGGAAGCGGCGAACCTGAGGTTGCGGCCGATCCTGATGACGTCATTTGCATTCATCCTGGGCGTTCTGCCTCTGGTCATCGCGACGGGCGCCAGTTCCGGCGCCAGACGTGCGCTGGGGACTGCGGTATTCGGAGGCATGCTGGCATCGACGCTGCTCGCTATCTTTATCGTGCCGGTACTGTTTGTGGTGGTGGAGCTGATTGCGAAGCGGAAGAAGACGGCGCCGGAAGGTCCGCCTGCTCTGAACAGTCCGGCGGAGGTTGCGTAGATGAGATGTCTAATGAAATACGCGATTCTCTCGGCGGCTGCTCTGCTTCTGGCTGGGTGTATGACCGGGCCGAATTATCAGCGGCCGGCGGTGGCACTGCCTGGGCAGTTCCGCGGCGCGCCGGCACAGACCACGCCCGCGGACACTTCGATTGCCGACACGAAGTGGCAGGATTTGTTCCACGACGCGACCCTGCAGCAACTGGTGGAAACCGCGCTGAAACAGAACTTCGATATGCAGATTGCAGCGGAGCGGGTGCAGGAAGCGCGAGCGCAGTTCGACAGCGAGCGCGCGAATCTGTTTCCTTTCTTGAACGGGCAGGCGCAATTCTCGGCAGAGCGCGCATCCACCATTGGAGCGACACCGTTCATACCTGCGGGGGATAGTCTTTCGCTCTCTTATTCGCAGATTGGGGTGGGCGCCAGTTGGGAACTGGATTTCTGGGGGCGCCTGCGACGGCTGAACGAAGCGGCGCGCGCGAAGTTTTTCGCCGCCGAGGACAATCGGCTGGCGGTTCGCATGTCGCTGGTGGCTCAGGTCATGAACACTTACTTCATGCTGCTCGAACAGGATCGCGAACTGAGCATTGGCAAGCAAACGCGGGACATCGCGGAGAACGGACTCAAGCTGACGACATTGCGGCACGATCGCGGAGCCGCGACAGGACTGGATGTTCAGCAAGCCAATCAGCTACTGTATACGGCGACGGCGCAGATTGCCGCTACCGAACGCAGCATTCCACAGACGGAGGACGCGCTCAGTCTGTTGCTGGGGCAGGCACCCGCGGATATTCCACGCGGCGGCGCGCTCGAACAGATTGTGCGGCCCGCTTCGTTGCCCGCGGGACTGCCTATTTCGCTGTTGACGCGCAGACCGGATATCCGGCAGATAGAAGAACAACTGATTGCCGCTAATGCGCAGATTGGCGCCGCGCGCGCACTGTATTTTCCGCAGATTACGCTAAACGCGTTCCTCGGTGGCCAGAGCTCGGCGCTCGCGGCTATTCTGACTGGCCCGGCGCGGGAGGCGACCATCACTCCGGCAGCCATGGTGCCGATCTTTCAGGCGGGTCAGATCCGCGCTGGCGTCCGACTGACGGAAGCGCAGGAGCGTGAAGCTCTGATTACGTATCGGCAAACCATTTTCACCGGCCTCAGGGACGCATCCGATGCGCTGGTCGCGAACGATCGCACACGCGAACAGGTGGACCAGCAGGCGCTGTTGGTGAAAGCGCTGGAGGAATCCACACGCTTATCGCGCTTGCGCTATGAAGGCGGCCTGGATAGTTTTCTACAGGTGCTGGATTCGGAGAGAAACCTGTTTCAGGGACAGCTGGTGCTGGCGCAATTGCGACTGCTGGAATTGCAGTCGGTGGTGCGGTTGTATCAGGTGCTGGGCGGCGGCTGGCAGTAAATCGCCGACCGCGTCTAACCGGTCAGTTAGTCGGTTTCGGAACGCGCTCACGAATGCCTTCGCCGATCGGTCCGGTGCGATCAAAGCGCGCATTCAGCCATGTGACCATTTGCCGTTCCCAGTCCGGCACGTTCGGTATAGTGTGCCAGTTACCCGTTCCGTGTGTTCCGCCGGGAATTCGGATCAGATCGCAGCGTACGCCCGCTTTCGTGAGCGCGCCCTGCAGATTCGTATCCTCGGTGAACGGAATATATTCGTCTTTATCGCCCTGAATCAACAGGAACGGCGGGTCGCCCTTGTGAACATACGTAATCGGCGATGCCTCGTTGAGAGCGGCTGGTTCACCCTTTTGCGCAATCAGCGGATCGAGCAGCGCGTGGACATCGGCATTCAGCGGCACAGTGGCGAAGCTGCTCTGGGCGAAGAGCGTGACCACTGCCTGAACCTGGGCGCTCTCGCGATCGACCGGATCGGTTGCTTTCGGATTTGGCGGAATATTGAGCAGGCCGACCATGTTGCTAAGAAAACCTCCAGCGGACCCGCCCACCAATGCGATCTTGCGGGGGTCGGCGTTCCACTGTGCGGCATTGTGACGGATAAAACGGATGGCCCGCTCCACGTCATAGACCATGAACGGGTACGGATATTTCGGAGCCAGCCGGTAGTTGATGGAAAAGACGGCATAGCCCGCGGGTGCGAGGAAATCGGCGCAGTAAGCCTCGCTGCCACTCTTGCTGTCTCCGCGCTGGTATCCGCCGCCATGGATGATGATGGCGATCGGGTGGACACCGTCGCCCTGAGGCGCGTAATAATCCATCGTCAGGGTTTCGCCGTCCGCATGGCCATACACGAGGCCGTCCTGGGTGGGAACGCGAGGCGCCGCATTCAAGAGTGCACTGGAGGTGATGAGAGAAAAAGCCAGGAGGCAAATCGGCGGATAGAGTCTCACGCCACCACTATATCCCTTATATCTCTGGCACCCAAATTGCTAGGTCAATTGTATGAAACCTTTCAAATGCTGCACACCCCTGTTTGCCTTATTGGTTATTGGCGCACTGACAGGGTGCTCGTCGACGCCTAAGTCGCCGGATGTGACCAGCCCGATCCGTCAGGCTTTAGGTTCGGCCGGTATCAAAGACGTTGCCGTGAATCAGGATCGCGATAAGGGCGTCGTGACGCTGAGCGGCCAGGTGGCGGCGGATGAGCAAAAATCGCAGGCAGTGTCGATTGCGACATCTCTTGCGCAGGGACAGGTCGTCGCAAACGAGATTGCGGTGGTGGCTCCGGGCGTCGCGAGCGAGGCCAAGGCCATCAATTCCGATGTCGATAAGGGTATTTCGGAGAATCTGGATGCGGCACTGATTCAGAACGGTTTGAACAAGACCGTTAAGTACCAGGTCAAGAGCGGCGTGATAACGCTGACCGGCCAGGTCAATTCCGAAGCGGTGCGCAACCAGGCGACGCAGATCGCCTCAGGCGTCCCCTATCAGCAGCAGGTTGTGAACGAATTGCAGGTCAAGGATCAGAAGGCCACATCAAACTGAATGGCTCACCAACCCGACGTCCATTGTGGCGCGGCAAGGCCCAGCCACAAGATGGATGAACTTCAGCTTCGGAATAACCGCCGGAGATACCACGAACGGATAAAGATCCGCGCTGCCCTGGACCGGTTGATCTTCAATCGCCGTCGGACCTGCACCTGCTACCCGCTTCAGTTTGCTACTGGAGTCTTATCAATGCTGTCGACCACGATGACATCCAAAGATACGCTCGTGTCCTTTACGAGCCTTAGTCCCAGCTGCTGCTGTATCGCCTTAAATATATCCGGTACACCTGATCCTGGATCGCTCGCGTCACCACTACTCTTGCCAAATCGCGCCGCACAAGCGGGGCAAGAGTATTTCAGGTCCACGCATAACAACCAGGCGCTCATCTAAATCAATAGGTTACCCGCTCAATTATTTTTTCATCATCCTGCTAGCCTAGAGTGTCCTTCGTGGGACGTTTGGGTAATTAATCGGCGTGGCGATCCAATACCGGGTATGACCGTTCGGCTCGTCTATCAAGATTACTCGGCCGAGGACCGCTCACATGAGGCTGAAGCGACAACCGATGCTCACGGACACGTGGCGTTCCCCGCCCGGACATTAACTGCATCGCTGGGGACACGGGTAGCTCAAATATTGTCCTCTGCGACGGAAGGAGCGCACGCTAGCTTCGGGCTGCATGCGAGCGTTTTTGCTTTTGGTAATGGAGTCGAAGGCTTCGACTACAACGAACTGACCCACAACGCCGTGGATTGGACCGGGAGCACCGGACACATGACCTCCAGGATGGTTGTGGCCGCCTCCCGTTAGTAGTTAATGGGTATTTCGGGCGATACTTGAGAAACGAGGCTGGCATGGGCATAGAGCCAGCCAACGGCGGGCGCGGCTTAGCCAAGGCTGCCGGTTACCTTGGTGGCGGGAAAGGGGCGAATCAGGATGTTTTTAAGATCATCAACGGCATGTTTTCTTCTATTCCGCTGCGTCGGCGCCTTTGGCCAGGCGAGCGGCCTCGGGGAGAAGGCGGTTCGGGAGTTTCAGACCGGAGACTGGCCCTCAGCTGAGCGAGATTTTCGCGAAGTCGTCAAGCGTGATCCGTCGAACATCGTCGCGCAGATATACTTGGGCCAAAGTCTTTTCCGGCGGGAACGCTACGGAGAGGCGGCGGTCTTCTTTTAGAAAGCGCGCGATCTGGAAAAGAGCGGCAAGGTACTCAGCACTGTTCAGGACCACATTTTGGGCAGATCCAGCCGGTGTGTGAGTTCCGGGAAGAGCAGTCGCACGTTTATCCCGATGACGTGCTGGCGAAGATTCAGTCCGGCGACGCCACCTGGGAGAGCATGCCTCCTCAGGTAGGGAGGTAGGGGAAATTATACGGTCTCGGGGACTGTTTGGTTACAAAGCGTAGGTAATGGATCGTTGTATTATCAATCCACTGAAACTGTTCTGCCCCCTGTTCGCTCTTGCGTTGTTTACTATGGCTTGTCTCAAGTCCGTCATCGTGGGCGACCAGGCATTGAAACCTTACGCCGCTATGTACGACGTTGACCGGGGCAAATATGGTTTCACGCCACTGCCGACGACCGGCACCGTACTGATTGAAGGCCGTTCCTCCTCGGGCGGGTACGATGCCATGCTCCACTATGGAGGCAATCCGAATCGCATCGTTGCCTTTCGTTGGGACGGCCGCGCCTATTAATGGCTCGGCGAAGAGGAAATTTTCGACGGTCCTCGGACGTATGACACTCCAGACGGATGGCTTCACGAGGAGGTGGTGATCAGCTTCTACCTTGCGCCTATGAATGGCATTCATGGGCTCAATATCGGTTACAGCAGCCCAGAGCCGAAGTTGTCGATGCCGAGAAGTGATGGGTCGGATCGGAGCCTTACCCTGGAGGAAGTGAACCCTTTGCTGGAAGAGTGGGGATTCCGGTCAGTAGCATCGGTTAGCCTCGCAGGAAACGGGCTGTATGCGAGCCTTCCACTGTGGCGATGTCTTCCGGCGTGCCTTCGGCAATGATGCGCCCGCCCGCTTCGCCGCCTTCCGGACCCAGATCGATCACCCAGTCGGCCGCGCGGATGACTTCGGCGTTATGTTCGATAACCAGCAGAGTTCCGCCGTGGTCGATCAGGCGTTCGAAGACGGCCAGCAGCTTCGTAATGTCGTCGAAGTGCAGTCCCGTCGTCGGTTCGTCGCAGATGAAGAGCGTGCCTTCGTTGGTCGCCTGCGCCAGGTGAGCGGCCAGCTTGACGCGCTGGGCTTCGCCTCCGGAGAGCGTCGTCGCCGACTGGCCCAAGCGCAGATAGCCCAATCCCGCTTCTTCCAGCAGCTTCAGCCGAGCGGCCAGGCGCGGCGTGTCGTGGAAGAACTTGATGGCTTCCGTAACCGAGAGCTGCAGAACTTCGTGGACATTCAGACCCTTATAGCGGATATCGAGGATGGCGCTCTTAAAGCGCGTGCCTTTGCAATCGTCGCAGACTAATTCGACATCGGCCAGGAACTGCATTTCCACGGTGACGGTGCCATCGCCCTGACAGGTTTCGCAGCGGCCACCGGGGACGTTAAAGGAGAAGTGTCCCGCGGTGTAGCCGCGCTTTTCGGCGTCGCGAGTAGCGGCGAAGATGTTGCGGACGATGTCGAAGGCCTTGATGTAGGTGATCGGATTCGAGCGCGGCGTGCGCCCAATGGGCGTCTGATCGATCATCACCACGTCGCTGATACGCGACGCGCCTTCCACGCGCGTGCAGGTCATGCGCGGCGAGTCTTCGTTGTCCAGGCCCGCTTCGTCCGTCTGCGCCTGACCGCTGCCGTTGAGTTTCGCCTGGAGCGATTTGTAGATCACGTCGTGGACAAGCGTCGACTTGCCGGAACCGGAAACCCCGGTCACCACAGTGAGCAGCCCGAGAGGCACGGAGACGTCGATGCCCTTCAGATTATGCATGCGCGCACCGAAGAATTTGATAGAGCCTTTCGGTGTGATGCGGCGCCGGAATTTCCGATGCGAAACCTTGAGTTCGCCGCGCAGATAGCGGCCCGTCAGCGATTCGTTCGACGGCGCAATAAGGCTGGCGTAATCGCCTTCGAAGACGATGCGTCCGCCGAATTCGCCCGCGCCGGGTCCCAGATCGATGATGTGGTCGGCGGCCTTCATCACGTCGGGATCGTGCTCCACAACCAGGATGGTGTTGCCGATGTCGCGCAGTTCGGTCAGAATTTTTATCAGCCGCTCGGTGTCGCGCGAATGTAGGCCGATCGATGGTTCGTCGAGCACATAGCAGGCTCCCACCAGCCGCGATCCAAGGCAGGTGGCGAGCGTGATGCGCTGCGCTTCGCCTCCCGAAAGTGTGGCGGAAAGGCGGTCCAGCGTCAGGTATTCGAGGCCCACGTCGTTCAAAAACTTCAGCCGCTGCGCGATTTCGGTCAGGATTTTGCCGGCTATCCCCTGTTCTTCCGGGCTGAGCTGTAGGGCGTTGAAAAACTGAGCCGCCTGCGCGATATTCATGCGGGCCACGTCGGCGATGGTGAGATTTTCAACCTTGACGTTCAGCGCTTCTTTGCGCAGTCGCGTGCCATTGCAATCGGGGCAGCGGGTGTAGCCACGGTAGCGGCTCAGTTGCACCCTGACGTGGACCTTGTATTTCTTCGTTTCCAGGTAATTGAAATATTTGCGAATGAGATCGAGGGCGCGGTTCTGTTCCGCTTCGGAGAGGTCGCAGAACGGTACGTCGAAACGCACGTTGCGCAGCTTCTCCAGCCACTCCTCGCCGCTGGGCTTACTCCACGGTTCGATGGCTCCTTCACTAATGGAGAGGCCTCGGTTGGGAACCACCAGATCGATGGAGTAATCGATCGTGTTGCCAAATCCCTGGCACCGCGGGCAGGCTCCGGCGGGGCTGTTGAAGCTGAACAGAATCGGCTCGGGTACCTGGAAATCGAGGTCGTCGTACTTGCAGTGGAAGCGTTCGCTGAAGAGGATGCGTTCCCCGGTGGCAACGTTGAGAAAGATCACCTCGCCCGATTCGCGGTAACAAATCTCGATTGTATCGACCAGGCGCTGGTGCAGGTCGGGAGAAATCGCGATGCGGTCGGCCAGGATGTGAACGGGCTTCGTCCATTCGATGCCGAGCAGCGATTCAGGCGTGGAAAATTCGAACGTGCTGCCGTCCTGCCAGAGACGATTGAAGCCCCTCGCGCGCAGTTCGCTGAGACGATCTTTCGGGACGTCCGTGCCGTCGTGTTTGACCGGGAACAATACCAGAAATCGCGTGGAACCGGGCTGCGCCAGCATGCTCTGCGCCACCTGATCGACCGTATCGCGCTGCACCTGGCGTCCGCAAATCGGGCAATAAGTGCGGCCCGCGCGCGCCCACAACAGCCGCATGTAATCCCAGATCTCGGTGGAAGTGGCGACCGTGGAGCGCGGGTTGCGCGTCGTGTTTTTCTGGCGAATAGCGATGGCCGGGGCGATGCCATCGATCTCATCCACGGCAGGCTTTTCCATGCGTTCGAGAAACTGGCGCGCGTAGGCGGAGAGGGATTCGATGTAGCGCCGCTGGCCTTCGGCATAAATGGTGTCGAAGGCGAGGGATGACTTGCCGGAACCGGAAACGCCGGTTACCACCGTGAGCGAGTACTGGGGGATGGCTACGGTAATGTTTTTGAGATTGTGGAGGCTCGCACCGCGGACAATGATGTCGCCTGGGTTGCCTGGCGCGGGGGCTGAATTGGGTTTTGCGGACAAGGTGGGGGAAATCTCAGTTTAGCAAGGGCCTGGAAGCCATTCGTGAGGCCGAATTTGGCTGTCCTGGTGGCTTTTCGGTGGCAATTGCGTCTCCCCGGCGATTGAAGTTCGCAGCAGGCGGTACCGCTACGCCATTTGATGCAGCCTGTTTCCGCCGGGCAGAATTGCGGGACAATGGGAAAGCTATGAAGGCATATGCAATTTTCGCCGTGACCACCATCCTGCTCGCCGCGGCTGAATCGGATCTGATGCGGTTCGGCCCAGGCGGCGCTTTTCAGCTTGAGTACAGCGCGGACAGTTCGGGCCTCCTCGCGCACGGTGTGATGGAGCGCCTGGCGAACGGCGCCACGAAGTCGTATCCATTGCCGCAAAGCAGCCTCGAAACCTATGCAAAGCTGCGCCCCGCGGATTTACAGCGAAATCCGAGCGCGGCCACCGGCAACCAGTATGAACGCGAGGAGACAATCGGGCCACACCAGCTGGAGGGTGACAAGCTTTGGTTCGGTAACAACTTTTACGATAGTGAGGGCGAGCGTGGCGTCGGCGCCTTCGGCTATTTCGACGCGGCCACCCGCCAATACCGGCTGTTTTCGCCCCCCGAGGTTGCGCCTTTCGAGGTCAGCGCGATTCTGGTGGAACCGAACAGAGTCTGGCTGGGACTGGATTATTCGAGCGAGGATATTTCCACTTTTCCCGGCGGCCTGGCGGAGTGGAACAGGGCGACACACACCGTTCATCGTTATCCAATTGAGTTTGTAGTCGGCAAAATAGAGCGGCAAGGCGCTTCGCTTCGCCTCACCACGCGCGAAGGATATGCGCTGCTCACCGGTGCGAGCCTGCACCGCTTCCAGGTAACCACCCATACCAACGGCAGAGTGGAAACCAGGCCGATCGCAAAGTTCCCGCCACCGCCTTCGCATCACGCATTGCTATAGTAGCGATTGGCTTCACGGAATATGGCAGCGGAAAGCAGCGTTCTCGACCTTTTTCTTCAGACCGGCGCGTACCTGCGTGGACATTTTCGCCTGACTAGCGGGCTTCACAGCGCCGCTTATCTGCAATCCGCTCTGGTGCTCGAATACCCGCAGCACGCCGAGACGCTGGGTCGCGAACTGGCCGCAGCACTCACCGAACTGGCCGGTACCGAAGGCGTGACGCTCGTCATCGCCCCCGCGCTCGGCGGCCTGATTATCGGACACGAAGTGGCTCGCGCGCTGGGCGTGCGCTTCCTGTTTACCGAACGCGACGCGGATCGGAAAATGTCGCTGCGCCGCGGCTTCACGCTCTCGCACGGCGAACGTGTTCTGGTGGTGGAAGACGTGATTACCACCGGCGGCAGCACGATGGAAGTGATCGATATCGTGCGCGCCGCGGGGGCGATTCCCGTCGCCGCAGGATCTATTGTCGATCGCAGCGGCGGCAAGGCCGAGCTCGGTATTCCGCGGGCGGCGCTGGTCACACTGAAGGTCGAGGCCCACGAGCCCGAGCGGTGCCCCATGTGTCAGGCCGGCGAACCCGTCGTGAAGCCTGGCTCGCGCCCGGCGTAATATCGCCTTGCCCCGACGCATCCGCATCACGCTCGCCTGGGATGGCACGGACTACCACGGCTGGCAGCTGCAGCCTGGCCTGCCAACCATTCAGGGCGTCATCGAAGAAATCGTGGCCGGCATCGAAAGTAAGCCGGTGCGCGTGGAAGCTTCCGGTCGCACCGACGCGGGCGTTCATGCACTGGCTCAGGTGGCCGCATTCACGCTGGAAAATCCGATTCCGTTCGACAATTTGCGGCGCGCGATGAACCGGCTGCTCCCGGCCTCGGTGCGCGTGCTGCGCGTCGACGAAGCGCACGCCGAGTTTCATCCGCGCTTCGACGCCGTGGCGAAAACCTATCGTTATACGATATTCCGCGACGAAGTTTGCCCGCCGCTCGAGTGGCGTTACGTTTACCACCACCCTTATCCGCTGGACGAAGGCGCGATGGCGGTGGCGGCGCGGGTTTACGAAGGCGATCACGATTTCACCGCTTTCGCCGCGGCCGATCATCGGAGTAGTGGGCAGAAAGATTCGGAAACGGAAGGCGAACCGCGCACGAAGGTTCGCACCATTTTCAGTTCGGTGGTGGAACGTCGGGGTAACAAGCTGATCTATACGGTGCGCGGCAGCGGGTTTCTGAAGCATATGGTGCGCAACATTGTCGGCACGCTGCTGGAGGCAGGAAGGGGGAACATCCGCGCCGATGTTTTCCCCGCTAAGGCCGGGCGCACCGCGCCTGCGAAGGGGCTCACGATGGTGTCGGTGGAGTATGCGGACGCGCATTTCGGATCGGATGTTAGCCTGTAAACAGTGCCTTGCCTCTACGATATCGACCCTGGACCTTACTCGCCTGAAATCGTGCGGATGATCGTTGAGATCCCCCAGCATTCCGGCAACAAATACGAATACGACGGCGAACTCGGCGTGTTCCGGCTCGACCGGGCCCTGTTTTCGCCCATGCATTACCCGGGCGATTACGGCTTCATTCCGGGCACGCTGGCCGAAGATAACGATCCGCTGGATTGCCTGGTGCTGGTGCAGCAACCGAGTTATCCCGGCGTTCTGATTGAGGTGCGTCCGGTGGGCGTGCTCAACATGGTGGATGCGAAGGAAGGCGATCAGAAGATTCTCGCCGTGCCGACAAAGAATCCGCGCTACGATCAGATCCACACGATGGATCAGATTTTCGCGCATGTGCGGCGCGAAATCGAGCACTTTTTCACCATCTATAAAGAGCTGGAAGGTAAAGTTACCACGATGGAAGGCTGGGGCGGACCCATGGAAGCGCGGCGCGCCATTGTGGAAAGCCGGCAGCGCTATCTGGATACGAAAGCAGCTAAGGCCGCGTTGGCTGGCTAGGAGTTTCCCCGCTATTTCGTGTCGTCCGGCTTTTCGCCTGGGCGGTAAAGAGTGGGCGCCTGGCGCGCGGGTCTGGCCGCATCGTCTGCCGCCGCCTGTGCCGCGGCTTCCGCCTTATCGGCTCCCGGATCCTTCGCACCCTGCCGCTCCTGCGCATTGACGGTGGCGACCTTTTTTTTGTCTTCCTCTACCTTGAGATTGATATTCTGTCCGCGCGTTGTCAGGTCCTGCTTCGCGAGATCCAGGCTGTCGCCCGTGGCAGCCAGAGCTTCTTTTAGTTCGAAGTCGTACATCGCAAGATCGTGCGGCGTGCTGGTTTGAAGCTTCTGCAACTGATCGAGAAACTTCTTCTCTCCATCGGCGATTACGGTCGGCGCGATGGTCACATCGCTTTTTCGCACCAGCGCGTCGTCGGAAATTGTATCGATCGCATCCACAATGCTCGTGTAATCCTGCAGCAACTGCCGAATCTCACCGGAGCGCCCCGGCCGTTCCTTCACCAGCAGCGACTGCACCTGATCGAGCCGCTGCTTCCCAAAGAGCAGATAAAGCCTGATGCGCGCCACCGGTTCCTGCACCTGGCGGACCTGTTCGATCTCGGAATCGGTGAGAAAATCCT
>Ga0302320_10005118_pt1 | contig 29504 bp, 27 predicted proteins | sample Bog_T0_3_FD_202130 | JGI IMG/M metagenome (GOLD analysis project Ga0302320, IMG submission 202130) | Peat permafrost microbial communities from Stordalen Mire near Abisko, Sweden - Bog_T0_3 | ecosystem: Environmental > Terrestrial > Soil > Wetlands > Peat | place: Sweden: Abisko, Stordalen Mire...
TTCTTGCCAACGGATGGGTACTTCATTTTGTCTACGCTCTTTCGGCAACCGAACATCCGTGCGCGCGCATGGCGGGAATTCAAGGAGGTTATACGTTTTCGCCGGTCGACGAGCGGCTTACTGATGATTTACTTCACGATCAGCGGCCTGACGATACTTTCGATGTGTTTGCTGAATATTTTTAGACTATATCGCCTGGCGCGCTTTTCGGTTGCCGGATTCATTTGCGTGTGCGGGTTGGTTCTATTGCTCGTTGTCAGGGGTCGCGTACTCCGGAGATCACACTCGTAGCAGGAGAGCAAATACCATGCATGATTCAGATATGGCTGGCGTAGTGATCACCGGAATTGGCATCGTTTCTCCAATAGGAAACGGCGCGGAGACGTTTTGGGAAGCGCTGATCCGAGGACAAAACGGCGTTGAAGAAATTCGAAGTTTCGATACGAGTGCTTTTCGGACTCATCGTGGCGGAGAAGTAAAGGCGCTTGAGCCGTCCCGTTATTTTGAGAGTTGCAATATTCCTGCCTTGGCGCGCGGATCTCTATTTGCGATTGCAGCCACGCGCATGGCATTGGAGGACGCGAGGATTGATTGCAGCGATGTGGACCGGACTCAAGTCGGCGTCTGTTGTGGAACTACTATGGGCGAAGCCAAAATCTTCGAATCTCTTAATTCAGCTTTACTGAATGAATCCCCGGAAATGATTGAAGCACAGTTAGCGTGGCATCATCCACCGGAATCGATTTCGTTTAATGTTGCTCGTGAGTTTGGATTCGGTGGTCCTGTCAGCATGGTAACCACAGCCTGCTCGGCCGGAAACTATGCCATTGCGCAAGCGCGTGATCTGCTGCAGAGTAAGCGAGCCAGGCTTATGATCGCAGGCGGGTCGGATCCTTTCTCACGCGTCGCGTTTACCGGGTTTAACTCCATGCTGGCTGTGGCCCCGGAATGCTGTCAGCCCTTCGATTTACGCCGTAAAGGTATGTGCGTCAGCGAAGGTTGCGCCATGCTTGTGCTGGAACCTTTGAAGGATGCCCTTCTGAGGGGCGCGCACATCTATGCCGAAGTGGCTGGATGCGGGCTGAGTAATGACGCGCACCACATGGCATCACCGCATCCATTGGGTCGCGGAGCGATTGCTGCCATGACCAATGCGCTTCATGAAGCCGGCATTGAACCCGATCAGATCGATTACATCAGTGCGCACGGCACAGGTACGCCGGCCAATGACCGTATGGAAACGAGTGCCATCAAAAGCGTTTTTGGCCACGCAGCCAAGAGAGTTCCAGTGAGCTCGATCAAATCCATGCTGGGCCACACAATGGGCGCGGCCAGCGCAATTGAAGCCGCCGCGTGCGCATTCGCAATTGACCGGCAAATCATTCCTCCCACCATCAATTACTTGGTTCCGGACCCGGCTTGCGATCTTGATTATGTTCCGAATGTCGCCCGCGAACGAGTGGTGCGTACAGCGTTAAGCAACGCTTTCGCATTCGGTGGAAACTGTTCCGCTCTTATCCTGAAGCGCTGTGAGGCCGCCTGATGATGACGCGAGATTCGAAGAGGCGGGTAGTGATCACGGGCATTGGCGTCGTTAGTCCCACAGGCATCGGCGTCGAAGCATTCTGGAATGCGCTTTCCGGCGGAGTGTCAGGCATAGACGACATATCCCGTTTTGACACAGAGTTTTTCCGATCCAAGAGAGCGGCGGTCGTTCGGGACTTCGACTGTGGCAAGATGCTCGGGCGAAAAGAGTGCTGGTCTGGAAGCCGTAGTGTCAGCTTTGCTCTTGCCGCGGCCAAGTCAGCTCTGGACCACGCTGGAATCGAAATCACATCGGAAAACCAATCGTCGATCGGCGTGTCTCTCGGCACAACGCTTGCATGCTTGAATCTCATGGCTAAGCTCGATCAACAAGCCCTTCGCGATGGTCCGCGCACCACTGACCCAGCGCTCTTTCCAGACACTGGAGTTAGTGCGCCCGCCTGCCGCATTTCGATTTTCTTCGGAGTGCGGGCATTCAATGTGACACTCTCCAATGGCGCTACATCGGGACTGGATGCAATTCATTACGGCGTGGATGCCGTGCGCAAAGGATACGCGCACACTGTGCTTGCGGGGGGGATGGAGGAGATTTGCAAGGAAAGCTTCATCGGTGTGTATGCCCAGGGTCTTCTTTCGCCCGCGGAGATTGGCGATGAGGAAATGTGCAGACCCTTCGATCGCAGACGAAGTGGAGCCATTCTCGGCGAAGGATGCGCCATTGTCGTGCTGGAAGACTATGAGCATGCGCATGCCCGTGGAGCTCATATCTTGGCAGAGGTAATCGGATACGGCACGGCGTTTGATCCAACAGCTTCGCTCAGCGGCGGTGGAGGAGATGCTGGTTGCCGCGCGATGCGCCTCGCGCTCAATGACGCCGCAGTGATGCCGGATCAGGTCGACCTGGTTTTCTCCAATGCGAACTCTGGCAAAATCGGGGACATTGCTGAGAGTGATGCACTTCGTTGCGTTTTCGGTCAGCGCCCCAACTTGTTTGTGACCGCTGCCAAGTCGATGTTGGGCGAGAGCTACAGCGCCTCAGGAGCTCTACAGATCGCAGCCTGCGCAATGGCAATGGAACACGGGATCATCCCACCGACTATCAACTGCGAAGAGCCTGATCCTAAGTGCCTGGTTGGCCATCTCGTGCGGGAGGCCCGTGAGTCTTCGATTCGTATTGCGTTGGCAAATTCCAGCGGGTGGGCTGGAAACGCAGCTTCTTTGGTACTGAGTACTTCCGTTCTTTGATGAGACGGAGACAACAAAAGCGAGGGATCAACCGGCAGGTCATTTAGGAGGAGTTATGGTCAATGAATCCGAACTTAGAACCTTACTCAAACAGGAAATCTCGAACCATACAGAGGTGCCTCCGGAAAGCATCGACGAGAATGCGCATCTGGCTGACCTGGGTATAGATTCCCTTCAAGCCCTGCAGTTTTTGGTATTGCTGGAGAGGCTGTACGGAATCACACTGAATGATGAGGATTTGCAGCATTTCCGAACGGTAAACACAATCGTTAGCCTAATCGGCAATAAGGTGCCGGAGTTTGCGGATGCCTCGGAAGTATCCGAACAGGTTGAGACAACCAAATGATTGAGGCCGCGCCAAACCCCACTTATCCGGAACGAGCGCTTTCCTTTGAGGATTTGCGTGGGATTCTTGCGCACCGTTTTCCTTTTATCATGCTCGACAAGGTTCTTGATTTTGAACCTGGAAAGCGGATCACGGCGATCAAGAATGTCACGGCCAACGAGATCCATTTTCTTGGACATTTCCCAAGCACGGCGATCATGCCGGGTGTACTTATCATTGAGGCTCTGGCACAGACATTACATGTTCTCGACACCTTGAGCAGGGATGCGGAACCCGGTAGAGACCTGCCCATACTCAAGTATCTCGGCAGTGTCAATATAACTTTCGTCAAGCCCGCGCTGCCCGGCGATCAGCTTCGTTTGGAGGTGGACATCGTAAAGATGTTGAAGCTCGCGGTAATGGGCAAGGCTGTAGCGAGAATTGGCTCCGCCGCAATCGCGAGGGGTGAATTGACGTTGATCTCAAAGGGAGACCCCGCCGCATGACAGTGGAGCCCGAGCTTTGCGACAGGACGGCCATTGTTACAGGTGGAACTCGGGGCATTGGCCGAAGTATCGTCACGGAACTTGTGGAGGCGGGCTGCAAAGTGGTTTTCACTTATGTGAAGCACGATGAAGCAGCGGAGGAACTGCTGGCTGTGCTGAATGGCAGCTCTCGGCGTGCATGCGCAATCAAAGCGGACGTGCGCAATCCTGACGATGCCAAAAAAGTAGTTGATACTGCACTGAACGAATTTGCCGGCTGCTCGATCCTGGTCAACAATGCTGGCATTACTCGCGATGGCGCGCTCTGTTTGATGAAAGAAAACGATTGGAGAGAGGTGATGGAGACAAATCTGACCGGCTGTTTTCATTATGCGCGCGCTCTTGTTCCCAAGCTCATGAGGCAGAAGAATGGCCGAATCATCAACGTGACTTCCATTAGTGGTATCAGGGGACTCGCCGGGCAGTCCAATTACTGTGCTGCGAAGGCCGGAATGATCGGCTTTACCAAATCGCTTGCCCGCGAGTTAGGTCCCTTCAACATAACAGTGAATGCCGTCGCTCCTGGCTATATCCAGACGGAAATGCTTGATCATCTGTCGGCAGCCTACAAGCAAAAGATGGGAAAAATGACGCCTTTGATGAGATTTGGCCGACCGGAAGAAGTGGCAAGAGTGGTGAGGTTTCTGGCCTCGGACGCCGCCAGCTATGTGACGGGCCAGGTAATTGGGGTCGATGGTGGGCTCGGAATTTAGATTCAGGGAGGTAGGACGATGAAACAGTCCTCGAAGCATCTAGTATGGGCATCCGTTTTCTTGGGCCTCACGATCACAAGCGATGCAAGCCTCGGACAGGCACGCCATGCGGATACGGTGGTGCCCGTGGTATCTGCCGGGGGGGCAGATCAACCCGCCGCGAAGAACTCTGAGGATGAGATCAAAATTCGAGATGTGCAGCATGTCTTCGATCTATATATTGACGGATGGCGGCGGGCAGATACGGAAGCACTAAGCAAGGTGTACGCCGCGGATGCTCGAGTCACAGGAATCTGGCCCGACCCCACCCTTCAATATCCAGTTCAGGGTTGGCCCGAAGTGCGCCGGGAGTTGGAAAGAGTGTTCGATTTCACGCATGGCATGATGATGAATTATTCGCCTCGGCACGTCGAAATCTATGGTGACGTCGCAATCATGACAACCAACTGGGAATGGACTGCCACAGGCCCCGCGCAACCGGACTCGAAGGAAGAATCACTGAAAGCAGAGCGTCGGTCTAGCATGAGCCAGGAAGGTTTTGGGAAGGGACAAGCAACATTTGTCTTTTTCCATCGCGACGGCAAATGGGTTCTGGTTCATGAGCACGCGTCAGTCCTGCCCGTTGACAAATAACTGAGTGTGAATTGTTGAATCATTTGAGAATGAGGCTTTCACCGCTATGCTGACCGCCCGCGGGATATTGAATGAGGTCTCGGTTGCTACCAGGGACCGGATCGCGATCGTTACATTTGAGGCAGCTTCCCTGGGGCGCGCGCTGCAGAGCGGTCTCTCAAGAGCAATGAGCGATTTGGAGTTTGATTCGAATATCGACGTAATCATCTTCACGGGGCGGAAACGTGTCTTTTTGACGGGCGCAGATCTCAGGGAAGTGAAGCCCTTGAACGATCGACTCTCTGCGAGTGCCTTCCTGGAACTTCCGCACGCGATTGTGGGGCAATTCAGTAATTCCAGCAAAATCCTGATCGCGGCAATCAACGGTTACTGCTTGGGCGGCGGACTAGAACTGGCTTTGGCGTGCGACATTCGTCTTGTGGTGGATGAGGTGCATGATTTAGATGGCTGCAGCGTTCCGTTTCTGGGCTTCCCCGAGGCGCAGGTGGGATTGGTTCCGGCGCTCGGAGGAGCCTGCCGGGCGATTGAAGTCGTAGGAATGTCTCAAGCGAAAGAATTGTTCTTCACTGCCGATCGCATTACAGCCGCGCGCGCACTCCAAATCGGCTTGGTAAACGCGGTCGTTCGTCGAGATGAGCTGATTGATCAGGCAGAGGCGATGGCAAATAGGATCGCGTGCAATTCCTCATTTGCTTTGGGGCATATCAAGCACCTTCTTCATTTTTGCAGGCAGAAGTCGAGTTTGCCTGAGTCGCTGGCAGCAACCGCCGCGGCGTTTGTCGAGTGTTGCGTTGCCGGTGACAAGAATGAACGAATAGAGCGCCAGAAACAGGAAGCAGTGGTGAGATTTCGCAACTCCGTCGGAGCGAATGGTGCATAAAAGGAGGCAGTTGCAATGAGATTCATGAGAGGCTTCTTTCTTCTAACCACTGTTCTTTTCGTTTGGGACTCAAGCGCCCAGGTGGTATCAATTGGTCCTCTTGCTGAAGCGGGGCATTGGAAGCGCATTCGAGATCTTTTACAAACACAGGCGCCAGCAAGCGAAGCGGAAAGAACCTATTGGTCGGCCCGCGTCAAACATGCGTTTGGCGATCTGGATGGAGCCGAAGGCTTAGCGCGGAAAGCTATCCTCCTGGATAACAATAATGCTGCCTATCATCGTGAGTTAAGCGCCATCTGCCTCGACGAACTGGCAAATCACCCGGGCATGATTCGGAGCATGCGGTTGGCTTACGATACCAAGAGCGAGTTGGAGACGGCCCTTACGCTCGACCCAAAGAACATCGACGTTATGTCTTCGCTAATGGAATACGATTGGAGCGCCCCAAGCATTGGCGGCGGTGACCGCGACATGGCCCACAAACTTGCAGATCGAATTGCGCAGACAGATGCGATACGAGGCTACCTGGCGCAAGCAAGAATAGACGAGCTGTCGGGAGGAGCCGAGATTACCACGGCAGAAGGTCTGCTCAAAACTGCTGCCCAATCCGCCCCCCGTGACTATCGCGCTCACATCGCTCTGGCTGAGTTTTCTCTGCTCACGACAAAGAACTATATGTCCGCTATTCAAGAAGCAAAGGCGGCCGTGGCGCTTGCACCAGACCGTTCCCGTCCGTACGCGGACCTTGCGATTGCATATGCTCATGGGCAGAATTGGAACGAATTGGACAGATTGCTAGTACAGGCCGAGAAAGCCGTGCCGGAAGACCTGAATCCTTACTATCAGGCAGCAAAGACTCTTTTGCTGGAGGGCAGGGATTATGATCGGGCGGAGAAATACTTTCGGAAGTACTTAACGCAGGAGCCTGAAGGTCAGCAGCCGCCGAGTGCCGGAGCCCACTGGAGACTCGGGTTAGTCCTGGAGAAAGAAGGAAAGAAACCCTACGCCGTTGCGGAGTTGGAGGAGTCCCTTCGCCTCCAGCCTGACTTCGGCCCGGCGAAGGAAGATTTGGCGCGGCTGCGTTAGGGCAATTTCTCTGGAGCACCATGGCTGCTTATGGTCATGTTTCTATTGTTCTGGCACAGGTATAACCGGAGTTCCAGTTGAAGAAGGGGCTGAACTGTGACTATTTTTTCAACCTATGTCCGACAGGGAATCCGGGTGCTGGTAAGAAAGCCTGCCATCTCGATTATCGTGGTTGTCACACTGGGATTGGGGATCGGTGCCAATACTGCGATTTTCACGTTCGTTAATGCAATTCTGCTTAAACCTTTGCTTTTCCCAAATGCTGATCGGTTGGCGATCGCCTGGACAAAAAGAACAGACAACGACCAGCGGTTTCGGGTTGCTCCCGCAGACTATCTTGATTGGAAGAACGAGAACAGATCCTTCGATAGTTTGGAGGCATATCAGCCATGGATTGTGAACCGACTCGGAGCGGGGGAATCAAATCGACTCTTAGGATATCGGGCGTCTGTCGGTCTCTTCCAGATGTTGGGCGCAAAGTTTCTTTTGGGACGCGGATTTGCTCCCCAGGATGGAATCTCCGGCCAGGATCGAGAAGTGGTTCTGAGCTATAACATGTGGAAGCGTGACTTAGGCGGGCGGAACGATGTTTTGGGATCATCCATTGACTTGGAGGGAGCAGAATACCGCATCATAGGTGTCGTCGATGCGAATTACGACTGGCCTATATTAGCTGATCTTTGGGTGCCTTTAGTGATGAGCGATGCTGAAAAGCAGGAACGCAAGATCAGATCGCTCGTTGTCGTGGGCCGCGTTCGCGCGGACCGTTCGCTTGCGCAAGCCCAGAGTGATATGGACATCGTGGCGGCAGAGGTAGCGCGTCGCTATCCGGAAGCGGATACAGGAATGGGAATTAGCTTGATTCGTCTTCCAGGCCAATTTGGGGAGGCAATTACACGGATGTTTGTGCTGCTGCTGATGGGCGCAGTTATGTTTGTTCTCTTAATGGTCTGTACTAATGTTACGAATCTATTGCTCGCGGACGCAATGGGAAGACAACGGGAAATTGCCGTCCGAGCCTTTCTCGGTGCTCGCCGGTGGCAGATCGTTCTGCAGTCTTTGACTGAGAGCACTCTTCTCGCGGCGGCCGGAGGCGTACTTGGCTTTGGCATCGCTTTCTGGGGCGTTCCTGTTCTGCGCGCGACCATTCCGCAGGACCAGCTTCGTTTTATCCCGGGGGCTGGAAACATGGTTCTCGGTGAACGCGGAGTCTTGTTTGCCATAGTCTGCACTCTGGGTGCTGGTATAACTTCGGGATTCGGTCCTGCATTGTTATCCGCCAGGTGCAACATGAGCGAAGCTTTGCGAAGCGGCGGTCGAGGCTCCACCCGTGACACAAGGTCCAAGTTGTCGCAAGGCTTGCTAATTGCGACAGAGTTTGCACTTGCCTTGGTACTACTGGTCAGCACCGGACTTATGGTGAAGGGCTTTGAGCATCTGGGCGCGGTGCAGAACTTGGGTTTCGAAACCGACAGCGTATTAACCATGAACATTCGCGTCCCCACGATACGTACAGCCCAGCAGACCGCATCCTTCTATAAGGAGACATTGTCTCGCGTTGGAGCGCTGCCGGGTGTGCAAGACGCGGCTGTTGTCGGAGTCCTTCCATTCAGCGGAGATACAGGTGCTTTACCTTTTGTCATCGAAGGACAGCCTACAGCTAAGACGGTCGAGCTGCAGCGAGCAGCCGTCGAAGCAACCAGCGAGAACTATTTTCAACTCATGCACATTCCCGTTGTTACCGGCCGTGCTTTCTCCGAGCATGATGATCAAGGTTCTGAGCCTGTCGCCATCGTGAGTAGTCGTGCTGCGCACGAATATTGGCATTCCCAGAACCCAATCGGTTCGCGGATTCGAATCGGAGCAGGCGCGAAAGACGGTTGGCTGAGGATCATCGGAGTTGTTGGCGATGTGAAGCAGTCCTGGCTGGATACCACGCCGCCGCCGATGATTTATGTCAACTACTTGCAGTCTCCTGCCGCGACCACCGCCTTCGTTGTACGCGCCGCGGATTCCGCTAGTCTGGTTCCTGCCATCCGGAAGGTGATTTCACAGCAGGACGAGCGGGTGGCGATCTACAGCATTACCTCGATGAATCAATTTGTCCAGGACATGATTGCAGGGATTCGCGTCGCCGCCGGTCTCATGGCGATGTTCGGAGCGATTGCTATGATTCTCGCAGCGGCCGGTGTGTACAGCATGATCGCAAATGAAGTGTCCGTTCGAAAGCGTGAGATTGGAATCCGCATTGCAATGGGGGCCACGCCGAGCGACGTAGTGCGACTGTTTGTCATGCGCGCTCTAAAGTTGGGCGCAATAGGATTGGCAATTGGTTTGCTAATGGCGTTTGTCATCACTCGGTTGATGTCGAATTCGTTATTTGGTATTGTGACACTCGATCCATTCACATTTCTTGCCTTTGTTATCATCTTGGCGGCCATTGCAGTTCTCGGCGCGTATATTCCTGCGCGGCGAGCTGCTCGAGTCGATCCGATTATTGTTCTTCGTTACGAGTAATGAAGGATGTCGCGACCGCTTAGCTAGTTGGATATGTCCCTTTTAAAACCAATATCTTATATTAGTTAGGTTAATCGCCTACCGCGAGGAAGAGGCCAAGGCAAAAGGCCTGCCGCAGCCTGAAGACTATGACACGCACACCACTGTTCGCGATCCCAATGAAAAATTCACCTTCAACTTTCCGGACGCGAACGGAAAACTGGTGTCGAACGATGATCCTCGCTTCAAAGGCAAAGTTGTACTGGCCATCGTGACAGGGACGTGGTGCCCGAACTGCCATGATGAGGCGCAGTATCTAGGGAAACTGGACAAGAAGTTTCGCGACAAAGGGCTGGCAATCGTTGCGCTCGATTTCGAAGAGCCGGAGCAGCAGGGAAGTCTGGAGCGCGAACGCGCTTTCGTGAAGCAGTATGGGGTTGAGTACACGTATCTGATTGCTGGCGCACCGTCAGATATGTGGGAAAAGGTTCCGCAGGCGGTCAATCTCAACACCTGGCCGGCGACGATTTTCGTTGGACGAGACGGGTTGGTGAAGGGGATTCATTCAGGATTCGCTTCGCCTGCAAGCGGCGAATTCAATCGTCAATTGCAGGAAGAGTTCACGTCGAAGATTGAGCAGTTGCTTTCTGAAAAGCCGGCTCAAAACCTCGCCCAAACATCTTCCGCTCCTGCAAAACCTGGACAGTAGAACGACAGTTAATCGGCTATGTGACGATTCTATTTGTATTGATAATTGACGCTCCTTGCAGCCGGACACCTGACGGGACGGCTGCAAGGAGTTTTTGGGCTACTCGTTATGGGATGCCCGCTTAGAAGCTGATCCGTCCTCCAAGTTGGAGTTCCCGCGGAGTGTTGTAATCGGAGGTTATTTGGCCAAAGGTCGAACTGCCCAGTGTGGTATTCGGCAGGGCGAACCACGGGTGGTTGAAGATATTCTTGGCCTCTGCGCGGAAGGCGAAGTTTACGCGATCCTTAATGACGACAGTCTTTATCAGCGTTGCGTCCCAATTCCCGGTGCCGGGCCCAGGTCCGCGCAAAGTACCCGCCTTAGGCTCATTACCAAACTGGAATTCGTTCACTGCGGTGAAGGCTTTTGGGTTGATGAATCCATTGACGCGACTGTAGAGGCTGCCGGATGTCTTGCCACTAACGCCGGGGTTGATGTTTGGACGCTGAATGGCCGCACCGATCAAGCCGTTTTGGTTATTCTGCCTAATATCCAGCGGGAATCCGTTTTCATAGTAGGTCACAGCGCTTAGTTGCCAGTCCCCGATCGCATAGTTCCACCGTCCCGCATCGCTCAGGAATCTCTTGCCTCTGCCTACCGGAAGAGCATAGGAACCGGCCAGGGTAAAACGATTCGGGACATCGATGAAGGAGCGCCCCCATTCCGACTTCAGATCGTAAATGTTTTGCGGGCCGGGGTTGGAGCCGCCCGAGGGGCTTGATGTCTCGTAAGAGCCATCGAAGTTGCGAGACCAGGTGTAGGTGCTGAGGAAAGTCAATCCAGAAGAGAACCGCCGCTCGACCCTCGCAGCGAGCGAGTTATAACTTGATGCGCTATCGGTTGTAATCACGTTGACAGAGGCAAATTGCGGGAAGGGCTGCAGCAGCTGGTAATAGGGAACCTGTGCCTGGCCAATCAATCCCGGTCCGCCCTGCTGATAGAAAGGATTGGCTGTGGGAGCATTGAGCGCCGCTGATCCCAGGGAAAAGAAGGATGGGTTGAGCTGGTCGATATTGGTTCTGCCTCCGCCGGCCGGAGATGCACTACCGCCGCCCTGAGGTGAAGGCAGGAGATGATGTCCGCGTGTTCCCACGTAATCCACTTCCAGGATCGTATTGTGCGCCAACTGGCGCTGGACGCCGGTGGATAACTGGTAGATGACCGGAGACTTGATGTTCTGGCTATAGGCTGCAATGGGATCGCCGATGCCTGTCAGCAGACGATTGACATTTCCGGTGGGAGCTTGGGGCCCGCTCGGGAATGGGTTGTTCAGCGAAAAACTCGTTGCTGGAGTGAGGTCGCCATTGTTGCTTGAAGTGAGCGGTGTTTCGGTGGTGAAGCCGGTTTGAAGAGCCGCCGTGGCGTCATAACGCAAAGGCGAATAGAAGACTCCAAAGCCGCCGCGGACGGTTGTCTTTTGTCCAAGTGCGTATGAATATCCAATGCGGGGAGCAAACTTAAGTTTGGAAAGTTCCCCGGTTTCATTGCGACCGCCGGTGCCGGCATACTCAAGGCCGCCGACGGTCCCCGGAACCATGCTTGCAAGGGGACTGACGACAGTTGGATTGAATCCGACGACTTCGTTGTTGTTGGAATCCTTCAGGCCAGTCTCATACTCATAGCGCAATCCGGCGTCGAGTGTCAGCTTTTGCGTTATACGGAATTCGTCCTGCACGTAGGCGCCCCAATAATTGATGTACTGGTAGAAACGCTGTGACTGCTCAATCTGGCCGCTTGTCGGGAGGCCCAGAAGAAGGTCGGCGATGGCGCTTCCCGAAGCACCCCCCTTGGGTGTGTTGGGGGACTGTTCCGTGAAGTTGCCGGTGAAGTCGAAGTATCCCGGAGCGTGTTGAAAGTCAGTGAAGGACAGGTCGATGGAGCGGTAGTCGACGCCCGCCTTAATGCTGTGCCTGCCTATCTCCTTGGCAATCTGCGTAAAGAGGTTTCTGGAGTACCAAAAATCCCTGGTTGCTGTTGGATCGCTGAGGGACGTGAAGTTGGTGATATCGACAGGTGGAAAGAAATTGAGCTGGTAGTTGTAAGCTGGCAGTCCCAATGTGGTGGGACTGAAGCCGGTGCTCAGCGGCAGGATCACATTGGGGAAGCGATTGAAGCCGAAGCGAACACTCAAGACGGTGGTGGGGTTGATGGTGAAGATGTTATTCAGGTTTGTTGCGTCCACGTGCCGGTTATATGTGATGGATTCGGATCCCGGCACGGTCCCAAGCGAATTGCCGAAAGGAATGAGGCAGAAGTAATGCAGATAGGAGAGGTTGGCCGCCCACCACTTAAATAATTGCTCATCCACCTTGCCTACGAACTCGTGGCCTCGGTTCGCGGGTCCCGAGACTGCCGCGAGATAGTTCGATGCGCCGGAAGGTAGTCCCTGCACATTTGCGTGCGGAAAGTAACTCACGATGCTCTGGCCGACTGGACTGAGTGTCGTGAGTTTGTTGCCGGGGATAGGTTGCCGGGTATTGGGATCATAGATGGTGACGGGGACCTGAGCGCCAGAAGGCGACAAGACATAACTTTGTGAAAAATCGCCTGTGCGTTCAAGGTCGGTTGGCACTTGATAGCTGGCGCGAAGAAAGTTGCTTTCGCTGAATCCCTCTTCGGCAATGAAGAAGAATGTCCTGTTTCTTCCGTCGTAAAGATGAGGAAGAATCACCGGGCCGCCGATTGAGCCCGCATAACTGTAGAAGGGGGTATTCGGACGCGGTACACCTGCGCGATTGGCAAAGAAATCGTTGGCGTTGAAGACTGACTGGCTTGTCACTCCATAGAGCGAGCCATGAAGATCGTTCGTACCTGATTTGAGCAGCGTGTTGTAGACGCCGCCGCCCGTTCTGCCGACCTCCGCGTCATAGGTTGTTATCTGGACCTTGAGTTCCTGAGTCGCTTCGGTTGCGGGGATGATGGTGGGTCGATTGACTGTGTCGGTAATGGGCACGCCATCGATCAAGTATTGATTGGTGGACTCCGGGCTGCCGGCAATGGATACGGTAGAGGTGTCGCTCTGGTCGATAAAGCCGGAGCCGCGAATTACCGGCAGCACGTTCTGCGAGACATTGATAACGGTGTACTGATTTCGTCCGTTGCCCGTCGAGGTGGGAAGGTCAAGCAGCTTCTCTTCTTCCAATGCCGTCGATGTTGAACCGTTGGTCGTATCGAGTAACGGCGTGCCCGCCGTGACCTCAACCGTCTGCGAAGTATCTCCGACTTCGAGCAGAACGTCGACAGTAATTGACTGTTGTGTGCCGACCTTAATCCCGCCATGTTCAAAGCGTTTAAATCCTGCGCTCTCGACCACAACCTGATAACTGGCTGGTTCAACCTGACTGAAGGTGTAGAGACCGGCGGCATCCGAGACAGCGACACGGGCTACGCGCTTGGCTTCGTCGATGAGCGTTACCTTGGCTTTGCTGACAACCGCGTGGCTGGGGTCGGTTACCAGGCCCCGGACTTCCGCGGAATAGGATTGTGCGAACAGCGGTACCGTTATGAGTAAGTAGAGACCGATGAATGCCTTGCGTGCTGTGATCATTTGAACCCTCCTAAGAATGAAGAAAGTGAGGGAAAGCCCGCTTTTAAACGCAGACTTTCGTTGACACCGGATAGACCTCCGGCATGCGATGTTTTGTGGATGAAAAATGATGAGATGATGCGCGAGAGTTTGCGCTAGCGTGCGAAGGTAAGACAACAACGGAGACGCGCGTTCAGAGTAACTGAGCGCGCCGGAACAGCGGATGCAACAGCGGAATGGATGAGGGCGAGAAGCATTGGGTCAGGCTCCAACGACCTGCTGTAGCTTTGATAACTCGTCGTCGGTGCTGTCGTTAGGGACTGAGCAGCCTGGGGTCAGGATGAATTTGCTTCCTGCCACGTTGCTGGCACTTTGCCATTGCTCACGGATTTGAGCGGGCGAAAGATCTTTGTACTTCACTTCGTCGATCCCGGTGGCGATGGTCTGCGAAAACTTGCTGCGCACGGTGCTGACCTGCACACCGCTGGTCTGTATGGACCAGTTGACAACGGGGGCGTTGAACCCGACGAACTGGTCAACATATTCGTTTTCCCAGTGCAGGTGGAGGAAGTTCAGTTTCGCACTGGATGTGGCATCAAAGAAGCGTTTGTCAAAGGGCGCGCTGAACCGGGCGTAGTCTGCTGGAGAAAGCTCCTCACGCTTGGCATTTGCAATCGAGAAGAGTATCCCCGATGCGCCTGCCGCGAAGGCACGCTTTGCGTGGTTGATGTGCGACTGAGTCAGCACATCAAGCGCGTCGAGCAGCCGCTGCGGGTTCTCCTGCTGCAGGCGAAGAACCTCTTCCTTGGATGACAACTTAACCGCGACCTGCCAGGGATTGAAGGCGGTCTCAAGGATATACGCGTCTCCGTTCAAGCCGGTATTGATCAGCTCGAGAGCGTGAATCTGGTCGGGGAATGGATTGTCGAGAACCTTCAGGTCATACCAGTTGCCGGCGGGCTTCGGGTATGGGAAATCGCTCATTACTTTCACGATGTCCGTCTTGTATTTCCAGTGATAATCGAGCGTCGCCTTGGCGTGTACTTCCGCAGTCTGCGGCCCGAAGTGATGCCAGTGTGTGAATGGCGGCCGATCTACGTCGCGCCCCGCGAGCGCGCGGTCTACGCGCTCCTTGCGAGTGAGCGGCTTGCGGCCTGCCACCTGTCCAAGTATCGGTTGCGCAAGTGCGACGCCAACCAGTGCGGCGGCAGAGACAAGGAAACTTCTACGGTCAGTCATGAGTTGCTCCTGGAGAGGGATGTACGTCGATGGATGGGGTCCATGCGCGGACAGAATGACCCAAGTGTGCCAGTTTTTGAATTGTTAGAGTGTGCTTTGTGCCCGCGCAGGGAAGAGCTTCATTGTCGCTGAGAGATCAGCGACAACACAGCATGCGACAAGCGAACGACAGGTAGGAAATAGATGACATGGGTTCTTGGAAACCTGCGACTCCGTTTTCGCGGGGTCGGTAGCGCCAGTGTGGCGCGGGTTGGGATTGCTGTCAATCCGCGTCCGTCGTTATGAGCATAATCGAAAAGAAATACCGTCTCCTGTGATAGCTGTCACGGCATTTCTACAAATTGCTGGGGACGGAATGGCTCGATTGCAATGCACGTGCGCTGCGTCGGCAGATGGATCGCCCTGTCAAGATCGGCGATCAAATCCTCTTCATCCTCGATTCCGACGGAAATCCGCACAAGGTCACAGGGCAGATCTCGCTGGGCAAGCAACTCGGATGGAACGCTGGCATGTGACATGTTTCCGGACAGGCTGATGTGCCTGGACTTCACACCAGGAAAGAGTCGAGAAGGGACTATCGGGTCAACATCGTCCGCCCTTCGTACGATACGCATCCCGGGCAGTTGGAAGGCGAGGTTTCAAGACAACTTTTCCCCGACCAGGCTGCCTTCAGGCAGGAAGAGATTCGTCGATGGGAATTGATGGCGAACCACTAGGAGATGGTTTCGCGTTTGCGGATATGAAACGGGGGTGGTATGCTCATTTCGTGATTGATTTCGCCACGAAGAACGCCGGAGCATGTTGTTGCGCGATGATGTGTTGCGTACACAGGTCATCTGGCGTGAGGAAATGGCAGGGCTAGAGCAAGTTACAAGCCGGCATTTCAATCGGACCCACCGCCAGAAAGAACTGGTAGGTGGGTTTTCTGTTTTTTGGTGGAAATTTGGGCGAACACAGACAGAAGGCATTCGCCGCACAGAGATTGTTGGAAATGGAGAACGCAAATGGGAAAGACAATGGGTGTACCTGAAATAAGAGCGGAAGACCTGAAGCGCCGGCTGGATGCAGGTGAAAATCTGTTTTTGCTCGATGTGCGCGACGAGTACGAGTTCGAGACTTCCAATATAGGTGGGCACCTTATCCCGCTCGCCGAGTTACCACGGCGGGTGTCCGAGCTCGACCCCGGACAGAAGATTGTGGCCGTTTGCAAGATGGGTCCCCGTGGGGCCAAGGCCGTGCAGATGCTTAATAAAGCTGGCTTTAACCAGGTTTGGAATCTCACTGGCGGCATTCACGCTTGGTCTGATCGCGTCGATCACGGGGTTCGAAAGTACTAGACGGCGCGTGAAAAGCTCATTGTCTCAAGCCTGAGAATCGGGCTTACACGTTTGAGAAGGCTGAATTATGGCAGTCGAACCCCGCCTTCCAGAATGAACCCGTCCACTTGCATACTCCATCCGCAGGTTCTAGAATTCCCTAGCAATCACACAAGGAGAGACCCCTGTGCCTGAAGAAGTTGTTCGCGCCTCGTTGAGCGAAGAAGCAGCATATCAACTTGCCAATGTCACCAAGACGCCACCGCAATATGGGGCAATCACACCGCGCTGGCTGGTTCGCCTGCTTGACTGGAAGCCACTCGAGTCCGGAATCTTCCGGCTGAACAAAGTGGATGAAGGCAAGCCAATTGAATCGGTCTGCAGCCATGAGGACGAGTCGCCCCTTGCAACCACATACATCAAGTACCAGGAAGAGCCGCGCGAGTATGTGCTCGCCAGCATCAATGCGGTGCTCAATGTTCATACGCGCGTCTCCGATCTTTACAGCAATCCCTACGACCAGATTCGCGAGCAGTTGCGGCTCCTGATTGAGAGTGTGAAGGAGAAGCAGGAGAGCGAACTGCTGAACAATGCCGATTACGGCCTGCTGAACAACGTGGCGGATTCGCAGAAGCTGAAGACACGCAAGGGCGCACCGACGCCGGACGATCTTGACGAGCTACTCACCAAGGTGTGGAAGGAACCATCGTTATTCCTTGCCCATCCGCGCACGATCGCGGCTTTCGGCCGGGAGTGCACGCGCCGCGGAGTTCCTCCTCCGACAGTAACCTTGTTCGGCACGCCATTCCTGACATGGCGCGGAGTCCCTCTGATTCCTTCAGACAAAATAGCAGTAAGAAGCCGAGACCATAAGTCGAAGATTCTGCTGTTGCGCGTGGGCGAAAAGAAGCAGGGTGTGATCGGTCTCTTTCAACCCGGACTTCCGGGAGAACAGAGCCCGGGCTTGTCCGTGCGTTTCATGGGCATCGACCAACGGGCACTGGCCTCATACCTGGTGTCCCTCTACTGCTCTGCGGCCGTGCTGACAGACGATGCAATTGCCCTGCTCGAAGACGTAGACGTAGGACAATATTATGAGTACAAGTGAGTCGTCGCTCGGCGCGCCGGTGATTCCAGACTCGGACTTCTCAGGGGTGAGATTACCGGGAAATGCGAGCGCAGTTCCCGGCGTTCTCTCTCCGGCTGAGCTGACGCGCATGGCCAACGAGCTGTTCAATGCGCTGCCAGACGGGATTCAGCAGCCGGCGATTACCGCAGCTCGCGCAATATTGCCGGCGAACTCCGCCTTCAGCGGAAACCCGTATGCCGCAGTGCCAAGCCCAACAGTGCCCGCAGTCCCCGGGATTCTTTCCGGTTTTGCTGGGCTGCAGCCTGGTCCGTTTGTAGCCACTCCAGACCACAGTGTGCCGCCGGATGTGCGATCGAATGCCACCGTTCCCGCAACGCCGGTAGGTTCGCAAGCGGGACGCGGTGCAGGATCCACGTATCAGGCAGGACCGACGCCTCCGGCTGATCCGGCATTCGCTTTCCTCGCCGATGCGCGTCCGCTGTTTGCTTCGCCTGCCGCCGAGCCCGCTGCACAGAACACTCCAGCTTTTGCTTTTGGCAGCGCTGTGCCCAGCGAAGAGGGCTTTGCATCGATTCCATCCTCGTTGTTTACGGATGTCCCACAATCACGACAAGCAAGCGCGCCGCAGCCTCCTGCGCCGGCTGTTCCCGGGGCCTTTGGGGCGTTTGATTCATCGCCGATCCCTACATTCAGCTTTCTTGAAGACGTTCGGCCGCTGTTTTCCAATCCTGCGACACTGCCCGGACCGGTACCGGCCGATGCCGATTCGAGCATTGCTAACCCATTCGTAAATCCGCTCGATCCGAATGCGCCGCAATTGCCGGGCACTGTCGCCCACGCACCGGGTGCGGCTGCTCCCCCGCATGACCATGACGGGCCTCGTTCGCTCTACGCGTTCGATGGCGTTCCAGTAGTTGCACCCATTGGCGGACAACCTGAACTGCAGCGGGATCTCGGCCTGTCTTCCTACGGCTTCGATGTGGAAACGATTCGCCGAGACTTTCCGATCCTGCGGGAGGTTGTGAATGGTCATCCGCTGATCTGGCTTGACAACGGCGCTACGACTCAGAAGCCGCAGTCAGTCATCGATCGTATCTCGTATTTTTACGAGCACGAAAACTCGAACGTGCATCGTGCAGCGCACGAACTGGCCGCGCGGGCGACAGACGCCTATGAGTCGGCCCGTGAGAAGACTCGGCGTTTTCTCAATGCCGGAGCAACTCGCGAAATCGTGTTTGTCCGCGGAGCTACGGAAGCCATCAATCTTGTCGCCCAAAGCTGGGGACGCCGCAACATCCAAAAGGACGACGAGATTGTCATTACGTGGCTCGAACATCACGCCAACATTGTGCCCTGGCAGATGCTTTGCGCGGAAAAGGGCGCGCGGCTCCGTGTGGCCCCGGTGGACAATTCCGGCCAGGTATTGCTGGATGAGTATGAAAAGCTGCTTGGCCCCAAGACGCGGCTGGTTTCGATTACGCATGTGTCGAACGCGCTGGGCACTGTGGTTCCGGTGAAGGAGATGGTCGAAGCCGCACATCGCCATGGAGCCCGCGTGCTGGTGGATGGCGCGCAGGCGGTGTCCCACATGCGCGTTGACGTGCAGGCCATTAATTGCGACTTCTATGTTTTCTCCGGACACAAGGTCTTCGCGCCCACCGGCATCGGCGTGGTTTACGGAAAGTCAGAGGTTCTCGACAACATGCCGCCGTGGCAAGGCGGAGGAAACATGATTCAGGACGTGACCTTCGAGAAGACGCTCTACCAGCCACCTCCGCAACGCTTTGAAGCCGGCACTGGAAACATTGCCGATGCCGTGGGCCTGGGCGCAGCAATCGATTATCTGGATCGGGTTGGCATCGCGAATGTTGCGCGTCATGAACACACGTTGCTGGTGTATGCAACCGATGCTCTTCAACGCATCCCGGGGCTTCACATCATTGGCACAGCGAAAGAGAAGGCGGGCGTACTCTCCCTGGTGATGGACGGTTTCCGGACCGAAGAGATTGGAGACTACCTCAACCGTAAGGGCATTGCCGTTCGGGGAGGCCACCACTGTGCGCAGCCCATATTGCGCCGATTCGGTTTGGAGAGCACGCTGCGGGCTACCCTTGCTCTTTACAATACCTGTGAAGAAATCGATGCACTGGTTGCGGCACTCTGGGATCTTCGGCAAGGTCGCAATCCGGGCATCGCGTGACGGCATGAGCGCCTGGCTAACGGCACCATGGCCCTGGTATGTCGCAGGTCCGATTATTGGGCTATTCGTCCCGGCGCTTTTGCTGGTCGGCAACAAAGTGTTCGGGATCTCCAGCAATCTGCGCCATCTCTGCTCGGCGTTGATTCCGGTAAAGCTGGACTATTTCCACTATGACTGGAAGAACGCCGGACTCTGGAATCTTGTGTTCTTGACCGGCGTGTTGGTCGGCGGCGTGCTTGCTGCTCACGGGGGAACGCCGCACGACATTGCGATTTCGCCTGCGACGAAAGCTGCGCTGACACAATTGGGACTTCACGATCTGTCCGGAGTGGCCCCTAACGAAATCTTCAGCTGGCAATCCCTGTTGACTCTGCGTGGATTTGTGTCCGTCGTTGTCGGAGGATTTCTGGTTGGCTTTGGCACTGCATATGCCGGGGGATGCACATCGGGCCACGCCATCTCCGGTCTAGCGAATTTCGAGTTGCCCTCGTTGATTGCGGTCTTCGGCTTCTTCGCCGGAGGCCTCGCCGCAACGTATCTCATTCTGCCGCACTTGTTTTGACGACCATGACCGCCCAATCACAAATCGAGAACGTGGCTCCGGGCAAGCGGAAAGGGAAGGCTGCATTCCTTTTCGTATACCTTGTGCTTGGAATCGCATTTGGCATCACACTCACCAGGTCCGAAGCTTTGTCCTGGTTCCGCATTCAGGAGATGTTTCGATTCCAGTCCTTCCATATGTACGGGATTATCGGCTCGGCCATCGCAACAGCCGCGCTCTCGGTCGCACTCATCAAGAAGTTGGCGCTGCCATCTGCTTCAGGAGAGGTTATTGCAATCCCAAAGAAAGTACTGGGCAGCGGAGTGCGATACGCGGTCGGCGGTACGATATTCGGTTTGGGATGGGCCCTCACAGGAGCCTGCCCAGGACCTCTTTTCGCACTCATCGGCAATGGTGTGTCGGTGATGGTTGTTGCGGTATTGAACGCTCTGCTTGGCACCTGGGTTTATGGACTCTTTAGGTCAAGATTGCCGCATTGAATTGGATGTCAGCCATAACCTCGACCGGCCGGCATCTCAAAGGGTTGCTACACTGAGCTGAACATATGATGCCCGATGCGGATTTCCCTCAAACTGAAGCCGATTCACTTTGCGCTACGGCTCGCTGGTGCTACGGTCGCGGCTGGGTTCCCGCCACCAGCGGCAATTTCAGCATTCGCGCAAGTGGACGCATCCTGGTCACAGCCAGCGGCCTGGACAAAGGCACACTCACGCCCGCAGACTTAATTGAAATTGACCACGAGGGCCTGATATTAGCCGGTACCGGAAAGCCTTCCGCTGAAACCGCGCTGCACTTGATTCTCTATCGGAAACTTCCAACTGCCGGAGCCATTTTGCATGTGCATACCATCTGGAACACGCTGCTTTCTTCGCACTACGAGGCGAAGGGCTTTGTGCCGATTGAGGGATATGAGTTGTTGAAGGGGTTGGCCGGTGTCACCACGCACGCTCATCTCGAGCAGGTGCCTGTGCTCAAAAACTCCCAGGATTATGCCGGGCTATCCGATCAGTTGGCGACTGCGTTAGAGAAATTCCCGCACGCCCACGGGGTTTTGCTCAGCCGGCATGGGCTTTATACTTGGGGACAATCGGTGGCCGAGGCGCGACGCCATCTGGAGGCGCTGGAGTTTCTCTTCGAGGTTGAAGGACGGCGTCTGCTTACCTCCCAGCTTTGAGAACTTGAATTGAGTCGCGGGCCCGACGTAACTCGAGGAGCAATGATGGCTGTCCTTCGTTTTCCCCAAGACAACCGCACGATCGAAAATGAATCCGAAGTGCGCAGCGCACTCTTCGGTCTTGGCATCGATTATGAGCACTGGGACCTTTCGCGCGTGGCCGTGGATGCTCCGGCTGAAGACGTACTCGATGCATACGCTGAAGAGATCGATGAACTCAAGCGGCGCGGGGGCTACCGAACTGCGGACGTTATCGATGTACATCCTGAAACGCCGGGCCTCGACGCCATGCTCGCCCGCTTTGACAAGGAACACACTCACTCGGAAGACGAGGTCCGCTTCATCCTCGCCGGCCGCGGCGTTTTCTTCCTGCATCTCCCGGATCACGGCAAGGACAAAGTCGTCTCCGTTGAAGTCCACCCAGGTGATTTATTGCGCGTGCCGCGCGGGACCACTCACTGGTTCACCCTGTGCGAGGACAAGCGCATCCGCGCCATTCGGTGGTTTCAGGACATGGCCGGCTGGACTCCGCACTACACCGGAACAGGTGTCGACCAGGAGTACCAGCCGCTCTGCTTCGGTCCCGCATATTTCGGCCCACGCGTGGCCAAAACGCTGAGCGTATGACGCCAGGGCTGCCCCGTCTTTACCTGCTGGATGTCGAAGGCACCGTTGCGCCCATCTCGTTTGTCTACGAACAGTTGTTCCCGTATGCGCGAAAGCACTTCGCCAACTTTCTGGCGGAGTACATCAACGAGGCCGCAGTAATGAACGACCTGTTGCTGCTTGCGCGAGAGAGTCAGGCGGAGTCGGTGGTCGGTTCTCCACGTATTCCGGAATTCGCAGGGAACGAATACCTGGAAAGCCCGGATTTCCAGCTCCGCGCACTCATTTATGTGCATTGGCTTATGGACCAGGACCGCAAATCAACTGCATTGAAGAGCCTGCAGGGCCGTATATGGAAGAAAGGCTTCGAGTCCGGGGAATTGAAGGGAATCTTGTATACCGACGTGCCGGCGGCTTTTGATCGCTGGGCAGCAAATTCAAAGGTGGCCATCTATTCGTCCGGATCAGTGGATGCCCAGCGACTGCTCTTCCGCCACTCCACCTTCGGGGACCTGACAGACAGGATTGCCGCCTACTTCGACACGCGCATTGGGGCGAAGACGGCGAAAGAGAGCTACGCGGCCATCGCTGCGGCCATGAATCTTCAACCGTTTCAAGTTCTGTTCTTCTCGGACGTGGTCAGAGAATTGGATCCGGCCCGTGAAGCTGGCCTGGACACGCGGCTGGTGGTGCGGGAAGGGAACGCGCCCGTCGCGGATCTGCAGGGGCACATTGCTGTTCAGTCATTCGATGACCTCTCGTGAGGTAAGCCGTGGCACCTGCAAGGCAGTGCATGAATGCTTCCAACCTCAAAATTCATTCTTAGACTGGAATAGATGGATCGAGGGGTATACCCGTTCGATTTATGCTCGCTTCACATTTTGACCTGCGACTTTAGCCAAGGCTGACACATCGGACTTGCAATGAGTAATCCCGTCGAAGATTATGCCGCGCATTTATTTCAGCCCTTGTACATCAAAAACCTGGTCTTACCCAACCGGATCGTGATGGCGCCTATGACGCGCTCCAAGTCGCCGGGAGGCATTCCTGGACCGGAAGTGGCAGCCTATTATCGTCGCCGTGCTGAAGGCGGAGTAGGCCTGATCATCACGGAGGGGACCTACGTGCCGCATGCGGCAGCGGGTGTCTACCCCGATGTACCACACTTCTACGGCGAGGAATCCTTGGCCGGATGGAAGCATGTAGCCGAAGAAGTCCATCGAGCGGGCGGTAAAATCTTTCCCCAACTCTGGCACGTTGGTTTGGTTCCGGCTTCGGATGGGACCTTCCGAACTGGCGCCGTGGGGCCATCCGGGCTCGCTAAACCTGGTGAGAAAGTTGCCGCACCAATGACCCAGCGGGATATCGATGACGTGATCCGCGCTTTCGGCGAGGCCGCGCAATCCGCACAGCGTCTCGGATTCGATGGCCTGGAGATACACGGAGCCCACGGTTATCTTTTGGATCAGTTCTTTTGGGATGGAACTAACCAGCGCACGGATGGGTATGGAGGCGATCTAGCCGCTCGCACCCGTTTCGCGGTGGAAGTGATCCGCGAAGTCCGTAGCCGGGTGAGCGCGCAGTTTCCCGTCTGCCTCCGTTTTTCGCAGTGGAAACTGCAGGACTACAACGCTAAATTAGCGCAGAGTCCCGCCGAGTTGGAACGGTTTCTTGCACCTCTGGCCGCCGCTGGAGTGGATCTGTTCCATTGCTCGCAACGCCGGTTCTGGGAACCCGAGTTTGAGGGCAGTTCCTTGAACCTGGCAGGGTGGACCAAAAAGCTGACCGGTAAGCCGACCATCACCGTTGGATCCATCACGCTCAATGAGGAATTCACGCACACATTTCGGAGTGCGGAGACTGCAGCGGTCACCGGAATTGACGAACTGCTGGAACGTCTGGACCGCGAAGAGTTTGACCTGGTGGCGATTGGACGTTCGTTGATCGTCAATCCTTCCTGGGCGACCATGGTTCAACGCGGAGCAATTCAAAAACTGCTGCCATACCAGCGGGACGTATTGGAGCAGTTGGTCTAGCGCCTGAGATCGAGCCACCCCATATGCGGCGAACCTGGCACGATCCTGATTCCATCCGCATCGCGGCGAGACGCTCTGTTCGGGACACAAGTCTATGGGGCAAAACGTCGTGGTCCATTAAGTGTCCAATGAGCGTTCCTGCCTGTTTTCTGTCGGCATCAAGAACATTGCGCTCTCATGCACTGTGAACGACGAATTGCGAGTCTCCCGGTCAAGAAGACGGGCGACTCGCATTTTGTGAACTGGCGCCAAATCAACCGTACATGGCCATACCCCGGTCCTCTTGAGTTCGCTTTGACCACGGATATGCGGGAGGATGCTGTGAACGAGTGCTCGACTGTAATGATCCGCTCTCTGATTAAGGCGTTTCCGGGATAATCACACCTAGTTGCGCGTTTTCGTGAGCTACTTCATAGCGCGGCAGCGCGAAGATGAGCCCACAGGAGATCAGCGCGGGAAGAGCCAGCAATTGAATGGTCAGTGGCCGGTAGGATCCTAGCGCATCGAACACGCGACCCACAAGAACGGGGCCGATAGCGCCGCCAACGGCATACGTGGTCCAGGTTATGGCGTAGAGCGTTGAGAGGCGTTTGAGACCGAAGTAGCGGCCAAGAAGATAGGGCGTGATGTCGCCTTCGCTGCCCATGCTGAAACCAATAAGGCCGGCTGCAATAAGGCCTGCACTGAGGCTGTTGGCCACTGAGAGCAGCACAATGCCGAGAACGGTCATCAGCAGCATGATCTGCGAAACGCGGGGGCCGAAGAATCGATCAAGAAAGATACCCGTGAGGAGGCGCCCGATTAGTCCGGTGGCTCCGATGATTGCGACGGACGAGGCCGCCCCGGCAGGCGACACGCCACGGTCGGTGAGGAGTGCGGAAAGATGTGCGATTGCGCCGTTCACGCTGATCGCGTAGAGACACACAGTTGCGGCGATGATCCAGAAGGAGAGTGTGCCCAGCGCCACGGCGACTGGCTCGCCGAATTCGGTTGAGACCAAGTGATCTTGCTGGGCAACTGGGCGCTCGCGGACGAAGATTGCGGTGAGGGGGAAGCCGACGGCAAAAGCAAGCACGCCGAGGACGAAGTATGCAGCGCGCCATCCGAGGTGGGTGATGACGGCCTGGGTGAGCACCGGAAGTAGCATGGCTCCCAACGCGCTGCCCGCGAGCATGATGGAAAGCGCGAATCCACGACGGCGATTGAACCAGGTTGAGATGGCGCGGGAGTATCCGATGTAAGCAGTCCCATTGCCCACGAGACCGATTACAAAGAAGATGAAATAGAAGTGCAGCAGGTGCGGCGTGAGCAACGCGAGCGAAGCATAGGCGACCGAGAAAACGATAATGCAGGGCAGAACTACCCACCGCGGTTTATAGCGGTCAAGCAGAAAGCCGAGGCCGGGCGATGCGGCGGCCAGGGTTAGTGCTGAAATGCTGAATCCCGCAGAGATGGCTTCGCGGTGCCAGCCGAAGCTTGCAGTCAGCGGCTTGAGGAAGATGCCGAACGTGTAGGGCACAATCGCCGCAAAGCTGACCATGACGCCAAAGAAACCGGCGAGAACGACTCTCCAGCCTCGGTAGGTGATTTGGGATTCGTCGGTCTGGGTTTCTATTGTCTGCGTTGTTGGCTCAGGCATGGACGCGAATGACCTCGGGTAACCAGATTTGCAGCGTGACCGTCGTGGTCTTTCGCAGAGCCGGAATGATTCTATTCGAATGAGGCCTTCATCGCTTCATCGTGGCAATCGCAGCTTCAGTCACGCCCGAGTAACCATGTCCAACAATCTGGGCGGCGTTTTGCCGATACATGGCGGGATCCTGAGGGGCCCAGGTGCCGAGGCCATCGACATACCGATTGAACATGCAGAAGGCCGCGGCAATCAGGACAGTATCGTGGATTTCCAAATCAGTCGCGCCCAATTCACGCGCCGCGGCGATATCATCCGCAGTCACTTGCTTGCCACCAAGCTGCACTTTTCCCGCAATGTTCAGCAGCGCTTTTAGCTTGGGAGAAATCGCCGCATCGGCCCAGTCGGTCTTCACTTTCTGGACGAGCGCTTCATCGTGCCCAAGTTGCGCTGCGGCAACCGCTCCATGAATCGTCTGGCAGAAAAAGCAGTCGTTGCGCCAGGATACATGCGTGGCGATCATCTCGCGTTCGCCGCGCGAAAGCGTGCTTTCCCCGCGCAGCAGGATGTTGACTAACTCATTCAAGGGGGCCGCAGTCTCGGGACGAAACGTCATGGGACCGAGGATGCCTGGAAGCTCTCTGCCGATCTCTTCAGCAATTGGAAGCTGGATATAGGCCATGGATGAAATCCGTTCCGTGGGGATGATGCCCCGACACAGTGAGCAAGCGCTGGGGAAGCAGGGACGCGTTCATCCTACGTGGCGCTCCTGGGTGTGTGCTTCCATCGAAAGATGGAGAGGCGATTCCAGGGAACATTTCGTATTCCGCTGGGCGAGCCATCATGATTCGGGAGGTGTTTGGCCCATGCGCCGGGCCATTGTCGCTAGCAACTTCGGTCGGACAGTCGGTCGCGTCCACGGGCATTCGGCGATACAGATTGCGCATCCGGACAACTCGGTAAAAGCTGGGATGCATTTATCGAAGTCCACAAACCAGCGCTCCACTCCGCGAACCATCTGCTTTTGTTCTGAGATTGCACCCGGAGGACAGACCCTGGTACATACCTGACAGTTCTTGCAGAATTCGTCTGCCCCGAAGGGTTCGGCATGCGTGGCTGCCAAGGGCATATCTGTGGTTACGCCGGCCAGGCGTACACCCGCGCCGAACTTCCGGCTGATCATCGAGCCATGCTTGCCGAGCTCTCCCAGGCCGGATGCTATAGCAGCTGGAATCAAGAGCAACGCATCCGCGGATGGTCCAGGGAACGCCCTCGCTGTGTAACCCTGCGAGCGAATCCAGTTCGCCAGCGCGAAGGAAGAGCGGGTGCCGCGCGCATATTGGTCGCCGACGTCGCAGATTCCCTCGCCATTCGTCTCGTCTGAAGGAACCTGCTTCAGGCGCTCGTAATTGTGCCCAACGGCGAGCACGATCACTGTCGGCTCTTCGATCGTGTATCCCTCGAACACATACAGAGGATCCATGGGAGTGATGCCAATGTCATCCGCCTCGTGTAACAGCGCAAACTCGCTTATCGACCGGGTGAACTCCTCAGGCGACGCTTCCACGCGCTTTGCCGCGACGGGTACCAGTTCAGGGTGGTTGCGGGCTGGCGTGAACGCTGCATCGTATCCTGGGCATTTGCTCATCGTCGCTCGCGCTGCAACCTGCAAATCAGCGAATGGATGCATGGTGGGCGGATGCCAGAAGAACGGCGAAGGCCTGCGCTGAGTTGTTTCACCCAATCCGTTAATCGGGTTGCCCGAAGTTTTGAGCAGGGCAAGCGTTTCCGCCTTGGGACTGTAATGCTTTGGCTTGCGATCACTTGGATCGGGCCGAGTCGCAATTCCTTGCGGGGTCGCGTTGAGCGTGGACATTGTTAGACCTCCTACAGCGATCCTGGCCGCTGCTTAAAACTTCAACTTCAATGAAAACTGCAACTGTCGCGCTGCTCCCGCAAACGTCGGCGTTCCAAATGTCGGATTGACCGGGCTTGTCACACCGTCTCCATAACTCTTTGGAATTGAACCTGCAAATTCACCGGCGCCATACACTTGATCTACATCCTGCACGTTCACGCGATTCAAAACATTGAGAGCCTCAACGCTGCCATTCAGCTTCATCCGCTCAGTGAGGTTGAAGAGCCTCTGCAAACGCAGATCAGTGTCATAGTAGGACGCGCCGCGATAGCTGTTACGACCGATGCTGCCTACGCGATCATTGAACGGGAAGCCGTCGCCATTGATATCGGACCCTGCAAGGATACTGTAATATTGCGGGCTTTGCAGGGTGTTGAGCATCGAAAATTCAAAGTTACGCAATGGGGCAGTCCACGTCGTCGGCGACTCGCCCATCAGGGTCAACACGAGCCGGTGGCGAACGTCGTTGTCTCCCACAGCGCGATCCAGTTGCGGAGCAAGGTAGTCCTGTGGCTCGTCCTGCAACTGTGCCTCTGTAGCAAGATCGATGGACTTGCCATATACATAGTTCGCTAAAACACTATATCGATGAGCGAGTTCCTTGCGGACAAGAATGCTTCCGGCATTGTAGATAGACCAACCCGAAGCTGTGGCATACAAAACGAACCCAAAGTTGGGATCGGCGGGCGAGAATTTCTGCCTGCCGTCAGAGAGAGTGCCATTGGGAACACCATTGATTGTGTTGGAACTCAACAGGTGCATCGCATGCAAGTAGTGGTAGCCGGCCGTGAGATGCCAGCCGTCTCCCAGGTCGTTTTCGATTTCAAGGCTTGCATGCTCAGAGTAGTTGGAAGGAATGTCGCGCTTCACAAACCCGAGCGGAAATTGCTTCAAAATGGAAGGGCTCGGATAGATGCCATTGTGAGTAAAGTTGGAGAATGCCGCGCCCGCCAGAACAGGCCCCGCGGTTCCAACCATGCCGGCGGGACCAAATCCCGTCAGGTTGTTCGCGGGATCAGCAAATTCAGGTAACAGTGGCTGGGTCATATGCGTGAAGGCAGACGCGCCGTGCCATCCGTTGATGAGGCTGCTGTATTCAAGTGAGCCGGTATACAAACCGAAGCCCGAGCGCACCACGCCTTTGCCATTGCGGAAGGCATAGGCCAGTCCTACGCGTGGCTGAACATTGCCGAATTTGGTTGGGTTCATCATGCCGTTAATGCGAAGATCACTCGCCGACGGAAGGAAATCGAGATCGTAGCGCGCCCCGAAAGAGAGAGCGAGATTTGGGCGCACTCTCCATTGGTCTTGAACATAGAAGTCCGCAAGTTTGTGCCAGAAGGCCACAGCATCCGCGGCTTCGCGCGATGGTCCGTCTGGGCCATCATAGAACCCGCCTTCAAATGGCAACGACCGTTGCGGAACCTGGTTCCCGAAGTCGGCCTGCGTCTGCTGGAAGAGGAACTCGACAGCGGTCCCAGGACCAAAGTGGCTGAACGGCCCGGCGCCGAAGAAGCTTTGCGGACTGAATATTCCCACACCAGGCGTAAAGTAGGGCGTCTGCGCAGAAAACCATATCGGCTCAACTTCCACGCCCATCTTGATGGTGTTGGAGTCGTGTGTATAAGTCAGTGCTTCTCTTGATTGGAAGTGGTGCTCGCTATAGAAATCGACGCCGCCTAGAAATCCGCCACTGTAGAGCGTGTCGGCCACATTGATGGTCGGTTCAAATCCAGCGCCCACGGGGTCCATATGAAAGATGCGCCGGCCGAAGGCGATTGAACTTTCCGAAGCCCATCGACTGCTGAAGAGATGGAACAAATTTCCATACGCCGTTTGATCGTGGATCAGGTTGTCGCGATAACTCGAAGGCAATCCCTGACCAGGGGCGGCGGCGGGGGTATTGCCATTCCTCACATCCGTGAATAAATAGCCGATGTTCAGGGTGTTCCGGTCGTTCAGAACGTCAGTCACTTTCCCGAATGCGTTGT
>Ga0302320_10005119_pt1 | contig 29499 bp, 29 predicted proteins | sample Bog_T0_3_FD_202130 | JGI IMG/M metagenome (GOLD analysis project Ga0302320, IMG submission 202130) | Peat permafrost microbial communities from Stordalen Mire near Abisko, Sweden - Bog_T0_3 | ecosystem: Environmental > Terrestrial > Soil > Wetlands > Peat | place: Sweden: Abisko, Stordalen Mire...
TGCGCTCAGGTCGCCGGCGCCGTGTCGCGGATCGCCACGATATCGAGATAATCGGCGTCGGATGCGGCGGCGGTGGCAAGCTTGTCGCGCAGCGTCCGCTGCGCGTCCGCCGGCGGACGGTACGAGAGCGCGTCGGCGCTGCCGCCGTGCAGCACCGCGACCCGGTCGAAGCCCGCCAGCAGGTCGATGACGATGCCGGGATCGCCGCCCAGCTGGCGCATCAGATACGGGCAGAATTCCAGGGCGACCAGGCCGGCCCGGGCGAACACCGCGCGGCCGCCGGCGATGACGAACGGCTCGGCGCCCTGCGTATCGACCTTCACCGCCAGCGGCCCACGCACCCGATCGAGGAAATCGTCGAGCGGCACGGCGGCGATGTCGATGCTGCGCCGGCCGGGCACGCCGCTCGCGGTCAGCCGATGGTCACCGGTGTTCTGCGTGGCGATGGCAAGCGACATCGTGCTCCGCGTGTGGAACAGGGCGACCTGATGGCATTCGACCGCGCCTTCCCCCAGATTGCGCGCGATGTTGCGCAGCAGGAAGTCGAAATTGCTCGGCTCCGGCTCGAACGCAAGGCAGCGGGTCATTTTATTGCGGGCAATATTGATCGTCGTCAGACCGATATTGGCACCGACATCAAAATACGTGCCGGATTGCGCGTCGAGGAAGCCAAGCACCGCGTCGGTGACGGTGTTGAAAAACGTTCCGTGCCTGGCATACTCGGGCAGCACGTACTGGTCATTCCAGGCGCTGGTGATCAGTCCGCAATCGCCGTCCGCGCCGATCTCGGAAATATGCATTTTGCCCAACAGGCGCGCGCACACGACGCTATCGCCGATACGGTCGATGCAGGCGTCCAGTATCGCCTGGCGAATGCCCCACGGAGCGGAAAATACCAGCCTCCGGATTGCTGTCCGCGCCAGGCTTTTCATGGGTCAATGCATATCGGCATTGGCAATCTCCGGAGCCTGATGGGAAAAGTGCAACAGTTGGACATGGCGCGGCGGTCGGCCGCCGGTCGGCGTGGCCATGGTAGCCGGGGATGATACGACGATGATAGTGCTGCGCTGCCGCGCCGATGCCGACGTGGTCGCGAGCGGGTGGCGGCGGAACAGGTGACGATGGCGGCGCCGAGCGTGCGGATCGTCGTGCTGAACTGGAACAAGCCGCGCGAGACCGCGACCTGCCTGGACTCGCTGCTGCGCCAGGACTACCCGAACGCCGCCATCACGTTGGTCGACAACGCCTCACGCGAGGATCCGCGGACTGTGTTCGCCGGCTATCTTGGCCGGGTCGCGCTGATCGGCACCACCGAAAATCTCGGCTATACCGGCGGCAACAACCTCGCCATCGCGCGTGCCCTCGCCGAGGGCGCCGACTATGTCTGGCTGGTCAACAACGATGCGGTCGCCGCCCCCGACTGCCTGCGCAAACTGGTTGCCGCCGCCGAGGCGGACCCGGCGATCGGCCTGGCGGGGCCGGTGATCCGCCGCCACGCGGCGCCGGCGGAGATCGAACTGTGCGGCGGCGTGGTCGCGGCGGCGGCGTGCCGGTTCGAGTGGTTCGACCGGCTGGAGCCTGCCCGCGCGGCGCAGACGGCAGCGCCGGCGTCGTTCATGCTGCCCGGCACCGCGCTGCTGGTGCGGGGCGCGGTGTGGCGGCGCATCGGCCTGTTCGACGTCCGCATGTTCGCCTACCACGAGGACATCGACCTGGCGCTGCGCAGCGCCCGCGCCGGCTTCCGCGCGGTGCTGGTCGAGGACGCGGTCGTCGGCCACGACAAGGATCCGGGCGGCCGGACGCCGCCGCATGTGGTGTATTATTCGCAACGCAACGAAATCCGGCTGTGGCGGACACACGCGCCGCTGCGGTCGCGGCTGCGGCGGGCGTTGTGGGACCTCGACACGCTGACCCGGCCGACCGCCGCCGCCGATCCGGCACATCGGCAGGCGCGGCTGGCCGGCTACTGGCACGGCATGCTCGGCCGGACCGGCATGTACAGCCCGGACCACGCGATGCCCTGGCCGCTGCGCGCGCTGCTGGCCGCGCGGCCGCGACTGGTGCGGGCGCTGCTGCGGCTGGCCTAGCCGCCGTCTGGTGCCGCCGCCCGGCCGGCCGCGTGCCGCCAGTAGGCGATGGCGCCCTCGGCCTGCGCCAGCGCGATCAGGTGCGGCAGCCAGACCGAGGGCGGCGCGGTCAGGCGGGACAGGCGGTAGCGCAGGTGGGTGGTCAGCAGTCGCCGCCACAGCCAGCGCGGCGCGCCGAACAGGCGGTGGCCGGGGGTGCCGTAGCGATGCGCCGCGGTCGCGCCGGCGGCGGCGAAGTAGTGGCGGATATAGGCCGGCGTCTGCCGCTCCGGCGGCACCAGATGCTCGACCACGCTGTCCGGCACCCACCAGCCGGTGCCGCCGGCGCCGAGCATGGCCTCGAACACCGCGGTCTCCTCGGCCAGCCGCCGCAGCGGGCCGGTGCCCAGCGTCGGGTCGAAGGCGAAGCGCCGCAGCATCGCCGTGCTGCCGGCGAAGTTGGCGCCGAACGGCAGCCGGTCCTCGGCCACCGACAGCGGCAGCGGCGCCGGGCCGAACGCGCGCAGGCCAAGCGGATGCGCCAGCAGCGCCGCATGCTCGCGCACCCAGGGCGTTACCGGCGGCAGCAGCACCGGCTCGATGCGGCCGCCGAACAGTACCGCGTCCGGCCAGCGCGCGAACGCCCGCGCATAGGCGGCCAGCCAGTCGTGGCTGACCGCCACGTCGTCGTCGGTCCAGGCGATCCAGTGGCCGCGTGCCGCCGCCACCGCCCGGTTGCGCGCGTGCGCGATGCCCGGTTGCGGCTCGTGCTCGCAGCGCAGCGGCAGCCGCCCGGCGAACTCGGCCAGCACCGCAGGCGTCGCGTCGCTGCTGGCGTTGTCGACCACCAGCACTTCCCACGCGCAGCCCGGCGCCGTCATCGCGGCGAGCGAGCCGAGCGCGCGGGTGAGCGAGGCTGCCCGGTTGCGGGTGCAGATCGCGACGGTGATCAGCATGTGCCGTTAGCCGCCGAGCAGCCCGGCGAAATAGGCGACGGTGCGCCGCAGCCCGTCCTCCAGCGTCACCGCCGGCTGCCAGCCCAGCACGCGGCGGGCGAGCGCGATGTCCGGGCAGCGCTGGCGCGGGTCGTCCTGCGGCAGCGGCCGACAGACGATGCGCCCCGTCCCGCCGGTCAGCGCCAGCACACGCTCGGCCAGCTCGCGCACCGCGATCTCGTGCGGATTGCCCAGGTTGATCGGGCCGGTCACCACGTTGTCGCTCGCCATCAGCCGGATCAGCCCCTCGATCAGATCGTCGACATAGCAGAAGGCGCGGGTCTGCGAACCTTCGCCGTACAGCGTCAGCTCCTCGCCGCGCAGCGCCTGCACGATGAAGTTGGAGACCACGCGCCCGTCGTCGGGGTGCATGTGCGGGCCGTAGGTGTTGAAGATGCGCGCGACCTTGATGCGCACGCCGTGCTGGCGCTGGTAGTCGAAGAACAGCGTCTCCGCACAGCGCTTGCCCTCGTCGTAGCAGGCGCGCGGGCCGAGCGGATTGACGTGGCCCCAGTAGGTTTCCGGCTGCGGATGCACGGTCGGGTCGCCGTACACCTCGCTGGTCGAGGCCTGCAGGATTTTCGCGCGGGTGCGTTTGGCCAGCCCCAGCATGTTGACCGCGCCGACCACGCTGGTCTTGGTGGTCTGCACCGGGTCGAACTGGTAATGCACGGGCGAGGCCGGGCAGGCGAGATTGTAGATCTCGTCGACCTCGACATGGAGCGGGAACGTCACGTCGTGGCGCAGCAGCTCGAAGCGCGGGTTGCCGATGAGCGCAGAAATGTTGTCGCGCCGGCCGGTGAAGAAATTGTCCACGCACAGCACGTCGTGGCCGTCGGCGACCAGCCGCGCGCACAGATGCGAGCCGAGGAAGCCGGCGCCGCCGGTGACGAGGATGCGTTTGCGCAGCAGCGGGGTCGGCATGCGAGGCGGAATCCCGGAACGGTTGGCGACAGCGGCGGCGGTCTCATATACGCAGTCTCCGCCGCCGCTGCGGCGTTTTCCGCAGATGGACCGGCCGTGATCAGCAAAGCCGCCTTGGTTGCCCTTCTCAACCGCCGCCTGCGGCGGTTCGACATCGCGCTGCTCCGCCCGTCCGAACAGTGGCGGATGACCGGGCAACTCGGCCGCCAGCCGGTGCCGCCGCCGCCGCCGGTGCCGGCGCGGCCGCCGCTGCTGCGCCAGTTCGGGCCGGCGCGCGCCGGCTTCGACATGGCGGTGGTGATGCCGAGCCTGCTGCGCCCGAGCATCGCACAGGCGCTGGCGTCGGTGTTCGCGCAGGATTTCCCCGGCACCGTGCAGACGCTGATCGGCATCGACGTGCCGGAGGGCGACATGGCCCCGGTCGAGGCCGCCTGCCGCGACCGGCCGGACAACCACACCGTGCTGCTGTTCGATCCCGGCTACTCGACCTCGGTGCGGCATGGCGGGCTGCATCCGGCGTGGGACGGCGGCGTGCTGCGGGTGGTGCTGAGCTACCTCGCCGCCAGCCGGCACGTCGCCTATCTGGACGACGACAACTGGTGGGCGCCGTGCCACCTGTCGGCGCTGCACCAGGCACTCGCCGGCCACGACTATGCCTGGAGCGGGCGCATCGCCGTCGACCGGCAGACCCGCGCCATCGGTGCGCCGATGCCGGACGAGGGCTTCATCGACCCCAACTGCCTGGGCCTGGACAAGCTGGCCTGCGAGGCGGTGCTGCGCTGGTGGGGCCTGCCCAAGCGCGACAGCCGCAGCGCCATCGACGCCGACCGCAACGTCTCGCGCCTGCTCGGCGCGTGGTTCCGCGGCCGTGCTTCCGGCGAAGCCAGCGTGTTCTACGCCGTGCGCGCGCCGCTGCCGCCGCTATGACGCCGCCGGCGCCGGCCGTCGCGCCGGCCGGGGCTTGCCCGCGACCGCGGCGGCGGCGGTGCCGGCGAGCAGATCGCGCAGCGGCCGCGGCAGGCACACCGCCTCGGCGATCGCCAGCACGATCCAGGTGCTGAACCAGGGCACGTAGTTGTTGTGCATCGCCGCGCCGCCGGCGATCAGCAGCATCGCCAGCAGCGCGAAGCCGCTGGCCATTTGCGGCTCGCGCCGCCAGGCGATGCGCCAGGCCAGCCAGCCGAGCGGCAGCAGCAGTGCGGCGCGCACCGCCAGCACCAGCCCGGGCGGCGCCGAAAACGCCCAGGAATTCGAGGCCGGCGCCATCAGCGTGCCCCACAGCACCACGTCGTGCAGGAAGCCGCGCGCGTCCAGCACCAGCCAGGGCAGCAGCAGCACCGCCGCCGAAGCCGCCGCCCACGCCGCCGCCCGCCAGGAGCGCGCCGCCGGCAGCAGCAGCAGGAACAGCGCGCCGGGCAGGATCTTGCTGGCCAGCGCCAGCGCCAGCGCGATGCCGAGCCCGGCGTGCCAGCGGCGCAGCGCGCACAGCAGCGCCAGGAAGCCGAACAGCAGCGGCCACACGTCGGTGGCGGTCCACTGCACGAAATAGTAGCTGTCGAGCGGGTCGAGCATCAGGGCAGCGACCGCGACTCCCGCCGCCGCGGTGCCGGCGCCGGCCTCCAGCAGGATCGCGCCGAGCACCGCGAACAGGCCGAGGCAGGCCAGCCCGTTGCTCAGCGGCACCGCGGCGGCGCCGGCCGCCGGCCACAGGGCGGCGGTGAGCAGCAGCGGCACCGGGCCGTATTTGTAGCCGAGCACCGCGACCTCGCGCCGTGCCGTCGCGTCGGCGCCCGGCGGGGCGGCCGGCAGCAGCGCCCGCCGCGTCGTGGCGTCCAGGCTGCCGAGATAGCGGTCGAGCGTCGCCTCGACCTGGGCCGCCGGCAGCGCCGGGCCGACGCCGGCTGCCTGCCGCAGCGGCAGCCGCGCCAGGAAGGCGGTGTCGTCGACCAGCGCGCCGGTCGCGTACGGGTTCTCGCCGCGCCACAGCAGCTGCGCCGCGCGCAGCGTGGTGCGGCCCTCGTCGAGGCGCAGCCGGCCGGTCGCCAGCGCCGCATGCGTCGCCTGCCGCAGCGTGCGCGCCTCGGACAGGCCGAGGCCGAGCAGCAGGAACGCCAGCGCCACCCGCAGCAGCGTGCCGCCGTGCAGCGGCTGCGGCGGCCGGCGCCAGCGCCGCAGCGCCAGCACGAACAGCACCAGCGCCGCCAGCAGCGCCAGCCGCAACACGCCAAAATCCCAATAGAACGTCGCCAGCAGCCAGACGCCGGCGGACAGCACGGCGAGGCTGCCGAGATACCGCGTCCAGGCCGCAGCCGGCCCGCCGTTCGCCAGCCAGCGCGGTATCATGGCCGCGCCGCCGTGCCGCTTGCGTGCCGGCCGGAATCCCGTTTCAAGCTTGCGCACATGTCCCGCCGCGCCGCCTCGTGAGCCAGTCTGCTGTCGCCGTCGCGGATGCGCCCGGGCGCGGCCGGCTGGCGGTGCTGGACGGCATTCGCGGCTGGGCGTCGCTGGCGGTGCTGCTGTTCCATGTGCTGCCGGAGACCAACCGCTCGCTGTTGCCGGAGCTCGATTCGGCCCCGGTGGCGATGCTCTGCGACGGCTCCCTGGCTGTCTACGTGTTCTTCATCCTGTCCGGCGAGGCGCTGTCGGCCGGCTATCTGCGCGCCGGCGACCTCGGCATCGTGCGCACGCTGGCGGCGCGGCGGTATCTGCGGCTGACCGTGCCGATCCTGCTGGCGAGCGCCCTGGTGTGGGCGGCGATGGCGAGCGGCCTGGATGCGCACCGGGCGGCGGCGGCGGCGCTGCGCTCGGACTGGCTGGACGGGTTCCTGCGGTTTGCGCCAAGCCTGCCCGGGCTGCTGCGCTACGCGCTGCGCGACGTGTATTTCGACCCGCCGCCGGCGCAGCACTACGTGCCGCTGCTGTGGACGATGCATGTCGAGCTGCTCGGCTCCTGCGTCGTGTTCGGGCTGCTGGCGCTGCTGCACGGCTGGGCGGCGCGGGCACGGCTGGCCTGCTACGCCGCGGCGCTGCTGCTGCTGGCGCTGTTCGACGCGGCCCTGCTCGGCTTCGTCATCGGCATGCTGCTGGGCGAGGCGCGGCAGCGCGGCCTGCTGGAGCGGCTGCGGCGGTCGCGCTGGCGGTGGCCGGCGATCCTGCTCGGGCTGGCGCTGCTGCTCGGCATTGCCGGCGTGCGCGCGCTGGCACATCACGACGCGACGCTGCGCTACCTGCTGCGCGCCTATCTCGGCCATGCCCGCGACGCGCCGGTGGCGCTGGCCAACCCGCTGCTGATGAATGCCAACGCCTTCGGCCTGTTCCTGCTGGTGGCGCTGCTGCCGGGCCTCGCCCGCGCGCTCGGCGGCAGGTTGTCGCGCTGGCTCGGGGCGATCTCGTTCCCGCTGTATCTGGTGCAGTTCGCGGTGCTGATCACGCTGACCTCGTGGCTCGCGGTCTGGCTGGTCGATCCGGCGCGGCCGGCGCGGGCGGTGCTGTACGGCATCGCGCTGGTCGCCATCGCCGCCAGCCTGCTGCTGGCCTGGGGGTTTGCCCAGGTCGAGCGGCAGGCGCTGCGGCTGGCCAACGCGGCGGTGGCGCGGCTGCTCGGGGTCTAGCGGCGGCCAGGGGTCACGCCAGCGGACGGGCCGGATGGCACGGTTGCCGGCACGGGCCGGCAACGCTGCTGGCGTGGGGAAGCACGGACCGGCTGCCCGGATCAACGGCACCTGACCTGCGGACCGTCCGTGAAGTCGCAAACCTGAATTCCGCGCGGCAGCACAACGGTGACGACGTCTTTCGAGCCGCGATAAGCGCAGCCAGATGTGGAGGCAGGGAACCCCTGCCATAATGATTGAGGCCTTTGCGGGACGACGAAGCGTCCATCTTCCGGCATCACCTCGATTTTGTTTGATGGGGGTCCATCGAATAACTCGACATCTTTGAGAAGTTTCCCATCGTGCGTCGGTGGGCAGCCGATGTCGGCCCGCGAGGCGTTTGCCGTCATGCTCGCGACCGGCCACACAACGACAAAACAGGGCACGAGGGTGGTCGTGTCCGTCGACGTGGTGGAAATTGCGGTGTCGCCGTGGCGTCCAGCGAACCGGCAGCAGAACAAACCGGCCGCCCGCCCAGGAAATTCCCGACTGTCCCGCCGGGCCTGAGTAGTTTCCGATAGTAGCGGCCGGTGTTGTCGGTGCGTATCTTGTTAGCGGGTCTCCATCTCCAATCCCGGCATGTGCCGACATCTCACCGCGTGGTGGAAACCTTCGCGCGGCCCGCAGGATGGCGCGCGATGTTCGATTGGTCGCGACCTTATTCGCCAGGGGCTTGAGATGACCCACGACAGGATCTTGCCGCGCGTGATCCATGCACCGGCTGCGGTGGGCGGGGTTCGGCCACTTTGCAGCTTTCCACCGCTCTGACCGGGCGAGAGATGCCCGCCACGCCAGCGGCGAAGGACTTCGGCGTGGATCGTGCCACGCTCGAGACGGCGGTCATCGCCGAGCAGTTTCGGCTGCTGACCCACAAGCGCATCGACCTGCCGATCAATCTGCTCAACGCCGGCCTTGTCTGCGGCATGTTCTGGCCGCTCTATCCGGTCTGGGTGACAGCGGCGTGGCTGGGCACGTTCTGCCTCATCACACTGATGCGGTTTCTGACGCGCCGGCGTTACCGGACCGCCGGGCCAGGAACAATGTCGCCGCGGTCCTGGGGCCTGGTGTTCACGCTCAATGCCTTCGTCAGCGCCTCGATGTGGGGGATGACCGGTTCGGTCGTTCTGCTGACGCCCGACCCGGTCAGGCATCTGTTCATCGTGTTCGTGCTCGGCGGCATGATGGCGGGCGGTGTCGTCAGCAATGCCGCCTATAAGCCGGCGATGCTGGCGTTCCTGGTGCCGATCGTCTTGCCCATCGTCGCGATCCTGTTGAGCCGCCCAGACCTCGCGCAAGTCGAGATGGGGGTGATGCTGGTCCTGTTCACACTGCTGCTTGCCGCGACCGGCCGCGACATCAACCGCGCGATCGTCGAGAATCTCCGGCTGCGGATCGGGCAGGATTTTCTGCTTGCCCGGCTGCGGACGAGCGAGGCGACGATGGCGGAGTCGCAGGCCATCGCACAGATCGGCAGCTGGTCGTTCGACACACGGACCAACATCGGCACCTGGTCGGCGGAGGCATACCGAATCTTCGGCGCCGATCCGGCGACCTTCGTGCCCTCGTACGACGCGATCCTGGCGCGCGTGCATCCCGACGACCGCGCGGTGCTCGCAGTCGCCTTCACCGTCTGGGGCGCAAGCCGCAGCGACAAGGCGACCGAACACCGGCTGCTGATGGACGACGGCACGATCAAATGGCTGCACGCCATCGGCCGCGCGCATCTTGACGCCGCCGGGCGCGTGACGACGCTGCACGGCACCATGCAGGATATCACCGCGCGCCGGCTCGGCGACGAGAAGCTGCAATTCGCCAACAGCCTGCTGACCGCGCAGATGGAGGCCGCGCCGGACGGCATCCTGGTGGCGAACGCGGGCGGCCGCATGATCGTCTGCAATCAGCGGCTGCTGGACATGTGGAACATGACCCGTGCGAGCGTGGGCGCCGGCGACGCCACGGCACTGCTGGGGCGCGTGGCTGCCGCTGCCCGCGATCCGGCCGCGTTCGCCGCGCGAATGGCGTATCTGTTCGCGCACCCGCTGGAAGCCACGCGCGACGAATTCGAGACGCGCGACGGGCGCAGCTTCGAACGCTACACCGTCGCCCTGACCGCGCCCGACGCCACCAACCTCGGGCGCGTCTGGTCGTTCCGCGATATCACCGAGCGCAAGCAGGGCGACACCAGCAGGGCGTTGTTGGCGGCGATCGTGGAGTCGTCAGGCGACGCGATCGCGGCGGAAACCGTGGACGGTACGATCACCAGCTGGAACCGGGCGGCCGAGCGCCTGTTCGGCTATCCCGCCGAGGAGATCATCGGCAGCAACGTTCGCCTGCTCGTCCCGGCGGGCCGCCGGGCCGAGGTCGAGGGGAATCTGGGGCAACTGGCGCGCGGCGAGTACATCGCGCCGTTCGACACCGAGCGGCGGCGCAAGGACGGCACGCTGGTGCCCGTCTCCATTGCGCTCTCGGCGATCCGCGACGCGGCGGGCGCGGTGGTCGGCGGCTCGTTCATCTCGCGCGACATCACCCTGCGCAAGACCGCCGAGCATGAGTTGCTGCTCGCCAACCTGCTGCTCAAGACGCAGATGGAGGCATCGCCGGACGCGATTCTGGTGGTGGATGCAGACCAGCGCATCACGTCGTACAATCAGCGCTTCGCCGACATGTGGCCCCCCCTGCAGCCGATGCTCGCGGCCGGCGACAACGCCGTCATGCTGGCGCGGGCAGCACCGACGTTCCGGGAGCCGGAAAAATTCGCCGCCCGGGTGCGCTACCTGGACGAGCATCCCAGGGAGGCCGGCCAGGACGAACTGGAGATGGCCGATGGACGGTTCTTCGACCGGCACACTGTCCCGCTGATCATGCCCGACGGCAAACTGTTCGGCCGGATCTGGTTCTTTCGCGACATGACGGAGAGCAAGCGGGCGGCGGCGCTGGCGCTGCGCACGGCGCGCCTGGATGGACTGACGGGGCTGCCGAATCGCGGCGTGTTCGTCGAGGCCCTGCAACAGGCGCTCGTGCGCGCCAAGCGCGACCAGAAGGGCTTCGCCCTGATCTATCTCGATCTGGATCACTTCAAGGACGTCAACGATACGCTGGGCCGCCCGGCGGGCGACGCGCTGCTGGAGGGGGTGGCCGCCCGGCTGCGGGCGAACACGCGCGCCACCGATACCCTGGCGCGCTTCGGTGGCGACGAATTTGCCGCGATCGTCGGCGAGGTCGCCGAGGTGGCGGACGTCGTCGTTGTCGTGGACAAGCTGGTCGCCGCGCTGCGCGAGCCGTTTTCGATCATGGGCAACGACATCTTCACCGACGCCAGCATCGGCATCGACATGTACGGGCCGGACTCGGCCGACGCGGAATCGTTGCTGGCGCACGCGGACGTGGCGCTGTACTGCGCCAAGGCGGACGGCCGCGGCACCTATCGGTTCTTCACCGGCGCAATGGGCGCCGAGGTCCGCACCCGCGTGACGCTGGGCGAGGAACTCCGCAAGGCGATCGACGGGAATCAGTTTTTTCTGCTGTATCAGCCACAGGTGCTGACCGGCACGGGGCAGATCGTGGGGTTGGAGGCGCTGATACGCTGGCGCCATCCGACACGCGGCATCGTCGCCCCCGACACCTTCATCCCGGTCGCCGAGAGGACCGGCATGATCGGCAATCTCGGCCATTGGGTGTTGTGGGAGGCGTGCCGGCAGGCACGCGCATGGCGAGACGCCGGGGTGCCGCCGATGCGGATCGCGGTGAATGTTTCGGCGCTGCAGTTCAGGGCGCCGCTCGCGCTGGAAGCCGACATCGCGGCGGCGCTGGCGGCGAACGGCCTGGCCACGGGAGCGTTGGAACTGGAATTGACCGAAAGCGCGCTGATCAGCGCGTCGCGCGAGCATGACGGCCTGGTGCAGCGCCTTCGCCGCACCGGCGTGACCATCGCCATCGACGATTTCGGCACCGGCTATTCGTCGCTGGACTACCTGCGCCGCTTCCCCGCCGACCGCATCAAGATCGCGCAAGGCTTCGTCCGCCACATCGAGACGATGCAGGGCGACGTGGTGATCGTGAAGGCCACCATCGGCCTCGCGCACGCGCTCGGCATCGCGGTGATCGCCGAGGGCGTCGAGACGCGGGCGCAGTTCGAGTTGCTGAAGAATTGGGGCTGCGGCGAGATCCAGGGATACTACTTTGCCAAGCCGCTCGCTCCCGACACCGTCGCGCGGTTGCTGCGGGCCGGCGGCGTGATCGACCCGCTGGCGGCCGTGGTGGCATGAGCGCGCCGGCGCGCCGCTCCACCGGCGGCAGCGTGGCGGTGATCGTGGCCATCACGCTCACCGTGCTGATCGGCTTCTCGGCGCTCGGCTCGGAGGTCGTGTTCGCGCTGTTCAAGCAGCGCCAGATGCAGGCGACCGCGAGTGCCGCGGCGTTCGCCGGCGCCGTCGCCCTGACGACCGGGTATCCCGCCGCCCCGGCGACCGAGGCACAGGCGGTCGCGGCGACGGCGGGCTTCGTCTCGGGCACGGCGGGCACGACCGTCACCGTCAATATCCCGCCGCTGAGCGGCGCGTTCGCCGGCAAGGCCACCGCGGTGGAAGTGATCGTGACCCAGCCGCAAACGCTGCCACTGTCGTCGATGTTCCGGTCGGGGCCGTGGAACATCACCGTGCGCGCGGTGGCGACCCAGGGCAACAACGCCGGCGACTGCCTGCTGCAATTGAATAGCGCGGGCAACCCGGGCCTGTGGGTCACTGGGGGCGCCTCGATCAATGCGAGTTCGTGCGGGGTCGCGGTAAACGGCACCGGCGTCAACGCATTGCAAGTAGACGACGGCGCGAGCCTTAGCGCCGCCTCGGTGACGGTGGTTGGCCTTGTCAATAGCACCAACGGAACCATCACATCCACCAAGGCGGTTCAGACATCGCAGAGCGCCGTGGCCAACCCGTATGCCGGCGTCCAGGTTCCGACATACTCCGGCTGCACATCCAGCCAGGTGAATTGGGGCGGCACCTACACGCTTGGCCCCGGCACCTACTGCGGTGGCATGAGCTTTTCCTATGGCACGATGACGCTCAGTCCCGGCGTCTATATCATGAACGGCGGATCCTTCAGCGTTGGTGGCGGCACGACGGTGAACGGCACGGGCGTGACCATCGTGCTGACCGGCAGCGGTACAAACTACGCAACCATGTCGATCCAAAATGGTACCACCATCAATTTGAGCGCGCCGACGACCGGAGCCATGGCCGGACTTGTGTTCTTCCAGGACCCCAATGCCGCGACTTCCGGCGTCGACCTCATCCAAGGCGGCGGAAAATTGAATGTGACCGGCGCCCTGTATTTCCCATCGCAGACGGTGGAATATTCCAACGGCGCCTCGACCACCACTTCGTCCTGCACGCAATTGGTGGCGGCGACAATTGTGTTCCTCGGGGGCGCGACCTTCAATAGCCAGTGCGCGGGCACCGGTGTCTCGACGATCGGCGCATCACCCACTCAACTCGTCGAATAGTGCCGAACCAAACAATGGCGCAATGCACACAGTTGGTGGCCTGGAACGTGTCCTTCAACGGCGGCTCGAGCTTCGGCGGCACGTGCGGCACCGCCACCATCGGCGGCAACGCGAGCGCGCTGGTGGAATGACGCGGGTGCTTGCAACTCCCGGCCACCGGCGCGGCGTCGCGGCCATCGAGTTCGCGTTGGTGGCACCGTTGTTGTTCGCCATGCTGGCCGCCGTGGTCGAGATCGGCATGGCCAGTTACCAGGCCATGCAGGTGCAGGCCGCCGCGGAGGCGGGGGCGATGTATGCCGCCAAGCACGGCGCCACCAACCTGACCGCCGTCGCCAACGCCGCCACCAGCGCCACCGGCACGGCGCACATCGCGGCTTCGGCAACGGCGATCTGCGGCTGCCCGACCGTGACGGGCGTCGTCTTCCAGGGCAGCGACTGCACCACCGTCTGCGCCGCGGACAACAACAGCAACCCCGGCCAGTATGTGCGGGTCAACGCGACGCTGGCGCACGTATCCATCCTTCCGTTCGCCCTGGTCCCGAATGTGCTGACCGCGACGACGACGGTTCGGGTGAAGTAGCGCATGGCGCGCCCCTCATGGCGCCGGCGCGCGGCGGTGGCGGTCGAGTACGCGATCATCCTGCCCGCGTTCCTGATGTTCATTCTCGGGCTGATGGATTGCGGGCGCCTGATCTGGACCTACAGCACGCTCGCGCGCGCGGTGGAGGCTGCCTCGCGCTGCGCCGCGGTCAATGCCGCCACCTGCGGCACCACCACGGCGACGCAAGCCTATGCCGTCGCGCAGGCCTGGGGGCTGACCACGACGACCTCGATGTTCGCCGTCACGCCGGCGGCTTCCTGCGGCGGCGTCAGCGTGGTCGGCACGATGCCGTTCACCTTCGTCATCCCGTGGTTCTACGGCGGCTCTCCGTTCGGTGCCGCGAACGCGATGACCCTCACCGCCACGGCCTGCTATCCGACGTGATCAGTGCTTGAACGAGTCCATCACCTTCAGGATCGCCGGGCCCGCGACGATCAGGAAGATCGTCGGCATGATGAACAGCATCATCGGCACCGTCATCAGCGCCGGCATCTTGTTCGCCCGCTCCTGCAGGCGGAGCAGCGTGCCAGTGCGCAGCTCGCCGGCGACCAGCCGCAGCGCCTTCGACAGCGGCGTGCCATAGCGCAGGGTCTGTGCCAGCGTGGTCACGACGGTCCGCACGCTCGGCGCGTCCACGCGCCCGGCGAGGTTCGCCAGCGCGAGGTCACGGCTCGGCAGGATTTTCAGGTCAGCGGCCGTCAGTTTGAGTTCCGCGGCCAGCGCCGGCTGGGACTTGAGCAGCATCGCCGCGACGCGGTTGATGCCGTCCTCGAACGAGATTCCGGCCTCCACGCAGATCACCAGCAGTTCCAGCGCGTCCGGCAGGCCGTTCACCACCGCCATCGTGTGGCGCTTGATGATTCGGTCGATCATCATGTTCGGCACGAACCAGCCCGACAGCCCAAGCGCCGCCGCGGCGAGGAATGGCACCCCCGGGCTCCTGGACAGCACCGACCAGTGCGACGCCGCGACATAGCCGAGCGTCGCCAGACACGCGATGGCGGTCGGCCGCAATCCGATCAGCACCGCCCCCGCCCACCTGTCGGGCAAGCCGACCTTGCCCATCAGCTGTGCCATCATGTGCCTCTCGCGCTCGTGCTGGCGCTGCGCGCCGGAGCGGACCAGCGTGTCGGAGAGCGACGCCTCGTGGGTCGGCACGACGGCACTGGGGCGGATCAAATCCACGCGCCTGGACACCGCCTCGCGCGTCATGCGCGCGCCGTGCAGCACCGTCGCCATGCCGCCCAGCGTCAGCACGAGCGCCACCAGCAGGACCAGTGTGCCGCCGAGTTGCAGATTGGCCAGAGCGGGCACGACCATGCTCCTCGCTATCGCATTTCACGCAGCGCGGGTCACGCTCAGCATCATCTGCCGGATGATACCGAAGCCGGCCACCATCATCCCCACCGCCACGCCGATGATGATCTTGCCGCGGTGGTCGGAGACCAGGGGCGCGAGATAGTCCGGGCTCACGAGCATCAACCCGCCAATGATGAAGAACGGAATCACGCCCAGCACCAGGGCCGACATCCGCACCTCGCCGGTGGTCGCCCTTGCCTGCAGGCGCATCTCGCGCCGCTTGCGCATGACTTCGGACAGGATGACCAGCGTGGTGGTCAGATTGCCGCCGGTCATGCGTTGCAGCGCGACGGCAACCGCGAAGAAGCGGAAATCCGTCAGACCCACCCGCTCGCCGGCGACCGCGAGCGCGTCCTCGAACGGGATGCCGATCGCCATCTGGTCGGCGAGGTTGGTGAACACGGCGTTCACCGGCGGCGGCGCTTCGTTGCCGGCGGCGCGCACCGCCGCCGTGACCGGCAGGCCCGCGCCCAACATGCGGATGATCATGTCGACCGCGTCGGGGAACTGCTCCATGAAGCGTCCGCTTTGGCCGCTCTGCTGGTGCTTGAGCAGCATCCGCGGCGCGCCCAGCAGCGCCAGCAGCGTGGCGATCGCGGAGGCCCAGTAGGGCAGGTGCATGCCTCGGTCCAGCGCCAGCCACGCCGCCCCGGCGGATCCGACACTGGTCAGCACCAGCGTCAGCGCGCTGGCGCTCATGCCCCACCTGATCGGCAGCCCGACCGCGAACACGCCGCGCAGCCGTCGGCCCAGTGCTGCTTGCCACCCCGTCTCGCCATGCATCGCCAGGAGCCGCGCTGCGGCGCTCAGCGGGGCTGCCGTGCGGCCGCCGGTGACGAGGCCCACCCGACGGTCCAGTTCGCGCCGCCGCTTGCCGACATCCATCAGCGTCAGCGTCAGCCCGACACCGATCACGGTCATGATGCCGAGCACCAGCAGTCCCGGCAGCAACAGGCTCATGGTGCGATCGCGGCGACGGGGGCCAGGGCCGCCATGAAGGCATCGGCCAGTCCGAAATACTCCAGGCGCGGCAGGAACCTCGGCCGAATGGCGGAGGAGACGAATTTGCCGCGCAGCGTGCCGTCCGGGTTCTCGCCCTGATACTCGTAGGAGTACAGCTTCTCCAGCGTGATCATATCGCCTTCGAGTCCGACGATTTCCAGCACTTCGGTGACGCGCCGCACGCCATCGCGCATGCGTGCCGTTTGCACGATCAGGTCAACGGCACTGGTGATCTGCGACCGCACCGCCTGCATCGGCAGGCTGAGATTGGCCATCAGTATCATGTTCTCCAGCCGCGCCAGCGCATCGCGGCCCGAGTTTGCGTGGATGGTGGACATCGATCCGTCGTGCCCCGTGTTCATCGCCTGCATCATGTCGAAGCATTCCGGGCCGCGCACCTCGCCCATGATGATCCGGTCCGGCCGCATCCGCAGCGCGTTGCGGACAAGATCGCGCTGGGTGATCTCGCCACCGCCCTCGACATTCGGCGGCCGGGATTCGAGCTGGACGACATGCCGTTGCTGAAGTTGCAGCTCCGCCGTGTCCTCGATCGTGATGATTCGGTCGGTGTGGTCGATCATGCTCGACAGCACATTCAGCAGCGTGGTCTTGCCCGAGCCGGTGCCGCCGGAGATGATGATGTTCAGCCGGCAGCGCGCCGAGATCTCCAGCATGCGGGCCAGGCCCTGGGACATCGTGCCCAGGGTCACGAGCTTCACGAAGTCCACGGCAATTTTCGAGAACTTTCTGATCGACATGGTGGGGCCGCGCAAAGCCAGCGGCGGGATGACCACATTGACGCGGCTGCCGTCCTTGAGCCGCGCATCCAGCATCGGGCTGGACTCGTCGATGCGCCGCCCGACGGACGAGGCGATGCGCTGCGCGACATGCATCACATGCGCGTCGTTGCGGAACTCCAGCGGCGTGAGTTCAAGCTTGCCGCGACGCTCGACATAGATCTGATGCGCGCCGTTGATCAGGATGTCCGAGACGGTGGTGTCGCGCAGCAGCGACTCCAGCGGGCCGAGCCCGACCATGTCGTCGACGATCTCATGGCCGAGCTCCTGCTGCTCCATGCCGTTCAGCAGCAGCCGCTGCTCGGTGGCGATCTCCGCCACCAGCATGTTGACCCGCGCCGTCAGGTCGGGCGTGGTCATCTGCACCGCGATGGCCGGCTCGATCCGTTGCAGCACCTCGTTGCGAATGAAGTTCTTGGCGGGCGAGGTGTTGCTGCGGGCGGGCGGCGCCACCGCCTGGCCGCCGAGCGCCAGCACAAGCGGGGCCAGCGCCGCGTCGGCCGCGGCGGGCGCGGGGATCAGGCTGATGCGCTTGCCGAATCCGCTCATGACTTGCCGAACAGGCTGCTCAGCGACCATTTCTTCGCTGCCGCCGGTTCTTCGCCCGACAACTGGCGATACACCGGCGCCAGCGCGCGTTGCAGCGGGGCGCAGGTCCGCAGGCCCTGCACGCCCAGTCGCGAGGCGACGGCGATTTCCCTGGAATAGGGCATGATGACATCGGGCGGCGTGCCGATCGCGCGGATGAAGTCCGCGTCCGGCAGCCCGTCGTTCGATCCGCTTTTGTTCAACACGTGCACGGTGGTACGTTCGGCGCTGTTCGGCCCCAGCTTCTCGCGCAGCCGCGCCACGTCGCGTGCGCAGACAAGGCTGCCGATGCTGATCAGCAGGATCGTACCCGGCAGATGCAGCATCGGCATCAGCCGTGGCGCGGAGGTCATCGGAATATCGACGAACACATAGCGGTTGCGTTGCAACAGCCGCTCCAGCAACGGCATCACGCCAGCCTCGGACGGCATCGTCGCCTCGTCCAACGGCTCCAGCGCCGCGATGACGCCCAACCGCTCGCTCGCGCGCGCCATGCCGCGGTCGAGGAACAGTTCGTCGACCCTGTCCGGATGATCGAGCGCTTCGCGCAGCGCATGGCTCGGGGCGACATTGAGCTGCAACGCAGCGTCGCCGAATTGCATGTCCAGATCGATCAGGCAGACGCGCCGCTTGTTGTCCTCGGCCAGATGCCACGCCGCCGCGACCGCGATGGTGGTGGTGCCGACGCCGCCACGCACGCCGACGACGAAGATCAGCTTGCCGGTCCTGGCAGTGGGCAGTTTCGAGCCAACGCCGAGCACGATGGCGTTGCAGCTTTGCATGACCAGCGTGCGGACCAGCGGCGTGAAATAGTATTCGACCACCCCTTCGGACTTCAGCTCCCGATACAGCCGGATGTCGTTGGATTCTCCGATCACGATCACGCCCGTCGTCGGGTCGCAGACATTGGCGAGGTCGTGGATGCGCGCCACCGGGTCGTCCACGCCATGCACATCCACGATCAGCAGCCGCGGCGACGGCCGCGTTGCCAGTTCGGTGATCGCTTCGTTGACGCCGCCGGTTTTGAATTCGGGGGCGGTCACGCCGATGTCGATCAGGCATTGCCGAATCACGCCCTCGGAATCGTGGTCACGCACGAACACCATCACCGTGGCCGTGGCGGCGGTGAGCGTGAGTCGCGCCGGCGGCAGGGAGGGTGCGACATCCATTATGGGGTGCCGGCGCTGCCGATGGCCGGCGCGGCGCTTGCTCCCTGGCCGCCCTTGGTCTTGCCTGCCTTGTAGTCCTCGACGCCGAGGCTCTCCCGGTCGCCATCCGCGGGGCCGAGCGGCCGGCCCCGCTCCAGGTCGCTGGGGTCGTCCAGCATCGCGCGCAAATTGGCGTCGGAAACGCAGCCGAGCCAGGGCGAGTCCGCGTTGCTGGTGCGCTGGGTCGGAAAATTCACCCATGTTGGGCAGCCGTTTCCGGTGATCGGCATCGGCGGCGCGACCGGCAGTGGCGGCGGCGACCGGTCCCCGGCGCAACCGGCCAGGGCAAGCAGCGCGGCGGCAGCGAGACCTGTCGCCGCGCCGCGCGGGACGTAGGAGCGTGTCTGCATCTTGTTCATTCCACCATGAACCCCGCCGCCCCCTGCAGCCGCGGCTCCCCTCCGGCCCTGGTCGCGGCCTGCGCCGCGGCCGCCGTCAGCCGGCCTTTCAGGATGCGTTCCAGATCGCTCGAATACCGCACGCCCTGGGTCGGCAACTGCAGATCGCCTGGCTTGGCGACGGGATGGACGAGGTAGGGGGTGACGATGATCACCAGCTCGCTCTCGTTGCGCAGGAAGCTGCTCGAGCGGAACAGGGCGCCCAGGATCGGCACATCGCCCAGCCCCGGCAGGGAGGAGATCTGGTTGGAACTGTTGTTCTGGAACAGCCCGGCGATGGCGAAACTTTCGCCGCTGCCAAGTTCGACGGTGGTCTCGGCCTCGCGCGTCGTCAGCGCCGGAACGGAGACGCCGTCCAGCACCAGTTCGCCAACCGTGGTCAACGCACTGACCACCGGATGCACCTTGATGCTGATGCGGTTGGCGTCCAGCACGGTGGGGGTGAACTCGACGCTGATACCGTATTGCTTGTAGTCGATGGTGACGGTCTGGTTGCCCTGCGGCACCGGGATCGGGTACTCGCCGCCGGCCAGGAATTTCGCCGTCTCGCCGGATACGGCGGTCAGCGTCGGTTCGGCCAGGATCGTCGCCAGACCTTGCTGGTCGAGCGCATCGACCAGCGAGGCCACGTTCACCTTGCCGCCATTGGCGGTGACTTGCGCCCCGATCGATCCGAATGTCGAACTGGACCCGGACGGGACGAACTGGCCGAACGACGTGGTCAGTGGCGTGCGCCCGGTCAGCAGCCCGACCGCAAGCGTGCCGCTGCTGAACAGCCCGTTCCAGTTGACGCCCAGTTCCTTGTCGACGTTGCGCGAGACCTCGGCCACCCGCACCCGCAGCGTCACCTGGGTGGCGCCCGTCACCGCCACCTGGAAATTGATGTTTTCCTTATCGCCGAGGAATTGCCTTGCCGCCGCCTTCAGCCGTTCGGCATCGCGCGGGGAATCGACGCTGCCGGAGATCGTCACCCCTTCTGGTGCCATCGCCACGTTCACCCGCGCGTTCGGCACCGCCGCGCGTACGGCCGACGCGATCGTGCCGGCCGGGCGGGTCACGCGGACGCCGTAGCTGATCGTATCGCCCGCCTCGGTGATGGCAAACACCGTGGTCTCGCCGGCCTTCTTGCCATAGATCAGGAAGGCTGCCGGCGTCGGCACCTGGATGTCGGCGATCTCGGGGTTGGCGACGAACACGGTCTTCGAGGGGCCGGGCAGCAGGATCAGCTGTGCCTTGTCCACATCGACGGCCACCGCCATACCCTGGCGGACAGTCAGTGCCACGGGCGGCCCGGCCGCGGCGCGCGCAGGCGCCGACTGGACCGGCGCGACCGGCACCGGCTGAATCGTCGGCGGCGATGGCGGCGATGGCGGCGATGGCGGCGATGGCGGCGTCGGCGACGGCGTCTGGGCGGTGACCGGGCCCAGCGACGCCAGCAGCGCCAGCATCGCCAGTGGCGGCGGCGCACCGCCGCGCCGTGCGGCGGTCAGAAGCGTGTGTGCCAAAGCGTTCATTGCAACCTCATTGGCATGTGACAAGTCCGTTGGACGTCGGGCACAAATGCTCGGTGCGCGCACCGTGGATCACCTCGATCCCGTCGCGCGCGGGCTCCGGCGGCGCCGGCCGCCCCAGCGCCCGCGAGACGTCCGAAGCCCAGACCGGCGGCTCCGAGGCCGGCAGCACGGCGACCGGCGTTTCGGTGTCCTCCTGGCCGCGCAGCGCGAGCTCGATCTTGCCGAGCTGTTCCGCGACCAGCAGTGTCGCGGCCTGCGTCTCGGTCACTTCCAACGTCACCGTCTTCGGCATCTTCGTTTCGGCGGCCGTGGCGGTCGGCGTGCCCTCCGGCTTGTCGGGCGTGCTCAGTGTCTGGTCGACGGCGATCACGCGCAGATCGCGCAGCACCGTCTCGCCGACCGACTTTCGCCCGGGCGTCATCCCCGCCCCGCTGAAATTCTGCGTCAGCAGCACATCCACGTGGTCGCCCGGCGACAACAGTCCCGACGTGCTCTGGGTGGCATCGACGCTGATCGACACCGCGCGAAGCCCGACGCCCAGCGCCGCGATCAGAAAATCCTTGTCGCCGGGCCTGACCAGCGCCGCAACCGCCAACGGCTCGCGCGCGGCGAACGCGCGCCGCGTGACCGCCCCCACGAAGCTGGCCGGCAGCGCGCTGCCTTCGACGATATCCGCCGCGCCGACCCGGTCCGCCGGCACATTGCCCCAGATCATGTCGCCCAGCTGCAACAGCGTGCCGGACGCAACCGGATGGCTGGCGAGCAGGATCGACCGGGTCGCAATCGGCTGGGCCACGCTCGCCGCCGGCGTGGCCGGCCGCAGGAACAACAGCGCCACCAGCATCACCCCCGCGAGGACCGCGAGCGCGCCGAGCGCCAGTAAAAGGTTACGGGACAGCGGGGCAACGCACCAGATCGCCGAACCACGCCGGATGCCACGCAGCCCGGAACACAACCGGCGACGGGGACGGCGAATTCATGTCGATACTGCCTTGGTTTGCAACTCCTACCGAGCGTCCGGCGGCGCCGGACGCGCGGCCGCGCAGCCACGCGGCCACGCAGGTCAGATCGAAGTCGCGACTTTGTTGAATACGGCCGAGAGATTGCCGCCAAGCAGCGTGACCGCCGTGATGATGACGACGGCAACCAGCGCCGCGATCAGCCCGTATTCAAGCGCGGTCACGGCCTTGTTATCGCCGCGCAGCCGGGAAAGACCCAAGTTCGTCGCGACGAAGCCAATAAAACGAATCATGATATCACCTAAAGTAGAATCTGGTTCCGGTGGAGTCGGTCCGGTACAGCTTCGTACCAAATCGCCTGAGCGTTGTCACTGACGCACGTCAATGAAAATCGCACGAAACCGTGATTGATTTGTGTCCGTGATTTCGGATTGCTGCGCCGGACAAAAGCGATATATTGATACGAATTCCGAGGAATACTGAAGCGCTATTCGCTTCGGATGGGAGGGCGTCGCCATGTTGGACACAAGGGCGCGGCAGCGTGCGGGCGGCATGGCGGTGGCGGTGCTGTTCGGTGCGCTGTCGGGGCTTGCCGGATGCGCCGGCGGCTCCTCGGCCGATCCCGCACGCGCGATGGACACCAGCGGCGCACTCGCGCCGCCCGCAGACGCAAGCGCGGCGCTGCGGATGGCGCGGGCCACCCGTCGCGCCGGCGATCTGGCGGCCGCGATTTCGATCTATCGCACCCTCGTCGCCAATGCGTCCGCGCCAGCCGCGCTCAAGGTCGAATACGGCGACACGTTACTGGAATCGGGGGCGCCCGATGACGCCATCGACATCTACAGTCAGGTTGGCGCCACCTCGCCGGCGCGCGTCGACGCGCTGCTGGGGATCACGCGTGCCTGGCTCGACCTCGGCGAACCGGCCAAGGCGCTCGATTCCGCCGACGCGGCTCGGCGGCTGGCGCCCGCCGACGGGCGCGTGCTGGTCGATCGCGGCGTTGCGCTGGACACGCTGAAACGTCACGCGGAGGCGCAACAAAGCTACCGCGCCGTGCTGGCGACGGCGCCGCGCGAGGTATCCGCGCGCAACAACCTGGCCTTGTCGCTGGCGCTGACCGGACAATTCGACGAGGCGGTCGCGCTGATGGCGCCGCTGGTGCGCTCCTCGGCCGCGACGCCCAAAATCCGGGGCAACATGGCGGTGATCTACGCACTGAAAGGCGACGCGGACAATGCGGCGACGATGAGCAAAGTCGATCTCGACGACGGCGCGACGCGCGACAATCTCGCGTTCCTCGCCGCCGTCCGCGATCCCGGCGATTGAGACCGCGCCTGCGTCATTCGCAGGCACGTCGCCGCAACGCTCCCTGGTCGCGCAATTCGATGCCAGGCCGCAGGATCGCGACCGTCCCCTCGCGCTCGAGATGCGCGAGATTTCGGCACACGGTCTCGATCGACAGGCCGAGATGGTCGGCAATATCGGTGCGGCTCATCGGCAACTCGACAAACCAGCCGTGCGCCGACGCCGACCGGCGATCCAGCCCCAGCAGAAACGCCGCGATCTTGCCCATCGCGGTTTTCCGGCCGAGCAGGAAGATGTGTTGCCGCGCGCGCGACAGATTCCCGGCCGTCAACGTGCGCAGCCACAGTGCGAGCGCCGGGTCGCTCGCGGCCGCCGCCTCGATCATGCAGCGCGGGTAGCGGCGCAGCGCGACGTCGGTCACCGCCTCCATGTCGAAGCAATGAGCGCCGGCATCGTCGATGCCGAGCAGCGCGCCGGGCCACAGGAACTCCCCGATCTGCCGGCGTCCGCCGCCAAGCCACGCGACGGTACGGACGCAGCCGGTCAGGAGGCGCCAGCAGAAATCCGTCTGCTCGCCGTGGCGGCGGATCGCCTGCGCGCGCTGGCCGAAGATGGTGCTCCCGAACGGCTCGAACCGGTCGAGCGCATGGCGCGGCGGGCCCGGCACCGCCCGCTCTTCGCCCGCACCGCCACGCCACTGTACTGTTTGCGCGTCCGCTCGCATCGCTCTCTCCATGTGCGGTCCGGTCGCCGATGTGTGCGGTGGGCGTGGCAACGAAGGCGTCTGGCCGGTCCGGCGGGCTTGCCTGTCAGATGCTTAGGTCGTCCCCGGCGCGGCCGGCAGAGTCGGAATTTACTCAGATCGAATGGGATTTGACCGCCCGGTTCGACGATGATAACTCAAAATTGTTCTGAACTGTGCAGGTTGGCTCGGATGGCGGTTATCGGGAGGAATGCCGTGTCCGCGCGCGCGATCGGGGTCGTCTCGATGCTGGCCCTCGCCTGTGCCCAGCAACAGCCCAGCCACGCGGCGACCGCGTCGTATCGTTTCGTGGTCAGTGCCACTGTGCTGGCTTCATGTTCCATCGACGTCACAGCCCTGCTCGCCCACGCGCAGGCAGCCGTCGGCGCGGCGTCCGACGTGTGCGCGCGCGCCGCGGCGCCGGCCGGCATCCCGGCGCCAAAGCCGACGGTCACATTGGTGAACGACACCGTGGCGGGCATATCGCGGCTGACGATCGAATTCTGAACATCGGCCCCGCCGGCATGCGCGCCGGCAGGAGTCCGCGGGCGCCAAAGCGCCGGAGTGCAAGACCGGCACGGGTCGAGGAGTGCCGTCTATCTGTCATTTCGCCGGCAAGATCCCATATTTCCGGTCCAGGACGGCCAGTGGCGGGGAGCGCGGACGATGCGGCGACTGCTATTTCTGGCGCTGATGCTTGCGCCGGCGCCGGCGTCGGCCGCCTGCGCGTCGCTGGCGGCGTCGGGCCTGTCCTTCGGCACCTATACCGGGCTTGCGGTGACCAACAGCGCGGCCACGGTGACGCTTAACGGTTGCACCGCCAGTTTCGGCTACAGCGTCGGCCTGAACGCCGGCACGGGGATGGGCGCGACCACGACCACGCGCAAGCTGACAAGCGGCGCGAACACGCTGAACTATCAGATGTTCCAGGATGCGGCCGCGACAACGAACTGGGGCAATGCACAGAACGTCGATACCAGGACCGGCAATACCGGGCAGGCGACCTCGGTGCCGCTCAATGTCTATGCCAGGCTGCTGTCGCTGCAATATCCCGCGCCGGGCGCCTACACCGACACGATCACCGCCACCGGGCTGAACAGCGGCAACATCACCACGACATTCAGCGTCAGCGCGACGGTTTCGCCCACCTGCACGCTGTCGGCCACGTTGCTGGATTTCGGCGCTTACAGCGGCGCGCTCACCAGCGGCACCTCCACCATTACGGTCACCTGCACGAGCACGACGCCGTGGTATGTCAATCTCTCGAACGGCGCCCAGCCCCTGTGCTGCTGGTCCAACAACATGCAAGGCGGCAGCGGCGCGTATTTGAATTATTTGCTGTACCAGGATCCCGCACATACGGTCTTGTGGCAAAACATGGTCAACGTTAACGGCGCGCCCGGCACCGGCACCGGCACCGGCCAGACACTCACCGTCTATGGCGCCATCGCGGCGGGGCAATTCGTCGCTCCGGGTCTGTATTCCGATACCGTCATCGCCACCGTGACCTACTGATCCGCCTCACGGCTTGGCGGCCTTGCATGGCAACGGCCCGATGGTGGGGATCTCCCCGGGCACCGGCCGATAATCGAACGTGGCGGCACAGCGCCGCCCATCCGGCCGCTCGACGGCAAGCTCGTTGTGCGGGCCGAGATCGAGCACGTACGCCTCCCCGTCGTAGCCGATCGGCACCACCGCCTTGGTCGCCCGCAGCGTCGCCGTGCTGCCCAGCGGCACCGCCACGCCGGCGTCATCGACCAGCCGCACCAGCGCGCCGTGGCTGATCTTCACCGCGAACTGCACGACCACGCCGGAGCGGTCCTGCGGCCGCACCTCCCGCGTCGCGGTGTCGATGTCGGCGTCCTGCGGCACGTCGGAGGGCGCGATGCCGATATGGTTGGAATCGAACGAGCGCAGGTCCGGCAGCAGCCGCTGCCCGGCGGAGTCGGTGGTGCCGGCGTCGCGGTTCTCGAACAGCACATGCACGCCCGCCAGACCGTTGGTGTCGACCACGGCAAAGCTGTCGTTGATCGTGTTGGACGGGAACACCCCGCCGTCGATGTACGAGACGGCACCCTGCGCGTCGGCGCGCAGCGTGGTCTGCTGGCCGAGATGGTCGACGCCCGCGGTCAGCAGGCCCCAGGGCGATTTGTATTGTCCCTGCACGAATTCATGGTTCGGCGTGCCGGCGGTGGCGAACGCCTGATAGCCGACATCGCCGATGGCAACCGGCGATTGCTGCACCTGCAACTGCGCGTAGCGCCCGCCCGAGCCGCCGCCGCCGCTGACCCCGGCCGAGCTGCGGCTGCCCAGCGGGATCGTCAGTCCCGCCAGGAATCCGCTGATCTTGCTGGAAAAATCGTGGAACCCGGTGGCGTACAGCGACACCTCGCCGATCTGCACCGAATAGCTGGCCGAGGCGACGTGGGAATGCTGCGCCGGCTGCAGATAGACCACCCCGCCCTGGAACGAGTCGGCCTGGCTCAGCGCGCTGCCCGGCGGCAGATACAGGCTGGCCGGGCTTGGCACCGCGGCGCTGTCGACCGCGGCGTAGGTGACGCCGATCGAACCCGCCCACCCCAGCGACACGCCGGCGCTGGCATTGAGCTGCAAGCGGGGAAACGCATCGCCGTTCGCCGCCGCCACGTCGCGATAAAACGGGCTGGTGGCGGTGGCCGAGGCGCCGACGCTGAACGTCTGGCCGGTGCGCTGCAAGCCCGCCGAGACCAGCCAGCCGTCCCGCCCGGCGCCGCTGCTGCCGGCCACCGCCAGGTTGGCCACGGCGAGGTCGTCGACATTGACCACCACCCCGCCGCCGCCCGCGAACGCCCCCCGCGTGCCTTCGGCGCTGGCCTCCACCGTCACCGCGTCGGCGACGCCCCGGCGGTAGGTGGCGGTGGCGGCCGGGTCGCCGTAGTCGTCGCTGAGCAGCCCCCAGTCCCGCCGCACCGCGCCCAGCTGCGCCGAGAAGCTTTGCAGCCCCGCCGCCAGCAACAGCGAACTGGCATAGAACGGCATCGTCACCGTGACCTGCCGGCCCAGCGCGTCCGTCACCGCCATCGAGATCGTGTTGGCCCCGGTCACCACCGGCAATTGCGGAATCTCGAACGGGCCGGCCGGCACGAGGCCGGAGAACAGCCGGGTCGCGTTGGCCATGACAGCGACCGTGGACGGCACCGCGACCGATCCGCTGACCGACGGCAGCGGAAACGTCACGAGGTCGGGGCGCATCGTGAAATCCGAATTGATCTGCACGCCGCCGAACCGCACCGGCCGCGTCCAGGCCAGGCCGCCGGTGATGAAGTCGCCGACCCGATAGCGGCGCAGCGCCACGTCGTCGGAATATGTATAGACCGAATCCAGCCGGATCACCGAGTTCGCGCCCGGCCCCCCTGGGCCGCCGCCGGCGAAGGCGAGGGCGCTGGAACTGAGCACGCCCCAGGGCGAGAATCCGCGCAGGTCGAACTGGCCGCTGCCGGTGTTCTGCCGGACCACGTATTGTTCGCTGAGGTCGTAGTTCAGCGTGGCGCCGAAGCCGCTCTCGACCGCCACGCCGGGGGGCGGCCTGCCCCCCACGCTCAGCAAATGCGGCGTCAGCCGCGCGTCGGTGGCGACGACGTTCAGCACCCCGGCCGCCTGATCCACCCGCCACGTCAGCCCCGGCAGGTCGGACAGCTTGATCAGCGTGTCGGCACCGGGGGCGCCGAGGCTCGCGGGCACCTGGAACCCGAGATCGGCCAGTTCGCCCCGCCGCGACAGCAGCGTGCCGTCGCGCAGCGTGAACTCGCCGATCTTGTCGACGGCATAGCCGTTGACATGCACGTCCAGCAGCAGCGGCATGTCCGCGGCGGCGGCAAGTCGCGGCGGGATCGTCAAGAGCAGAATGACAATCGCCATGAGGCGGAATTGCCGGACGACCTGATTCCTCCCGGTCAGTAGCTCACGGTGGCGATGATCGTGTCGTTGTACGTGCCGGGCGTGACGTATTGCCCCGCCGCGATCTGGCCGTAGACGGTGAGCACCTGGGCGGTGCCGGTGCCGGTGCCGGCGATGGTGTCGGTGCCGACGGTCTGCCCCCAGTTGATCGCGTGCGCCGCGTCCGAGGTCATCACGTAGGCCAGCGCGGCGGTGCCCGCGGTCATCGCCCGGCTGGTCACGGTCGCCCCGCCGGCGAGGCCGACGCCGAGGCCGACAGTGTACGGCGTGGTGTTGGTGCAGGTGATCGTGATGCTGGACGTGGCGGGGTCCACGAGGCCGGTATAGGTGGCGAAGACCAGGGACGTGACCTGGATCAGGCAGGTCGCCTGCACCACCGCGGTCACCGTGAACGAGGCGGTGGCGGTGGCCGCGACGGCCGCCGGACCAGGGGTGCCGCCGGCGGCCAGCAGGCCCGCCAGCGCGGTCCAGGCCCGCCAGCGGGGCTGCGGCGGCGCCATGGTCAGTAGATCACGGTGGCGAGGATGGTGTCGCCGTAGTCGCCCGGTTTCGGATACTGGCCGGCGGCGATCTGGCCATAGACGGTCAGCACCTGGGCATGGCCGGTGCCGGTGCCGCCGACGGTGTCCACCCCGATGGTCTGGCCCCAGTTCAGCGTATGGCCGGCATCCGAGCACAGCGAATAGGCGAGCCGGTTGCGGCCGTTGCTCATCCAGCGGGCCGCCACCGTCGCGTTCGGCGCCGTGCCGGCGCTGAGGGCGATGTTGTACGGCGTGGTTGCGGTGCAGATGACGGTCAGGCTGGCCGTGGAGGCGTCGCCCTTGCCGGTGTACGTGCTGAACGGCAGGGCGGCGACCGTGATCACGCAGCTCGCCGGCACGATCCCCGGCGCGCTGCCGGTGCCGACCGGCGTCGCGGCGCCGGCCGGGCCGGCGGCGGCAAACGGCCCCGCCAGCAGCGCCAGCGCCAGGCGCATCGCCTGGGCGGGGCGGCGGGAGCGGCGGTGGTGCAGGGCGGACGTCATGGGCGGCGGCCTTCACGGGAACGGCCGGACCGCGCCACGGCGCGCCCCCTCCGCCGGGATGGCGAAGGGGGCGCGCGCGGCCGGCGGGCGCACCGGCCGCGGCAGCATCACGGAGTGGCGGCCAGCGTGATCGACTGATCGACCGGGCCGGTGTCGTCCTTCGCGGCGAGGTGGAATTTCTCGCCGGTCGTCAACGTCTGGCCCGCCGCGTCGATCCGCCAGCGACCGCTGGCGCCGGCCAGGACGTACGGCGTGCCGGGGGCGGTCTTGAGCGCGGCGCCGGCCTCGGTGGTCAGCGCGAGGTCGCGGATCGTGTCGTGGCGCTCGCCGTCGTTGGCGGCGACAAGATAGGTCTGCCCCGCGCTGGTCTCCAGACTGTACTGCACGTGCGGCAGCGCGCGCGTCGCCGGTTCCGCGAACACCGGGATGGACAGGCGCAGCGCGATGCGCACCGTGCCCGGCGCCGCCGCCGGCGGGATCTGGTCGAGCAGGATGCGATAGCTCGCCTCCTTGCCCTCCGGCGCGTGGCGCAGCACCAGGCGGACGACCTGGCTGGCCCCCGCCGCGATGGTGACGATCGGCGGCGAGATCAGCACGTCGTCGGACGGCGCCAGCTTCTCCTGGCCGTTCGGCTGGCTCCAGGCCAGCGCGCGGACCTGCACGCTGGTCTCGGCGGCGCCCTGGTTCATCACGGTCAGCGAGGTGGCCAGTTCGCCGGCCGCCATGTTGATGTTGACCGGCAGCACCGTCAGCGACTGCGCCTTGGCGGCGCCGCCGGCGAGCAGCACGGCGAGGCCGGCGGCGAGCGCCCCGGCGGTGGCCACGCCACGGCGCGCGGCGGTGTCACGAGGATGTGTCATTTGGGTCATCTCAATAGGTCACGGTTGCGGCGATGGTGTCGGTGTACGCGCCAGGCGCGACGAACTGCCCG
>Ga0302320_10005123_pt1 | contig 29486 bp, 23 predicted proteins | sample Bog_T0_3_FD_202130 | JGI IMG/M metagenome (GOLD analysis project Ga0302320, IMG submission 202130) | Peat permafrost microbial communities from Stordalen Mire near Abisko, Sweden - Bog_T0_3 | ecosystem: Environmental > Terrestrial > Soil > Wetlands > Peat | place: Sweden: Abisko, Stordalen Mire...
CCAGCGTGGTCGTGTCACCCTTGACGGTGCCCCCGGCAGCAATCTCCTTGAGGATGCGACGCATGATCTTACCGCTCCGGGTCTTGGGAAGGCCGGCGGCAAAACGCACGTCGTCGGGCCGCGCAAGAGAGCCGATCTCCTTCGCGACATGCGAGCGGATGGCCTCCTTCAGCTCGTTTGTCGGGTCGATCCCGTTCTTGAGCGTCACGAAGCAAACCAGGGCCTGTCCCTTCAGCTCGTCGGGGCGGCCCACAACCGCGGCCTCGGCCACGGACGGGTGCGAGACAATGGCGCTTTCGACCTCCGCCGTGCCGATGCGGTGGCCTGACACGTTGAGGACGTCGTCAATCCGGCCGACCACCCAGAGGTAGCCATCCTTGTCGAACCGGGCGCCGTCGCCCGCGAAATAGTACCCTTTAAGCTCGCTCCAGTACTGCCGCTTGAAGCGCTCATCATCGCCCCATAGGGTCCGAAGCATGGAGGGCCAGGGCTTCGAGAGGAACAGCCTCCCGCCCGTTCCCTTGGGCACGTCCTTGCCGTTCTCGTCAAGGACCTTGGCAACGACCCCAAAGAAGGGAACGGCGCAGGAGCCGGGCTTGGTGGGCGTCACGCCGGGCAGCGGGGTCACCATGATGGCGCCGGTCTCCGTCTGCCACCAGGTGTCCACGATCGGGCAGCGCTTCTTTCCGACGACGGTGTGGTACCACATCCATGCCTCGGGATTTATCGGCTCGCCGACCGAACCAAGGAGGCGTAGCGAGGCGAGGCTGTTGCGCGTCACGTACTCGTCGCCCCAGCGCATGAAGGCGCGGATGGCCGTGGGAGCGGTATAGAGGATGGTCGCGCTGTGCCGATCGATCAGCTGCCAGAACCGGTCGGGCTCCGGGAAGTTGGGCGCCCCTTCGTACATGAGCACCGTCGCCCCGGCCGAAAGGGGCCCGTACACGACGTAGCTGTGGCCAGTGACCCAGCCCACGTCGGCGGTGCAGAAATAGACGTCGTTGTCCTTGAGGTCGAAGACGTACTTCATCGTGATCGTGGTCCCAAGGAGGTAGCCCGCGCTCGTGTGAAGGACGCCCTTCGGCTTCCCCGTGGAGCCGCTTGTGTAGAGGATGAAAAGCGGGTGCTCGCTGCCGTAGGCATCCGCCTTGTGCGTCGTCGGTCGCCCCGCTGTCAGGTCGTGCCACCAGCGGTCGCGGCCCTCCGCCATCGTGACCGGCTGTCCGGTGCGCTTGAGGACCACCACCGTCTCAACACTGGGTGTCCCGGGGATTGCCCGGTCCACGTTGGCCTTCAGCTCCACGATCTTTCCCCGGCGCCATCCGCCGTCGGCCGTGATGATAACCCGCGCCTGGCAGTCGTTCACGCGGTCCTTGATGGCTTCGCTCGAGAATCCGCCGAAAATCACCGTGTGGACCAAGCCCAGGCGCGCGCACGCGAGCATCGCGATTGCAGCCTCCGGAACCATCGGCATGTAGATCGCCACGCGATCTCCCTTCACCAGGCCCAACTCGGTGAGCCCGTGCGCCATCTTGCAGACCTCTTGGTGCAGCTGGCGGTAGGTGAGCGTGCGCACGTCGCCCGGCTCTCCCTCAAAGATGATCGCAGCCTTATTGGCGCGTGCCGAAGACAAATGCCGGTCGAGGCAGTTCTCGGCGACGTTCAACTTGCCGCTCTCGAACCACTTGGCATGCGGCAACTTCCAATTGAGGACCTTTTTGAAGGGGCGCCTCCACTGCAACAGTTCCCTGGCCTGGCGACCCCAGAACTTCTCGGGAGTGTTGACAGACTCTGCGTAGAGCCTCTTATATTGGGCTTCGCTCCCAAGGTTGGCTTGGGCTTTGAACTCGGCCGAAGGCCTGACAACCCGGGTTTCCCGGGAAATTGAGGTAATCGTCTGGTCGGTCACGATGTGGCTGATTGGGGGTTAAGGACGCTCGAAAGACGCGGCACTTATCCTCCCTTGAGTTTTGAGCGTCAAGCGCGGGCGCGTTTTGTCTAAATATTGTATGGAAAAGAAATCCCTTTCCGCCCCGGCGGAACAGCCTGCTGCATCCCCCCAGGACGCGGTCGTCTCCCCAGCAGCCTCCCCCGCTCCGGCAGCCCCTGCGGCTCCGCCCGCAGCGCCCCAGGTTGACAACACCATCCGCGTCGAGGGGATCCTCGACATCGATATCACGAAGGGCGGCAACGGCCAATTGCTCGACATGACCAAGACCGGCAAGCGCCGGCCCACCGACACGTTTGTCCCCAAGGAACTCATACGGCGGTTCAAGCTCAAGGCAGGATCCCTTATCGGCGGCACGGCGTTCCCTCCCGAGGGGCGATTCCCCAATCCAAAGATGCGTTTCATCGAGACCGTCGACGGGCTGGCGCTCGAGGACCGCAGGACGATGCTTGATTTCGCATCCCTGACGACGGTCTCCCCCGACAAGCACCTGAAGCTCGAGATGAAGGACGGCCGGATGACCACGCGGGCCGTCGACCTTTTCTGCCCGATCGGCAAGGGCACCCGCGGATTGATCGTTGCGCCGCCCAGGACGGGGAAGACCATCCTGCTGCGCGACATGGCGCTCGGCATTCTCGAGAACAACCCGGAGTGCCACGTCATGATTCTCCTGGTGGACGAGCGGCCGGAAGAGGTGACTGATTTCAAGCGCAGCGTTCCCGCCGAGATATGGGCCTCGTCCAACGACGAGCAGATCGAAAACCACATACGGATCGCAGACCTCTGCATCGAGCGCGCAAAGCGCCTCGTTGAATCCGGTAAGCACGTGGTCCTCTTTGTCGACTCGATCACCCGCCTTGCTCGCGCCCACAATACCCAGCGCAATTCCGGACGCACGGGATCGGGCGGACTTGACGTGCGGGCCCTTGAGCGGCCGCGCCAGCTCTTCGCCGCCGCCCGCAACACCGAGGAGGCCGGCTCGCTCACGATCATCGCCTCCGTCCTAGTCGAAACCGGCAGCCGGATGGACGACGTGATCTTCCAGGAGTTCAAGGGAACGGGCAACATGGAGCTCGTTCTCGACCGCAAGTGCGCGGAGATGCGCCTGTGGCCCGCCATCAACGTTGCGGCCTCCGGCACCCGCAAGGAGGAACTGCTGATCGACCCGAAGAAGCTCGAGCTCATCCACTTCTTCCGCAGGGCGCTTGTTCAGCAGAAAATCGAGGAATCAACGGAAACGATGATTGCCCGGCTCTCCAAGACGAAGACCAACGATGAATTCCTCAAACTGATAGCTCGCTAGCCAAAGAACTTCGCTCTTGCCGGCGGCTGCTCGCAGGCGGCATTCTCACCCTTCCTCACCTTCCTCACGCTGATTACAACGCATGCATAGTTTCTCCGAGCAATGCCTCGACATGGCCCGATCCATTCTGGGCCATAATCTAGACTCAATCCAACCCGACGGCACTGTTCTTCCCGCAACAGGCGAGGAGGCCCGTCCGGATGAGCCTGGTCACGTGGCGTTTGCGCTGGGCGAATACTATCGCGCGACAGGCGAGACCACACTTAAGGGATTTGACATCATCGACTTGGCTGCACGCTGCGTGACGGCCCAGATGTTCATGGAGCCGGCGGCCGAGAACGGCCTGGCCTACGCGGCCTTGGGACTGCTCTGCTTTGGCCCCTCCAAGGAACGCAACCCCGTCTGGGAGCGCCTCGTCGAGGAAACCCAGCAGCGGATCGACAAGCAGCTGCTCCACCGGAGCGACTACGACAACCACTGGCAGGCCTTCAATATCGCAAAGGCCGTGGCGCGCTTCAGCTTCGGCCTCTCGAAGAAAGACGAGACGTCGCGCCTGATCGAGCGGATGGTCGAGCGCATCAACCACACGAGCTCGGCAGGCTTTTTCGACGATTCGGTCGAGGGCCTCGGGGGCAACTTTAACCTTTACGGCGTGATGGCCCTCGTGTTCACGCGCTCGGCCCTCCAGCTCCACGCCAACAGCGGCGTACGGGACCGGAAATTGCCGACGCTGCGCACGTATGCCGAGAAGTACATCCGCATGATGCCCGACCTGGTGCGCGCGGACGGCCTGGGCTGGGCCTTCGGACGCGCCGCCGGAGCGTACGGCCAGATGCACTGCGTGAGCCTGATCCTCCAGGGACTGCGCGACGGGTGGATCCCGGACGAACAGAGGCAGAAGTACTTCGATATTCTTCGTCGTCTGTTCATGTTCTTCTACCAGACCTACCTGGACCAGGAGCACGGCTTCCTGGACCTCCGCGACGACGAGCGGACCGCCTACAAGGCGCACACGACGCGGATGGCCAATTTCGACGCCGCGCGCTACCTCTGCCAGTGGTCGCGCCTGATGAAGACGGTGCAAATGCCCGCGGGCGCACCTTGGGCCGAGCCCCCGAAGACCTCTGGGCGCTTCGTGATCTTCGACAAATCCAACCGCAAGGAGCAGGGCCTGTTCATGTACCGCGACGCCGAGTCGGGCCTGCACCTCTCGCTGCCCCTGATTAGCTGCGGAAAGACGCTCTCCAGCGACGCCCTGCCCTTCCCCCACTCGCCCGGAGTCTTCGACTGGCCGAACAACATCTACCTGCCTGTCATGCTGCCCGAGCTCACCTTCGGCGAGCATGTCACCCTGCCTGCGTTCTACGGGAAAAACTGCGTCACGGGGCTCGGCATGCGCAACAGCTTCTATTTCCGCTACGAGCAGCCCGAGCTGATCACCCTGAAGGAGGAGATCATAAAGGGCATAGGCAGCGTTAAGGTCCAATGGAACTTCTCTGGCCGCAATGTCTCGTGCGAGTTCGCCTACACGGTCAAGCAGCAGATCACTTTGGACAAGTTCCGCTATGTGCTCGTGGTCGCCGCCCCACACACCAAATACCGGGTCGCGGGTTCGCCCATCCTGGGCCCCCTGGGGCACCGCTGCAGCGTGGTGAAGGACGACTTCCAGGGGACCTGGCAGGAGACCGAGGTCGTGACCGCTGACCCCACCTACCGGACGAACTTTGGCAAGATCCACTACCTGCAGTACCTGATCAGGGACCACCCGCTCATCATGAGGCCGGGGCACGTCTACCGGCTGGCTGTCAACTTCGAGCCGGACATCGTGCGGGAAGAGGGTTGATGCTTTCGCGCCGGATCATTCCCTGTCTCGACGTCACCGGCGGGCGTGTCGTAAAGGGCGTCAAGTTCAAGGAGCTTCGCGACGCGGGAGATCCGGTGGAGTGTGCGGCAGCCTACGATGCCCAGGGGGCCGACGAACTCGTTTTTCTCGACATCACGGCGTCGAGTGACGGCCGGAAGATCATGCACGAGGTGGTCGCGGCCACGGCCGAGCGCTGCTTCATGCCGCTCACGGTCGGAGGGGGCCTCCGGTCGACGGCCGACATAGGGGATATGCTCAAGGCGGGCGCCGACAAGGTCTCGCTCAACACCTCGGCAATCACCGACCCGGGCCTTATCCTGGAGTCCGCGGACCGGTTCGGGGCGCAGTGCATCGTCATTGCGATCGACGCGAAGCTTGAGCCGGGCCCAAAGCCCCGATGGCGGGTCTTTACCCACGGCGGACGCAAGTCCACCGGCCTGGATGCCGTAGAATGGGCCAAGAAGGTGGTCTCATTGGGCGCCGGCGAGATCCTTTTGACCAGCATGGACCGCGACGGCACGCAGGCAGGCTACGACATTGAGCTCACCCGCCAGGTGAGCGAAGCCGTCCCCGTGCCGGTGATAGCAAGCGGAGGTGCCGGGCGCCCGCAGCATTTTGCCGAGGTCCTTTCCTCAGGCGGAGCAAGCGCCGTCCTGGCGGCCTCCCTGTTCCATTTTGGCGCGCTCACGATCGCCGGCCTCAAGAGCTACCTGGCAGAGCAGGACATTCCGGTCCGGATCTAGCCCCCTCAAAGGGCCCTTCAGGGCGTTGCCGCAGGTTCGGCAGGGGCCGGCTCCGGAGACTTGGGCTCTCCGACCAGCACGGAAAGCTGCTCCCGGACTGCGATGAAGAACTCGGAGCTCAACTCTATGGCCGGCACCTCGTGGAGCTGCTTGGACTTGGCGTGCTCAAAGATGTCTTTGGTGCCGTCGGCGTTGCGTCCCTTGGGACGAAGGAGCCTCTTGCGCTCCAATAGGAGCGCAAGGAACCGCACCAGCCTGTCCGTCTCCGGGGTGGATTCGGTGGACGGGTCCACGAGCGTCAGGAAGAGGTTCTCGGCGGTCAGCTTGAGGGCCCGGTCCAGGTTGTCCTGCTTCTGCAGGGCCTTGTACACCTGGACCCACCGGCATGCCACAAAGCCAGGCGGATTAAGCGAGCCGGCCTGGGACTCCAAGGCGTCGTAGCGGGCCACGGCACCGGTCTCCAGCCTGGCTAGGATGCTGACCACCCGGTCGCCCTCGATGAAGGCTTGGCCCGACACGAAACATAGCGGAGACCGGGGTTGCAGGTTCAATTCCATGGTTTGGAACCTTTCTTGTTTACTTCCCCCACCCGTGGACGCTAGCAAATTTGCGCCGCATCGCTACTTGCGGCTAATAACCAATGACCGGACGTCTCATCGCCGTCGGCGACATCCACGGATGCCACAACGAATTCTCCGAGCTGCTCAACCAGCTTGAGTTGAAGGAAGATGACCGGCTCGTGCTCCTGGGGGACTTGGTCAACCGGGGACCCGACAGCACGAAGGTGCTCGACCTTGCGCGGGCGACCCGGTCCATATCGATCCTCGGCAACCACGAGCTGAGGCTCCTGAAGTTCAAGAAGACGGGCGATCGCAAGTACATGAAGGAGCATGACCTTGAGACCTTCGACTCGCTGAGGCCCCAGGACTGGACCTACCTAGAGTCGATGCAGCTCACCTACGAGGAGCCGGAGCTGAACATGGTCTTCGTACACGGGGGATTCCTGCCGGGCGAGCCCTGGCAAAAGCAGCCCTCCGAGGTGGTGACGCGCATCCAGGTCGTCGACAAGGAGGGCCGGGCGCGCAAGCGCGCCGATGCTCCGGACGCCCCCGCGTGGGCCGACCTGTGGAGCGGGCCGCCTTTCGTGGTCTACGGCCACACCCCGAGGCCCGAGGTCTACAAACTTAAGTGGTCGATCGGAATCGACACGGGCTGCGTCATGGGCGGGGCCCTTACGGCCTACGTGCTCCCGGAGCGGCGCATCGTGCAGGTGAAGGCGCGCCAGCGCTACTTCCCGTGAGCCCCCCCATACAGCTCGACGGCGCCCTTCTGCTCTGCATCGACATGCAGCCCGTCTTCATCCGCGCCGTGGCGGACGGGCAAAAGCTCCTCTCGCGCTGCCAGTTCGCGGTTGCCTCGGCGCGCGGCCTCGGGATCCCCCTGGCCTTCACCGAGCAGGTCCCCTCAAAGCTCGGGGCAACCGACCCCACGCTGCTTGCCCTCGCGGATCCCGCCGAGGTCCACGCAAAGGACGCGTTTTCCGCACTCGCGACTTCGAGCGGAACGAGGGCGGCGCTGATCGAGGACAGGAGCCTTGAGCACCTGATCCTCTGCGGCGTCGAAACCCCCGTCTGCGTGTACCAGACCGCGGTCGACGCGCTCCAGGCGGGGCTCGCGGTCACCGTCCTCTGCGACTGCGTCGGCGCACGGCGCGAAGCGGACGGGCGGGCGTGCCTGGAAGCCCTTGCGAGGGCGGGAGCCCACGTGCTACCCTCCGAAACCGTCTTCTACAGCATCCTAGGGGGAACGGCGCACCCGTTCTTCAGGGCCTATACCCACCTCGTAAAGAAACATGGCTGACGCACCCCAAACCCTATCCACCGTCCGCGACCTAAAGGCCCAGGAAGGCCCTTCAAATCGGCCCTTTGCAAGCGTCCTGGTCCTACGAAAGCTCGCGACGAAGACCGCGTCCAATGGCAATCCCTACCTGAGCGCCGAGTTCGGCGACAGGACGGGGTCGTTCACCTGCACGGTCTTTTCCGATGGCCCCGCGTTCGAAGCGGTGCGCAGCGCCCAGGAGGGCGCGGTGCTCAAAATCGAGGGCAAGGTCGAAACGTACCAGGGGCGACTGTCCCCGAAGCTCACAAAGGCATCGGTCGTACCAGAGGACCAGCTCACCTCCCAAGAAGTGATCGCCAACCTGGTCGAGACGGCCCCAGAGGACGGCGACCTTCTTTGGAAGGAATTCACCCTGTTCGTCGACGGACTCGCCCATCCCGAGCTCCGCGCCACGGTTCGCAATGTCCTTGAGGAGGTGGGCGACACGTTTCGCACCGCTCCCGCTGCGACGTTCATGCACCATGCCTACCGGCACGGCCTCCTTGAGCACACGATCCACATGGCGCGGGCCTGCAGGGCCCTTCTTCCGCTCTACAGCGAGGTGGACCCAGAACTGGCGATGGCCGGAATCCTCCTTCACGATGTGGGCAAGACCATCGAGTACGAGGGGGCTCTCGCCGCCAAGCGCGGCCGCAGAGGCATCCTGCAGGGGCACGTCGTTCTCGGCTACCAGCTCGTGCGCAAGGCGGCCCTCAAGGCCAAGCTCGACCCAGACCGCATCGAACGCCTGGAACACATCATCCTGAGCCACCAGGGCAAACCCGAGTGGGGCGCGGCCGTGATGGCGGCCACCCCCGAGGCCGTCTTCGTGTCGATGATCGACAACCTGGACGCGCGGATGGGCATGGTGCAGAGGGCCCTTCGCAACGCGCCCGAGGGCGACGAGTTCACGGAGCGCATCCTTGGGCTAGAGTCGCCCCTTCTGCTAAAGAAGCTCCCGGGCCGGGGCGACGCCTAGACTTCACGCAGCCGGGCGCCCATGGCGACCAGCTTGTCCCTCATCACCACGGGGTCCTGGGCCTTCTCCAGGGCCTCATCGGGTGAAACCAGCTCCCGGTTCACGAGATTCATCAGGTGGGTGTCCATCGTGATCATCCCCAGGTTCGCACCGGTCTGGATGTCCGAGGTGATGCGGAAGGTCTTGTTCTCGCGGATCAGGGAGGCGATGGAACTGGTGTTCACCATGATCTCATAGCCGGCGATACGGCCTCCGCCGATCTTCTTGCAAAGCACCTGGGAGATGACGGCGACCAAGGAAGAGGCCAGCTGCGTGCGGATCATGTCCTTCATGTTCGCCGGGAAGGCGTCCACGATGCGGTCAACCGTCTTGGCGGCGCTGTTGGTGTGGAGGGTTCCGAAGACCAGGTGCCCCGTTTCCGCCGCGCTGATGGCGGCCTCAATCGTCTCGAGGTCTCGCATTTCACCGACGAGGATGATGTCGGGGTCCTGCCGGAGCGCGCGTCGGATGGCCTCGGCGAAACTCGGCACATCGACGTGCACCTCCCGTTGGGTCACCACGCAGCGCTTGTGGTTGTGGTAATACTCGATCGGGTCCTCGATCGTGATGATGTGCCCGTCGCGGTTCTCGTTAACGTAATTGATCATCGACGCCAGCGTGGTCGACTTACCCGAGCCCGTGGGGCCGGTGACCAGGATCAGGCCGCGCGGCCGGTAGAGGAGTTCCCTGATCTTGTCGGGCATGCCGATGTCGCGCAGGCCGAACATTCTGTTGGGGATCTGCCTGAGCACCATGCCGTAGTTGCCCTTGCTCTTGAGCACGGACACGCGGAACCGCGCCTTGTCCATGTACGCAAAGCCGAAGTCCGCCCCGCCGTTCAGCTTCGTGCTCTGGATATGCACGTCGGGCGTAATCGAGAGCATTAATTTCTCGGTGTCTATAGGCTCAAGCGGGGGACCATCGATCGGGGTCATGCTGCCGGAGAGCCGCAGCGTCGGCGGTTGTCCCACCTGGAGGTGGAGGTCGGAGGCGTTTTGCTCGAAGACAAGTTCGAGCAGTTCGTTCATCTCGTAGCTCATGGTGGACCCGGGTTCTTGGCCCGCCCTATTGGCGGCTTAGGCTTAAGAGGAATTCAGCGTTGGATTTGGTCTTCTTCAAGCGCTGAATCAACATTTCCATCGACTCAATGGGGCCGAGGCCCTGCATCGCTCGCCGCAGGCCGTAGATGCGCTGCAGCTCCTCCGGGTGGTAAATCAGCTCTTCCTTGCGGGTGCCCGAACGGTCGATGTTGATTGCGGGGAATATCCGGCGCTCCACAAGGCCGCGGTCCAGATGGAGCTCCATATTGCCGGTGCCCTTGAATTCCTCGAAGATGATCTCGTCGGCTCGACTGCCGGTGTCCACGAGCGCTGTGGCGATGATGGTCAGGCTGCCGCCGCCCTCAATATTTCGGGCCGCACCAAAGAAACGCTTGGGTTTCTGAAGGGCGTTGGACTCCAGGCCGCCGGACATGATCTTGCCAGAGCTCGAGGCGAGCGCGTTGTAGGCGCGCGCAAGGCGAGTGATCGAATCAAGCAGAATAACGACGTGCTCGCCTTGCTCGACGAGCCGGCGGGCCTTCTCGCCCACCATCTCTGCGCAGTGCACGTGGCTCTCCGGGGACTCATCGAACGTGGACGACACGACCTCTCCCTTGGTGTGGCGCCTGAAGTCGGTCACCTCCTCGGGACGCTCGTCGACTAGCAGGAGGATCAACTTGGCGAACGGGCTGTTCTCGGAGACCGAGTTGGCGATGTTCTGCAGGAGGATCGTCTTGCCCGTCCTGGGAGGCGCTACGATCAGGCCCCGCTGGCCGAAGCCGATCGGAGTCAGGATGTCGACCGCGCGCATGGAGACGTCCTTCTGGATGTCCGGGTCCTCAAGCAGGATCCTTTTCAGAGGGTAGTAAGGGACCAGCTCCTCGAAAGGGGGCACCTTTGAAATATCCTCGGGATTCTTGTCCATCACCTTGTCAATCCGGACCACGGACGGGCAGCGCTCCCCCTCCCGGGGAGGCTGGACGAGGACCTCAACCTTGTGACCGCGCTTCAGGCCGTAGCGGCGGACGAGGCTCTCCGGCAGATAGGCATCCTCGGGGTAGAGCCGGTAGTTGACCTTCTCGTGGACAATGAAGGCCCCCTGGTCCGTCATGTCGATGTAGCCCCGGTCGGCGAGCGCCCTGCGCTCCTCCGTCGCCTTGGCAAAGATCTGGGGAAGGAGCTGGAGGCGATTGGGGGCGCCCTCGAAGGGAACTTTCAGCTCTCGGGCGAACGCGAGCAGGTCCGCCAGGTTGAGCGTATAGAGGTGGTCGAGGTAAAGCGGCTCGCCCGGGCCCGAGGAGATCTCCTTGGCCAGGGCGTCAAGGGCCGCCAGGTCCTCGAAGCGCGCGGGATCCGGAAGGTCTCCAAACACCTGTTGGGGTGTGGGGGGAGGAGGCTGCTGGGGAAAGCGAGGCGCTCCGCCACCTCCACCCCCCCCGCCGCCGGGCTGCCAGGGCCCGCCGCCATGCCGACCCCGCTTGCGCTTGTTGCGCTTCCATGAATTTCGGTCCTGCCATTCTCCCTGGCCGCCACCCTGCCCCTGCCTGCCGCCGTTCTGGCGGCCATCGCCCTGTCGGGCCTCGCCTTGGCGCCCATCGTTCTGGCCTCCGTCGCCCGTCGGGGGCTGATCGGATCCGACATCCCTGGGGGAATTCCCACCCGACAACTCAGGAGCCTGCTGGGGAGCAGCCGGAGGTTCGGGGGACTTGGCCGGTTCTGGCCTTGGCTCTGGAACAAAGATGGCAGCCTTGGGCTCCTCGCGAACTGCCTCGGGCTCCGCTGCCACCTTGCGCGCTCGCGGCCTGCCGCGTTTCACGGGCTTGGAGCTCGCCTCAGGGGCGGAAGTTTCGTCGTCGGACTTGGGAGGAAGGGACATCAGGGTTTTCTGGGAAATGTGCGCCTGCCTGGGCTGGGTTCAGGGAGTCCACGATGCGGTCGACCTGGGACTTGAGGAATCCGGTTGAACCGTCGTTCCAAAGGACAAGATCGGACAGCTCGATTTTCCGAGCCAGTGGCAATTGCTTAGATATGCGTTGCTCGGCGAGCGCACGGTCCAAACCGCGCTGCTCCAAACGAGCGAGTTGCGAAGACCGATCAGAGGCTACGCACACGGTGAAATCAAACCAATTCTCCAACGACTTCTCAAAGAGGAGCGGCACCTCAACAAGCCAGTCCACGTCGGGTCCGGCGCGCAGCATCGCCCGTAGAATGCCATAATATACTGGATGCGTAAGATCCTCTAGCCAAAGTCTTTCCGAGTCTTTTGAGAAGACTATCCGCGCAAGCGCGGGACGGTCGATCTCACCCGTCGAGAGGAAGACTGAATCGCCAAAATGGGCGCGGACAGCTGAGGCCACGGGCTCCAGGTGCAGGACCTGCTCCCTGACCACCAGGTCCGAATCGACATGACGGAAGCCCCTTTCGGCGAAAAATTTCGCCGTTGTTGACTTACCACATCCAAAACCTCCAGTGAGTCCCAGGATCATCGCGCGTGGAGCCATCCAACACGGAAATGCTTCCAGTTCAATAACCGGCTGATTAATTGTGGCGATCCCCTCGGCCGAGGCACACTGCCTGGAACTCGGGCCTTGTTGGGGGATTCGCCTCAAGGCGAGCCGGGGACCCGTTCGCTCCCAACACTCCGCGACTTGTACTTCCAGATGAGTGGCGCCAGGCGTCCTATGCCGGATACCTTGGCTGAAAAGCCACGGGGGTCGCCGATGAACCTAAAGAGCCAGCCCAGGGCCAGCCTGTCCGCCCAAACCGGTATCCCCGTCTGGCGTCCTGAAAGAAACGCGATCGCTCCACCGATGCACAGGATCGAAGGCCGATAGTCGAGGTGGTTGCGCAGGTACCACCCCAGCCGCTCCTGGACGCCGCCGCTGAGCGCCACGACGATCATCTTGGGCCTGCGGGCCTTAATCAGCTCCACGAGGCCGGGATCATCCAAGGGCCCCATCCTGGGGTACATGGGAGCTGTATAGGCCTCGTCCCCGACGACCTCGAATCCCCGAGTCCTTAGCCATGAAAAATTGGCTTCTGCGTCAGCCGCCGTGGGCATCACCCAGAACGTGTCGCCCCGCCCGCGAAACAACCCGCGGCCAATGAGGCCGCGCAGCAGCCTTAGTCCGGAGATTCTTCGCACCCTTTCCCCCGTGAACAGGAGCCAAAGCAGGACCATGTAGGCACTGTCGGTTATGGCCATGTCGGCCCCCTCAACGGCCTCGCGATGGGCGGCGTCCACTTCCAGCCTGACCATCACAGGAGCCGACGGGACAACGATTAGCCCACCGTCGGGCACAAGATCCAGGAGCCCGTCGAGGCCGGAGATATAGAACCTCACCCCGAGTATCTTCCTGAAGTTGTCCTGCACGAAAGGATACCATAGGAAGACCAAAAGCCGTGAAAGCGCAAAATGGGGCCACTCGCTGCTTGACGATAGGCGCCAAATTTGGAGCGTTCTACGCTCCACTGTACGCCCTCATCGTCTAGCGGCTAGGACAGCGGGTTCTCAACTCGTTAACCGGGGTTCGATTCCCCGTGAGGGCACCAGGGGTAAAGGAGGTCCGGAGTACGGGGAAGTTGCTGAACGAGCTTATCCGGAAAATAACCCTTATTCCACCAGGCCAATGCGTTAGCCCCGTCTTTAGGCGCTGCGAGCCCGGTCGCCGTGAAGCCTGATTAAGCTCAACAAGGTCCGTTGCCCGCGAAACAACCGGGCGCCATCGCCCCCTCCTATGGGCGTCTCCGACGGGCTTTCAGATTGGCGTGACCGGCCCACCTCATTTGAATGCCGGTTTCGCCTTGTTCCCGTCCTTCCTTTCCACCTTTTTCTTCGCTCTCAACGCCACCTGCGCCAACCATAGCATCCGGTTGCTGGGCACGTTGCGGGCGAACCTGAGTCGACTGGTCATCGGAACCCTCTGTCTGGGTCTTTTTGCCCACACTCTTGGAGGAGGATTGTCGAGCGCCGGTACAGCCTGGTTTTTCCTGAGCGGGGTCATCGGCCTGGGTGTAGGCGACCTCGGGACCTACGGGGCTTTGCCCCTGTTGGGCTCCCGCATCACGGTCCTCATGGTCCAGTGCCTAGCGGCACCCCTGGCCGCCCTCGGTGAATGGTGGTGGCTCGGCACCCGCCTTTCGGCGGCGCAGATGCTCTGCGGCGGGATCATCCTTATGGGGGTCGCGGTGGCGATTGTCCCGAGTCGCTCAAACCCGCCTCATGTGCGCGTGAAGCCGATCGGGTTCCTCTACGGATTTGTCGGGGCTTGCGGGCAGGGCCTGGGTGCCGCGCTTGTGAGCCGCAAGGCCGTCATGGTGGCGGCCGCAGCCGGAGAATCCGTCTCCAACGTCACCTTCGGGCTTACTGCGGCCTACGAGCGGCTCCTGGCCGGACTCGCCTTCACCCTGGTCTGGTTCTGGGTGCTAAGGCTCCTGCGCCGGCTCCCGAGCCTGACAGCGCAAGCCACCACGCGCAGCGGCACGGCATGGCTGTGGACGCTCGCCAATGGACTGGCCGGCCCCGTCGCGGGCGTAGGATGCTACCAGTGGGCTCTTGCCACGACGCCAAGCGGCGTGGTTCTGCCGATCGTCGCGACGACTCCCCTCCTCTGCATCCCGATCGCTTTCTGGCTTGAGGGAGACCGCCCGTCCCGCCGCTCGATCGCCGGAGGCCTGATTGCGGTTGCCGGCTGCATCGTGCTCGCCCTGGTCACCCATCGCTGAGCCATGCCAGAGCAGGGTTCTCGCGCTGCTTGGAACTCCTGTGGAAGCGCCGGGCTCGATCACTAGGTTCCGGCCGGACACGGGCTTGCCGTCCACGTAAACGTTGCACCCGGGAACGCAGCTGCGGAGGGTCTCGAGGAATCGTCAGCGGGGAGGCCTCCACCAGGAGGCAGACCGCCATCAGCGAAGCAGCCCGATCGGTGCCTGCGAACCCTTCAACCCGTTTCAGTTCGATTCGAAAACCCGAAATGGCCCGAAACCGACGTGGCCCTCCTTGAGTTTTTTCACGATGAAACCGTGGCTCTCCTGGCCAAAGAACTGGGCGGCGTAGCGCGTGATTTCGGGCAGCGACCGGTCGAAGAGGTTGTGATGCTCCCGAATGCTGTAGCGGGTCACCCAGAGCACTTTCCTCTCCTTATGCCTCAACAGGAGCTGGAAGTCATAGGCCACCATGCCCACGAAATAGCGGTTCGCCTCAATCTCGTCCTGGATTCCTAGCGGGTCATACCTGGCGGGCGAAACTTCGCTCTGGAAATCGAATCCCAGCATGCGCGCATTCAAGATGTCGTTCATCTCGCTAATGCCCCCACCATTGAGCACGTCCCCGTTTGACATCGGGATCTTGAACTGGGGGGCCTCCGCAGATCCGCTTGTCGTCCCCCAGTAAACGACGATCAAGAGCCTGGTGGTGGCTGGATCGGTTGCGCGGACGAAGCCCTGGTCGGAAAGGGACCCCGAGAGGGTCCGGGCGATGTCCTCGAAACGAAGATTGTCGATCGACTTGTCGACCATCCCTATATTCCACTTGCCGCCGTTGCCAAAGGCGTAGGTCTCGGGTTGATACGAACCGTCGGGGAGCTGGGTTCTGCTGTAACCTTCGTAGGCGTGAGCGGAGACAATCGTGTACCCCTGGGTCACCGGTCGTTCGGAACCGGCAACGGGCAACGCACCGAGCAGGACCAACAGCGAGCAGCCCAGATTCTTGGACAGCCTCGTCTTCATGAGGCAAACCCTAGTGCAAAATCCCCGGGAATACAAGCCTGTCGCGCGGCACGCGGGCGTTCCAGACCCAGCGTCTCAGGGCTTTTGGCCGCCTGAGTATGCGATCCTCCAGACGGTGTCGTTGGCGTCCTCCGTCACGATGAGCGCCCCATCGTGGGCGACCGTCACACCCACCGGCCGGCCCCACACGCGGTGGTCGTCCACCACGAAGCCCGTCAGAAAATCCTCATATTCCCCGGTAGGGGCGCCGTCCTTGAACACGACCCTGATCACCTTGCTCCCCGTGCGGGTTCCGCGGTTCCAGGAGCCGTGCTCGGCTGCAAAGATACTTCCCTGGTACCCGGGCGGAAACATGGCGACCCCGGCCTTGGCCGCATAGAACGTCATCTGCAGTGAAGCAGAATGGGCCTGGAGGGGGACGTCCGGATTGATCGTCTTTCCGGCAAGGTCCGGCCGCTCGCCCGCGTGCCGGGGATCCTCGTGGTTGCCCATGTAGAACCACGGCCAGCCGTAGTAACCGCCTTCGCGCACGCGGGAGATATAGTCGGGGACCAAGTCGTCGCCCAGGCCGTCGCGCTCGTTCGTCGAGGCCCAGACCTCGCCCGTGGCAGGATCCACCGCGAGACCCACCGGGTTGCGGATGCCGGTCGCGAAGGGCCGAAGGGGCTGCGCGCCCTCGGGGTCGGTCACCCGGATGTTGGCTCGATCTGCCTCCGGGCCCCACGCGGCCCCGAGCCCGTGCGCCTTCTCCCAGGCTGCGGCCTCAGCTGGCGTCTTCTTTGGCATGTCCTCGGCGGCATTGGAACCCGATCCGATTGAGACGAACATGCGGCTCCCATCGCGGGAGAAGACTACGTCGCGCGTCGTGTGCCCGCCGGTCCCACCCAGCGTGAGGACCGGGATCACGGTTTCCGCGGGACCACGCGCCTCCATGTCGCCATTGACGTAGGGAAATCGGACGACCGAGTTCAGATTCCCCACATAGACCCATTTGGGATCCGGCCCTAGGGGATAAAATGCGATGCCAAACGGGCCCTCCAGTCCGCTTGCAAAAATCCCCTCTTCCGAGGGGGCATCGGCGCCGTCGGGCGCCCGCATGATGCGGATGCGACCCGAGCGGGTCTCGGCAATGAAAAGGTCCCCATTCGGGGCGGTGCGGATTAGGCGCGGACCGGACAGGCCTGAGGAGAACTGGTGCACTGTGAACCCATCCGGCACAGACAAGGCCGCATTGGCCGGCCTATCCACGGTCTGCGGGCCGTTCTGCGCCGACCTGGACGCAAAGGGAGGCGGCAAGAGATCAATGTGCACTTGGTGGACCTTGCCGGGCGTATCGTTCATCCAATCACCCGCGCTCTTCTGCCCATTGGCCGCGAGCGCCGCCAAAGTGGCGGGATCCACCTTGGGAAGGGTTGCAAGATACGAGATCAGGTCCGTGCGATCTGTGTCAGACGGGATCATCACGACCATGGCCGTTCCGGGAACAAGAAGCGGTGGATTGGTGAGGAAGCGATCGAGTTTCGACTCGTCCCAGTTGAGATTGGCCGCGCGAAGTGCCCGGGTGTACCCAAAATACGGGATAGAAGCCGCAGGCCGACCCACGATGCCGCCCAGCACGGGCCCCTGCCCCGCGGTCGCCTGCACGTCCTGCCCCGTGGCGTGGCAGAGCGCGCAGTTGGCCTGGAAAAGCGTCTTTCCATGCACGGGGTCGCCAGCCGCAGTGGGAACCTGGGCCGCAGCCGGTTTCGGTGCGCCACCAAGAAAAACTGAGAGCAGGGCGGCGGCCACAGCGCGCAAAGGGTAGATTTTTGGGGGTGTCATGGAGCTTGGTTGAACGAGATTCGGATTTAGGAATTCGTCCAATTCTTTCTTCCGACTCGATCTAGATTTCCGTTGGGGGAGTTTCCGGAGTGCCGTTAGCGTGGACGGGGGGGGGGGAAGCGGTTTCCTTGGGCGCTAGGTCGGCGAAGCGTGCACGGGCTCCACATTCCAGATATCCCGGCAGTACTCCCTGATCGCGCGGTCTGAAGAGAACTTCCCCATCCTGGCCACATTTAGCAGCGACATCTGGGCCCACCTCTTCGGGTCGGTGAAGGCCTTCGATACCCTCTGCTGGGCATCGATGTACGAGCGGTAGTCGGCCAGGAGGAAATATTCATCGTGCCCCAGGAGCGAGTCCACAAAGGGTCTAAAGAGCCCCTTGTCCCCCTTGGAGAACCGCCCCGAGGCGATGCAGTCGAGCACCCCGCGAAGCTCCACGTCGCCCTCGTAGATTTCACACGGCCTGTAGCCCCCCAACCTTCGCTGGACGACTTCATCGGCCGTCATGCCAAAGAGGAAAAAATTATCCGGCCCCACCTCCTCGCGAATCTCGACATTTGCGCCGTCAAGTGTGCCGACCGTGAGGGCACCGTTGAGCGAGAATTTCATGTTGCCGGTGCCCGATGCCTCCTTGCCGGCCGTTGAGATCTGCTCCGAAAGGTCGGCGGCAGGGTAGATTCTATGGGCGCTCTTGACGCTGAAATCGGGTATGAAAGCGACCCTGAGGCGATCGCTCACGTCGGGGTCCGAGTTCACCACCTCGGCCACCGAGTTGATGAGCTTTATGATGAGCTTCGCCATGAAGTACCCCGGCGCAGCCTTGCCGCCGAAGATCACGGTCCTAGGCGCCGTTTCCAGGTTTGGATTGGCCTTCAGACGCAGGTACTGTGTGACGACATGCAGGACATTGAGGTGCTGGCGCTTGTACTCGTGGATACGCTTCACCTGGATGTCGAAGAGCGTCGAGGGATCGACGGACACGCCAGTAGCCGCCGCCACGGCGCGCGCCAGCCGCTCCTTGTTGCCGCGCTTCACCTTTCCCCAGTCCTCCAGGAAAGCGTCGTCATCGGCCAATGGCTCGAGCCGCCTCAGCTCGTCAAGGTCCCTGATCCAGCGGTCGCCGATCAGCCCCGTGATGAGTCGCGCCATCCCGGGGTTGGACAGGACCATGAAGCGGCGGGGCGTGACGCCGTTCGTCTTGTTTGAAAACTTCTCGGGCCAGAGTTCATAGAAGTCGCGAAGAACCGTCTGCTTGAGCAGCTCGGTGTGCAGCGCGGCGACCCCGTTGATCGCATGGCTCCCGACGCACGCCAGGTTGGCCATGCGCACGTGCCTCTCCCCCTCCTCGCCTATCAGCGAGAGGCGACGGACCCGGTCCTGCTCGTTGGGGTACCGCAGACGGACCTTTTCCAGGAAGCGGCGGTTGATTTCGTAGATGATCTCAAGGTGACGAGGCAGGATCTTCTGGAACAACCTAAGGGGCCAGCGTTCCAGGGCCTCGGGGAGAAGCGTGTGGTTGGTGTAGGCGAACGTGTGGCGGGTGATCTCCCAAGCATGGTTCCACTCGAGTCTGTGCTCATCCACGAGCAGCCGCATGAGCTCCGCGATGCCGATCGAAGGGTGCGTGTCGTTGAGCTGCACGTCATACTTCAGGTGGAAGTGGTCGAGCGTCCGCTCCCTCTGCAGGTACATGCGGATCATGTCGCGCAGGGAACACGACACGAAGAAGTACTGCTGCTCCAGGCGCAGCTGTTTGCCGGCCGCAGGCTCGTCGTTTGGATAGAGGACCTTCGTGAGGTTCTCCGATGAGACCTTTTCCTCCACGGCGCGGTAGTAGTCGCCGGAATTGAAGGCCTGGAAGTTGAACGAATTGCTGGCCTCGGATTTCCAGAGGCGAAGCAGGTTCACGGTCGAGACTCCGTAGCCCTGGACCAGGGTGTCGAAAGGCGTTCCTGTCACCAACCGCTCTGGGATCCACCGGACGGCATGCCGGCCGAGTTCGTCCGTGTAGGGCTCGGTCCGGCCCCCAAGCTTGACCTCGAAGGTGACCTCCGGCCTCGGGACCTCCCATGGGTACCCCAAGCGCAGCCAGTTATCGCTTTTCTCCACCTGCCAGCCGTCATGGATTTCCTGCTCAAAGATGCCGAATTCGTAGCGTATCCCGTACCCGATCGCGGGTATCTCGAGCGTGGCCATCGAGTCCATGTAGCAGGCCGCCAGCCTTCCCAGGCCCCCGTTGCCCAAGCCCGGCTCCTCCTCCTGCTCAAGCACGTCCTCGATGTTCTTGCCTAGGAGCGCCAGTGCCTGCGCGACCTGGTCGTAGAGCCCCAGGTTGACGAGATTCTTTCCCAATTGCGGCCCAATAAGAAATTCCGCCGAAAGGTACACAGCCGTGCGGCTCGCATGCTCGAAATAGCTCTTGGACGTCCGGACTGAATTCTGGAGCACCCGGTCGCGGACCGCGTAGGCCACGGCGAGGTAATAGTCGTTCGGCGTCGCCACCTCGGGGAAGCGACCGATCATGCAGTGAAGCTTTTCCTCGATGGCGCTGCGCAGGTCTTCAGCCGTGCTGAGGGACGGGCCCTGGCGCAGCCCCTTTGTTTCACCCGTCCTGGGGAGGTCGGGTCGAGGATTTGGGCGCTTGGACGAACCCATGGGGAAAAGGCGAAATGCCTTGGGGAAGTCGCTTGGGCCGGCGCCGGGCTCCGGCCTGGGGAGGGGCACTGCCTTAATAAGGCGTCCCTAGGCGGGCGCCAAGCAGAAATCAGCGCTCAGACCTGGGTGTAGACTTTAAGTTACGGGGATCCTGATGCGGCGCCCCTCGAGGAAACTGCAGCAACGGGAGCGCCCCCCGATTTGACGTCGGCTTCGTCCGCCTGGGTGATCGCGTAGTTGAGCTTGGCCATGTACTTGGAGCCATAACCGCCGGGCGTGGAAAATTCCCCGCCCTTAAAGAGCTCGAGCTGATTTGGCGTGAGGATGGAGCCGGCCTGCGTTTCCATGGTGTTCCAATCAGGTCCGGTCGGGCCCAGCCGGGTCTGCATAGCCACGGCAGTCAGCTGTTGGAACTGGTCGGAGCTAAGTGGGATGCCGGCCATCGTCGCAGCGCCCGCAAGCCCCGCGACGGCACTTCGGGCCGGGATCGCTTCCTCGTAGCTACTAAACTGTTTGGATCCGGCCTCCCCGAGGAGGTCGGTGAGCGAGGACTGGTAGTCCGTCCGAATCTGCGAATACATCTTTTGGGCCGCAGGGTCCGACGAGCTGAGCCCCTGGTCCTGGATCACGGCGGCAAGGTCCATTTCAGCCTCCCGGCGCTGAATCACAATCGCCTCACACTTGGCCACCTGCTCCGGCGAAAGGTGCATCTCGCGGAAAAGCGGTCCGTATTCCATGATAAGCCCACTCTTTTGGTAGGCCAGGAAGCGAGCCTGCACTACGGGATCCTTGTGAAGGAGCTCGAGCCATTCGGGCCTGGAACGCCCCTTGCCACTCCCCTCTTTGCCCGCGTCGGCGGCTTGCAGGCTGGCCTTTTCCTGCTCCGCGGAAGTTAGGCGCGCGTTCAGGCGGGACGCGGTGACTTTGGCCGCGGCAAGGTCTCGGGCGACCCGGCCCAGTTCCGTTTCGACGGACTTCGTGTCCGACCAAAAATGCGTGGCGATGAAGGTCGCCCCTGCAAGAAGCGCAAGGATGGATCCAGCAATGATTCTATGGGATCTCATTTGAGTGCGGGGATTGCCTGGACCTGCTGCCACCCTATGGCGTGGGTCCCAAGCGTCTGCAGCATGTCGAGTTGGGGCGCAGAAAGAACGCCCTGCGCCTGGGCGTAGGCAGCGGACCAGTTGAAGCCGTAGGGGGGCTCCCTAATGGTCTCGCTACCCAGGATTGTCACCACCTGCTGCGCCTGGTCGACCGTCAAAGGGCTGTCGGTTGTAGTCAGCAGGCCGGCAAGGTTTGAAACGACATCCCTGGCGCCAAGGGTTCCGCTATAGGCGAGGAATTGCGAGAACCCTTGGTCGCCAAGCAAAGCATGTATCTGTGCCTGGTAGGCGTCATTGGGAGCGGTCTCCGATGCCGCGAGCGTCACGACTCCGGACTGCACGTCCCTTCCGAAAGCGTTCCCCTGTCTCAGGAGGACTTCGAGCTGCTGGATCTGGTTCTGCGCAAGCCCAAGCTGGGCATACAGGGGTCCGAATCGGGTCCGATTTTGGGCATCCACAAAGTCCAGGAGCGCAGACCTTACATCTGGGTGCCGCTCCATGAAAGCGTCCCCTCGCGCCGTGGAATCCGTCGGGGAAGGTTTTGCTTGGGAGCTGGAATTGCCGGCCGCAGCCTGAGCATGCCTGTTCTTGGCGGCCGTCACCTGCTCGGCGCCTTGAACCTGGCCCTCCAATTTCTTGATCGCGGCTAGCGCGGATTCGTACTGCGCCTGCGACGCCGCGAGCGCGGCGGATGCCGCATTGTCGCGGGTCACCTCGTACACCGCGGCTCCCACGGCAAGCAGCGTGGCGAGGACAGCCGTGCCCAGGCCCGTCTTTGCCGCCGCGAAGAGCGTTAGCAAGCTGGCGGCTGTGATGCCCGCGCCCGTAGCCTGGACCAGGGCCGTCTTGCTTACGAGGTCTGCGAACCCAGCTGGAGCCGCCTCGCTCATCTTGCCCGCTAGCAACGCGGACACCGCGGAGCCACTCGAGGTGATTCCCTTCGCCGAAAGACGGAAGCGCAGCCGCTCCAAAGCGCGCTGAACCCGTTTTCGCGCAGCCTCTTCGCTCAGGCTGAGCGCCTCGCCCACCTCGGCAAAGGATCGGCCCTCATGGAACCTGAGCAGAACCGCCTCGCGGTCGCGGCCGTCAAGGCCAAGCAGGGCCTCGTCTATGACGGGCCGCAGGCGCTCCCATTGCGAATCCAGGCTAACGTCAGCATTCGCGTCCTGCATATGATAGGCCTCCTGGTCCCGGACCTGGCGGCGCCGCTCCCGGCGAGCCACATTTGTTACGGCATAATGGGTACTGGTGTAGAGCCAGCTGACGAGGACCGCCCTACCCTTCAGCGCCTTGGCCTTGCGCGCCAGATCGGTGAACACCGCTTGGGCCACCTCCTGAGCGGCATGCACGTCCCGGAGCTGCCTGAGGGCAGAGCCGTAGACCAATCCCATGCGTCTGCGCACAAGCTCACCGAAGGCCTCCTCGGAGCCCAGTTCAGCGTATCGTCGCAGGAGTTCTGAGTCCTCGTCCATATACCTCTATTACATCCGCCATTCGGAAAAACGGACAACTTGATTGATGTATTTCCCTATGCCCACGGCCCCTAGGGCACGCGAAATTTCAACACATAGATCTTTCCGTCCCACACTTCTTCATAGCTCGAGTCCACCGCGTTTGCGGGCACCCAGCTTCGGGGGCTGAAGTCCTCCGCCTCCCCCTTGAAATAGGAGCGCGTCAATGGGCTTCGCTTGTAGCTGCTCCTCACGACCTCCCCGGTCTCGTCGGCTAGGACGATGAGCGCGCCCGGCTTCGCGACCCGCACCATCTCTCGCACGGCGACATCGGGATGGTCGAAGAAGTTGATCCCCCCTACATGGAGAACGGTGTCGAACGACCGGTCGGCAAGGGGCAGGCATTCCGCGTTGGCTTGGACGAGCAGCGCCGTATCCCCGAGTGCGCCCAGCCTGCGCCGGCAGCGCCTGAGCATTCCCATTGAAAGATCGACCCCCACCAGGTCGATGACCTTCAGGGGGACCTGCTCCGAGAGGAACGGCAGGTCCGAGCCCGTGCCGATGGACGTATAGAGCAGGCACTGGCCCGGCTTTAGCCCCAGGGAAGCCGCTAGCCACCGCCGCATCTGGGCAATCTTGCCCCGGTACCATACCTCTCCAAGCCACTGCGCAGCATCATAGCCCCAGGAAAGCCGGTCGTACATCCGCTGGAACTTGAGATTGCGAGGGCCGAGCTTGGCAGGGGCCACAAGGGCGGGAATCGAGTCGACGATCGGGTACCGCCTATTGCCGGCGCGGTTCACAAGTTCGCCACCCTCGGTCTCGAGGCTTTCGAGACCCTCAGGATCACGCAGGAGCGAATATAAGCGTTCCGGTTTGGCCATCTACCGTGTGGCTTCACCATGCCCCGCTCCGTGATATAGGCCACACCTTTTGCTCGCCCCCTAACAGGAGGAGTCCCTAGGGCTGCGGCCCAATGACACGGCAGAATGTGGCGGCGTCGATATTGCCGCCCGTGTGGACGACGCCAGCCGGCTCGACCGCGCTCGCCCCTCGGTCCTTGATGAGGGCGGCGAGGCCCGCCCCGGACGCGCCCTCGGCCACGTTGTGGGTGTCACTGAAGTAGGCGCGCTGAGCGGACTCGATCTCGTCGTCCGTGACGCGGACGATCCGCTCCACGCCACCGAGAAGGTAGCGGAGCGCCTCCGGACTCGGGGTCGAGCACGCCATGCCATCGGCGATCCGCGTCGCCGCTCTGTGGGTGACGACCCTTCGTGATTCGAATGACAAGGCGATGGCGGGCGCGCTGTCGGCTGCGACACCGATGATCTTTGTCGGCAGGCGAAGGGCGTCGCGGGCCGCAATCATGGCGCAGACCCCGGAACCCATTCCGATCGGGACATAGACCCTGGCCAAGGCGGGCACCTGGCGCAGAAACGCAAGCGAGGACACGGCATTGCCTAGGACGAGGTCCCGGTGGAAGGAAGGAACCCAGTGGAGCCTCCTGCGGGCGGCGAGTTCCTCCGAGTGCACGAGGGCCGCCTGGAAGTCATCGCCGTGCTCGATCAACTCCGCGCCCAGTGCCCGCATCGCAAGGTTCTTCTCGACGCTGTTTCCGAAGGGAACCACCACGGTTGCGCTGAGCCCGTGCAGCCGTGCCGCGAAGGCCACGGCCTGGCCAAAATTGCCCCGGGTGGCCGCGATGATTCCGGCGACAGTGGGGTCCTTGGCCACAAGGCGGGCGACATAGGCCAGTGCTCCGCGGATCTTAAACGACCCTATCGCCGTGTGGTTCTCATGCTTAACCCATACCGACCCTCCCACCCGCTTGTTGATCAGAGGCCACTCATACGCAGGGGTCGGAGGGACGACGGCGTCAATGGACGGGGAGATAGCCTCTATTTCGTCCAGGGAAGGCAGAGGGGGAATATTCACAAGGGGATCCCGTCGAACGTTATTGCGGGAGGCGACGGTGTCAAAGCACACCGTCAATTCTTAGGACAACAACCCCGACCTGGGACGGAGCCTTGGGCGCCGGCATCCTCACGACCAGGCCGCTACCATCCTGGGTCCATCGGAGCGGCGCAGGGGACCCAAGGAGCGTCACCGCTGTTATCGTGCGGCCCTCGAGAATCGCGGAATGGGAGGAAAGTGACGTTAGGGTAACGCCCTTGGCTTCGGGCGCCGAGAGGATGATCGCATAGAGAACGTCCCCCTTTGTGGTGAAACGGACATCCTCGCAGGTGAAGGGCTTGCCCGCGCCTTCGTTGAACCCCTGCGCCGATATGGGCGCACCGTCGGAAGCAGGACCCTCCCCGAACCGCCTCCAAGGGCGAGTGCCAAAGATGCACTCGCCATTCACATTCATCCAGGCAGCAATTCCCTCGAGAATTCCCACCTCCTTATCGTCCAGGGTCCCATCCGCGCGCACCGGGATGTTGAGGAGCAAGTTGCCGTTCTTGCTCACCACGTCGGCCAGCATCTGCACCACGGTCTGCGCGCTCTTGTAGCCATTCTCGTCATAGAGGGAGCGCTTGTAGTGCCAGTTGCCGATGCAGGTGTCGGTCTGCCACGCATAGGGCAGACTCGTCGCCGGCACGCCGCGCTCGATGTCCCAGACGAGGGCCTTCCTCTCCGGTTCGTCGAGCATCTTCCCGAAGAGCACGGCTCGAAGCTGGCCGTCGTGCCATGCCATGCTGCTGTTGTAGAAGTGCGCGGCAATCTTCAGGCCGGCGTCGCTCACGGGCCAGAGCGGAAGCGCGGTGTCGTCAAAGTAAAGCAGGTCGGGTTGGTACCGGTTGATCAGGTCCATCGTGCGGTTGTAGAACTTCTGGCAGTAGGCCAGGTCCGGGATGCTGGCCCCGTCGCTCCAGTTCCACTGCTCCCCGATCCTCTTGTTCGGGTCGTCCGCCCCGGCGCTGCGGGCGTGCCCTTGCGCGTAGAGATCCTGGGGCTCGAGCCCCGCCCACCACTTCCCCTTCCCGTCCGCCCGCGTCAGGTTCCCGTCGAATGCCACGCCCGCGTTGGCTCCCACGGTGTCGGCGCCCTGCGCAGGCTCCATCCATGTCCACGCATGCGAGGCGTGGACGCTCACGCCGAATGGCAGACCCACCGCCCTCGCGGCCCGCGCCCATCCCGCGATAAGGTCCTTTTGCGGGCCCACCGCCACTGAGTTCCATGGCTGGTAGGCGGAATCCCAGTTGTCAAAATTGTCACAGTGATTGGCCAGCGCGATGAAGTACTGGGCGCCGGCCCGCTTGTAGAGTGCCACCAGGCGCTCCGGATCCCAGTTCTCGGCCTTCCATGCATGGATCACGTCCTTGAATCCCGCCTGTGAGGGATGCCCGTAATGGGCCAGATGCCAGAGATAATCCGGATTCCCCTCAAGGTACATGCTCCGCGCATACCAGTCGCCCTGCTCGGGCTCGCACTGGGCACCCCAGTGCGCCCAGATTCCGAACTTGGCATCCCGGAACCAAGACGGCACCTGGTACTGGGAGAGCGAGTCCCAGGTCGGTTGGAACCTGCCCGGAGCCACCGGCTCAGCGGCCGTGCTGACGACAACCGAAACGGTCGCATCTTCGGGTATCGGTCCCACGGCGAAGGATCGAAGCTGCATCAGCAGGACGGCGCCCACCGCGGAGCCAAGCAGAGATGGCGCAAATCTCGTTCGGAACAAGGGATGCAATACGCGCAGTATGAGCCCTTTGCCCCATCTGCTTCAACCTGAATGCTGAGCTGCTTCCCGGTCCCGCCATATTAGGGGTTCCGCGGGGCCGGCATGTTCTGACCCGCCTGGTGGAGCACCAGTCCCGTTACCTTGCCTGACCCGTCCCGTTGGAACGAGATCTCGGCCTTCACGACCGTGTAAAAGAACTCGTCCCTGGCGGAAGCGTAAATCGGAGCCTTTCCCTGGCCCGACGCCTGGGCATACAGGGTGCCTCCCTCCTCGGTGATGGTGAGTACAAACGAGGGGGCCAGGGTGTAGCTGCCAGGGTACTCTAGCAGGTTCTCGTGAGGCAGATCGACGTGATGGGGAGCAGGTGGAAGGGCGCCGCGCAAGGCCCGCTGATCCATCCCGTTTTGATGGAGGACGAGGGCGATGACCTTCCCCTCGCCGTCCCGCTCAAAGGTGATCTCGGCAGGGACCCCAATCAGGGAAAAGGTTTCCGCGGATTTTGGGGTCAACCTAAACCGCGGCTGCCCCGTGGCCTGGAGGTAGATAGAACCCTTCTCCTGTGATATCTTGATCACGAACCCGGCCATGAGCGGATAGTCCCCAGGGTAATCCGCGGCGTTGGGCACTGTAGGAACGGTGGGCTTTGGACCCTTTGAGCCTAAGAGCTCGGTGCCCAACCCCTCAGGTCCCTTTTGGAAGCTGGCAAGAATCACGATTCCCGAGCGGATCTTTGGACTGAACGCAATGAACGAATGGCTGCCTGCTGTAGCTCCATTGTGCCAGGTCACGGGGTTGTCGGCGTCGGCCGTGATCATCCATCCCATGCCTATCTTTCCGCCGACCTGGTCAAAGGGGCGCTCGGGCTGCTCGGTCGCCTTGAATGCAATCTGAAGAGGGTCCCGATCGGAGCCGATGGCCGCGGACAGGAACGTCGCCATGTCGCGCGCCGAGCTGCGGATCGCGCCCGCCGGAGCAAAGGCCAGGAAGGTCCAGTTTGGAACACGCTTTCCTGCCACGTGGCCCGGGGCAAGGTCCGCAGGAGGGGGCTCACCCGCAATCCCGAGGGAGGTCTCCCTGAGGCCGAGGGGCACCAGGACATGCTCCGTGAGCGCGTCCGCGTAGGTGGTCCCCCAAGCCGCTGCAAGCGCCTCCCCGAGAACCGCGGCCCCGAAATTGGAATAGGAAGCGATCCCGACCGTGGCCGTGGATCCATGAAACTTCAGGGCCTCGACAAGCTTGGCCGTGTCGTACGCCGCGTAAGGGTCGGGCATTGAGCCAGGGTTCGGACCCATGTTCTGGGGCAATCTGGGGAGCCCGGAGGTGTGCGTGGTGAGCGCAAGCAGCGTGATCTTGGCCAACGCCGCCTGCGAGGGATCATCGGCGGGGATCAGATACTTTGCCGCGGGGTCGTTGCGGTTCACCTTTCCGAGCCTTTCGCTCTCCGCCAGGAGGAGGGCCGTGAATACCTTCGATATTGATCCGACCTCGAACTGGGTATCGGCCGTGACGGGTCTTGGGTCGGCGGCGTCGAAGGTGCCGCTTTGAAAGAACACGGGGCCTTCCGCGTCAACCCAGGCCGCCGCGACGCCGCCTGCCTCGCCTTTCGCCCACGCGTCGAGCTTGGCTTGCATGTCGGCTGGGGGCGTGGCGCGGCCTAGGGGAATCATGGAAAGCGAAAGGGCGATTAGCGACAGGGGTCTTAGGTTCATGGGTTATTCCTTCGGCAGAAGTTCGTTCCTGAGCTCCTCAAGCTCAGCCAGGCGGGGCTCAAAGTGTTTGCGGACCACCCAGAGATTGAGCCTCCAGACCACCCAGAAAAAGGCGACGCCGCCCAGCATATAGCTTGTGATCTGCAAGGGAGTCCGCAGGAGGCCAGCCCCGCCGTGAAACCCGGTGCTGGCCATTGCAACCAACCAGGAAACAAATATCGGTCCAAGGCCCCAAGTGCGGACTGTGAGCAGCATAGTGCGCTGGTGCCCGAGTTCGGCGATGTCCGCGTCAATCTTTGTAAGAAGCGTTGCTCCGCATCCAACGCGCATGCGGTGGGACCGGATTCGCTCCCTTATCATGAAACCCAGCACCCAGAGCATGGGAACTAAGGCGACCCATAGCGCCAGGCCGGCCCACCCCTTTTGTAGGGCGACCTTCATCAATACAAAGATCACAAAGGCAGTTGCCGCGATCTCGCGGACGTCACGCCAAAAGAGCACGCGGGATAGGCGTCTGCTCCTCTTCTTAAAGGTTTTCCTCAGCGTATCGAGATGCGCCTCGGGTAGGGTTTCGCCCGGCTGGCGGCGCCAGGCTGCGGTCAGGTCATTCCAGTTCATTGCCGACTCCTTTCATGAGTTCAAAAAGGCGCTTTCGCGCCCGGGTGAGCGCCACCCCCACATGGTTTTCGGTGAGCCCTGTCACTTCCGCGATCTCCCGGTAGGTCAGTTCATCAAGCATCATGAGCACCAGCGTCCGGTCGAATTCGCGCATAGCGCGGATCGCCTCATAGAGTTTTGCGAGCAGCTCGCCCTGCGCTGCGTCATCCGCGGGGGAGGCTCCGCCCGTAGCGAAATGTGACAGGTCGCCGCTGAGCTCGATTTGTCGCTCGCGCCTACCGGCGCCTCGGCGCCACATAAGGGCTGAGTTCAGGCACACCCGGTAGACCCAGGTGGAGGCCTTTGCCTGCGCTGCGAACGTCGGCAAGGTAATCCACAATTGGAGCATCATCTCCTGTTTCAGGTCCTCGACGTCCGCAGGAGTGCGGGCAAACGAGCGGGCGATTCTTACCAGAATCCCTCCGTGAGCCTCCATCCATGCCTTGAACAGAAGTTCGCGGTCTGGATTCGGGTTCATCAGTAATGTTAGATGCCGGAACTCGCGCCTTCTTACAGTATATTTTCGGCCGGGAGCATGAATGGGCACGACGACACTTAGGCGCAGCGCAGCGAACCCCCTATCGGTCGGGTAAGACCCCATCGCCCCTGAAATACAGCAGGAGTAGGATGGCAGGGCCGGCCTTGGTATCCGCTTTGCATAATCCCACCCCTAACGCAGGCACGTTAGCCCAAAAGCGTAGTCAATGCCTCCGCGAATTCTTCCAGTAACATAAAGAACAAAAATTATGCCCAATAAAAGCAACCGATACGATACCACTAAAAAGCCGGTCTGGCTCATCACCGGCTGCTCGACCGGATTCGGCCGCGCTCTCACTGAGCTCCTCATTTCTCGCGGGTACCGCGTGGTGGTGACGGCAAGGCAGCCCTCC
>Ga0302320_10005125_pt1 | contig 29479 bp, 26 predicted proteins | sample Bog_T0_3_FD_202130 | JGI IMG/M metagenome (GOLD analysis project Ga0302320, IMG submission 202130) | Peat permafrost microbial communities from Stordalen Mire near Abisko, Sweden - Bog_T0_3 | ecosystem: Environmental > Terrestrial > Soil > Wetlands > Peat | place: Sweden: Abisko, Stordalen Mire...
TCTCTTCCGGCGCGTTGTCGATCGAGTCGAAACTCCGGAACGCCACCTTCGGGTTGTGCTTGCCCAGAACCTTCGTGATCGCCGCCGTCAGCGTCGTCTTGCCGTGGTCAATGTGACCGATCGTCCCAATGTTGACATGCGGCTTGCTGCGATCAAATTTCTCTTTCGCCATTTCGGTTCACTCTCCTGCACAATCGCAAATCATGACTGGTCGCCCCTTAGTTGGCGACCTTTCCCTGCGCCCTGCTGACAACCTCTTGCGTCACCGATGCCGGCGCTTCTTCATACCGGCCGAAGTGCATCGTGAAACTGCCGCGTCCCTGCGTGCGCGAACGGATCTCGGTCGCATATCCGAACATCTCCGATAACGGCACCATCGCCCTGATGATCTGACTTCCACCGCGCAGCTCGACGCCTTCCAGACGCCCGCGCCGGCTGATCAAGTCGCCGTTGACCGTGCCCATGTACTCATCCGGAACCACGACTTCAACACTCATCACCGGCTCGAGCAGAACCGGAACCGCCTTCCGGCACGCATCCTTCAGCGCCATCGACCCGGCGATCTTGAAAGCGATTTCCGAGGAATCTACATCGTGATAACTGCCGTCGTAAAGCGTCACCTTGAGGTTGTTCACGGGGTAGCCGGCGAGCACGCCGCCTTCCATCGCCTCGACAATGCCCTTCTCCGCCGGTCCGATGAATTCCTTCGGCACGCTGCCGCCCACAACGGCGTTGACAAACTCGTAATTCGCCGTGCTGAGCGGTGCGATCCGTATCTTCACGTGGCCATACTGCCCATGGCCGCCGGTCTGGCGGATGAACCTGCCCTCGCCTTCGGCCGCCTTGCGCACCGTTTCCCGGTACGCCACCTGCGGCTTGCCGACATTGGCGCCCACGTTGAACTCGCGTTGCAGACGGTCCACGATAATTTCGAGATGTAATTCGCCCATCCCGGCCAGAATGGTCTGCCCCGTCTCGTGGTCCGTCGAAATCCGCAGCGTGGGATCTTCCTGCACCAGTTTCGCGATGGCGATCCCCAGCTTTTCCTGGTCGGCCTTCGTCTTCGGTTCTATGGCCAGCTGAATCACCGGCTCGGGGAAATCAATCGACTCCAGCAGCACCGGGTGCTCCTCGGAGCAAATCGTGTCGCCCGTTGCCACCGATCTCAGGCCGACACACGCTGCGATGTCGCCGGCCATCACCTCGGTCAGCTCTTCCCGCTTGTTCGCATGCATGCGCACCAGCCGCCCGATCCGTTCCCTGCGCCCCCGGCTGACGTTCAGGATGGATTCGCCCGTGCTCAGATGTCCGGAGTACACGCGGATGAACGCGAGTTGTCCGACAAACGGGTCCGTCATGATCTTGAACACGAGCGCCGCAAACGGCTCGTTGTCGTCCGACCGCCGCTCGATCGCAATCTCTTTGTCGTCGATCGCGCTGCCGATCATCGCCGGCACGTCCAGCGGCGATGGCAAAAGGTCCACAATGGCATCCAGCATGTTCTGGACACCCTTGTTCTTAAATGCCGTACCGCAAATCACCGGGAAAATCTTCTGTGCGATCGTGCCCCGCCGCAGACCGGCCATGATCTCCTCGGGCGTGATGGCCTTGCCTTCGATGTACTTCTCGAAAAGATGCTCATCGCATTCGGCGGCCGCTTCCACCAGCTTGTCGTGATACTCCCGCGCCTGTTCGACCAGGTCGGCGGGAATTTCCACTTCGTCGTATTCGGCCCCCAGCGTCTCGTCGCGCCACACGCGCGCCTTCATGCTGACCAGGTCGACGACACCGATGAAGTGCTCCTCCGCTCCGATCGGAAGCTGGATCGCCACCGGCCTGCAATTCAGTCGCTTGACGATCGTTTCGATGGAATGGAAGAAGTCCGCTCCGACGCGGTCCATCTTATTGATGAAGCAGATTCGCGGGACCGAATACTTGTCGGCCTGCCGCCACACCGCTTCGCTCTGCGGCTGAACTCCGGCTACGGCGTCGAACACCGCCACCGCGCCATCGAGCACTCGCAGGCTGCGTTCCACCTCCGCCGTGAAATCCACGTGCCCCGGCGTGTCGATAATGTTGATCTGATGATCGCGCCAGGAACACGTCGTCGCCGCCGACGTGATCGTGATGCCGCGCTCCTGCTCCTGCACCATCCAGTCCATCGTCGCGGTGCCTTCGTGCACTTCGCCGATCTTGTAGGTGCGGCCGGTGTAATACAGAATGCGCTCGGTAGTCGTCGTCTTACCGGCATCGATGTGGGCCATGATGCCGATATTCCGCATGTTCTCGAGTGCAATCGTACGTGGCATGGAGTCGTGTTAGGCGCGGCCGCCTGCGTTGGTTGTCCCTGCGGCTACCACCGGTAATGCGCGAAAGCCTTATTGGCCTCGGCCATGCGGTGGACGTCGTCTTTCTTCTTCATTGCGGCGCCGCGGTTATTGGCGGCATCCATCAGTTCGTTGGCCAGCTTTTCGGCCATGCTCTTCTCCGAGCGCGCGCGCGATCCCGCCAGGATCCAGCGGATCGCCAGCGACGTGCGCCGGTTCTGCGGCACTTCGATCGGCACCTGGTAGTTCGCGCCACCCACGCGGCGCGTCTTCACTTCCAGAAGCGGCTTGCAGTTCTCTACCGCCTTCTTGAAGAGCTTGAGCGGCTCGTCGTTGGTCCGCTCCTGAATCGTGTTCATTGCGCCGTAGAAGATATTCTGGGAAGCCGTCTTCTTGCCTTCCCACATCATCGAATTGATGAACTTCTCGGCCAGCGTGGAACCATACACGCTGTCGGGTTGAATTTCCCGCACCTCAGCGCGGCGTCTGCGAGGCATTTCCGCTCAGCTCCTTTCCCATCGCTGCATCACTTCTTGGCCTTGCCGGCAGCCGCGCCCGCCTTCGGACGCTTCGCCCCGTACTTCGAGCGACCCTGCATACGGCCCGCTACCCCGGCCGTGTCCAGCGTGCCCCGTACGATGTGATACCGCACGCCCGGGAGATCCTTCACGCGCCCCCCGCGGATCAGCACGATCGAGTGCTCCTGCAGGTTGTGCCCGACCCCCGGAATATAGGTCGTCACTTCAATGCTGTTGGTCAGCCGCACGCGCGCCACCTTCCGCAGCGCCGAGTTCGGCTTCTTGGGGGTCGTCGTGTACACCCTCGTGCACACCCCGCGCCGTTGCGGGCACGACTGCAGCGCCGGGCTCGCGGTCTTGTAACGGGGCGGCCTGCGCCCCTTGCGGACAAGCTGATTAAACGTGGGCACGAACTAACCTCTGTCTCATCTGTCAGCGCGTCGTTTCCACCACCCGGCCGCAAACGTGCCAATACGCACTTCTCTGCGGTCTCGAACGTTGGAGAATTCCCGAAAATCGGCGGCGTCGGGCCGCATTTTGCCGGCCTAGCCGTAGAAGAGGGTCGTTAAAGACCCGCCCATATCCCTGTCAGAGCTCGGCCGACAGGAACCTCGGGGCGGCTGCCCGGACGGCTCCTCGCTCACAAGCCAGTGCCTGCTCGCAAAGAGGGTAGCCGAAGCAGTCCAGCAAACTCCTCGAACTTTTTTAGCCTAGCACACCACGTGCCAGTTGTGTCAATCTCGCCTGCCGGGACTCGCGGCTGCAGAATCTCGACTACGAAAAATTATCTTTCGATAACATGATACGCCCGACCCACACTGCCATGGATCGCTGCTCCGCCCGTCGTAGGTAGATCCACACCTCCGACCCGTGCTCCCGGCCCTGCTCCGGGTCCCCGCGGCCCGCACTTCTCAATCGGATTCGTGTCCTTCATCCAGTGCATACCGCCCTTCGGCATGGTGCCGCACGTCGGAGAAAACCGGGGACTGACGTCTCTGTCCTAGGCGCCCACAACTCCCTCTATTCACGCACTGCATCCTCTGCGCCGTGTGGACAGAGCCGTCTGTCCCCCGGTTTTCACGGTACGAACCGACCACATAGGTAACAGAAGTTTCTAAGCACATCGGTAACAGATTTAGGGCAAGCTGCAAAGCGATGCCCTGGAAAGTGAGCGACCCCGTCTTAAACGCCCGCTTCTTCCCTGTGAGAAAGGCGCTCCGGGTCCCCGCGGCCCGCACTTCTCAATCGGATTCGTGTCCTTCATCCAGTCCATACCGCCCCTCGGCATGGTGCCGCACGTCGATCCCTTTCACCATGAACAGAACATCTTCCGCAATGTTCGTACTGTGATCGGCAATCCGCTCCAGGTTCCTGACCACCGCGATCAGATCGACGGCCTGGCGGATGCTCGCCGGCTCATGCTCCATAAAGCTGATCAGTTCGTGGTAGCTGGCCGAGCGCAGATTGTCCACCGCGGTGTCTGAAGCCAGAACGCTGCGCGCCAGTTCGGCGTCGCGCTGCACAAACGCGTCCAGGCTCTTACGCACCATCGATTGCACCAACCCGGCAATGTGCGGAATGTCCACCATCGGTTTTATCATTGGTGCCTCCATCAACGACTTGGCTCGATGGGCGATGCTCTCCGCCAGGTCGCCCATCCGCTCCAGGTCCGTGTTGATCTTCAGCGCCGCCACGATCAGGCGCAGATCGGCCGCCATCGGTTGGTGCAGCGCCAGCAGGCTGATCGCGAAATCGTCGATCTCGATCTCGATCTGATTGATTCGCGCCTCATTGCTCAGCACCTCCTCGGCCGCGTACAGGTCTTTTTCCGTCACGGCGCTGATGCTCCGCTGAACGGCCGATTCCACGAAGGAGCACATCTCCAGCAGCATGTTGCTGAGCTGATCGAGTTCTTCGACAAAGTGACGCACGGATCCTCCTGCTATGCGCTCTATCCGAACCGGCCGGTCACGTAATCTTCGGTTTCTTTGATCGAAGGATTTTTGAAAATCGTAGCCGTCTTGTTAAACTCGATCAGCCTGCCCAGCAGGAAGAAGCCCGTGTAGTCCGCTACCCGCGCCGCCTGTTGCATGTTGTGCGTGACAATCACGATCGTGCAACTGTCTTTCAATTGGAAAATCAGGTCCTCGATCTTCGCCGTGGCGATCGGGTCCAGCGCCGAACAAGGTTCGTCCAGCAGCAGAACTTCGGGGTCCACCGCCAGCGCGCGGGCGATGCACAGCCGCTGCTGCTGCCCTCCCGAGAGCGAGTAGGCCGACTCGTCCAGCTTGTCCTTCACCTCGTCCCACAGCGCCGCCCGCCGCAGGCTGCTTTCCACCATCTCGTGCAGCTTGCTGCCGTGGGCGAATCCGTTGATCCGCAGACCGTAAGCGACATTGTCGAAAATCGACTTCGGAAACGGGTTCGATCTCTGGAAAACCATCCCCACGCGGCGTCGCAATTGCGATACGTCCATCTCGAAGATATTCGCGCCGTCGAGCAGCACCTCGCCTTCCACGCGCGTCTTGCGAACCAGTTCGTGCATCCGGTCGAGCGTTCGCAGAAACGTCGACTTCCCGCAACCCGAAGGCCCGATGAAGCCCGTCACCCGGTTCGCGTGGACCTCCAGACTGATACCCTTCAGCGCTTCGAACTTGCCATAGAAGAAGTTGAGATTGCTCACCTTCAGCTTCGGCCGGGCGCCATCTTTCAGCGGCGCCGAAGGCTCGCCCTGCGCCGTCGGCCGGTTGGCCAAACCCTCGGTGCTCTGGTCGGGAACCGGCATGCTGAGACTATCCATGATTCACCTTCCGGTGGGACCCTTTCGAGCCAGAACCAGGCGGCAAAAAACATTTACCGCCAGCACCAGCGTCAGCAGTACGAAGCCCGCCGACCACGCCTGCCGGTGCCAGTCTTCGTAAGGGGAGATCGCATAAGTGTAAATCATCACCGGCAGCGAAGAGGTGGGCTGATTCCACCCCGGGCTCCAGAACTGGTTTCCGAATGCCGTGAAAATCAGCGGCGCCGTCTCTCCCGCTACGCGCGCCAGGTCCAGCATGATGCCCGTCACGATGCCGTGAATCGCCGCTGGGATGACAACCGTGAGGATGGCTCTCGATTTCGACGCCCCGAGCGCCACGGCCGCCTCCCGCAAAGAGTCCGGAACGGCCCGCAGAAACTCCTCCGTGCTGCGGACCGCGATCGGAATCATCATCACGCCCAAGGCGATGCCGCCCGCGAACGTGGAGAAGTGATGCTGCCGCACAATGATCACGGTGTACGCGAAAATCCCGATGACGATCGAAGGCACGCCGTTCAGCAGGTCGGTCGTGTAGCGCACGATGAACGAAAACGTGCTCCCCCCAAACTCGGCCACATACACTCCGCCCAGAAATCCGATGGGTACGCCAATCAGCGTCGCCAGCAGCAGCAGTTTCGCGCTGCCCACGATTGCGTTCGCCATCCCCCCGCCGGTTTCGCCCACCGGCACCGGCAGCTTCGTAAAGAAATCCCAGTTCAAGCTCGTTCCGCCATGCCACAGCAGGTACCCCAAAATGAAGAACAGCACCGAGACCGCCAGCAGCGCGCTGACCCCGGTCAGAGTGAGCATGACCGCGTTGGTCGCTTTCCGGTACACCAGGCGCGCCGTCACTGCGTGCTCCCCTTCCTGGTTGTGCTCAGAATCAGCAGGCGCGCCATCCCATTGATCAGGAAAGTCAGGGCGAACAGCACTAGACCCAGCTCGATCAAGGCGTTCACATAGAGATCGCCCGTCGCTTCCGTAAACTCGTTCGCAATCACCGAGGCAATCGAGTACCCCGGTGCGAACAGCGACGCGTGGATCTTGGGATCGTTGCCAATCACCATGGTCACCGCCATGGTCTCGCCCAGCGACCGCGCCAGTGCCAGAAAGATCGATCCAATAATGCCCTTGCGCGCGAACGGAACCACGATATCCCACGTCGCTTCCCACTTCGTCGCTCCCAGCGCCATGGCTGCCTCGCGCTGATCGCCCGGCACCGCCAGCAACACCTCCCGCGAGATGGAAATGATGAACGGGATAATCATGATCGCCAGAACGAAACCCGCGGCCAGCACGCTGACCCCGTAGAACGGGCCCTGGAAGAACGGCAAGAAGCCCAGCACCCGGCGGATCGCCGGTTCTACTGTTTTCAGAAAAGGGATCAACACGAAGACGCCCAGCAGTCCGTAGATCACGCTCGGAACCGCAGCCAGGAGTTCGATCAGAAACGTAAGCGCATCCGACACTCGTGCCGGAGCTAGCTCGGATAGGAAAATGGCTGCGCCCACGCCCAACGGAATCGCCTGTAGCAGCGCCAGCGCGGACGTAATCAGGGTCCCGTAAATGAATGGCAGCGCACCGAACCGTCCCGCCACCGGGTCCCACACCTGCGTGGTCAGAAACGACCAGCCGAATTCGTGACGCGACAGCGCCGAGTTCCGGAACAACTCGAACACGATCCAACCCGTGACGAATAGGATGCTCGCCGCTGCCAGAAACGTGATTAGATACGCCACCTCGTCCCCGCTGCGAAGCCGGCCCAAAAAGGATCGAGCCCGCTCCTCTGAGCGGGCGCGGTCCTCGGTGATTGTTGGCGCGGACATCGATTTGCGGCGATTATTGAATCTTGGAAATCGCTTTGATTTCCCTTGCCACCACCGCCTTCGGAAGCCGGGCGTAGTCCAGAGCTTCCGCCATTGCTTGCGCGTCGTTATCCAGCATCCAATGCAGGAAATCGATCAGCGCCTTCTTCTTGCTCTGGTCCTGGATCTTGGCCGGAATCAGTAGCCACGTGAAGCTCGAGATCGGATAAGAATCCTTTCCCGCGGCGTTCGTGATAGACACCCGGAAATCCTCCGGCATGTCCTTCAAGGCGCCCGCCGCGGCTGCCGTCACGCTGGCCGTGTTCGGTTGGACGAACTTCCCTGCCGCGTTCCTCACATTCCCGTGCGCCATCTTGTTCTGGATCGCATAAATGAGCTCGATATACCCAATCGAGTTAGGCGTCTGCTTGATTTGTCCCGCCACGCCTTCGTTGCCTTTGCCGCCCAGTCCGACAGGCCAGTTGACGGAAGTACCGCGGCCCACTTTCGTCTCCCACTCTTTACTGACTTTCGAAAGGTAGTCCACGAAAACGTAGGTCGTGCCGCTGCCGTCGGATCGGTGCACCACGATGATGTCGCTGCCTGGCAGCTTCGCGCCCGGATTAGCTTTGCTTAGTTCCGGATCGTTCCACTTTGTGATTTTGCCGAGAAAGATTCCGGCGATAGCTTCGGGCGTGAAATTCAGCTCCTGCGAAATCCCGGGCAGGTTGTACGCAATCACGTCCGCTCCCATCACCGTTGGGAAATGCAGGATCGCACTGCCGCGTTTGTCTTGAAATTGCTTCAGTTGTTCCGCGTTCATTGGTCCATCGGTGGCCCCGAAGTCGACCGTCCCTTCCGTCACCTGGCGGATGCCGGCGCCGGACCCTTGGGACTGATAGTTAATCTGCACGTTCGCAAACTTCTGGTGGTATTGGTTGAACCACTTCGAGTAGACCGGATACGGAAACGTTGCGCCCGCGCCGTTGATCAACACTTGCGCCGATACCATCCCGGTTAGCATCGTCGCCGCAAATAACAAGCAAGTAAGTTTCTTCATTCTGTTCAATCCTCGATTTGTAGGATCCATTTCCCCTGCGGCATCCCTACTTGCCCATCGTCGGCGCCGAACCCGGCAGCGTGTAGCGCACGTTGAAGTAGATCGTGTTGTCATGCGTGTTCTTCGGCGCGCCGGTAGCGACGAACCACGGATCGCGTGTCAGATACTCGTACTGCCCCATGAGATTGATGGCTCCGTACTTGGCGTCCTTCCAGATAGTCTCGTTAAAGCCCAAGGTGCCTTCCTGAATCGCGCGGTTCTGGCTGTTCGCCGAACCCTTGTACCCATAACCCACCAGGCTGGTTCCGTTGGCGTCGAAGGCAAAGTCGCGGCCAACGTAAATCCCGCCATAATAGGCATACAGTAAGAACTTCTTGGTGGCCTGGATTTCAAAGCCATCCACTGTACCGCCGGCGTGAATCGGGCTAATGCTGCCATCGGCGCGGATCATGACATCCGGTGCGTTGCCGAAAAGATACCTGCCGCCGCCATCGCTCCAATAGTTGTTGGTAATCAGCCGCAAGCCCTTCACGATTTCGAAGTTCCCATTGATCGAGCCGCCCCCGCCAACTTTCGTAGAGTACGCGTGCGACGTGGGATTCCAATCCTTAAAGGTGCGCTCGATACCCGCGATCTCGAAGTGCACGCGCGCGCTCGGGTCCAAGGCCAGCTTGGCGATGATATCGGGCGCCACATTGGGTGTGACAAAAACATTGGTAGCGTTGTCAAACTGGCCGCCCGCGAGGGACGAAAGCGCGGAGGGTAACGTGATCGCCGTGGCGCTCAGGCCGCCGGAACCGCCGATGTACTGATCCGGATTCTCGACCGACACTCCGAATGTCACCTTCTCGCTCGGGTGCAAAAGGACACGGACGCCCGCCTGGCGCGCCCACGTGAGGCCGTTCATGTAGTTGACGTCTATTACTTGGCTGTAAAAAATATCGGCGGGCAGCGGCGAGATACCCTTGCGGTTGGGAGTCAGCATGGTCCAACTCTGGCCGGCCAGAAACTCCACTTTGTCTTTGCGCACGTCCACCCAGTACAGGCGGATGCGTGGCACGAATGCGTTGTTGGAAACGCCCAGCGCGTTACTCCCGCTCGTTCCCAGGAAATCGAATTCGTTGTAGCCGATGAAGTGCGCGCCCTTCCAGTCACCGTCGATACGGAACCCCAGCCGTGAGTTCTGCGGACTGAACCGGAACTCGCTGAGTTGGCCCGCCGTAGTGTTGTTGTAAGGCAGACTTCCAAAGTTAGAACCGATGCTCGATCCGGCGTCCTTGTCGCGCCATACGGCCGTATCGTCCATGAATCCGACCGGCATCAATGTCACGTTGCCGATCGAGAACTGCAACGGCGACACCTTCTCTTTCTCTGCCGCCGGCTGATCCATCGGCGTCGGCGCGGCCGGTATCATCGGCGTCGTGCTCGCCACCTCGCCCAGCGCCGCGCGCGCAGCCTTCGCCGGCAGCAGCCCGCCCGTGCTCGGAGCCGCCGTCGAAGCCGCGTCCAGCATCCGCTGCTGGTCGGCCAATGTCTTTTGCATCGCTTCGATTTGCTTCTGCTGTTCCGCAATCTGCTGGCGGAGTTTCTCAAGGTCTATGTTTTGGCTGGGGGCCTTCTGCGATTGGTCGGCCTTTGTGCCGTCGTTCACAGCCGGGGTCTCAGCCGCAATCATTGATGTCGTCGCGGCCAGTAGGCAAGCTACCAGTGGGCCCGCAACCCAAGCCTGAAGTTTGTGCTGACTCATTACAATTTTCCCGTCCTCTAGGTTTATGCACCCGTTTGCGCCGGGTCGGTGTTTTTAATGGCGTTCGGAATCGTGTGTCTGAAGAGCCCGTGATCTGACCGCCCGCCCTGCACAGCCATTCAACGCGAGACTCCCATACACGTCTCTCGGAGCTTAGCGAATGGCTATTGTCAGGCCATGAATTTTGCGTGACTCTTGTGTTACAGAGCCTCGCCCAGATCGCTTCCGCCTCGTCGCAACAGGCAGATGCGCTGTAATTGTCGAGCCTTCCAGCGGCCTGCCCGTTAACGGCTGCTACTGTCATGTCTCGCAGATTCTTTGGCAATCACCGGCCAATCACCGTGGCGCAGGCACATGGCGCAGGCACGTGGCGCAGGCACGTGGAGCAGGCAGGTGGCGCAGGCACTCGTGCCTGCCGCGTCGACACTCGTGTCGACGCTCCGTCGGCGTTGTCAATCCCTGACTGAGAAACTACACTAAACTGAAGTCGGACCAAGCATGCGGACCCTCTCCATCGCCCTGACGCTGCTCGTGTGCGCGGCTCTTGCAGCCCCTGTGGCCAGTTCCATCCGCTTCGAGGAGATCGCCCAAAAGGCGGGCCTCGTTTTCGCCTCCAACAGCTCGCCCACACCCAAGAAGAACCAGCCCGAGACGATGGTCGCCGGCGTCGCCCTGTTCGACTACGACAACGACGGCTACCTCGATGTGTACGTGGTCAACGGCGCGGCCATCCCTTCGCTCGAAAAGGAAGGTCCGCAGTATTGGAACCGCCTGTACCACAACAACCACGACGGCACCTTCACCGACGTCACGGAAAAGGCCGGCGTCAAGGGCGCAGGCTATGGCATGGGCGTGGCTATCGGAGACTACGACAACGACGGCTGGCCCGACATCTTCGTCGTCAATGTGACCAAGAATCAGCTCTTCCACAACAACCACGACGGCACCTTCACCGACGTCACTGACAAGGCGGGAGTGGGCGGCGCCATGCTCGACGGCAAAAAAATGTGGTCCGTCTCAGCCGGCTGGTTCGACTACAACAACGACGGCCATCTCGATTTATTCGTCTCCAACTACTGCAAATGGGAGGTCAACAAGGACCCCATCTGCGGCCCGCACCCCGGTATGCGCTCCTATTGCCATCCCAAGAATTACGCCGCTCTTCCCAATTCACTGTTTCGCAATAACGGCGACGGTACCTTCACCGACGTATCGGCCGAAACCGGCATCGGCAAGTCCTACGGCAAAGGCATGGGCGTATCCTTCGCCGACTACGATCACGACGGCTTCATGGATGTCTTCGTGGCCAACGACAACGCCCCCAACCAGCTCTTTCACAATCTCGACGGCAAGAAGTTCGAGGAGATCGCGCTGCAGGCCGGCGTGGCCTATCCCGAGTCCGGCAATTTCATCTCCGGCATGGGCTCCGTCTTCATGGACGTCGACAACGACGGCTGGGACGACATCTGGCACACGGCCATCGAGGGCGAATCGTTCCCGCTGTTCCGCAACCACAACGGCGCCGGCGACTTCGTCGAGATCACGAACTCCAGCGGCCTGGGCCACGCCACGCGCCAGATGTCGGGCTGGTCCAACGGCATCGCCGATTTCGACAACGACGGCTGGAAGGATCTGATCGTCGCCCGCGGCAACGTCCTCGACAACATCTCCCTGATGTCGCTGCGCACCTACGAGGAGCCCAACTCTGTCTTTCGCAACTTAGGGCACGGTAAGTTCCAGGACGTGAGCGCGCAGGCCGGTCCCGACTTTCAGTTGGCTGCGCCGCACCGCGGTCTCGCGCTCGGCGACATGGACAATGACGGCCGCATGGACGTGATGGTCACGGTGCTGAACGGCAAGATGAAGTACTTCCACAACATCTCGCAGAATGACAATCACTGGATCCTGTTGAAGCTCGTCGGCGTCAAGAGCAACCGCATGGGCCTCGGGGCGCAGGTGCGTATCACCACGCCCGACGGCCTGAAGCAGTGGAACCACGCCACTACCTCCACCGGCTACGCCTGCTCCAGCGATTCGCGCGTCCACTTCGGCCTGGGCGCCGCCCGGCTCATCAGTGAGCTCGACATCACCTGGCCCAGCCGCATCCACCAGACGCTGCACAACGTCCCCGCCGACCAGATCCTCACCATCACCGAACAATCCGGCGAAACGCCGGTCCCCGCAGCCCAAACGGCCCGACGCTGACCTCACGTTCCGGCCCGATTTTCGAGCTGCCGCTGGCATTACATCGGCCGCCATCCAGCCGCTTGAAACGGGGTAGGATGATTTGTCATACTGCAGGCGTGGTGCAGAAAATCGCCGTGACGTTGGACCGCAAAACCGTCGCCGATCTCGACCGCTGGGTGAGCGAAGGCCGCTACCCGAACCGCAGCCGGGCGCTGCAATCGGCCGTGAATCTGCTGAGCGAACGCGAGAAGCGGACCCGGCTGGTGCGCGAATTGGCAAAGCTCGATCCGCGCGAAGAGAAGCAGTTAGCCGAACAGGGTCTGGGTGACCGCGCTTGGCCCGAATACTGAGGGGCGAGATCTACTGGGCGGACCTGAATCCGGTCCGCGGCCGCGAGCAGGCTGGGTTGCGGCCGGTTCTGATCCTCAGCCACGATCTGTTCAACCGCAAGTCCGAAACGGTGATCGCCATGGCCATCACCTCTCAGCCCCAAAAGGCCGGTTTCCCGTTGACTCTGGTGCTGCCGGCTGGCACGCTGCCCAAGCCGTCCTGGGTGAAGATCTCGCAGATTCGCACGATCTCCGTCGATCGCCTGGGCCAGCGCATCGCCACCCTCGACACCGACTCGCTCAGCCAGTTGATCGACGGCCTGCTCGAACTGGTCGGCTAGCTCCAGCCTCAGGACCGCGCACCCGATGGCGTACGCCCACGTCGCCCTGTCATGCCGGGTTCTCTGCGACCAGCAACGGGCCTGTAACACGCGTCGCGTAGAATAGAAAATTGAACGTAACCTCCATCCTGCGAGTCGCCACTGGTCTGATCGTCGGCCTGTGCTGGCAGGTCGTGTTGGCGCAAGCGCCCGCCCCCGCCGGGCCCGCGCCGGAGCGCCAGCAGACCGAACAAACCAGCACGGCTGCCCCTGCAGCCGCTGCCGATTCGCCGGCCGCTGTGCCTTCGGACGAAATCACCTGGGACAACCGTTTCTGGCTTTCGGGACAGGCCAACTTCATCACCCAATACCATCCAACCTTCAGCGCGGACTACACCGGCCCCCACAGCCTGACGCCCGCCGCCCAGGACGCCACCTCGCGATTGCTGACCTTATTCATGGGCGTACGCTTGTTTCGCTTCACCGAAGTGCTCTTCGACGTGGAAGAAAGCAGCGGCCACGGAATCAGCGAAGCCTTTGGAATTGCAGGGTTTACGAACCTGGATGTGGTCCGGACTCCCAGCCTCGGCAAGGCGCCCTACATCGCCCGGGTGATGCTTCACCAGACCATCCCGCTGAGCACGGAATACACCGCCGCCGTGCGCGGGCCGCTGGGCCTGGCGCCGAGCGTGCCGGTGCGGCGGCTCGAATTTCGCTTCGGGAAGATGAGTACGGTCGATTTCTTCGACGTTAACTCGATTGGCAGCGATAGCCATTACCAGTTCATGAATTGGGCCGCCGACAACAACGCCGCCTACGATTACGCCGGCGACACCCGCGGCTATACCTATGGATTCCTTAGCGAATACTATGACAAAGGCTGGGCATTTCGTTTCGGCGAGATGCTGATGCCGACCGTCGCCAACGGCATCAAGCTGGACTGGAGCCTGCCCCGGGCGCATGCCGAGAATTACGAGTTCGAATTGCACCCCTCGCTGGTGCGCGAGCGGGCCACCGTCGTGCGCTGCCTGTCGTTCGTAAACCACGCCAATATGGGCAGTTATCGCGAAGCGATCGATGCCTACCTGGCGGGCGCTGGACCCATTCCCGACGTCACCGCTACGCGCCAGCAAGGCCGTGTCAAATACGGCTTCGGCTTCAACGCCGAGCAGGAACTGACCGCCGATCTGCGGGCCTACGGGCGCTTCGGCTGGAACGATGGTCGCAACGAGTCCTTCGTCTATACGGAGGTGGACCAATCGGTCTCCTTCGGAGCCGACCTCAAGGGCTCTAAGTGGCACAGAAAGCTGGACAAAGTGGGGGTCGCGGTGCTCGTGGATGCGATCTCCGGCGACCACCGCGAGTACCTGGCGCTGGGCGGTGAAGGCTTCCTTTTGGGCGACGGAGCGCTAAACTACGGCCGCGAGAAGATCATCGAAAGCTACTACAACCTGCATGCCTGGCGCGCGTTCTCGCTGGGCGCGGATGTGCAGCGCATCTGGAACCCGGGCTATAACCGCGACCGCGGGCCGGTGTGGGTCGGCAGCCTGCGGTTGCACGTCGAGGGACTGCTCTCGTTCTGGCAGCACGACGCCCACTAAGAGAGGGGCGAGGCAACCGGAATTACCGGCCGGCCGGCGTCAAAAACAGCGTAATTCCGGTCGCTATAAAACACGCTGACGCTTTTAATAAGCCCTTTAGAAAACCATAGATACGCGACAGCATGTGGTATTTGCTGGGGAAAACGCGGTGCGCACGCCAAAATGTGCTGCTTAATGCAGCTAAGTCCTTTAGAAAACCATAGTTACGCGATGCGTGTGCGTTTAAATTAGGATAAGTTCTTTAGAATATGAGAGATGCGAGGAGGAGAAGCGCTCGCTGGCGCGGTTTCACGCGCCTGGCACCGCCAGAAAACCATGGATATTCGAGGAAGCGCGGTATTTCCTAGGAAATACGCGGTTGGGTGCACCTAAGTCGTTTAGAAAACCATAGATACGTAGCGATGCGCGGCGCAGCTCGGCTAAGTTCTTTAGAAAGTTGCAGATACACGGCACTCCAGGCGGCCGCAAGAGTGGCGCGCGCGGCGATTCGCGCTGGAATTTTGCTAAGTCCTTTAGAAAACCACGATTACAACGACACGCAAAAAGCCGCGCTACCCCGCGTCAAACACGGTGTTGACACGGTGAAATCGCGCGTGGCGCATGGCGAGAAGTGGCGGCGCAGGCGGTTGACTTTCGCCCGAGGGCCGCTATCGGTTAGCATGAGGACGCGCCAATGAGTGGAGCGAAATGTTGAGCCCAACGGTCCGCGACGAACTGATCCGCATTGCCGGCCGCGCCAGTGTTTTTGACCGGCCGGAGGATTTGCGGCTATATGAATATGACGGCGGCGTGGACAAAGCACGCCCCGACGTGGTGGTGCTGCCGGCTACGGGCGAGCAGGTCAGCGCGATCGTTAAGTTGGCGGCGCAGAATGGGTTACCGCTGGTTGGCCGGGGCGCGGGGACGGGGCTGAGCGGCGGATCGATCCCGCGGCTGGGCGGGATCCTGGTGGGCTTCGCGCGGATGAACCGGATTCTGGAAATCGACTACGCCAACGAGCGCGCGGTGGTGGAGCCGGGCGTCGTGAACCTGGACCTGACCAACGCCGTGCAGGATGGCGGCTACTTTTTTGCGCCCGACCCGTCGAGCCAGCGCTCGTGCACGATTGGCGGCAACGTGGCCGAAAACGCGGGCGGCCCGCACACCCTGGTGTACGGTGTAACTACCAATCATGTGTTGGGGTTAGAGGTGGTGCTGGCCGACGGCGCGGTGGTGCGCACGGGCGCGGCCTGGCCGGACACACCAGGGTACGACCTGACCGGACTGCTCACCGGCAGCGAAGGCACGATGGCGCTGGTAACGAAGGTGATCGTGCGGCTGATGCGACGGCCGGAGGCGGTGAAGACGGCGCTGGCGATTTACGACACGGTGGACGATTGCGCGGCGACGGTGAGCGAGATCACGGCGCGCGGCATGACGCCGGCGGCGCTGGAGATGCTGGACGGCACGCTGCTGCGGATGGTGGAAGAGGCCACGCACGCGGGCTATCCGCTGGATGCGGCGGGGGTGCTGCTGATCGAGATGGAAGGCCTGCGAGAGATGGTCGAGGAGCAGGTGGAAAAAGTGCGGCAGGCGTGTCTGGCGTGCAGGGCGCGCGAGTTCCGCCTGGCGCGCACGGAGGAAGAGCGGGCGCTGCTGTGGAAGGGGCGCAAGAATGCTTTCGGGGCGATCGGCCGCGTGAGCCCGTTCTTTTATACGCAGGACGGCGTGGTGCCGCGGACCCAAATCGCGCCGACGTTGCGCGAAATCGGCGCGGTGAGCCGACGGCGGGAGCTGACCATCGGCAACATCTTCCATGCCGGCGACGGCAACATGCACCCGGTGATTCTGTTCGACGCGCGGCGGGCGGGCGACTTGGAACGGGCCCAGATGGCAGGCTTCGACATTCTCGACTACTGCATTTCGGTGGGCGGCTCGATCACCGGCGAGCACGGGATCGGCATGGAGAAGATGGAGCTGATCGGCCACCAGTACTCCGCGGAGTCGCTCGATCTGATGCGACGCATCAAGCAGATGTTCGACCCGCTGGGCATGCTCAATCCGGGCAAGATGCTGCCCACTGGCAGGGGCTGCGCCGAGATCCGGCAGCCGCCGATAGTGAACCCGTCGCAGATGATCTGATGGCGGCGTTCATCTGCTGAAGGGAGAGCTGAGTAAAGGGGCGGGACGCAGCTGGACCTCCCTTTTCCCCCCTCCTCCTTTTCCTCAACTTGGTCCACTTCCGCTTACACTGACCATTGGACGATACGTGGTGAAACCATGAACAAGGAGCAAATCGTGCGGTCTAAGACCATCCTTTACGTAATCTTGGCTGGCGCCGCCCTGTTTACATCGGGCATTGCGGTGGGACAACGCGCAGGCACATCCAAGTTCAACAAGTACCTTCGCCCTGCCGCTCACACGGAGATGGATTGGCTAATGCTTGAGGCCAACGTGTCCTCGATTCGTAGGTGGGTGGAGCATGGTGATGGCCTCGGCATTCCCGTTACGTATTTCAACCTCAAAGAACATCGCCCGAAGGCAAGGATCGTGATTTCCGACGAACAGATGCATAAACCTGTGGAATCCCTGAGAGAACAAATCTCCGGAGCGTACGACTCCACGTATAGTCAGCTTTTCGTTCGAATGCCAGAACTGTCACGAGATGATTTTGTTCTTGAGGTCCTGAAATGGACTCGCGATGAGCACATAAGCGTCTCAACGCTTGAGCTCTTTGCCGAATGCAAGCACGGAAACGTTGTCTTCCACTAGCTAGAAGTAGGCGTGCCCCCCCTTGCAGGACTCTCTGCCGGGGGTTGCGGCCACCAAATCGCTTGTGCCCTATATCCAATTGGATATAATCTCAACATGCAGCCGGCGCGTTTTCTCAGTGTTTGGGACGCCATTGCGGACACGCCCGGGCAGGCCGCGAACCTGCGGGCGCGGGCCGAACTGATGCGGCAGATCGCGGCCCTGGTGAAACGGCAGGAGTGGACGCAGGCCGAAGCCGCGAGCCGCTGCGGCGTGACGCAGCCGCGGATGAACGATCTGTTGCGCGGCCGGGTCTCGCGCTTCTCGCTGGACGCGCTGGTGAACATATCCACGGCGCTGGGCTACCGCGTGCGGGTCGATATCGAAGCCGCCTGAGTGTGAGAGCGACGGCCCAGTAACGGGCGGCTCGGTAGCGACGAAACGGACGACGCGAAGAACCGCTCCTTGCAGTCGCGGCTCCGACAACACCTCCGCTCCCTCACGGTCGCGGCTCAGTAACACAACCGCTCAGTAGCACAACCGCTCCTTGCAGTCGCGGCTCCGTCAGCAGTCGCGGATCCGTAACACAGTCGCGGCTCCGACACAATCGCGCGCTATTTGTTGGCCGGGTCCTGCAGTAGGACCTTGTTGGTTCCGTAGGGCTGGAAGTCCCGGCCCCAATCCACGCCGACGACTTCCATTTCGAGTTGGTCGCCGTCCACGCGAACGATCAGGTAGTGGTGGGGGTTCGATCTGGACTCGCGGCCGGGTTTGACGAGGTGGTCGAGGGTAACCTGGCTGGCCGCGTTGGTCTTCAAGAATTCGCGGAGATCGGGCTCGCCGGAATAGGTGTAGAGCGGCGCTCCACCGCCGGCGGAGACCACGAGGTCCATGCGATGCAGCCCGCTCGAATCGGTGTAGTGCTCGACCCAGTGCTCGAAGAAATGCTCGTGTCCGGAGAAAACGACGCGCACGTGGCAGGCGTTAAAGAGCGGCATGTAGCGCGATCGCAGCTCCGCTGTCGGCCGCTCCACGGTGGACCCGCCATGCGGACCGGAAGAGAACGGGGCGTGGTGACAGTAGACGATCACGTTGACATAGCGGCTGCGATCCAGGCCCTCGAGCTGGCTCTTGACCCACTGATATTGCTTGAGGTCCGCGGCGATATTGGAATCGAGCGCCAGCACGAACGTGTTGCCATAGCCAAAGGAGTAGGTCGCCTCGCCCGGCATGCGGCGGGGCGAGCCTTCCGGTGGAATGAGAGCCGCGACGGCATCTTCATAGTTACGGGCGCCAACTTTCGACGTGGAGCCTTCGTGATTACCCGGTATAAGAAAATAGGGCACGCCGCCTTCGGTCGTCAGGCGATTGATGAGCGGCGTGAAGCTCACGTTCCATTGGCGCGCAACGTGCCCGTCAAAAACAGCGTCGCCGGACTGCAGAATGAAGCGTACCGGGTAGGGGGTGGCCCGGAGTTCTTTGATCCGGGTGAGCATCGAGTTCACGACGAGCTGATGCTCGGCCTGAATCGCGGTCCCGTCGTGGCGTCCGCGGGTGTCGCCGTAGGCGATGAACGAAAACCGGGTCACGGCGCGCGATTGGTCTTCCGGCGGCAGCGGCGTGGCGGGCGCCACGATGGGGGTAACACGTTCGGGATCAAACGCCGCGGCGGAGCGAACGCCGAGCAGCGCGGCGCTCGTAAGCAGTGCGACCGCTGCGAACGACAGGACAGTATTGCGGTGCAGTCTCACGGACCCTCCCCACTGGGCAGTCGAAATTAGGATAAGCCGATCGTAGGCAAACGGCAATTGAGGTTCCGCGCGTATTAGGCGAATCACATGGCTTGGTATGCGAGTGAGGGAGCTTCAGGACAGACGGCTGAAGTCCACACGGCGCAGTGGATTCAAAGCGTGGATAGAGAGTCGATCATGCCGAGGAAGTGCTTAGCGGCGCAGCGGTAGCGCGGGGACACACCTGCGGCGTCCGCGGCGGACGCCTTGGTGTCGCGGTGCGTGACGGAGCCGCGACTGAAAGGAGTGGTGTTCGGTTGTGTCCTCGCCGCAACTACTCGTTTGGGCCACCGCTCCTTTCAGTCGCGGCTCCGCAACAGCACAAGACCGCTCCTTCACAGTCGCGGCTCCGCAACAACACAAGACCGCTCCTTCACAGTCGCGGCTCCGCAACAACACAAGACCGCTCCTTCACAGTCGCGGCTCTGTAACGAGCGGCTCTGAAACGGGCGGCTCGGTCACGTTGTCTCCGCGGCAGGCCACTAGTTGAGACCGGCGTTGTGGGCAGGGCTGCGAATATAATCTTCGTGAGACCCGGCGGGCCGGCGGAGCGGGAACTGCGTGGCAGTTCCTAGCTTGAGCATGGGACGCGGGACTCAGGAGTTTTCACGATGCATTTGCTCACGAAGCGGTCGCTCATCATGCGGTCACTCCCGCTGGTTCTATTGATCCAGTCGTTCGTGGTGGCGGCGCCGCCGGCGCTGGATCCGCAAAAAGCCGGGATGGACCCGGCGCGGCTGGCTCAAATTGCTCCGCGCCTGCAGGAGTTCATCGATCGCGGCCAACTGGCGGGCGCGGTGACGCTGCTGCAGCGGCACGGCGCGCTGGCGCATTTCGAAGCCACGGGCTGGGCCGACGTGGAGGCCAAAAAGCCGATGCAGCGCGACACGATTTTCCAGATCATGTCGATGACCAAGCCGTTCACCGGCGTGGGCATCATGATGCTGGTGGACGAGGGCAAGGTGCGGATCAACGACCCGGTGGAGCGCTACCTGCCGGAGTTTCGCGGACAGATGGCGGCCGAGCCGCAGGCGGACGGCAAGCCGATTCTGAAGAAGCCGGCGCACCCGATCACGGTGCGCGAGCTGATGACGCACACGTCGGGGATGGTGGGGGAACCGCCGGCCTCGACCGGCCCGTTGATGGTGAAGCTGGACCTGATGACGCTGGGCCGCGCCGTACCGCTATACGCGCGCGAGCCACTGCAGTTCCAGCCGGGCACGCGGTGGATGTACTCGACGGTGGGGATCGACGTGCTGGGCCGCATCATCGAGGTGGTCTCGGGCATGAAGTACGAAGAGTTCCTGGCGAAGCGGATCTACGAGCCGCTGGGGATGGTGGATTCGTACATCTTTCTGCCGGCGTCGAAACGGGCGCGCCTGGCGGCGGTTTACACGATCGTGAACGGCCGGATGGTGAAGGCGGGCGCGGACATATTGGGCGGCGACGCGTTGAAGTACCGACAGGGGGCGGTGTACTCCGGGCCTGGCTTTGCGATGTACTCGACGGCCGGGGACCTGGTGAAGTTTTACCAGATGATGCTGAACAAGGGCGTGTACCACGGCAAGCGGCTGCTGTCGGCGACGGCGGTGGAGACGATGTCGATGGTGCAGACGGGCGACATCAAGGCGGGCTGGGACGTCGGGACGGGCTTCGGCCTGACGTGGGAGGTGACGAAGGATCCGGCGGGCACGGTGAGCGGGCTGAGCCTGGGAGCGTTTCATCACGGCGGGGCGTTTTCCACGTTCGGCTACATCGATCCGAAGAAGGACCTGGTGGGCGTGTACCTGATTCAGTGGAGCGGGCCCGACGGCAAGCTGGCGCGCGAGTCGTTTACGCAGATCGGGGCCGGGGCGATTGTGGAGTAGCAGGCGGGGAGCTGGACGCGCCTGGGACTTGCTTGGCAGCGCATGGGAGCGCGGGGACACACCTACGGCGTCCGCGGCGGACGCCTTGGTGTCGCCCTCGGCATAGGGCTTGGTGGTCGTGTTCGAAGCTGAGTTGGCCTCGGTGTCCCCCGCGCGAGGGGTTTGCGGTGGTTGGCCGGTAGCGCGGGGACACACCTACGGCGTCCGCGGCGGACGCCTTGGTGTCGCCCTCGGCAGCGAGCTTGGTGGTCGTGTTCGAAGCTGAGGTGGCCTCGGTGTCCCCCGCGCGCGAGGGGTTTGCGGTGGTTGGCCGGTAGCGCGGGGACACACCTACGGCGTCCGCGGTGGACGCCTTGGTGTCGCCCTCGGCATAGGGCTTGGTGGTCGTGTTCGAATCTAAGTTGGCCTCGGTGTCCCCCGCGCGCGGGGGGGGCAGGAGAGAGTCGTCAAACCCCGCGCGCGGGGCTTTGGGGGCGGGGAGCGTTGACACCGCGCGCGAAGCGGTGTGAGGTAAGGGCAGGAGAACTTCTATGGAGCGCGCGATTGCGTTTACTCTTAACGGCAAGCCGACGAAGGTGACGGTGGATGACGAGCGCATGCTGCTGTGGGTGCTGCGCTCCGACCTGGGCCTGACGGGGACGAAGTTCGGATGCGGCGCCACGTACTGCGGCGCGTGCACGGTGATTGTGGACGGAGAGGCGACGCTGGCGTGCTCGACGGCGATCAAGGACGTGGCGGGCAAGCACGTGCTGACGATCGAAGGGCTCAGCGAGAACGGGAAGCTGCACCCGCTGCAAGAGGCGTTTGTGAAGCATGCCGCGTACCAATGCGGCTTCTGCACGCCGGGAATGATTCTCAACGCGTACGCGCTGGTACACAAGACGCCGCGGCCTTCGCGCGACGAGATTCTGAAGCACATGGAAGGCAACCTGTGCCGCTGCGGAGCGCATGTGCGCATTGTGGAGGCCATCGAAGAGGCCGCGGTGACGATGAAAGGAGGTGCGCGATGAAACCGGTGGAGACGGCAGACATGGGCAAACCGACAGCGACCGCCGGCGCGGAATTCAGCCGGCGCGACTTCTTTGGAGTGACCGGGCCGGGACTGCTGGTGCTGTTCTCGACGGAGGCGCTGGAGGCGCGGCAGGAGACGCCGCGGCAGCGTCGGCAGTCCGAGTATGCGACCGATTTCAACGCCTACCTGCACATCGGCGCGAATGGCCGGGTGACGTGCTTGATCGGCAAAATCGAGATGGGCCAGGGGGCGATGACTTCGTCGGCGGAACTGCTGGCGGAGGAACTGGACGTGCCGTTCGACTCGGTGGACGTGGTGATGGGCGACACGGAGCGCTGCCCGTGGGACGGGGGCACGTACGGCTCGATGAGCACGCGCGTGTATGGACAGATCGTGCGCCGGGCGGGCGCCGAGGCGCGAGCGGTGCTGCTGCAGATGGCGGCCGAACAGCTCAAAGCGCCGGTGGAACGGCTGAAAGTGGAAGCGGGCGTAATCACCGACACGGCCGGGGGCAAGCGGGTCACGTACGCGCAACTGGTGCAGGGCAAGCGCATCGAGCGGCACCTGGAAAAAGTGCCGGTGAAAACGGTGGCGGCGCTGCGCCAGGTGGGGCATTCGGTGGTGCGTAAGGACGGGCGCGAGAAGGTCACCGGCAAGGCGAAGTACGCGGGCGACATCACGCTGCCGGGGATGCTGTGCGCGCGGATTCTGCGGCCGCCGGTGCATGGCGCGAAGCTGAAAAGCGCGGACACTTCCGCGGCGGAGAAGACGGGCGCGCGGGTGGTGAAAGACGGCGACCTGATTGCCGTGCTGCACGAGCGGCGCGACGTGGCCGAGCAGGCGCTGGGGTTGATCAAGGCCGAGTACGACAAGCCGGCGGCGACGGTGGACGATGTGACGATCTTCGAGCATCTAGTCAAGATGGGGACCAAGCCGGCGGTGGTGGACCAGAGCGGCAGTCTGGCGGAGGGCGAGAAGCAGGCGGCGCAGATTGTCGAGGCGACGTACCTGAACAGCTACGTCGCGCACGCGGCGATGGAGACGCACTCGGCGGTGGCGAGTTTCGAGGACGGCAAGATGACGGTGTGGGCGAGCACGCAAACGCCGTTTCCAGTGCAAGGGGAAGTGGCGCGCACGCTCGGTCTGGCGCCGCAAAAAGTGCGCGTCATCACGCCTTACCTGGGTGGCGGATTCGGCGGGAAGGGCGCGAACCAGCAAGCCATGGAGGCGGCGCGGCTGGCGAAGCTCGCGGGGAAGCCGGTGCAGGTGATCTGGAGCCGCGAGGAAGAGTTCTTCTTCGACACGTTCCGGCCGGCGGCGGTGGTGAAGATCCGCGCGGGGCTGAACAGCGCGGGGCAGATGGTGCTGTGGGACTTCCTGACCTACGGCGGCGGAGACCGCGAGGCGAAGCAGTATTACGACATTCCGAATCAACGAACGCGGTCGGCCGGCGGCTGGGGCGGCGGGCCGGACGGGATGCACCCGCTGGCCGTCGGGGCGTGGCGCGCACCGTCAGTCAATACGAATACGTTCGCCCGCGAATGCCATATCGACATGCTGGCGCGCAAGGCGGGCGTGGATGCGGTGGAGTTCCGGCTCAAGCATCTGGCCTCGGACAAGCGGATGAAGGGCGTACTGGAGGCCGCGGCGAAGCGCTTCGGCTGGAGCACGCGGAAGAAGGCGAGCGGGGTGGGCTTCGGCGTCGCCTGCGGCACCGACGTAGGCGGCGATGCCGCCACTATGGCCGAAGTGGCCGTCGATAAGAGCACGGGCCAGATCCGGGTGAAGCGGATCGTGGCCGCGATGGACATAGGGCTGATCGTGAATCCCGATGGCGCGCTACAGCAACTGGAGGGCGGCATCACGATGGGGTTGGGCTACACGCTGAGCGAGGAAGTGCACTTCAAGGGCGGGGACGTCCTGGACCGCAATTTCGACAGCTACGAACTGCCGCGCTTCTCCTGGCTGCCGAAGATCGAGACGGTTCTGATCGACAACCGCGAGACGCCGTCGCAGGGCTGCGGGGAGCCGCCGATTATCACGATCGGCGCGCTGATCGCGAACGCCGTATTTGACGCCACCGGCGTGCGGATGCTGCAACTGCCAATGACGCCGGCGCGGGTCAAGGCGGCGCTGAGCCGCGGCTGAGCGGCGGAAAAGAGCAGCAAACGGCCGTTGGGCGACCCGGGCGTCTCCGCGACTCCGAGGGGACTATCAAGTGGGAGTGCGAGCAGCCGTTCGCCACAAGAACCACATGGACATTATCTGTAAATCTTGCAGAATCAAGCGCATGGAGAGAGTCCTCGAGGAAGCAGTGTAGGCGGAGCCCGATCCGGGGGACAGAACGGAAGCAGCGCATGAATCCTTTCCCGCGGTTTGGCATCTCATAGGAAGCTGACTGGTGATTAGTCAATAAATGATATATCACTGAAAGAAGGACATATGATCGTTCACCGCAAAGCTTCCGAACGCGGCAATTCCAGGCTGAACTGGCTGGACGGCCGCCACACGTTCTCGTTCAATCAGTATTACGATCCGGCCTGGATGGGCTTCCGCACGCTGCGGGTGATCAACGACGACCGGATTGCGCCCAAGGGCGGCTTCGGCACGCATCCGCACCGCGACATGGAGATCGTCACGTGGGTCCTGGATGGCGTGCTAAAGCACAAGGATTCAACAGGTTCAGAAGGCGAGATCCGGCCTGGGGACGCGCAGCGCATGAGCGCCGGTACGGGCATCTTCCACAGCGAATTCAACGGCTCGAGCACGCAGCCGGTGCGGCTGCTGCAGATCTGGATCGAGCCGCAGGAGGAGGGCATGGCACCGGGCTACGAGCAGAAGCATTTCCCGGAATCCGAGCGCCTCAACCGCCTGCGCCCGATCGCCAGCCAGGATGGGCGCGAGGGGTCGGTCACGATCGGCCAGGATGCGGCCATATACGACGGCGTTCTGGAGCCTGGCGTGACGGTCGAGCATCCTCTGAAGACCGGCCGTTCGGCCTGGGTGCAAGTGGCGAAGGGCGCGGTGCAGGTGAATGGCCTGGCGCTCGAAGAGGGCGACGGAGCGGCGATCACGAAGGAAGCGGCGGTACGGGTGGTGGCGGACAAAGCGTCCGAAGTGCTGGTTTTCGATCTCAACTGAGGGCGATCCCGGCACGGAAAGCAGGCGAAAGGGGACCATGGGGCAGCAGGGAGCGGTGCACGAAGCCACGCGATGGTTGATGTTGCACGGCTACACCCTGCTGCTGGCGGCGGTTCTGGCCGAGCAGTTGGGCGCGCCGCTGCCGGCCGCGCCATTCCTGTTGGCGATGGGAGCGCTGGCCGGGTCGGGGCACTTCAGCCTGGTGACCGCGCTGGCCCTATCGACCTTGGCGGCGGTGGCAGCCGACCAGGTTTGGTTTCAAATTGGCAGACGCCGCGGCGAGTCGATTCTGGGACTGCTGTGCCGGTTGTCGATGGAGCCCGACACGTGCGTGCGGCTCACACATCAGGCTTTCGACCGCTACGGCCAGGCGAGCCTGATTTTCTGCAAGTTCATCCCTGGGCTGAGCACGGTCGCTGCGCCACTGGCCGGCAGCTCCGGCATTTCGGCGGGGCGGTTCGTGATGCTGGACCTGGCCGGCGCGGCGATGTGGGCCGGAACCTACCTCGGTGTGGGCTGGCTGTTCCGCCAACAACTGGAACGGGCGCTCGAGATCCTGTCGCGGTTCGGAATGGGAATGTTCGTGGCGCTGGCCGCGCCGATTGCACTGTGGATCGTCTGGAAATACACGCAGCGGAGGCTCTGGCTGCGCCGGGTCAAGGTGGAGCGAGTGCCGCCGGAGGAGGTGATGGCGCTGCTGGCAGGCCCCACTCCGGCGGTGATCGTGGACCTGCGCCCGCCGCGGACCATCCAACAAAGCGGTTTCAAGATTGCCGGCGCACGGGTGGCCACGTCGGAGGAGATCGAGGCGCACGTCCGGACGTTACCCAGCGACACGCGTCTGGTGTTCTACTGCAGTTGCCCGAACGATGCCGCGAGTGCCACATTTGCCTTGCGCTTCAGGAAAGCAGGATTCAAGAACGCCATCGCGATCGAGGGCGGCTTTGACGCATGGTCGCAGGCGGGGCTTCCGGTCGAGGCGGTGGGGCCGCTGGTTGTCGTCGATGGGGCGATTCCAACGCCCCGGCAGGCAGGGGTAGCATAGGGAACGTAGTATCGCCATGCCCCTCGATCCGCAGGTTCAAAAGCTGCTCAACGAACTGAAAGCCGCGGGCGGGAAACCGCCTTGGGAGGTGAGTTTAGAAGAAGTGCGGGCGGCGCACCTGGCGCGCCGGGCATGGAGCGGAGAGCCGGCCCAGGTCCAGCATGTGGAGGATTTCAGCGTGCCGGGAGCGGGTGGTCCGATTCCGGTGCGGCTGTATCGGCACGGCCCGGAGAGGCAGGACGGCCCGGGCCAGCCGGTTCTGATCTGGTATCACGGCGGCGGGTTCGTGTCGGGCTCGATTGAGGGGCACGACCCGATCTGCCGTTTGCTGGCTGTGCGGTCGGGTTGCACAGTGCTCGCGGTGGACTACCGGCTGGCCCCCGAACATCCGTTTCCAGCGGGATTGGACGATGCCTGCGCGGTGCTGGCTTGGGTGATGGCCCACGGGCGGGAGCGCGGGCTCGATTCGACCAGAGTTGCCGTGGGCGGCGACAGCGCCGGCGCCAATCTGGCCGCGGTCGCCGTGCGCCGGGCGCGGGATCGCGGCGCGGCCGTACCGCACTTCCAGGCTTTGGTCTATCCGGTGACCGATGCCACCATGTCGCACCAGTCCTATACGGCCTTCGCCGACGGCCACATGCTCACGCGGCGGCACATGGAATGGTATTTCGCACAGTATCTGCGGCCCGGGACGGACCCGCGGCATCCCGACGTTTCGCCGTTGTTTGCACCGTCGCTGCCGGGCCTTTGCCCGGCATTTGTGCTGACGGCAGAATACGATCCACTGCGCGATGAAGGCGAGGCCTACGCCGGGCGATTGCGCGATGCCGGCGTGGAGGCGACGCTGAGCCGCTGCCCAGGTCTGGTGCACGGTTTCTTTTCGATGGGCGGCATCGTGCCGGCGGCGTACCGCGCGGTGTGCGAAGTGGCGCGCGCGGTGCGCGAGGCGTTCGAGTAATCCCTATTTCCAATCATCGCGGTCGAGTGAGCGGTACTGGAGCGCTTCGGCGATGTGTTGGGCCTGGATCTGCTCGCTGGCGCCAAGGTCGGCGATGGCGCGCGCGACCTTGAGAATCCGGTCATGGGCGCGGGCAGAGAGGGCCAGGCGCCGGATGGCCATTTCCAGGGTGCGTTCGGCGGCGGCGGCTTCCAGCGGGCACAACTCGCGCAAACGCCCTGGCGGCAGGCTGGCCTTGACGAAACCGCGTTCCGCCTGGCGGGCGCGCGCGGCCAGGACCCGCTGGCGCATCTGGGCGGATGTGGCGCCGGTCCCCTTGCCGCGCATCTGCTGGTAAGCCGCGCTTGAAGCGGCTGACCCGTTAGTTGATGTTGATTCTCGAAGACTGAGTAGCGAGGTCAACGAGCGGCCCACCCGGTCCGATCTGGGCCTTCAGACTATGAGCGTCCTGCGTGCGATGAGACGTGTTCGTCACCGGACCCACAACCTTGCCGGAGCGCGACTTCGCGTCGATAAGATATCCGCCTCCACTGGCAAGCTTGACCTTAATCGCGCCTGAATCCGCAATTGCGCGGATGGGAGCAGGGCTCAGTTGGGAGATCCGGATGGCCCCGGATTTCGTCTCGGCGTGGACGGAGCCGCCAAGCCGAAGGGCGAGTATGCTGCCAGAATCGTTGTGAGCTACAACGGCGCCCCTGGCGTTGTCGATGCTGATGCTCCCTGAATGCGTGGTGGAGCGCACTTCACCGGAAACATCAGCGATCAGCGTTCGGCCTGAGGTCGTTTCGGCTTCGACCGCGCCCCGAATACTGGTGAGCTGAATGCCTCCGGACTGAGTCCGCACGAAGACATGACCTCCGGCATTGCGGATGACAACGGCGCTCGAATGACCGGTCGTCTTGATCTCCGAGGCGACATTGCTGATCTCGATTCGGCCTGAGGCCGTCGACGCCTCGACCGGTCCCGTGATGCCGTCGATGCTGATTCCGCCCGACGCAGTAAAGGCATGCGCCACGGTCAGGGTGGGGGTTTCAATCTCAAAGTGAATGGTGACGCCGCTTAGCAACGCCTGGTCTTTGACATATCCAATGCGAATGCGATTGCCCATCTGCTCGATCGGAGGATTCTTTTCCAGAGCGCGTATATTGGCCTCCGCCAGATCGAGATCAAGTCTGCCGAAGAGGGGCTTAATGACGGCATGCACACGGACGGAGGTCGAGGAACCAGTGGAAATGGCGACGCCGCCGGGGTCGCTTCTCACGTCGAGATCCACTGGTCCGGACACCGGGAGAGTGCGATCAAAGGTGCCCGGGTCAGAGCCAAGCGCCAGGCAGGCGCCGGCGAGCAGGGCAACGGATGCATGAACCATCGATCTGCCAATGCTCCGGTTGCTCATGCCTCCTACGTTATCATCCTCGAGAACGAGGAACCGCCGGCGACATTGGGTATTGGAGCCGGAGACGGGACTCGAACCCGCGGCGTTCAGCTTGGGAAACCGCTCAACAATCGTCTATTCAATGACGTAGCGACGAAATGTGATCACGAAGGTGCATGGAGTTTCCCCAGTTTGTGCCCCACATCCCTTCATAGGCCAGGCAGTTGGACGTCGCGAGCCCGAGCCGGACGCCGAATGGCGCTTGATCCTGATCGCGGAGGCGTGTTCACTTCCAGTACTCCCTGTCCAGTGATCGATACTGCACGGCCTCGGCGATGTGCTTGGCCTGGATCTGCTCGCTGGCGCCAAGGTCGGCGATGGTGCGCGCGACCTTGAGAATCCGGTCATGCGCCCGGGCAGAGAGGGCCAGGCGCCGGATGGCCATTTCCAGAGTGCGTTCGGCGGCGGCGTCCAGAGGGCACAACTCGCGCAAACGCCCTGGCGGCAGGTTGGCGTTGACGAAACCGCGTTCCGCCTGGCGGCCGCGCGCGGCCAGGACCCGCTGGCGCATCTGGGCGGATGTGGCGCCGGTCTCCTTGCCGCGCATCTCCTGGTAGGCCACGGCCGGCACTTCGACGTGCAGGTCGATCCGATCGAGCAGCGGCCCGCTGATTTTGCCGAGGTAACGCTGAATGATGCCGCCGGTGCAACGGCATTCGTGGGTAGGATCGCTAAAGTATCCACACGGACACCCGTGCAGGTTTCAACTGAACTTGAGCATGAACCACGAGGGCCGGCTGGTGGCCCGTGGCGATTGGGTCCCCATCGTGGACGCGTTTCGAACTCTGGTGGCATGTCCGCCGCCA
>Ga0302320_10005129_pt1 | contig 29466 bp, 29 predicted proteins | sample Bog_T0_3_FD_202130 | JGI IMG/M metagenome (GOLD analysis project Ga0302320, IMG submission 202130) | Peat permafrost microbial communities from Stordalen Mire near Abisko, Sweden - Bog_T0_3 | ecosystem: Environmental > Terrestrial > Soil > Wetlands > Peat | place: Sweden: Abisko, Stordalen Mire...
GTGTCATCCGGACGGTTTCGCTCGACCACCGTGATGTGGGCCTCCGGACGATCCCGCTTCAGCAGGATCGCGAAATACAGGCCCGCCGGGCCGCCGCCGATCACCGCAACGCGCATGCGCACCTCATTGCTAAAGTGGTCGATAGTTTAGGCTTAAACAGTTTAGGCTTGAACTATTTTCGGTGCAAGGGTTATATGAACGTCTGACCCCGGCCATGACAGAAACGGCAACGGGCATGGAGGAAAGAACAATGGTTATGCGGCCGCTTGAGGAACGCCATGCCTTGGTAACCGGTGGTGGGTCCGGCATCGGCCTGGCGATCGCCGCCGCGCTGACCGCATCCGGCGCCCAGGTCACCGTGCTCGGCCGCCGCGAGGCCAAGCTGAACGACGCCGTCGCCGCCGGCCACGCCGCCTTCGCCATCGCCGCCGACGTCACCGACGAAGATGCCGCCACAAAAGCTGTCGCCACCGCCGCATCGGCGCACGGTCCTGTCCTGCTGCTCATCAATGCCGCTGGCGCCGCCGAAACAGCGCCATTCGCCAAAACCGGCATGGCGATGTTCGAGCGGATGTGGCGCGTCAACGTCGCCGGCGCCATCGCCACCACCCACGCCGCCTTGCCCGGTATGCTGGAGGCGAAGTCTGGGCGCGTGGTGAACATCGCATCGACCGCCTCGTTGAAGGGCTACCGCTACGTCAGCGCCTATGTCTCGGCGAAGCACGCTCTGCTCGGCGTGACCCGGGCGCTGGCGCTGGAACTGGCCGGTTCGGGGGTGACCGTCAATGCGGTGTGTCCCGGCTTCACCGACACCGATCTGGTGGCGGACAGCGTCGCGCGAATCGTGGCGCGCACCGGGCGCACCGCCGAACAGGCGATCGCCGACCTGACCCGCGGCAACCCGATGGGGCGCCTCATCCGCCCCGACGAAGTCGCCGCCGCCGTGCTGTACCTCTGCCACCCGGCTGCCGCCTCGGTGAACGGCCAGGCCCTCGCGGTGGACGGAGGCGAGACGTGACTCCCGACGACGGACCCGGCGCCGTCGATCTGGAAACCGCGCTCGCCGGCACCCCGGCCGGCCACAAGCAGGACCTGCGCCTGTGGCTGCGCCTGCTGTCCTGCGCCAACCTGATCGAAGCCGAAATCCGCCGCCGCTTCCGCGAACGTCTGGGCACCACGCTGCCGCGCTTCGACCTGATGGCGCAGCTTGACGGCGAGCCTGACGGGCTGACCCTGGGCGAAATCTCCCGCCGCATGATGGTGACGAACGGCAACGTCACGGCGCTCGCTACCAGCCTGGTGGCCGACGGGTGGGTCGAGCGGCGCGCCCACGCGACCGACCGGCGCGCCCAGTTCCTGTGCCTGACGCCGCACGGACGGTTGCTCTTCGAGCGCCAGTCGGCGGCACACGAGGGCTGGATCGCCGAACTCTTTGGCACCGTTGCACCCGCCGACCGGACCGCGTTGCACCGCCTGCTCGGTGCCGTCAAAAGCGGCGTGCGCCAGGTCTTGAAGGAAGAACCCGCATGAACCTTGCAATCTATCAGGCGACCAGTCTGGCATTCTCGGTCAACGGTCCGGTGGCGACACTCACGCTGAACCGGCCGGAACGAAAGAACCCGATCACCTTCGAGTCCTATGCCGAGATGGCGGCGATCTTCCAGGCCGCCGCCACCGACGACACGGTCAAGGCCTTCGTCGTGACCGGCGCCGGCGGTAATTTCTGCTCCGGCGGCGACGTGCATGAGATCATCGGCCCATTGCTCGACCGCGACACCAAGGGGCTGATGGCGTTCACCAGCCTGACTGGCTCGCTGGTCAAGGCGATGCGCGCCTGTCCGCAGCCGATCGTCGCCGCGGTGGACGGAGTCGCGGCGGGGGCCGGTGCCATCATCGCCATGGCCAGCGATTTGCGGATCGGCACGCCGCGCGCCCGGGTGGCCTTCCTGTTCAACCGCGTCGGCCTCGCCGGCTGCGACATGGGCGCCTGCGCCATTCTGCCGCGCATCGTCGGCCAGGGACGCGCCTCCGACCTGTTGTACACCGGCCGGCCGCTGGGCGCCGATGAAGGCCTCGCCTGGGGCTTCTTCAACCGCATCGTCCCAGCCGAAAGCCTTGTTGCCGATGCCGCTTCGCTGGCGCTGGAATTGGCCGAGGGCCCGTCCTTCGCCAACGCTATGACCAAGCGCATGCTGCAAATGGAATGGGCGATGTCGGTCGAACAGGCGATCGAGGCCGAGGCGGTGGCGCAGGCGTTGTGCATGACGACGGGCGACTTTCGCCGCGCCTACGAAGCGTTCGTGGCCAGACGCAAGCCGGTGTTCGCCGGGAATTAGCGCAATGTCCGCCTGACCCGAATCGCGGAGCGATCCTCAGGCGGACAAAATTGCTCTCGAAAATAAGCTTTAGGGGACCCGAAGCATGACCAAGCTGACCATTCTGCAACCGCCCGGCTGGAACGTACCGCGCGGCTACAGCAACGGTATTGCGGGTGCCGGCCGCGTGGTGATGATCGGCGGCCAGATCGGCTGGGACGAGCACGGCACCTTTCCGGACGGATTCGTGCCGCAGGTCGCCCAGGCGCTGCGCAACATCCTCGCGGTGCTGGCCCAGGCCGGCGGAGGCGCCGAACATATTGCCCGGCTCACCTGGTACGTCGTCGACATCGACGAATACCGCACCTCCCTGCCGGCGCTCGGGGCGGCATACCGCGACACGCTGGGCCGCTGGTACCCCGCCATGACTCTGGTGCAGGTGGCGTCGCTGGTCGAACCGGCCGCGCGCGTCGAGATCGAGGCGACCGCGATCATCGGATAGCGCCGAACGCATCTGGCCGCGGCGCAATAGCCCGGATGCGGGGCTGCGCCCGGTCAGGTGCGATCGGGGAAACCGAAGGCGATCAGGGCCGCGATCAGCGCAACGGCCCAGGCCAGGTAGATCGCAATCAGCAGGTCCCGCGGCGTCAGCCGGCGCGCCAGCCACCAGCCCGGCGTGACGCCCACGGCCACGGCGGCGCCGGTCGGCACCCAGCCAAACGTATCCCCGGCGTAGATCGCCATCACGAACCCGACGATCAGCGCCACGAATACCGGCGGAATGCAGGCCAGGATCAGCATTTCATGCCGCATCAGCCCACTGGCGACCGCCACCACGGTGAACAGCGCCAGGGTCAGCCAATAGGCGAGAGCCTCCGCCATTTTCAGCGCTTTGCCGGGTCGCTGGATCGGCCGACGGCCGGCGCAGACATGCTCTAACTGCCTACCTTCAGCGCTGATACCAGGCCCCGCAGGCAGGCGAGGATCGACAGCGAGGTGAGGCGCCCGGTCTTCGGGTTCTCGGCACTCGGCACATTCTCGATCGTCATGGTGAAGCGGGCGGCCTCGGCCTCGACGCGGATGGTGTGGATGTTCCGCGTGACCCCCGGATCGGCCCAGATCTGCACCTGGGTCCGAATCGGCCCGATGCCGGCAAGCGCCAGCGCCGCGGCGACGTTCACGTTGGCCGGGAAGCCGGCGGCGGCGTCCAGCGCGTTGCCCTGGAACACCAGCAGCGGCTGCGTGAGGTCCATCACGTCGATGCCGTGCTTTTCCAGATAGGGCGCGCCGATCAGGCCCATCGGCGGCTTGCGGGTCTCGATCGAGATGCTGTCGATCGGTCCCTCGGCGGCGGCGCGGACGGCATCGAGGCCGAGCAGCGCGCCGGTCGGCACGATGATGCGGGCGCCGGTGTTGCGGGCGAGGCGGGCCAGGTGCATGCGCGGCAGCAGCGCGCCGGCCGAGGCGGGCACAAATATCCGCCCTGCCTCCAGCACCGGCAGCGCGATCCGTTCGAAGATCGCTGCGGGTGCCGCCTCGACCACGATATCGGCTTCGGCGAGTTCGGGAATCTCGACGATCCGCGGCGCCGACTGAAATCCCGCCAGATTGGCGCGCGCCTTCACCGTGTCACGGCTCGCAACCGATACCAGACGAAGACCATCGACGCCCGCATCGAGGGCGCGTGCCAACGGCAATCCGATTGCCCCCAGACCCGCGATCGCGACGGTCCTGCTCATGTCGTCTCACCCTGTGACCGGGCCGGTCCTAACCCGATGCGCTGCATTGTGTCGTGCTGTCGTGCCTGATCCAACTCGTCGGGAGTATTGACATTAACGAACGGATCGCCGTCCCGCACGTCATATTCCACATGCCGCATTTGTATGTGTTCGCCGAAAAGACCGACGTTGCGCGGACCCGGCCCTGAGAGCCACGCGCGCAAGGTATCCGCGCACCCGACCGGCCACAGCGCAACAAGATGATGTCGCTGCCCGGCGCTGGCGACACAGCATGGGGCCGGGACGAGCCGGACGGCGAGTCCGCGCGGCAGGAACGGCGTGTCACCCGGCGCGGTCAGCAGGTTGGTCATACCGAGCGTGGCGGCCCAGTCGAGTCCGGCGAGAATGCCGGCCAGCGGGCCGCGGCCGTGGAACGCGCCATCGGGCAGCACCGGCAGGCCGAAGCGGACGAAGCGCGCCGGGTCGCCGTTGGCACTGATGGCGGTGTGGCGGCAGTCCAGGGCGGCGATCACGGCTTCCAGCATGGTGCGATCGCCGACGGTCAGCAACGGCTTGTCGCCGCCGCCCATCCGGCGTGCCGAACCGCCGGCCAGCACCAGCGCAGCGGTGTCAGAACCGGTCATGCGAAAGCGGTGGGGCGAGCAACGGGACTCGAACCCGTGACATCCAAGACCACAACCTGGCGCTCTACCAACTGAGCTATGCCCGCCATCCAGGGGGCGCCGTGTAGGCCGGTTGGCCGCTCGCCGTCAAGGTTGACTGTCAAGATTAAGCGCCCGGCGGATACGGGCGATAGCCGCGCGCGCGGCCGATCGCGGCATAATGGTGCTCGAAACCCGCGTAGTCGCCCTGCGCGACCTCGAACGCAGCCAGCGGATATTCGGCGGCATACCAGACGGGATCGAAGCGCAGCGCCGAACGCCCCTCACTGATGCCGTGATGGGTGAAATGGCTGCGCGCGAAGCTGCGGCCGTGTTGCTGCGCCACCGCCGCGACATCGGCGTTGATGGTCAGGTAGTAATCCTCGTCGAATACGCTCAGGGCCTGCTCGATGTCGCGCGGGAAGCGCGGCGCCTCGCTGAACTGCCGGCGCAGCGCCGCATGCGACATCTGCCGCCAGTACGGGGCGAGGCGCCGGTGTGCTTCGGCGTGATGCTGCACGTCCACCGCGTAATTGATCGGGAACAGAAAGAACCGGTAGCGCGGATCGCCGAACGGCAGCAGGTCAACGTCGCGTTTCTGCATCGGATTGTACAGGCCGCTGACCGCGAGGTAGATCGTCGTGTCGCTGCGCGACAGCCAGGCGGCCAGCCAGTTGAAGGTGGAGACGCCGATCACGAGGTTGCGGGACTGCCGGATCGTTTCGAACTCAATGAGCGGATCGGGATCGTGGGGGCGGACGATCGCGTTGGGAAAGGTCGCGCGGATGCGGTCCATATAGGGATTGGGCTGGGTCTGGCCGATGAAGACCGGTTGCAGACCGGTGAGTTCGACGATGTCGCGGTAGAATTCCACCGGAGTCAGGACATAGTCGGGGTGCGGCGCGTGCAGGATGTCCTCGGCGCGGATCGGACAAACAAGGTATTCCGGCCCGTAGCCCAGCTTCTGGCTGAACGGGGTCCGGAAGACATCCTGGTAGCGCGCAGCGGGGAGGAAATTCTCCATCCGCTGGCCGAAGCCGATCCAGTTGACGCGGGCGATCCGGCCGGAGCGCATCTGCTCCGCCAGCGCCGGGATGTCGATGTGCTGCTCGCGTTCCTCGACCACGGCCGGCCCGAACGAGTCCAGCGGCGGATGGTCGATACCCCACTCCGGAATACTGATGTTGGAGATGCGGCAGCCGGGCACGAGGTCGGCAAAGCGCAGCGCCACCATGTATTCGATCATCAGGTTCGCCAGCCGTCCCATGGGATGGAGGTGAAACACCGGACCGGCCAACGTCGCGAACGGCATGATGCATCCCCTGTTGCGTTCGGCCCCTGTTGCGTTTGAAGCGGCGGGCGCGATCCGAGGGGCGCCGGCAAAGCCCGCGCGGCGGTTTAGCATATTTGCTGTGGCGAAACCTGTTTTCGTGCACAGACGACTGTAGCCGGCCGCTTTGCGGCGCTGCGCCGGCCCCGAAATCACTTGCCGCCGCATGGGTCTCCGAGGCATTTATCCTGCATGAGTGGAAACAATACTGCCCAGCAAACGGCTGGCACCCAGCCTGCGCCAGCCGGTCCCGCCGCGGCGGTACCGGCTGTGCCGCCGCCCTCCACCCCGGTTCCCGTCTCGGCCGCCGCGCCGGAGCCGCAGGCGGTTCCCGGCCAGGCTGCCGCACCCAAGCAGACCGTCGGCGGCGAAACGGTGGAGCAGGCGCTGGCACGCGCGCAGGCCGCCGCCCAGGCGAAGCGGCTGAATGAGGCGAGCGGCATCTGCTCCGACGTGCTGGCCGCGGTGCCCGACCATCCCGCGGCGCTGGCGCTGCAGGGCATCGTTTCGGCAATGGCAGGTGATCCCGACAAGGGCGTGGTGCTGCTGCGCCGGGCGATCCAGCTTCGGCCGGGCAATGCAACATGGTATGCGCATCTCAGTTCGCTGTGCCGCACCACCTACCGGATGGACGAAGCACTGGTGGCGGGCCAGGAATCGATCCGGCTCGATCCGAACAATCCGGAGCACCTGGTAAACCTGTCGCTGATCTTCGTCGATGTGGACGACCGCGAACGCGCGATGGCCTGCCTGCTGCGCGCGCTCGGCCTCAAGCACGATCATGCCGATGGGCATCTGGCGATGGCGCAGAACCTGCTGGCGATGGGTGATTTTGATCCGGGCTGGATGGAGTACGAGTGGCGCAACATGACCGAGGCCGGCAAGGCGACGATGCCGGCGATGACCTCGGCGCACTGGAACGGGATGCGGATACCGAACGGGCGCATCCTGCTGGTGGGCGACCAGGGCTATGGCGACACCATCCAGTTCGCCCGCTACATCCCGATGGCGGCGGAGCGGTGCCAGGAGATCGTCGTCGGCTGCAGCGCCGAAATGGGGCCGCTGCTGGCGAACATCCCGGGGGTCAAGCAGTACTGCCATCGCTGGACCGACGTGCCCGGCCACGCGGCGCACTGCCGGCTGTCCAGCCTGCCGTACCTGTTCCGCACCCAGCTCGACACCATCCCGTCGCAGTTTCCGTACATGAAGGCCGATCCGGGCCGCATCGCCTATTGGCGCGACCGTCTGGCGAACACTTTGCCGCGCGGCGTCAAGCGCATCGGCCTGGCCTGGACCGGCCGGCCGACCCACCCGAACGACCGGCGCCGGTCGCTGCCGCTGGCGGCGCTGCGCTCGTTTGCCGAGGTTGGGCCGGCGGCGTTCGTGTCACTGCAGAAGCCGATGCCGGCGCGCGACCTGGAGGCGATGGCCGCGTTCCCGGGCATGACCGATCTGTCGCAGGACCTGAATGATTTCGGTGAAACCGCGGCGCTGATGGAAAACCTCGATCTGGTGATCACCGTGGACACCTCGATGGGCCATCTCGCCGGCGCGTTGAACAAGCCGGCCTGGATCCTGATCCCGAAAGCGGCCGACTGGCGCTGGATGCTGGACCGCGAGGACAGCCCCTGGTACCCGTCGCTGCGGCTGTTCCGCCAGCAGAAGCCGGGCGCCTGGGAGGAGCCGATGGGCAAGCTGCGCAACGCCCTGCGGGGTGTGCTGGCCGGTGCGATGCTGGAGAGCGTCACCGGCGGCTGACGCGTTTGCCTGCGGGGTTGGCGCTGACAGCGAGGATCGGGCGTCGCGATCAAGCCGCCGCAGGGGGCGCGAAGCGAATCACCTTCTCCAGCCGGATCGCCATCTCAGGCGATACGCAGGCATGACCATTCAGCAGTGTTGACAGCGTCTTTCGCGACACCCCCGAGGCCATCCGCCGCGGACGTTACGGAGAGGCCGAGACGTGCCAGGCACTTTTCCCGGATAATTTCGCCCGGATGCGCCGGATTGGTCATCGCCATTGTCTGCCCTCACCGGCGGTCAGTGATCGTCAACGTAATCCCTCGCGGTTACGTCGTTCCCCTCGAAGGTAAGCACGAGCCGCCAGTTTCCCGAAACCACGGCGGGCGGGTTTGGCGTCAGTTCGGCGCAGCTTGTGCCGACCCGGCCCTGACCGCCTCTGACAGCGCGATGTTGAGTTCGAACGCCGCCATCGCCTCCTGCACCACTTCGTCTACGCCCGCGTCGCGCACCGCCTGATCGAGTTGCGTGCGATACGAGCGAGTAAATCCGGCCGGGTCGGCCAAGGCCGGAAACGCATGGACCTGCAGCGGGCCGGCGCTGCCGCCCAGGCAGGTGGCGAGTTGCCGCTGCATGATCCGCCCGCCGTTCAGATCGCCGAGATACCGGACATACGCATGCGCGATCAGCCGCGCATCAGAGCGCTGCGCCGCCTGCTGCACCCGTTCGGCGTAAGCCCGCCCTTCCGGCAGCAGCGCCGGAAACAAATCGGGCGACAGCATGCGCAGATCGGCCTCGATCGCCGCCGCGCGCACCAGACCGGGCTCGCCGAAGCGGGACGCGTCCAGCACCAGGTAGACCGGCAGCAGATTGCGCAGCAGCAGCGCCACGCCATCGCGTCCCGCCCTGCCGGCCAGGATATCGGCGACGATGCCGCTGCGCTCCGCCCGCGTGTGCAAAGCCCAGGTCGCCGCCTTGACCGCATCCAAGCCATCGCCACCGGTCATGCGGGCAACGGATCGGACACCACAGCCGCGGGCGCGGCCACCGCCGCTCGCAGAACGTCCAGCGGCACCAATGCCCCGTCCCGCTCGAAGTGCCAGAACGTCCAGCCGTTGCAGCTTGGCGCGTTCTGTAGCAGCGCCCCAACCTTGTGGATCGAGCCACGGATGTCCCCCGCACTGAGCGAGCCGTCCGGCCCGACCACGGCGCTGACCCGGCGCTGCCGGTCGAACACCTTGGTGCCGGGGGCGATCAGCCCCTGCTCGACCAGGCTGCCGAAGGGGATACGCGGCGCCTCGCGCTTGGTCGGGTGCGAGGTCGCGCCCTCGATCGAGACCGGCCTGGTGCGTCGGACCCGCCCGATCGCCGCTTCGGCATAGGCGGGGTGGCGCTCGATGCCGATGAAATGGCGCCGCAGCCGCTTGGCGACGGCCGCGGTCGTGCCGGTGCCGGCAAATGGATCTAACACGATATCGTCCTGGTTGGTGCTGGCGAGCAGCACGCGATGGAGCAGCGCCTCGGGCTTCTGGGTGGGATGCAGTTTCAGGCCGTGCTCGTTTTGCAGCCGCTCCGGCCCCGTGCACAGCGGGATGAACCAGTCGCTGCGCATCTGGATATCATCGTTCAGCGATTTCATCGCCTGATAATTGAAGCGATAGCGTGACTCCCGGCCCCGAGCCGCCCAGATCAGCGTCTCATGCGCGTTGGTGAAGCGCCGGCCGCGGAAGTTCGGCATCGGATTGGACTTTCGCCAGATCACGTCGTTGAGGATCCAGAATCCCAGATCCTGCAGGATGGCGCCAATCCGGAAAATGTTGTGGTAGGCGCCGATCACCCACAGCGTGCCGTCCTTGCGCAGCAGCCGGCGGCACTCGGTCAGCCATTCCCGGGTGAACGTGTCGTACGACGCGAAATCGGCGAAGCGGTCCCAGTCGTCATCGACGCCATCGACCAGGCTGTCGTCCGGGCGCCGCAGCTCGCCCCGCAATTGCAGGTTGTACGGCGGATCGGCGAAGACGCAGTCCACCGATCCGGTCGGCAACATCCGCATCAATGGGATGCAGTCGCCCCGCAAAATCTGGTCCAGCGGCAACTCGTGCGTGAGGTCCAAGACCCGATTCCAACCTTTTCAGCGCGCTGTACCGCGACAATGCGGCAGCAATATCGTGACGGGCCGCCGGAAGTCACGTCAATCCGCAATCGTCAGGTTCAGCCGCAGTTGCGCGACGGTTCCGAACGCCTCCCGGTGATGATGGGTTGCGCCTAGCCGTCGCAGTGCCTCCCGGTGCAGCGCGGTTGCATAGCCAGCGTTGAACTCCCAGCCATACCCCGGAAAGCGCACCGCCAGCCGAGCCATCGCCCGATCGCGTACCACCTTGGCGACGATGGAGGCGGCGGCGATCGACAGGCACAGCGCGTCGCCGCCGACCACGCAGCGCACGGCGCAGTCCAGTTTCGGAGGATAGTTCCCATCCACCAGCGCCAAATCCGGCGCGACCCCAAGCCGCGCAACCGCTCGGCGCATCGCCAGCATCGACGCGTGCAGGATGTTCAGCCGCAGGATTTCCCCCACCGACGCGGCACCGATGCCGATCTCCGCCGTCGATGCGCGCAGCGCCAGGAACGCCGCCATGCGCTGTTCGGCGGAGAGTTTCTTCGAGTCGTCCAGCAACGCCCGCAGTTTCCGCGGCGTCTTCGCGTCCAGCACCACCGCAGCCGCAACCACGGGGCCGGCCAGGGGTCCCCGGCCAGCCTCATCTACGCCTGCGACACGCCCCCCGGCGGCCCGTTCCATGTCGAGACTGGGCATGGCATCCGCGTAGCAGGGCCGCCCCGAGTCGCGAAAGGGTTCCGCGCCCGAACGCGCCGCCAATCACCCCAAACCATCATTATTCGACGACCCGCGCCCAGGCGATAACTGGCCCCCGCGACGGTCTGATCTGACCAAGCCTCGGAGGCCCGGGAGAGTGCGTAAAATCGCCTTTGCAGCACGACTCGACCGCATCGATCCAGGGACGCATCGGCGCATCAAAGGCCTGCGCCTTGTCACCGCCTACGCCATCGCCGGCATGCTCGGCACCATGCCGGATATCGCCGCAGGATTGCCAAACCCCACCGCATTGACGTCGCTTGCCGGCGCCTTGGCCCCGTAGGGCAGCGAGTCGGAAGCCCGTTTCCACGCGAGGGGAGTCCGGCCGCGACCTGGCATTGCTTGCGGCGGCTGCAACCGCGGGCACCGCTGTCTTCATCGGGATCAACGGCGCAATCGGGACGAACGAAGGAGTCGGCTGAGTCTTCAATTTCTACCGCCTGTGAAGTAACTCACGCTCAATCGCCTCGGATTTGAGTTTTACTGCCGAGATCGTGGCGATGAGATCCCGTTGGGTGGCCCACCCTGACGCGCGGATGGGCGGCTGACGGTTCACCTGTGGAACTTCACATTGTCCAAGGCGGTAACATATGACATCCCGCAGCATACCGTTTGTCAGCATCAAACGGCTTCTGAGCATGGCGCTTGCCGCCGGTCTGCTCTCTGCACTCGCGTGGGTCAGCGCTTCCACTGCCCAGACCCAAGGATCAACGCCCCCCGGCGCGGTGGCAATACCGCGGCCGCCGGCGACGAATGAAACCGTCGCAGCGACGCATCCCACCGAGGAGGACTACCAGAACTGGCACAGGCAGCTCATGAAAGCGCCGCGGCCGGCGGGATGTTTCACGGCAACCTATCCGGACGTCAAATGGGTTTCGGTGCCCTGCAAGGAACCGCCGCACACCCTCTACCCGCCCTCACGCGGGCCCAATGTCAGTCTCGAGCAGGTGGGCAACGGTCCGGATTTCTCCGCCGTGGCGCCGAGCGGCCATATTCTGGAGGCGGAGGGTTCGTTCGATCCCGCCACCTCGGTAACGAGCGAATGCGACGTGCCATGCCCCATCGACGCGACCGGACAGATCGTATGCCCGGCGAACCCAAGCTGCACGGGCAATCCGTCCAATAGCTACTCGCTGCAGCTCAATACGAAGCCCTTCTCCACGTCGGCGTGCAACGCTTCCCCCAACAAGAATGCGGCGCCCCCTGAGACCTGCCAGGGCTGGGAGCAGTTCGTCTATAATTCTGGAGGGTCCGGCACCATACAGTATTGGCTTGAGCATTACGGTCCCGCGGGCACCGCATGCCCGGCTCCGATAAGTGCTGCCTGCCAGAATGGCGCTCAGAACGGCGTCCAGACCGACGGGTGGTGCCCGTTCTCCTTCACCTCCACCAGCGACATATACTGCGTTGTCAATGCACCGGGCAGCGGCGCGTCGCCGCCGCCCGTGCCGGCTTCGCAGTTGACCAGCTTGCACATGGAAGCCGCGGCGGCGGGCTTCCAGGGCAATGCGAGCGATTCCATGGTGATGACCGTCACTGGCAATCCGCAACCTTTCGGAGCTTCCGGCAAGAACTACTTCCCCGATCTCGGCAGCCAGCTTTCGGAATTCGAGTTCAACGTGTTCGGCGCTGGCAATGGAAGCCAGGCGGTCTTCAATTCTGGTGCCGTGGTCGCAGTCCGCAGCGGCATGGATTACGGTGGATCCGCCGGCCCGACCTGCGACTTGCAGAGCTTCACCGGCGAGTCGAACAACCTCACCCTGAACACCGTCGCACCCGCTGCGGTGGCGGGGGCCTTGCCCGCGCTGCTGTTCACCGAGGTCAACCCCGCGCCTTCCAGCGGGACCGCGAGCTGCGTTGACGCCACCAGCGTCGGCGATACCCATCTCTACACCTACAATGGGCTTGCATATGACTTCCAGGCGTCGGGCGACTTCGTTCTGTCCGAAGCCGGTTCGGACTTCGTCGTGCAGAACCGGCAAGTGTCCGGTGCGCCGACCTGGCCGAACGCCGCGGTCAACCACGGCGTCGCGACCCGCATGGGCAAGACCAGCGTCGCCGTCTGCATCGCGCCGACCGCCGACGACCGCGCGCCGGCGGGGCTTTTCATCGACGGGCAGGCAACCGCGCTGGCCGGCGGCCAGACGATTTCTGCCCCCGGTCAGGTTCAGGTTTCCAGAACGGGCGACCTCTACACCGTGACGGACGCAAGCGGCAATTCCTTGCGCGCCCAGGTCAACGCGATCCCCGGAGGCACGCGGTGGATCAATGCGTCCGTCGGCCTCGGCCGCTGGCCGGCGGCGCCGCACGGCCTGCTGTCGAACGCCAACAGCGACGTCAACCAGATCGCGGCGCGGACCGGGGAGGTCCTGACCCGGCCATTCGCCTTCTCCGACTTGTACGGCCTCTACGGCGAAAGTTGGCGCGTGCAGGCGGGGGAGTCGCTGCTGGCGGTCTGCGGCGAGCGGACCGAGAGTGCCAACCCGACGGCGCCGTTCTACGCCGGCGACCTGCCGGCGGCACTGCGGCAGCGCGGGCAGGCGGCCTGCACGGCGGCGGGCGTGAAGCCGGGGCCGCTGCTGGAGAACTGTATCCTGGACGTGGCTGTGATCGGCGGCGACGCGGCGGCGACGGTCTTCGCGGGCGCGCGCGATCCCGTGGCCGTCGGCAGGATCGGCGCGGCGGGCGGCGATCACATGGGCACGGGGGGCGGCGGCGCCAGAGCCGGGCGCTGGATCCTGCCATTGCTTCTGCTGGCGGCGCTGGTGTGGTTCGTGCGGCGCCTGGTCTGACGGGGGGCTCAGCCGGCCTCGTTATGCGCATCAGTGTGGTTGCCGGCTCGGGCGCTGGGCCGCGGGTTCAGCATCAGCCTTGAAGCAATGCTTCGCATCCACGCCCGCCCCTGGTAGAAGCCCGCCATGAGTTTGATCGCCTCCATGACTGGTTTCGCCCGCGCCGAGGGCACTGTTGAGAACATCGGCTGGGCGTGGGAACTGCGCAGCGTCAACGGGCGGTCACTGGAACTCCGGTTCCGCCTGCCCACCGGCTGGGACAGCCTGGAATCCGGCTTCCGCGACCTGGCGGGCAAGGTGCTGAAGCGCGGCAACGTCACCGCCAACCTGACACTCAAGCGCCAGTCCGAAACCCGCCTGGAACTTGATCCCACCGCCTTGGAACAGGTGCTGCGCATCGCCACCGACCTGCATCGACGGCTGCCCGGCAGCCCGCCGCCCTCGGCCGAAGCGCTGCTCGCGCTCCCCGGCGTCCTCCGCCAGGCGCAGGCCGACCAGCAGGAGGAAAAATCCATCGCCGCCGCCGACGTGCAGGCGGGCTTCATCGCCGCACTCGCCGACCTTGTCGCCTCCCGCCAGGCCGAGGGCGACCGCCTCGCCACCATTCTGAACCGCCAACTGCAAGAAATCGCCAGCCTGCGGGACACCGCCGCCGAACAGGCAGCCGGGCAGCCGGCGGCACAGCGGGCGCGCATGCTGGAAAACCTGCAAACCCTGCTGCGCGAAACCCCGGCCCTGCCGGAGGAGCGGATCGCCCAGGAAGTTGCCCTGCTCGCCAGCCGCTCCGACGTGCGGGAGGAACTCGATCGCCTCTCCAGCCATATCGCCGCCGCGCACGATCTGATGCGCGAAGCGGTCAATATCGGCCGCAAACTCGACTTTCTGATCCAGGAGTTCAATCGCGAGGCCAACACGCTGTGCAGCAAGTCCGCCTCGGGCCCGCTGACCGCGACCGGCCTGGCGCTGAAGGCCGCGATCGAACAGTTGCGAGAGCAGGTGCAAAACATCGAATGACCGAGATAGCGCGCCGCGGGGTCTGTCTGGTTCTGTCGGCGCCATCGGGGGCCGGCAAGACCGCGATCGCCGAGGCGCTGCTGGCCAGCGAACCGATGCTGGAGCGCTCGATCAGCGTGACCACGCGCGCCCGCCGGCCGGCGGAGATCGACGGCGTGCACTACCACTTCCTCACCGAGGACGGCTTCCAGGACGCCCTGCACCGCGACGCCCTGCTGGAATGGGCGCGCGTGCTGCAGGGCACCCACGCTTACGGCACCCCGCGGGCGCCGGTGGAAAAGGCGCTGGCCGAGGGCCGCGACGTGGTGTTCGACATCGACTGGCAGGGGCATCGGCAGTTGCGCGAGAAACTGCCGGACGATGTGGTCAGCGTGTTCGTTCTGCCGCCGAACCTCGGCACACTGCGCGCCCGCCTGGTCGGCCGAGCCGGGGATCGCGGCGAGGAAATTGAACGCCGCATGCGGGTGGCGACCGAGGAAATCCGCCACTGGGTTGAATTCGATCACGTCGTGGTCAACGCGGACCTCGCGACCGCCACCGAAGCTGTACGCGCGGTGCTGCACAGCGCCCGCAGCGCGACGGTTCGGCTCAGCGGACTGACGGATTTCGTCGCCGCGCTCAACGCCTGAACGCCGCCGCCCGCATCGCCGCATCAGCTGAACATCCCTGTTGGCATCGGCCCGTATTGGGTGGATGCTTCCCCATGGACCGATCATCGACCCGATTCGCGGCGGAGGATGACGCCGTCAGCGCCCGCCGGCCCAGCGCCCGCGACACCGGCGAAACTCCCCTGCTGTCACACATCGAACCGGACCTTAAATTAGCGGACCCGCCCGCCGCCGACGCATGGATTCGCAAGCTTCGCCAAGCGCTCGGCAGCCGGTCGCCGCGTTGCCTCGATGTCGCCGATGCGGCGTTGGCGGCATGCCCGACCGATCCCGAAATCCTGCTGCTGTGCGCCCTCACGTCGCTGGCCGCCGGCCGGAACGAACGCGCGCTCGCGCTGCTGAAGCGCTTCGGCAAACGCTTCGTGGCGGACCGCCCCGCCACGCTGCTGACCGCCCTCGCCCAGGGTGACCAGGACAAGAACGCCGAGGCGCTGGCCACGCTGCGCGCCGCCGGGATCTACAGCAACGAGGTTGCACTGGACTGCTTCGTCGGTCCGCCGGCGATGGCCGACTGGATGCTGGAGCGCCTGCGCCGCATCCGGCGGCTCGGCGAGCCGGCGCCCCGTCGCCCACAAGCCAAACCGACGCAGAAGGCCCAGGCCAGGCCAGCCGCGCCGCACGCCGCAGCCAAACCGCAGCCGGTCCCGATCGCCCCCGCGCTGCCCGCGATTGATGACCTGCCGAAACTGCAGGCCCGCTTCGACCGCAGCTTCGAGCTTTCTGATCCCGGCGCGATCGAAATCGCCGGCGCCGAACCCGACCCGATCGCGTTTCGTCTGCGCGGCGAGCTTGTTCGCCTCAGCCTGTTCGAGGGCTTCGACGAATTGCTCTGCCTGCCCGCGCTGCAAGGCGTCGAGCCGCACTGGTACCAAACCGAGACGGTCCGCAAAGTGCTGAAGCAGTACCGCGGCCGGGTGCTGCTCGCGGACGAGGTCGGTCTGGGCAAGACCGTCGAAGCCGGCATGGTCCTGAAGGAATACATGCTGCGCGGCATGGCCGAACGCATCCTGATCCTGACGCCGGCCTCGCTGGTCGGGCAGTGGCGCGACGAGATGGCAACCAAGTTCGGCATCGACTGCGCCACCAGCCACGACCCGCTGTTCCGCAGCGATTCCGCCGCGTTCTGGGCGCAGCCGCGCGTCATCGCCTCGATCGCCTCCGCCCGCCGCAAGGAACACGCCGAAATCCTCGCCGGCCTGACCTACGACGTGGTCGTCGTCGATGAGGCGCATCACCTGCGCGACCAGTCCAGCGCCAGCTACCAGCTCGTCAACCGGCTGCAGAAGCGCTTTGTCCTGCTGCTGTCGGCGACCCCGGTGCAGAACAGTCTGCTGGAACTCTACAACCTTCTCACCCTCCTCCAGCCCGGCATCTTCAAGACCCAGAAGGAATTCCGGTCAGTTTACATGGTCCCCGGCAAGCCCCGCGAGCCGGCCAACCGCGAGAAGCTGCGCGATCTGATGCGCGGCGTCATGGTTCGCAACACCAGGGCACTCGCCGCCCTGCGGATGCCCCGCCGCCATGCCTCGACCCTGCGCGCCACCCCTGAAGCGGCCGAGGCGGCCTGCTACGAGGACCTCACGGCCCTGATCCGCGACACCGCCAACACCGAGGGCGCCCACCGCCTGTCGCTGCAGCATCTGCTGGCGGCCGCCGGGTCTTCCCCCGCCGCCGCCGCCGCCGCCATCGCCCGCTTCGCCGACCGCCATCCGCAGGACAAACGCTGGGCCGGCCTGTTGACGCGCACCCGATCCATCGCCGCCGGCGCCAAGGAAGCCGCGCTGCTGCGGCTGCTCGCACAGAACCCGGCGGAGAAGAAACTGGTCTTCGTCCACCATCGCGACAGCCTGTCGCATCTCGCCGACCGCCTGCGCGCCCAGAAAATCGCCTTCGCGCTGTTCTCCGGCGAGATGTCCGGCCCGCAGAAGGACGCAGCGGTGGACGCCTTCCGCGACCATGTCCCGGTCCTGCTGTGCACCGAATCGGGCGGCGAGGGGCGCAACCTGCAATTCTGCAACACTCTGATCAACTTCGACATTCCCTGGAATCCGATGGCCATCGAACAGCGCATCGGCCGCATCGACCGCATCGGCCAGGTGCGCGAAGTCTTCATCTTCAACCTCGTCACCGCCGGCACTATCGAGGACGCCGTGCTGCGCATTCTCGACGAGAAGATCAACATGTTCGAACTGGTCGTCGGCGAGGTCGGTGCGATCCTCGGGGAAATCGACGAACAGCAGGACTTTTCGACGCTCGTCCTCGACGCCTGGCTGCAAGGCACCGAACAGGCCCGAACCGAGGCTTTCACGAAACTGGAAAACCAGTTGCTGGCCGCACGGGAGGGCTACGAAGGCGTGAAACAGCTCGACGAGGCGCTGTTCGGGAACGACCTCGATGCCGCTTGACGACAACCGCCTGCAAGGCTTCGTCGCCGATCTGCTGCGCCACGAGGATGCGCTGGTCGAGCCGATCGAACCCGATGGCCTGGAGGTGCTGGCCCCGCCGGAGGTGCAGCGCGCCCTCGGCGTCGGCGAGTTTTCCCGCCTTGGCTTCGGCACCACAATGCCGGCGGGCGCCAGACGCGTCGGCCTGGAGGGCGACTGGCTCGACCGTTTCGGCCGCCTGCTGGGGCCGCGCGGTCGCTGGTCGCGCCGGGTTCTCGCCGCCGAAACCAGAATGTTCGGCGACCCCGAACGCGTGCTTGGCCATGAACTGATCCTCGACAACGCCACCTTTCGCCTGCTGGCCGTCGCGCCGGCCTGGACCCGCTACCTGATCATGGATTTCCGCGCCTCCGCCGTGTCGGAGGAAAAACGCGATTTCATCACCCGCGTCGGCATCAATCTCGCCACCGGAGCACTGCCCGACAGCATCATCACGGCGCTCGGTTCGTTTCTTGACCGTATGGATCCTGATGCGGATGTGCCGGAGACGGCGGCGTTGCCGGCGCTGTGGGAGCAGCGGCGCGTGACGGCGCTGGTCGGGCAGGCGCTGCCGCCCCGTCTGGACGTCGCGCTGGACCCGTTCATCAAGGGCCTGCGCCGCCGCCTGGAACGCGATCAGGACCGGCTGCACCGCTATCACAACGACCTTCACCACGAGGCGATGCGTCGCGCCGCCGTGCTGCCAGCAGCCGATCCAAGGCGCCTGCGCGAGGAACAGCGGGCCGAGGCGATCGCGCGCGAATATCGCGCCAAGCTCGACGATCTGTCTCGCCAGTACGCCACGCGCGTCACCGTCGATTGGGTGCAGACGCTCGATCTGGTGATGCCGGTGCATCGCCTGACGGTGCAGATCCGCCGCCGCAAGGCCGACCGCACGATCGCGCTGGACTGGAACCCGCTGGCCCGCCGCCTGGAACCGCCGGTCTGCGAGGCGAGCTTCGGGCTGGAGCGTCCAAGACTGGTTTGCGACGACGCGCTGCATCTGGTCGTGCCGGCGGGACTGGCGCCGTGTTCCGCGTGCGGGCGGCCGTATTGCCGGGCCTGCCATCCGGCGGCGTGCCCGAAATGCGGGGCGGTCGGTTAACGAGACGGCACCTCGGTGGGACGTTGCGGCTGCACAATAACCACCCTCCGGGAGAAAGCTGTATCATCTGATGCAAGGCACCGCCCCGCCGCCGCGGAAATTTCGGTGACGTGAACTTGCTGACCCAAAACCGGTTGCTTGCGGTGGCAGCGCGAAACATGATCCGAACAGACAACAATTCGATGGGCCAGAATTACAAACCGGTCGGAAATTCCACAATAACCTCCGTCCCGTCACCGCTTTCGATGCGCAGCGTGCCCTCGATCTGGCCGGCCAGCCCATTGAGGATCCGCATCCCCAGCTGTTGCCCCGACGCCGCCGCCGGACCTGCGGCAGGGGCGCCAGGGCCATTATCGCGGATCTTGAGCACGGCACGCTGACCCGGCAGCGCCCGCAAAGTCACCTGAAGGGACGTCCCGCGGCCTGGCTGAAACACATGTTTCACCGCGTTGTTCGCAACCTCGATGACCAGCATCGCAATGATGCTCTTCCGATCCAGCGACAGATCGAGTTCTTCGACATTCAAATCCAGTCTGACCGAACCATGATCGATCACCGTCGCCAGGACCGAGCCCAACATCGACTCCAACCCTTGGCTGAACAGTGCCGGGTCGTGCAGCCGGCGGTGGATATCCGCCGATGTGGCCATCCGCACGATCGTCTCATCCAGCATCGCCTCCGCCTCGGCCGGATGGTCCGACATGCGCCGTTTGATCATCTCCAGCCGCCCGATGGTCATTTGCTGTGTGTTGGCGATGCGGTGCTGGAGTTCCTGGAACAGCAGCCGCTGCCGTTCGTTCGCCTCGTCCAGTTCCTTGGCCAGCGCCTTCAATGAGATGATGATCGCGATGTTCACCGTTGCAGCCAGCGCCCAGCCCGCGACCAGCAGCGGCATATTAGCCGGCAGGAAGAAGTACCACCCGGCGCACAGCGACAGCAACAGGACAACGCTGGCCTCTTTCCACCCCAGCAGAACGGCCGCGAGCAGGATGGCCGGGTAAAAGCTCAGGAACGGGGTGACGCCGAGCAGGGGACCCAGGCAGAACCTTACCATGAACGCGACGCCGAACAGCGCGATCGCCTCCAACCAGCGAATCAGGGGTGGCTGGCGCCGTCGCCACCTCAGAATTCGCGCCACCCGCCACATGAGGTTTCCCTCCTTCACGATCCCGTGTAGCACTGGATCAATATGAACGGGAAACCGAAACAGACGCGCGTTGCGGCCGGCCGCGGCCGGACCGGCCGCTATCGCGGTCAGATCTCCCCGCGGCCCATCATCCCCTGCATCGTCTCAGCCTGGCGGATCGCCAGCGAGACGATGGTCAGCGTCGGATTGCACGCCGCGCCCGAGGTGAACTGACTGCCGTCGGACACGAACAGATTTTTCACATCGTGTGTCTGCCCGAACTTGTTCACCACCCCGTCCTTGGCATTCGCGCTCATGCGGTTGGTGCCCAGATTGTGTGTGCTGGGATAGGGCGGCGTCTGGAACACCCGCGTCGCCCCGACCGCCTGGTAGATCGCCGACCCCTGCTGGTAGGCGTGCGCCCGCATCTTCACGTCGTTGTCGTGATCGTCGAAATGCACCGATGCCACCGGCATGCCGTTGCCGTCCTTCACCGCCGGGTCGAGCGTGACGCGATTGGTTTCCCGCGGCATGTCCTCGCCGACGATCCACAGGCCGGCCATGTTCGGGTAGTCGTCCAGGCCCGCCGTGAAGCTACGCCCCCACGCTCCGGGATCGAGGAACGCCGCCAGGAACGGCAGCCCCAGCGACAGCGTCTCCAGCTCATAGCCGCCGACGAACCCGCGTTTGGTGTTCAGTGCGGCCTCATCGCGCACGATGCCGGCCATTGTGGTGCCGCGATACATGTGCACCGGCCGGTCGAACACACCGTACACGCTGCCGGTCATGTGCCGCATGTAGTTGCGTCCAACCTGACCGGAACTGTTGGCCAGCCCGTCCGGGAATTTTGGCGACGCGCTGTTCAGCAGCAGCCGCGGGCTTTCCAGCGAGTTGCCGGCGACGGCGACGATCCGCGCCTTCTGCCGCTGCGTCTTGCCGTCGGCATCGACATAGACCACGCCGGTCACCTTGCCGGATGCGTCATGCTCGATATGCGTCGCCATGCTGCCGGGGCGGACTTCAAGCCGGCCGGTCGCCTCGCCCTTGGGGATTTCGGCCATGAGGGTGGACCATTTCGCGCCCGATTTGCAGCCCTGAAAGCAGAAGCCGATCTGCTGGCAACTGTCGCGGTCATCGCGCGGCTGGCTGTTGATCGCCATGTTGCCGGTGTGGACTTCCTTGTAGCCGATCTTCGTCGCGCCGGCCTGCAGCACCTTGAAGTTGTTGTTGCCGGGCAGGCGGGGAATGCCGTTGGTGCTGGTCACACCCATCTTGTACTCGGCCTTGGCATAGTAAGGCTCCAGTTCAGCCAGGGTGATCGGCCAGTCCAGCAGGTTGGCCCCCGGCAGTTCGCCATAGGTTGTGCGGGTCTTGAACTCATGCTCCTGGAAGCGCAGCGAGGCGCCGGCCCAGTGCGTGGTCGATCCGCCCACCGCCTTGACGATCCAGGCCGGCAGATTGGGAAAATCCTTGTGCACGCGCCAACTTCCCGACGTCGTGCGCATGTCCTTCCAGGCCAGTTGGGTGAAGCTGTCCCACTCGTCGTTGATGAAGTCGGTGAATTCGTAACGTCCGCCGGCTTCCAGGATCACCACCTTGATGCCCTTCTGGGCGAGTTCGTTCCCAAGTGTGCCGCCGCCGGCGCCGGAGCCGACAATGCAGACGACGCTGTCGTCGTTCAGGTCGAATTGAGCCATTTTCGTTTCTCCCCGGTCTAGCTGACCCAGTCGATATCGTTGAAGCCCCGGTTGATATAGCCGCCCTTGTCGGCCGAGGACCCCTCGTAGCCGAATTTCGCCCAGAGCGGCTTCTGGTTGTACAAAGAAACAACCAGATCGGACCGCAGCTTGCCGAAGAACGCGGTTTCCTCGATTGCCGTCAGGATGGCGACGCGATCGGTTTCGTTCGCAACCAACAGATACGGCGTGCCGTGACGCTTCTGCGCTTCGGCGTCGAGCAGGGTGCAGCCTTCGGTCACCAGGTGGCGGATTTCCGGCGTGCCGCTGTCGTAGCCCGAGACAGCGGTGATGTAGTAAGCATCAGCGATATGATCATGCGGATAGATATCGCGTGCGGCTCTGGCCAGCGTCGTCAGCGTCGCCGGTGCCAGGTTCCGGGCTGCCTGCGCCCACGCTGCACCCGGAACGATCGCCAGGCCCGCGGCGAGGCCCGGCACCGCCATGGCGCCGCCGCGCAACACAATGCGGCGGGTCACCTTGCTGCGTCTGTCTACGACTCTCATTGTTGTTTCCTCCTGTTTTCGGTCAGTGGTAGCGGCCGTGGCGTTCCAGAACCTCGATACGATAGCCGTCCGGGTCTGTTACGAAGAAAAACCGAGCCATCAGGGCGTTGTCGCGGTTGAATTCCTTGACGGGTTCGGGGTTTAGGCCTTCGGCAACGAAACGAGCCCGTTCGGCGGCAGCATCCGGCACGACAAAGGCGATGTGGCCGTAGCCATCGCCGAAGGTGTAGCGGGCTGTGCGGTCGTGGTTGATCGTCAGTTCGATTTCAAAATCGTCTTCCGCGCTGCGCAGATAGACCAGGGTGAACGTTTCGAACGGATAGCGGTCGGCGATCTCCATGCCGAAGGCGCGCCGGTAGAAATCGATGCTGCGCGCCTCGTTCAGCACCCGGATCATCATGTGGATGGGTTTGGCCATGCTCAATGTTGCTCCTTCAGTCAGTCGATGATGGTATGGAGGGTCCGGACGGCAGCGGAAATTGCGCCCGCGCGGCAGAACCGGCAGTGACGCACAGGATCGCAACGCCGAGGCGTAAATTCGACAGCATGCGGCCTCCCGGTTGTTCCGCCCGGACGATGCCCGTTGGCACAGGGGCGCGGGTAGTATCCGGCTACGACACCAGTTCGCTGCCCACCCGCGCCGCGACCTGTCGCGTATGCAGGTCCTGGTTGTTCAAATAGTGCAGGCAGGTCACCCGCAGGAACGAAGTGAAGTTCTGCACACCGCCGATTTTCTCGACGATCTCGTCGTACAGCACGGTGACGAAGCGGGCCACGCTGAGCTGTTCCTCCGCCGCGATTTCTTCCAGTGTGGTCCAGAACGCCGCTTCCAGGCGGATCGATGTGCTATACCCATGCAGCCGCATCGCCCGCGTCTCAGCCTGATAGCTGCTCGGATCCTGTGAAACGAACAGGTTGCACATAGGCGCCTCCCGCTGTCGGCTGATGCCGCTCTTGCTCCCGGGATTATAGGCCGGGGTTGATCGAACGCGCCAGACACGCCGATGGGAGGAAGAAATCTTCCCTAATACTGGATTTTGTCCGGCTTACGGTCCCACTCCTCGAACGCCGCCCAGCCTTCGTCCTGCAGCAACCGCAGCGTCGGAATTGACCGCTGGTCCAGCGGCAACGGGATTTCGTTGTAAAGAAAATCGTCCCGGAAGCCGATCTTCGCCGCGTCGGTGCGGTCATTCGCGTAGTAGATCCGCCCCAGCCGCGCCCAGTAGATCGCACTGAGGCACATCGGGCAGGGTTCGCAACTGGTGTAGATCTCGCATCCGGTCAGGTCGAACGTCCCCAGTGCCTGGCAGGCGCGACGCACCGCCACAACCTCGGCATGCGCCGTCGGATCGTTGGTCGAGGTCACCTGGTTGAACCCCTCGGCGACGATCGCGCCGTCCTTGACGATCACCGCGCCGAACGGGCCGCCGCGTCCCGACCGCATCATCTCCAGCGACAGAGCGATCGCCCGCCGCATATGGTCCGTTTCGGCCATCAGCTTCGGGCCTGCGCCAGGAATGGCGGGCACACACAGTCGCCGCAGTCTCTATCCGTGAGGGGCATGGGTTTGACACTCCGCTGCGCCGACTGAAGAAGCAGGATTTGTGCCGCGACCGAGACAGCGACCACGGCCGGTTCCTTGCCCTCGATCCCCGGCAGCCCGATCGGGCAGATCAGCCGCTCCGCATCGATGCCAATCCGCCCCAGCCGGCTGACGAAGCGGGCGCGCTTGGTGTCGGACCCGATCAGGCCGATCGCGCCCAGATCGGGCCGGCGCAAGGCCGCGGCGACGATCTCGAAGTCCAGCGCGTGGTCATGCGTCATCACCAGCACCACGCTGCCCGCCGGCAGGTCGGCAATCGCCTGCGCCGGGTGCGGCGTGCGCACCGGCCGCACATTGGACGGCACGACAGCCGGCAGCGCCTCGGGCCGCGGATCGATCCAGTTCACCCGGCACGGCAGGTCGGCGAGCACCCGCACCAACGCCTTCCCCACATGCCCGGCCCCGAACAGCCCCACATACAGCCGAGGCGGCCGCAGCACCTCGAACAGCACCGTCACATGCCCGCCGCAGCACTGCCCCAGCGCCGGCCCCAACGGGAAATCCCGCGTTGACGGCCCTTCCGCACCCGCCGCCAGCAACCCCCTGGCAGCAATCTCGCTCTGGAATTCCAGGTTCCCGCCGCCGATCGTTCCGGCCAGGCCGTCGGCCAACACCACCATCTTCGCCCCGGCCTCCCGCGGCGTGGAGCCTTTCGCCGTCAGTACCGTCACCAGCACGGCCGGCACGCTGTCGCGTTCGGCGGCGGCCAGGGCCTCCAGCCACGCGGCCATCAGTCGGCCGCCTGCGCCTGCGGTTCAGCCACAAGGCCGGCCCGCAGCGTCTCGATCGCCATCAGCACCCGCTCAGCCGTCGCCGGCGCATCCAGCCGCGGCACCGCCCAACCGTCGCCGCACGCGGCAACCGCGTCGCGCAGCGCCTGGAACACGGCAATGCCCAGCATCAGCGGCGGCTCGCCCACGGCTTTCGAGCGATACACAACGTCCTCCTTGTTCCGCCCCGCCTTGAACAGCGACACGTTGAACGCAGCGGGAATGTCGCCGCAGGCCGGAATCTTGTAGGTCGAGGGCGCATGCGTCCGCAGATGCCCGTTGTCGTCCCACCACAGTTCCTCGGTGGTCAGCCAGCCCATGCCCTGGACAAAGCCACCTTCGACCTGGCCAAGGTCGATCGCCGGATTCAGCGACTGCCCGGCATCGTGCAGGATATCGACGCGCCGCAGACGGTATTCGCCGGTCAACGTATCGACCTCCACCTCCGCCAGCGCCGCGCCGTAAGCAAAATAGTAGAACGGCCGGCCCTGGTGGACTGTCGTGTCGTAGTGGATCTTCGGCGTGCTGTAATACCCGGTCGAGGACAGCGACACCCGCGCCCGATGCGACAGTTTCGCCACCTCCCCGAACGATAAATCCTTCCCGCCGCCGCTGACCATTCCGTCGGCAAACACGATCGCCGCCGCCGGAACATCCAGTGCCGCCGCCGCCACCGCCGTCATCCGCTGCTTGATCATGCGCGCCGCCGCCTGCGCCGCCTTGCCGTTCAGGTCCGTCCCCGAGGACGCCGCGGTCGGGGACGTGTTCGGCACTTTGGCGGTCGTCGTCGCGGTGATCTTCACCCGGTCCAGCCCGATTCCAAACTCGGCCGCGACAATCTGCGCGACCTTGAGGTAAAGCCCCTGGCCCATTTCGGTGCCGCCGTGGTTCAGCGCCACACTGCCATCGGTATAGACATGCACCAGCGCACCGGCCTGGTTCATATGCGTCAGCGTGAACGAAATCCCGAATTTTATGGGTGTCAGCGCCAGCCCCCGCTTGACCCACGGATTCGCCGCATTGAATGCCTTGACCTCCTTCCGCCGCGCCGCATACCCCGCATCCCGTTCCAGTTCCGCCACCAGTTCCGTGATGATATTGTCCTCGACCGTCATGTGGTACGGCGTGATGTTGCGGTCGCGCTTGCCGTAGAAATTCCGCTTGCGCACGGTCAGCGGGTCGATCCGCAGATGCCGGGCGATCTCATCCACCACATGCTCGATCCCGACCATGCCCTGAGGCCCGCCGAAGCCGCGAAACGCCGTGTTCGACACGGTGTTCGTCTTGCACCGGTGCGACAGGATATGCACATGGTCCAGGTAATAGGCATTGTCCGCATGGAACATCGCCCGGTCGGCGATGGCACCGGACAGGTCGGGCGAATACCCGCAGCCGATCGACTGCACGAATTTGATGCCCTGGATGCGGCCGTCCTTGTCGAAGCCGACATCGTAGTCGATCCGAGCATGGTGCCGCTTGCCGGTCAGGATCATGTCGTCATCGCGATCCAGCCGTAGTTTCACCGGCCGCCTGGTTTTCTGCGCCAGCAGTGCCGCCGCAACGGCCATCAGCGAGGCCTGCGACTCCTTGCCGCCGAAGCCGCCGCCCATCCGCCGCGTCTCACACACCACCGAATGATCGGACAGCTTCAATGCCCGAGCGACGAGGTGCTGCACCTCGGTCGGATGCTGGGTGGAACTGTGAACGTGCATGTCGCCGTCCTCGCCGGGGATCGCCATCGCCACCTGGCCCTCCAGGTAGAAATGCTCCTGCCCGCCCATGTCGATCCGGCCGGTCAGCCGCAGCGGCGCCTTCGCCAACGCGCTATCCGCGTCGCCGCGCTGCATGACCTGAGTCGGCAGCACGAACCACTGCGCCGCGAGCGCCTCGTCGATGGTCAGGATCGGCGTCAGGATTTCGTAGTCGATCACCGCCTTCGCCGCGGCTTCACGCGCCAACGCCATACTGGACGCGGCGACGCCGAAGATCGACTGGCCATGATATTCCACCAATCCGTCGGCAAACACCGGATCGCCCAGAAACGCCGGCCCGACATCGTTGACCCCCGGCACGTCCTTCGCCGTCATCACCGCCGCCACGCCGGGAACAGCCAGCACCGCACTCAAATCGATCGACCGGATTCGCGCATGCGCATGCGGGCTCAGCCCCAGGAACGCATGCAGCAACGCCGGCGGTTCCGCCATGTCATCGATATAGGTCGCCCGACCGCTGACATGCTTCGTCGCGCTGTCATGCGGGATGGAAACGCCGATGGTGGACGAACGTGCCGGAGGAATCGCGTTCATGCTGGCACCAGCCGTGTCACGACTGCCTCCTGGCTGGTTTCGAGGAAACACTTCAGCAGCAGGTTGCGCGCAACCGTACGCCTGTAAGCCGCACTCGCCCGCATATCCGACAGCGGCGAGAACGCGGCATCCATCACGTTTTGCGCCGAACGAACCGTCGCCTCGGTCCAGGGCCGGCCGGTCAGCGCCTCTTCGACCGCCACCGGGCGCGCGGGAGTCGCCGCCATGCCGCCGAACCCGATCCGGATATCGCGCACGATGCCATCCTCCAGCCGCAACCGGAACGCGCCGCACACCGCCGAGATGTCCTGGTCGAACCGTTTTGACACCTTGTAGCAGCGAAAAACCTCTCCCGCCGCGGGCACCGGCACATCGATCCGCTCGATGAACTCGCCTTGTTGCAGGATCGTCCGCCGGTACCCGGTGAAAAAATCCTCCAGCCGGACCGACCGCCGCACATCGCCCTGGCGCAGCACCAGCGTTGCGTCCAGCGCCAGCAGCACCGGCGGCGAATCCCCGATCGGCGAGGCATTGGCGATATTGCCGCCGATCGTGCCGCGGTTGCGGATCTGCCGCGAGCCGATGCGCCGGATCATGGCGCCGAAATCCGGGTAATGCCTTTCCAGCACCGGCAGCGCATCCTGGTAGGTCGCCGCGGCGCCGATCTGGATCGTCGCCGCCGTTTCGGTCACGCGTGCCAGGTCGGCCACAGCGTCGAGCGACACCGTCACCGGCAGCGTCTTGTGCTGCTTGGTCAGCCAAAGCCCGACATCGGTGCCCCCGGCCACGATCACCGCATCCGGATGATCCAGCAGGACCCGCGCGAGTTCGTCGCCAGACCGCGGTGAGAACGACCGCTTCCCGGCATGGTTCAATGCCAGCATGCCGTCGCCCACCGGCAGCGCGACCGCCGCCGGCACCTCGGTCCCCGAACATACGGAAAGCGCCGCATCGACGATCGGCCGGTAACCGGTGCAGCGGCACAGATTGCCCGCCAGCGCCTCATTGACCGCGACACGGTCCGGCTTCGCCCCAGGATAACCACCGGCTTCTGTCCGCAGCGCGAACAGCGACATGACGAAGCCGGGTGTACAGAAGCCGCATTGCGAGCCGTGGTGGTCCACCATCGCCTGCTGCACCGGGTGCAGCGTTCCGTCGGCTCCGGCGAGATGCTCGACGGTCAGCAATTGCTTGCCATCCAGCGCCGGGACGAACAGGACGCAGGCATTCACCGCCTGATAGCGCCCGGTTAAGTCCACCAGCACGACCGTGCAGGCGCCGCAGTCGCCTTCCGCGCAGCCTTCCTTGGTGCCGCACAGGCGCTCCGGCCCGCGCAGGTATTCCAGGACCGTCATCGTCGGATCGATGTCGCGCAACCGGCGATCCTCCGATCCCAGCCGGAAATGGATTTCGTCGCGCATCAGCGTCCTGATCCTTTCGCCCCCCGCGCCAGCGCGTTCGGCGCCGCCGTCCGAGGCGGGAAGCTAATGGCACGATCGGCAAACCGGTCAACGGCGAAACGCCATGCGCGATCCTGAATCAACCGCACGTCCGCGGCCGATGATGACGAATCGGGCGCGCCAAGCATCGTATGAACGTGTTCTGGGCAGATGTCTGTATCGGCACTTTGACCGAAAAACATTGTCACCGGACCAAGATATCCCTATCATGATAAGATAACCCCATGAGGGTGCTACCCCTGACGAATACACACTTGAATTTCTGCTGGCGTTCGATGGGCGCATTCATCACCTAGAACGCGGATATTGGCTGAAATTCGAGATCAAACGAACGGCCATAACGCCGGAACGGCCGCATGGCTTACGCTATGCCTTCACGCTGCATGATCCGGGGGGCCGTCGCTTGATGGGCTTCGACAACGCCCACGGCGTTCCGGCGCGCGGAGGGCGCTATCGCAAGCCGGACACCCAGCACGATCACTGGCACCGCAGCGGTAACGACGAAGGCCGGCCTTATCGGTTCAGCACCGCCGACCAGTTGCTGGCCGATTTCTTCTCTGAAGTGCAGCGAATACTCGCCGGCCTGAATATCGACGACACCGTTCACCGGGAAAGCAGCCGGACGGAAAGGACCCCCGAATGAAGCTCCAGACCACGACCGATCTCGAGGGCGAAATGCGCGCCGTTGCCCGCGGCGAGCGGCCAGCGCCCGCGGATGCGGCCACCCCAAGCGTCGAATCCGCGGAAGCGCTGCTTCGGCTGCTCACGCCAGACAACCGAAACCTGCTGCGCATCATCCGCGACGCCAAGCCGCAATCCGTCGCGGAACTGGCGCGACTGACCAACCGCGCCGAACCCAACCTGCTGCGAACCCTCGGCAAGCTGGAAGCATTCGGGCTACTCGAAATGCGTACGGTTGCGCGTCGCCGAGTGCCGACCGCTCTCGTGGGCGTGCTGCATGTCCGGATTGACCCCTACGCCATGGCCGACCGCGTTGAAGCCACCCCGGCCGGCGCCTGACTCGTCACACCGCCAGCAGCCCCACCACATCATCCTCCAGCACGGCACAGGTCAGCTTGCCGCCCATCCCCGCACCGGTATCCAACCCGATCCGGTTGGCCAGGATCGGCACCGACGGCACCGACGAATGGCCATGCACCACAACCACCCCGAAATCCTGCTCCGTCGACAGGAACGGATGCCGCATCGTCGTCAGGTCATCCCGCGACTGATCCGCCAGCGCCACACCCGGCCGAATGCCGGCATGCACGAACAGATACCCGCCCTCCCGATGCGTCAGCACCAGGCTCCGCAGCCAAGCCA
>Ga0302320_10005133_pt1 | contig 29441 bp, 23 predicted proteins | sample Bog_T0_3_FD_202130 | JGI IMG/M metagenome (GOLD analysis project Ga0302320, IMG submission 202130) | Peat permafrost microbial communities from Stordalen Mire near Abisko, Sweden - Bog_T0_3 | ecosystem: Environmental > Terrestrial > Soil > Wetlands > Peat | place: Sweden: Abisko, Stordalen Mire...
TGGAGGCTTCGGTGAACGCCGTCCATCGATTCGCCCGCGGCCTGCGGCCCGCGGTGCTGGACGACCTCGGTCTGATCCCGGCGCTCCATGCGTATTGCAAGGGTGTGGCGGCACAAAAGAAGTTGAGGATTGAATTGACGGCTTTTTCGGGCGTCGAGGCGCTGAACGAATCCGGGAAGACCGTGTTGTTCCGGGTCGCGCAGGAAGCGCTCTCCAATGTGGCCCGCCATGCCCGCGCCACCCAGGTGAAAATCGACATTAGCGAGGGCCCGAGCGGCATCCGGATGCAAATCAGCGACAATGGGCAGTCATTCGAGGTCGCGAAACTCCTCCTGACCAAAAACCCCAAGCGCCTCGGCTTGGTGGGCATGAGGGAACGGCTCGAGATGCTCGGCGGCACCCGGGCCATCGCTTCCACCCCCGGCCCCCGCCCCACCGACACCGCGACCATTCCGTTTACCCCCCCCCCCCCCCGGAAGTGAGGGGAAGCCTGGAGGGCGACTAGGGAATGGCTGAGTTGAGGGATGGCAACTTTTGATTTCAGCGCGCCGGCCGGCACGATCATTGACGGCTGGGCGAGCGGCGGGTGACGATCACCCGTGACCAAGCAAAGGCATTTCTTCCTCATTTTCATCCTGGGATCGCTCACGGCCTTGAGCCCGTTTTCGATCGACATGTACCTGCCGGGATTTCCGCAAATCGCGCATTCGCTGCACGCCACGACCCGCGAGGTTACGCGCTCGCTCTCCAGCTTCTTCATCGGCCTGGCGCTCGGGCAGCTGTTTTACGGGCTCCTGATGGACCGCTTCGGCCGCAAGAAGCCGCTCTATGCGGGATTGGCGATCTACATCGCCGCCTCCATCGGCTGCACCTTGGTCCGATCCGTCGAATGGCTGATCGCGCTGCGTTTCGTCCAGGCCCTGGGCAGTTCCGCCGCGAGCGTGGCGCCGATCGCGATGGTGCGCGACCTGTTCCCCGTCAAAAACAGCGCTAAAGTCTACGCCTCCCTCTTCATCGTCCTCGCCGCGTCGCCGATGCTCGCCCCCACGATCGGCAGCTATCTGACGGCGGCCTTCGGCTGGCAATCGGTCTTCCTTACCCTGCTGGCCATCGCCGCGCTGCTCGCGCTGGCCGTGGGGTTGACCCTGCCCGAAAGCCATCGGCCGCACCCCGATTTCTCGCTCCGCCTCGGGTCGGTCGCGGCCAACTTCCTCTCGGTCGCGAAGGACCGGCAGTTTTTCACTTACGCCCTGGGCGGTTCGATCGCGTTCTCCGGGCTGTTCGCCTACCTCGCCGGATCGCCGCTGGTGTTCATGGAACTGTTTGGGCTGAGCGGAAGGGTCTACGGGGAGATCTTCGCCTTCCTTTCCCTCGGATTTATCGGCTTCAGCCAGTTGAACGGAATCCTCTTGAGGAGTTATCGCAGCGAACAAATCGTCAACGCGGCGCTGTGGGCGCAGCTCGGCGTGACCGCGGTCTTCCTCGTCGGCGCCCTCAACGGCTGGCTGGGGCTGGCCGGAACCATCGTCCTGATCTTCCTGTTCCTCGCCAGCGCCGGCCTGACCAACCCCAATACCTCCGCCCTGTCGCTCGCGCCGTTTTCCCGAAACGCCGGGACCGCCTCCGCCGTGATGGGTGCCCTCCAATGGGGGCTGGGCTCGCTCAGCTCCTATGGGATCGGCGTGTTCCATAGCCGCTCGCTCGTGCCGATGGCCACCATCATCGCCCTCTCCTCCTCGCTCGGTATGGCGGTTCTCCTCTTCGGACGGAGGAAGCTCGTACACGCGGTCGAGCCTGAGCCGGTCGCGATCGGGCATTGATCTGGGTTTGTCAGGCAACTCATCTGCCTGCTGAGGCAAACCATTGCGGGTGGTTCGAGGTGGACAACGACTGCGCCGGGCACATTTTGTGATGGTGAAAATTCGGGTGGAAACTTTGCTGGCCGCCGCTGCGCTTTCCTGTTCTGGCTGTGCCATGGTCGGCCAATCGAACGGAACAGCCGCCCTCGACGATCAGATTCGTCCTCAGTATTCCGGTCCTCAGAGTGCCGACCAAGGGGCGGGCGGTCTGGTCCCCGTCGGGGCCTACGTCCTGGGGAAATCGCTCTTGGGCAAGAGCAGCCCCGCGCCAATCGAACCAATCGATTCGCGATCCGAATAATTCTCAGTCTTGCCAAAGTGCTCGCAGGCTCCGGACACCAAATTCCGCGACCCCTTTGGATGCGCCAAGTTGGGTTTTACAACCGGCGGCCCGCCCCCTAGGCTTGGCTCGTGAGTGACGAGCTGATCCCGATCGATCCGCAGCACCCCGAGCGCCCGCAATATTTCCGCCCGGTCGATGCGCTTCCGCATTTTAACGGCGCCACTTGCCTGGTCGTGATCGATGTTCTCGGGGTGGGCACCGCCGTCGGCTTCGACTGGGTCACCAAGCACCGGCTGAACCCGGGCCTGCCGCCGCCCACCGACCACGACATCGCCGACGCCACTGTCGCCAAGATCATCTCCGAGGCGGCCAAATGCCCCGCGGGCAGCGCGGTCAAGTTGCAACTGATGTACCACTCCGATCCCAAGCATGTTTGGGGGCTGGACCCCGGCGGCAAAGTCATCGACCGTCCCTGGCAAATTCAGGTTTCGATTCTCGAGGCCCTCAAGCAGATCGCAAAGAGCGGAAAGCCTCCCATCGCCAAGTTGTACCTCACGGGTTGTACGAGCGACAATGACCGGGATTTGGTGAACGAGGCGTTTAAGATCCCGGGCCTGACCCATGTCGTCACCGCCGATACGACGATCGAGCTGATCCCCGGGGCGATCACGGGCGCGACCTGGCCGGCGATGCTGCCGCAGCCCGTTCGGGTTTCGGTCTGGATCAAAGAGGGCGATAAGCAGGTCCGCCTGACTCCGAAGACCCCGATCAGCGCACACGACAAGTTCGACATCCCGACCAATTCCGTCAAGGATCGGAAGTGCCCGACCGTTGAAACTCTCAGCGGCGACACCCATTTCACCGTGGGGTATTGGAATTCGGAAGCGGAGGCGATTGCCGGGGGCAACGCCCTTCTGCCGAACGCCTCGAAAACGGAGGCCGAAAAGGCCTTTCGGTCGTATCAATGCCCCTGCCCGAGTTGCAGCAGGAAGGTGCTTGGCGTCGTGAGCTTCGCCGGGTCGACGGTCACGCCGGACCTATCGTGGCTCGCCTCGGCCATCTACTGGAGGAAAAGTTACAAAGCCACGGTCTACTGCCATTGGTCGGTGCCGGTCGCGTGCGAGTGAATTCGGCCCGTCTCCTTCCCGCTGAACGCGGGAATACGCCGGGCAGTCTACTAGCTGCTGACGCGGCGGCGTAGATAGGCCTGGCTCGCCAGGCGGAGCGGTGCGTTTTGCTCAGCCCGTCTCCAGCCCGCTGCACGCGGGCATGCGCCGGGCAGTCTGCGCGCGCTGCCGCGACCGCGCAGACTGGACCCTACTGGGGTTTATCCCTTCATAGGGAGATTGATCTTGGATCGCGTTTGGATCGCAAGAACCTAAAACACGCTGAGACTTTCGGTGGACTTAATGCATGCGCTAAACCGCTCACTTCGCGCCGGAGGCTGGCTTCCCGATCACCAGTTCCTTCACCCGCGAAACTTCTCCAGTGCCAGCTTTTGAGCCCCGGCGAGCACAGCCACAGCCGCCTTACGGCTGACGGACGGGAAATTATCCAAGAATTCATCCAGTAGGCAATTGCCGGCCAGATGCTCGAACAGGGACGCCACTGGAACCCGAGTGCCGCGAAAAATCGGATCGCCGCCAAGAATTCCTGGGTCGCTGAAGATGTACTCGCCCAACACGACATCTTCTGGGGTTTTCCCGGACGCATTCATTTCGATGCATCCATCCTGAGCGTCAACGCGGGATCTTCAAGCCCGCTTCGTCCTTCGCCAAACTGTGCTTGCTCATTGGTACACTAGGTTCCGTATTTCAGTCCCATGGCGCAGTTCCGACGTCTTCGCTCTGCCGCTGACCTTCTAAAGGCAGGCCGTGTTTCGGTTACTCAAGCTGCGGCCATTTTGGCTGGAGAACCAACCAGTCCGATAACGCGGACTTTCGCGACAAAGTTGCTCTTTCTGATTATCGTGACGATTGCCTCGGCTTCCGTGTCGTGCTAGTGGTCGGGCCCACTAAGTGACACCTCCTTTTAGCTCTCGGCGACGCCGCTATGTTGCTCGCGGAGCGATCGCTGCAGCCGTCTGTGGGGTGATCGTCCAGTATAATCTGCCCTGCTCTTGCGTTGCGTTGCCGTTGTACCGAGCCCACAGCATCCCCTGATTACGATGGCAGAGGATAGTGGCCGTCAGGCCGGGATTCTTGAACGCAGCGACGTGAAAGGTGCAGAAGGAGTGCCTCGGGCACTCCGGGAGCCCGGAAGAGGTGGACCAGGACTCATGGCTAAAACCATCGCTTTGAGAAGACCCGTCCCGAATGCGTCTTCAAGTACTTTTCGAACACGGCGGCCTGATGGCGCTCGCGAAAAGCGATGGCAGCCCGGATCCGCCAGGGCATGTATTTGGATGTATGGCGCGATGAACCTCTGTTGTGCTCGCCGAGGCGCTGTTTCAAGTCGTCGGTCGCGCCGAAATAACGCTGCTGGGGGACGACTTCGGACTCCAAAATGTAGACGTAGGTAAAGGTTGGCATGGCTAGATAATAGCCAGTTTGCCGTCTATGTTTGAGACTGGCTTGCCAGGCGGAGGCGCTGGTTCTGCTCAGCCCGTCTCCATCCCGCTGAACGCGGGATTACGCCGGGCAGTCCGCGGGCCCCTGTCGTGGCGCCGCAGACTGGACCCTACTGGACTCGAACCAGCGACCTTTTCCATGTCAAGGAAACGCTCTAACCAACTGAGCTAAGGGTCCGGACTATGCGGGAGAGTAACGGTGAAAGGCGCGCGGGAGGGGGCAAGGACAAACTTAGACCCGCCCAGCCGCCTCCACATCGCGGGCGATCTGGGCGCGGAGGTCCTCCAGGCTCGAAAACTTCATCTCCGGGCGCAGGAAATTCCTCCACTCCACCGTGATGGCATCCCCCTCGCCGAACGGGCAGGGTCCCAGGACATGCGACTCGAGCAGCGGGTCGCTCGACAGCCCGACCGTGGGGCGGACCCCATAATTGGCGACTCCCTGCCGGGCGCCACTGGCCTCGGCGGAGACCCGGACGGCATAGACGCCCAGGCGGGGGCGCAGTTCGGGGGCCCAGGCAAGGTTGAGGGTGGGAAAACCGAGCGTCCGCCCCAGTCGGCGGCCGGGTATCACCCGTCCTTCGGCAAAATAAGTGTAGCCCAGCAGCGCGCTCGCCGCGGCCACATCGCCCGCTTCGAGGAGGCCGCGGACTCGCGTGCTGCTGATGGGTTGACCGTCGAAATTGACCGGCGGGGCGCTGAAGACGGAAAGATTTAGCGCCGGGGCACCGGCCACCAGCAGGGCTACATCCCCCCGCCGGCCCGCGCCAAAGCGGAAGTTCTGGCCGACATACACCGCGGTTAGGTGCGGCAGGCGTTGCTTCAACCAGGCCAGGAAGCCCTCCGACGGAATGCGCGCAAACTCGGGGGTGAACGGCTGGGCGATGACGGCGTCGACGCCCAGGCCAAACATGAGCCGGGCCTTGGTCGCGGCGGGCAGGATCATCCGGGTCGGGTTCGCCGGGTTGAATAATGCGCTGGGATGCGGATGAAACGTCAGCACCGCGGCCACTCCCCCGCTCCGCCGTGCCGATTGCACCGCCGCCTCGATCACGGCCCGGTGGCCGAGATGGACACCGTCAAACATCCCGATGGCCAGGTGCAGGGGCAGCGCCGGCAGCTGCGCCGACTCAACCGAGGGAAACTCTTGCGCCTTAAACTGCATTCAGCGGGACGGCGACGTGGGCCGGGATCAGCCGGGCCTCGATCTCCGGAATCGACATGGCCTCGATCTGCTCAAGCGTCAGCGCGTCTGCCACCCGGAACGGACCCGCGCCGGTGCGGCGCAGCGCGGTCAGGTGGGCGCCGCAGCCGAGCTTCTGGCCCAGGTCGTGCGCCAGGGTGCGCACGTAGGTGCCCTTGCTGCAGCGCACCCGGAAGTCTAACCGGGGCAGCGCCATCCCGATGAGTTCCCAGCTCATCACGCGGATGAATCGGGGCTCCCGCTCGACCTCCCCGCCCTTGCGCGCCGTCTTGTAGAGCGGGACGCCGTCGATCTTGATCGCGGAAAACATCGGGGGCAGCTGGTACTGGTCGCCGAGAAATCCCTGGATGGCGGTGCGCACCTCGGCCTCCGTCAGGGCCGGCACCGGCCGGGTCTCCATCACCTCGCCGTCGGCATCCTGCGAGTTGGTGGTCTTGCCCAGCTCCATCGTCCCCTCGTATTCCTTGTCGATCCCGATCAGGTACTGGGAGAGCTTGGTCGCCTTGCCCACCAGCATGATGAGCAGGCCCGTGGCCATGGGATCGAGCGTGCCCGCGTGGCCGATGCGCTTCATCCGCAGCTTGCCGCGCAGGCGGGCCACCACGTCGTGCGAGGTGTGGTCGGAGGGCTTGTCCACGAGGATGACGCCGTCGAGTTCCTTCTGGGGAATAAGCATGGTCCGGGGGCGTCAGGACGCGGGTTTGCCGGCGTCAACCTCCGCGAGGCGCGCCGCGATGGCGGCGAGCAGCCGGTCCGGGAAATCGGCGGGTGCCTGCTTCACATTCAGGCCCGCGGCACAGGCGTGGCCGCCGCCGCCGAATTGGGCGGCGACAAGGTCCACCCGGTAAGCGGCCTCCTTCGCGCGCAGGCTCGCCTTGATCGTGCCGTCGGAACGCAGTTCCACCAGGGCGGCGATCTCGACGCCGTCGATCGAGCGCGCGTAGTCCACCATGCCCTCGGTGTCCTCCGGGCTCGTGCCCGTGGCCGCGAAGATCCCGTCGGGCAGCGTGCCGATGCACACCCGGCCCCCGCATTCCAGGCGGAGCGAGGCGAGAAAGCGCTGCAGGAGCTGGTACTTGCCGACCGACTCCCGCTCGTAGAGCTCGTAGCCCACCCGCGCCGGTTCGGCGCCGCGCGACACCAGTTCGCCAGCGAGGACGAAGCAGCGCCGCGAGGTCGAGCTGAAGCGGAACTGGCCGGTGTCGGTGAGGATGCCGGCGTAAAGGGCCTGCGCCGCCAGGGGGTCCACGGCCAGCCCCCGGTCGAGCACGACCCCGGCGAGGATCTCGCAAGTCGCCGCCGAGGCGCTGTCCACGAGGTTGACCGCCGCATATCCTGGATTGGACAAATGATGGTCGATGTTGCCCACCGGCGCGGGAAAGCGCACCTTCAGCCGCTCGCCGGCCCGGGCGTGGTCCGCGCAATCGACGAAGATCGCCGCCAGGTCCTCCGGCGTCCGCAGCACCTCGTCGGTGCGCAGGAACCGGATGCCCGGGGCCAGGAATTCCAGGCGGCGGGGCACCGCGTCCAGATTGACGCAGAACACCTCGTGGCCGCCCGCCTGCAGCACGCGCGCCAGGCCGACCTGCGAGCCGATGCAGTCGCCGTCGGGCCGGGCGTGGCCCACCACGGCCACCTTCCGGCCGGCGATCGCGGCCAGCAGGCGGTCAAAACCGGCCGCAAACTCCGGATAGAATTTCTCCATGGCTCAGGGTTCGGAAATCTCGTCGATCAGCCGCATCACCCGCGTGCCGCGGTCGGCCGAGGTGTCGAGCACGTACTCGAATTTCGGGAGGAACTTGAGCACGATGCGCCGCCCGACCTCGGCGCGGATGGCCCGCGCCTGGCGGCGCAGCCAGCGCAGCTTCTCCGCGGCGGCCTCGCCGTCGCCCAGGACCGACACGAACACCCGGGCGTCCCGCAGGTCGGGCGACACGCGCACCTCGGTGACCGTCAGCGTCACCGCCTCGCTCTGGTAGTTGCGGCGGAGGATCTCGCTGATCTCGCGCTGCACAAGCTCGTTCACGCGGACGGTGCGGGTGGACATGGGGGGAGGGAAATTCGGAATGCGAAATTCGGAATTCGAAAAACGGAGGGCGGAGACCAGCCTTAGAGCGAAGCCCGGACCTTCTGGATCTCAAAGCACTCGATCACGTCGCCCACTTGATAGCCGTTGAAGTCCCCGAGCTTGATGCCGCACTCCAGGCCGGCGCGCACCTCGTTGGCGTCGTCCTTGAAGCGCTTGAGCGCGGCGACCTTGGCCTCGTGGACGATCTCCTTGCCGCGGCGCAGGCGGGCGGCGGCGTTGCGGGTGATCTTGCCCTCGGTGACGAGGCAGCCCGCGACGAAGCCCTTGGCCAGCGGGAAGGTCGCGCGCACTTCCGCGGCGCCCAGCTTCACTTCCTTCAGGTCCGGATCGAGCAGGTCCGCCATGATCTCGCGGACCTTGTCCCCGAGCTCGTAAATGATGCCGAACATCTCGATGCGCACGCCGTGGTGCTTGGCGAGCGGCGTCACCCCGTTCTCGAGCTTCGTGCTGAAGCCCACGATCACGGCGTTCGACGCCGCGGCCATGAGCACATCGTTCTTCGTCACCAGGCCGACCTCGGCCGAAACGATCTCGAGCGTGACCTTGGTGGTCTTGATCCCGTCGAGGATGTTGCGCACCGCCTCGGCCGAGCCGAAGACGTCGGTCTTGATGATGAGCTTGAGCGTCCGCTGCTGGGTGGCGGCAATGTTGGCGAAGAGCTTCTCGACCGAGACGTCCTGCGGCGGCGCCGCCGCCCCGGCTTCCTTCTTGAGGCGCTGCGCCTCCTCCTCGGCGAGATTCTCCGCCTCGCGCGCATTCTTCACCGCCTTGAAAGTCGCGCCGCTGTCCGGCGCTCCGGTCCAGCCGATGACGCGCGCCGGGGTGCCCGGGGGCGCCTCCTTGAGCGGACGGCCCTGGTCGTCAAAAATCGCGCGCACCTTCGCCCAATTCGGGCCGCAGACCAGGGCGTCGCCCACGCGGAGCGTGCCGCGCTGGACGATGACAGTCGCCAGCGGGCCGCGGCCGACCTCCATCTGGGACTCGATGATCACGCCGCCGGCGTCGGCCTTGGGATTGGCCTTCAGCTCCAGGACGTCGGCCTGGAGCAGGATCATTTCCAGCAGCTCGGTGAGCCCCGTCCCCTTGGTGGCGGACACCGGCACCGTGATGGTCTCGCCGCCCCAATCCTCCGGGGGGATCCCCCGCTGCTGCATCTGCCCCTTGACCTGCTCGATATTGGCGCCCTTGACGTCCATCTTGTTGACCGCGACGATCAGCGCGACCTTGGCGTTCTGGATGTGCTGCAGCGCCTCGTCGGTCTGCGGCATGAATCCGTCGTCGGCGGCCACCACCAGGACGGCGATGTCGGTGACCGACGCGCCGCGGGCGCGCATCTGGTTGAAGGCCGCATGACCGGGGGTGTCCAGGAAGGTGATCTTCTTGCCGTTGAACTCGATCTGGTACGCCCCGATGTGCTGGGTGATGCCGCCGGCCTCGCCGGCCGCGACATCGGCCTTGCGGATGGCGTCGAGCAGCGACGTCTTGCCGTGGTCGACGTGACCGAGGATGCAGACCACGGGCGGGCGCGGGACGAGGTCGATCGACTCGTCCACCACGGGCTTCTTGGTCTCGCGGTCCTTCTGGGCCTGCTGCTGGACGGAAACATCCCCGCGATGCCTGACTTCCAGCAGGAAGCCGTGCTTCTCGGCGATCTTGCTCGCGACCGCCTCGTCGAGCGACTGGGTGATCGAGGCAAAGACGCCCATCTGCATCAGCTCCGAAATGAGCTGGAAGGGCCGCAGCCCGAGCACGGTGGCGAAGTCGCGCACCACGACGGGCGGCTTGAAATGGATGATGTTGATGCCGCCTTCGGTCGTTACCGTCGTGGCCGCGGACAGGGAGGCCGGGGCGCTGTCGCCGGGACCACGCGGGGTGGGAGGACGGAAGGCCGGGCGCGGCGGCAGCGGAGGCGCCGTCGGCGGCTTGCCCGAGGCACCGCCGTCGGGGGTCGGTGGAGCCGGCTTGGGCGCGGACACTTGGGTCGGAGCCGGGGCGGCCTCCGTGCGGGCGGGACTCGACAGGAAGGTCGCGCCCACGGCCGGCTTCGGCGAGCTCGGGACCGGAGGGGATTTTGCCATCGGCAGCGGCGGAGGCGGCGGCGGGCGATTGGCCATCGGTCCCTCGTCGACATGCCGTGGCGGCGCGAACACGGCCGCACCGGGCTTCGGTGGGGGCGGGGGAGCGGCTGCGACGCGGCCCGGGGTCGGCGGATTAAGGGCGGCCGCCGCGGCTTTCGCCGCTTCGCGCTGGCGCGCGATGTCGTCGGCCGTCTTCACAAAGACACCCGCGGGCAGGCGCACCTTGGAAGGGGCGGTTTCGTCCGGGGACTGGCGCACCGCCACTGGCGCATCACCCTCGGCGTCCGCCGGCGGCACCGGGGCCGGCGGCTTTTCCGGAACCGGCTCGGGCGCGACCGGCGCCAGCTTGGCGCCAAATTCCTTCTCGATCTCGTCGACGTAGATTTTGCTGACCGTGCTCGAAACCGACTTCGTATCCGCCGCCACGTAGCCGCGCTCCTTGAGCAAGGCTAGCATGTCCTTGCCCTCCATATTGTAGCGTTTGGCGATTTCGTGGATACGGATGCTCATGCAGGGGTGATCCTTGCGATGATGTCTTTCGCCTCCTCCGGGGTGAAGCCTCCGCCCACCAGGTCCTCGGCGGTCACGCCCTCGAACGCGGCCGGCGAGTTGATGCCCATGTCCACGAGGCGGCCGGCGATGGCCGCGTTGAGTTCGAAAGTCTTGACCAGCAACGCGATCGCGTTGCCGCGCGGATCGTCGCCCGCCGCCTTGAACTCCTCGATGTCGAGGCGCCAGCCAACCAGGCGGGAGGTGAGGCGGGCATTCTGCCCTTTGCGGCCGATCGCAATCGCCAGATCGTCGGTCGCGACCTTGAGGACAATGCGGTGATTCTTCTCATCCATGATGATTTCGCGCGGGACGGCGGGCTTGAACGCCTCAATGATCATGTCGCGCGGATTCGGATAGTACTTGATGATGTCGATCTTCTCGCCGCCGAGCTCGCGCACGATGGTCTTGACCCGCGCGCCGCGCGCGCCGACACAGGCTCCCACCGGGTCGACCTTCGGGTCGGTGCTGGTGACGGCGATCTTGGTGCGGTAGCCAGGCTCCCGGGCGAAGGCCTCGATCTTCACCGTGCCATCGGCGATCTCCGTGACCTCGAGCTCGAACAGCCGCCGGACGAACCGGGCGCTGGCCCGGCTGAGGATGATCTCCGGTCCGCGGGGCGTGTTTTCGATCTCCAGCAGGAGGGAGCGAATACGGTCGCCGGGCTGGAACTCCTCGGCTGGCATCTGTTCCTTGGCCGGCATCACCGCCTCGGCCTTGCCGAGGTCCACATAGATGTCGGTGCGCTCGCGGCGGCGCACGGTGCCGGTGACGATATTGCCGACCTGGTCCTTGAAATCGTCGTAGATGCGGTCCTTCTCGAACTGCCGCAGGCGCTGCATGACGGCCTGGCGCGCCGTCTGGGCGGCGATCCGGCCCAGGGTCGAGGGGTCGATCTCCTTGTCGATCATTTCGCCGAGCTGGACGCCGGGCTTGAGCGCCTGGGCCTTCTCGATGTGCATCTCTGTCCGGGGATTGCTGACGGAGTCCACCACCTTGAGCACCGCCCAGGCATGGAGCTGGCCGTTCTTGGGGTTGATCTCGATCTTCAGCTCCTGACCGGAATTCACACCCTTTTGGGCCGCGGTCTTGAGCGCGTTGGCAATTGTCGCGATCATGTCCGTGCGCGGAATACCCTTCTCCTTCTCCATGTACTCAAGGACGGAAAGAATTTCGCTGCTCATAAAGTTGTGTATGGAAAAAAAAAGCGGGCCGCAGGGCCCACTTCTTCGTAAAGTGAGTTTTAGTAAGTTGGTTAACTTACCAAATGAAGTAAAAAGTTGTCAAGCCCGGCGCCCTTGGGCGAGGGTGTCCCCATGCCGCCCCCACCCCCGATCCTGCGGGTCGAACGCCTGACCAAGACTTATGCGACAGCGGCCGGGCGCCTGACGGTCTTGCACGGGGTCAGCTTCGAGCTGGAGGCCGGGGCAACCCTCGCGATCGTCGGCCCCAGCGGAAGCGGAAAAACGACCCTGCTCGGGCTTTGCGCCGGACTGGACCGGGCGACCTCGGGAGCCGTCTCCCTCGCCGGCGAGGCGCTGGACGGACTGGACGAGGATGCGCGGTCGCGGGTGCGCAACCAGCATGTGGGCTTCGTTTTCCAGAACTACCAGCTGATCCCGACCCTGACGGCCCTGGAGAATGTCCTGGTCCCCGCCGAGCTGCGGGGCGAGCGCCGACGGGAGCCCGACGCGGTCGAGCTGCTCACCCGGGTGGGGCTGGGTGCCCGGCGCGATCACTACCCCATCCAGCTCTCCGGGGGTGAGCAGCAGCGGATCGCGCTGGCCCGGGCGTTCATGAACCGCCCCAAGATCCTGTTTTGCGACGAGCCGGTCGGCAACCTCGACAACGACACCGGCCGGTCGATGATCGACCTGATCTTCTCCGTGAACCGCGAACGCGGCACGACCCTCGTGCTCGTCACCCACGATTTGGAGCTCGCCGGGCGTTGCCAGCGGATCATCCGCCTGAAGGGCGGGCTGGTGGCGTCCGACACCGCGGCCGTCGACCCCGCTCCGCCGCCATGAATTTCGTCCTCCGGATGGCCTGGCGGGACTCCCGGGCGTCGCGGCGACGGCTGGCGCTGTATTCGTCCACCATCGTGCTGGGCATCGCCGCCCTGGTGGGAGTGGGCTCGCTCGGGGCCAATCTCCGCACGACAGTCGGCGACCAGCCCCGGCAGCTCCTCGGCGCCGATTTGCGGGTCGGGCTCGACAACTGGCCCAATCCGGATTTTCAGCGTTTCATGGACGGGACCGGGGCCCGCGAGGCCCGCGAGAAGATCTTCCCCGACAAACTCACGTTCGGAAGTGCGTCCACCCCGCAGGCGGTCCAGGTCGTCGCGATCGACGGACTCTACCCGTTTTACGGCGACTTCACGACCGACCCGGCCGATGGCGTCGCCCGCCTGCGCCGCGGCGAGCGGGTCGTGCTCCTCGACCCCACCGTCGCCCAGCGGCTCAAGGTCAAGCTCGGGGACTCCATCAGCATCGGGAGCGGCAGCTATGCGGTCGCGGGCATCATCCGCGAGAGCCCCGGCGACTCCGCCTTCTCCCTTTATCTGACCTCCCGCGCGTATATTCCCTGGAGCAGCCTGCCCGACGCGCCGGGGCCGGCGCACAAGGCCGTCCACGGCAACTACCGCCTTTATTTCCAGATGCCGGCCTCGGCCGATACCGAAGCGATCGCCGGGGAGATCAAGACCCGGTTCACCTCGGCCTATCCCGTAGTCATGACCGCGGAAAGCCAGGCCAAGCAGATCGAGAACGCCATCGGGGCCGGCAGCCGATTCTTCTCGATGGTCGTCTTTGTCGCGCTTTTCCTGGGCGCGATCGGCGTGGCCAGCACGCTGCATATCTACATCCAGGAACGCCTCCGCACGGTGGCAATCCTCCGCTGCCTGGGCGCGAGCGCCGCCAAGGCGATGGGGATCTATCTCTGCCAGGCCGCCGCGCTGGGGATTTGCGGTTCGGCGGCAGGGGCACTGGCCGGCGTCGCGTTGCAGTTCGCACTGCCCCGAATGCTGGCGGACGTCCTGCCCTTCCATCTTGAGGTCCTATTTGCCTGGAAGCCGGTGGCGGCGGGGATGGTCGCCGGCTTTGGCCTTTGCATGGTCTTCGCGCTCCTCCCCCTGCTCGGAGTCCGCCGGGCGTCCCCGCTCGCCGCGCTCCGCGACGACGCGGATGCCCGGCTGGCGTTTGACCCGCTGAGCATCGGGGTTTGGGCCCTGATCGCGATGTCCGTCTTCGGCTTCGCCTGGTACCAGACCCGGCACTGGCACAACGCCCTTTACTATACCCTGGGCCTGGCGGTGGCATTTGCCGTGTTTGCCGGGGCCGCCCAGCTGATCGCGATGGCCGCGCGGCGCTGCCTGCCAAGCTGGGCGCCCTATCCCGTGCGGCAGGGTCTCGCCAACCTCTATCGCCCGCGGAACCGGACCACGCTGCTGGTGCTGTCCCTCGGCCTCGGGATCTTCATCGTCCTGACCGTATACATGGTCCGGGCGACCCTGCTGCAGGAGCTCAGGGGCGAAAACACTCCCAATCTCGTGCTGGCGCGCATTTCCGACGCGGACCTCGACCCGATCCTCGCGGAGGTGAAGGCGCAGCACGCCCGGATCCTGAAAGAGATCTCCAGTGTGGAGGTCTCCCTGAAGTCGATCAACGGCAAGCCCTGGGCGGGCAAAGCCGCCGGTCCCGTGGGCCAGGCGGGCCGCCCCTTTGCTTTTCCCAACAAGCTGCAGGCAACATTCCGCGATGCGCTGGTTCCCTCTGAAACCCTGATCGCGGGGACATTCACCGGACACGTCCAGCCCGGCGCGCCGGTCATCCCGGTCTCGGTGGCCCGTTGGATGACCAGCGACTTTCGCGGGCCGCTCAAGCTCGGCGACGAGGTCGTCTGGAACGTCGAAGGCGTCCCGATCCGCACGCGGGTCACGAGCGTGCGCAAGATCGACGGGGCCCGGATGCTCGATCCGAACTTTTCCCTGGTGTTTCCCGTGGGCGGGATCGACGCCGCCCCGAAAAAGACCTTCCTGCTCATCCGCACGCGGAACCGGGCCGATTCGGCGGCGATCCAGCGGGAGGTCAGCAACCACCGCAATGTGCAGGCCATCGACATTGAGTTCCTGATCGAGGCGATCCAGCGCGTGCTCGCCAAGTTGATCCTGGTGGTCGACTTCATCGCCTTTTTCACCATCGCCACCGGCATGGTGATCCTCGCGGCCACAGTCATCACCGGGCGCCACCAGCGGGCGCGGGAGACGGTGCTGCTGCGCGTCCTGGGGGCCAGCCGGGGCCAGCTTCGCTGGGTGCAGCTGACCGAGTACTCCGTCCTGGGCTTGCTGTCCGCGCTGCTCGGCGGCGGGTTGGCGGTATTCGCGAATTTCCTGGTCGCGCACTTCCTCCTGCGCCTGCCCGCCGCGGGCGGTTACGGAGACCTGGCCGTGGCGGCCATCGCGGTGGTGGCGGCCGCGGTCCTCACCGGGGTCTTCGCCGACCGCGGGATTGCAAATCTTCCCCCGCTCGAAATCCTCCGCGAGGAAGGCTGATGAACATCTCCCGGCACCTGCCCCTCTGCCTAGCCACCCTCATCGCCATCGGGTCACTGGGCTTCTCCTGGTACGAATATCGGGAGCTGGCGGATCTGCGGGCGCTCGGTCTCACCGAGGACGAACGCGCCCGGCTGCAGCGGGTCGCGTGGGACGCGGAAAAGCGCGCCCAGGCCGCCGAGGCCCGGCTGGCGGCGGTCCGCGATGCCCGCACCGCGGCGGTCGGCGGCGAGGATCCCAGCCGGCCATCCGCGACGCAGGCGCTGGGCGACTACGCCAGCGACCTCATCGCCAAGCTCGACGATCCGGAGATCCGGCGGCTGCGCGACCTGCAGCAACTCGCCAACATCAACCGGCGCAACGCCGAATTCTACAAGAGCGCGAAACTGACCCCGGCCCAGCTCGCGCAGTTTCAGCAGCTGCTCCTGGAAAAACAGAATTCCGCCGCCGATGTGCTGATCGCCGCCACCCAGCAGGGCATCAACCCGATGGAAAATCCCGACGAGATCGCCCAGATGGTGAAGAACGCCCAGGCCGAGGTGGACGCCAAGATCCAGACCGACCTCGGTCCGGACGTCTACAATCAGTTTCAGAACTTCCAGCAGTCGCAGAACCAGCGCGGGACCGTCAACCTGCTCCAGCAGGACTTGAGCTTCACCGACTCTCCCCTCACGGATACCCAGAAGACCCAAATGACTCAGGTGATCGCCCAGTCCAATCCCGGCGGCGGGAGCACGGTGAACGATACCACGCTCAGCCTGGCGCAGGGCGTCCTTTCCGCGCCCCAGCTCCAGGCCCTCCAGAACCTCCAACAGCAGCAGCAGGCGGCAGTCCAGCTGCAGAAGCTGATGAAACAAGGCAGCGCTCCCAAGTAGACAATACCTCCTGCCTTGAAGGTAGACGCGGCATTCTGCCGCGTTGCCTCGCAGGGAAGCGGCAGAATGCCGCTACGTTAGGCTCCCGCCCCGGTCCACCAGCCAGCCGAGCAGACCCTGCGCGAGTCCGTGGCAGAGCGGCCGCCCCTGCCGGGCGCCCACGCCCAATTCGCGCAGTTCATTGACGATCGCCGGCGGCTGATCCCCCGCGAACCAATGAAACCACGACGTGAACAGCGCGCATGCGGCGTCGTCTGAAACCGCGCGCGCGGCGAGATGGGGTAGGAATCCGTCGCAAACCAGGGTGTCGAAACGGTCGCCCCACGCCACGGCCCCGCACACCGTCCAGGCGAGCGCCTCGCGGACCCGGGCGAAGCGGTGGGTTCGGCGCACGGCGCCGGTCGGCTCGTCCGGGCCCACGACCGGCAGGCGCGCGGACCAGTCCGCCAGGCGCCCGGGCCAGTCCGGTCGCGCCCGGGTCCACGCCGCATAATGGCACAGGCGTCCGCGCGGGTGGTTGGCCGGCCGCAGGCCGTGGAGTCGCCATCGGTTGGCCTCCTCGGCGTACGCCAACTCCCCATCAATGGCGCCCCCGCCCCAGTCGACGAGCGGAAAGCGTCCCGCCAGGCGCAGCATCGGCACCCGGTTGAAGCGGTAGCCCAGAATTTCCAGGGCGGTGTGGTGGCAGGAATCCTCCCACCCCAGCCGCTGGATCCTCAGGCGGGCGACGCGCACCTTCGACTGCCAGCGCGCCTCGGCCCGCACGTGCAGCTCGGCCTCGCCGAGCTCGCTCCGATCAAGATACAGCCGCGGTGAAGAACCGCCCGAGAGCGCCTCGATTGCGTCGTCGATCGCGATCTCCTCGAGGTCGCGATGCAACAGGGGTAGCAGGGCCAGGACTGGAACGTCGCGCCCGGTCGACGTGGATGTCCCGCGCCGGGTCTTTGGGGGAAACAACACCACGTGCAGCACGACCCCGTCGTAGGCGGGATCGCGCGCGTGCCCATGCGCCACCCAATCCTCCGCGTACAGGTGCACCTCGACATCGCCGGAGATTTCATCGCCGCCGCCCACCCGCAGCCGCGCCGAACGGAAGTCAGGACCAGCCAATTGGTTCCAACAACCGGGGAACAGGACCGTGACCGGGCGCCCATCCGCCGTCAATAGGGCGGCGCGGTTGAATTCTCCCCGGAGCCAGATTTTCTGCAGGAGCTTTTCGGGGAAGGTGAAGGGTCCGTAGAGGCCCTGGAACTCGGCGACCGCGGGGGGGTGGGTGGCGGGACGCCGGGACATGCACCTATAATAACAAGTGCGGGCGGCCCGTCTTCGTCCCGCTGCACGCGGGACTACGCCGCGGCGTTTTTTTGCGCGCTGCTGCGCGGCAAAAAACGGAGCCGGTCCGATTCGAACGGACGGTGGACTTGCGCCCACGCGGGTTTTCAAGACCCGAGCATTAGACCACTCTGCCACAGCTCCAGAATATGAACAAAAGGGATGGAATACGGGGCCAAAAGGTCAAAGCTCTAAATTGGATGAAACTCAGCCCCCTACTGGCGCCGGGCCTGGCCCTGGCGGTCCTGGCCTTGACGGGGTGTGCCCGCCAGGCTGCGCCCGCCACGCCGCCGCCCAGGGTCCTGCGCATCAGCCAGCGCAACGAGCCGGATGATCTCGACCCCGCCATCGCCGCCCTGCCGGACGATTTCTTCGTCATCCGCGCACTGAGCGAGGGGCTGGTGGTCCCCTCTCCCACCGGGGGCGACCCACTTCCCGCCGCCGCGGACCGCTGGGAAGTTTCCCCGGACGGGTTGACCTGGACGTTTCATCTCCGCCCCCGCGCCCGCTGGTCCAATGGCGACCCGGTCACGGCAGCCGATTTCGTGGCCTCGCTGCGCCGCGTGCTGACTCCAGCCACGGCCGCGCCCAAGGCCGATCTGCTCTTTGCGATCCGGAACGCCCGCGCCTTCGCCGCCGGGAAATTGACCGATTTCAGCGCCGTCGGCCTGCGCGCGGCCGATGCGGCCACGCTGCTGGTCACGCTCGAGCGGCCCACGCCGCAGTTTCTGAACTATGTCGCCAGCGGACCCTGGATCCCGGTGAATCCCCGGATCGTGGGCGTCTTCGGCCGCGCCTGGACCCTGCCCGGCAACTTCGCCGGCAATGGCCCCTTCAAGCTCGCCGAGTGGCAACCCGACCAGCGCATCGTCGTGCGCAAGAATCCCCTGTATTACGGCGCCGCGGGCATCAGGGTGGATGAGATCCAATTCGTCCGTTTCGATGACAGCGACACGGAGGAGCGGGCCTTTCGCGCCGGGGAGGTGGACGTCACCATGTCGGTGCCCTTCTCCAAGCTGGAGCCCTACGCCCGCGAACACCCGGACGAATTGCACTATGCTCCGCTGGAGGAGACCCGCTACCTCGCATTCAATACCCGCCGTCCGCCGCTCGACGATCCCCGGGTCCGGCGCGCGCTGTCGCTCGCCGTGGATCGGACCGCCATCGTCGATTTTGTGGTCAAGGGCGGGCGCCGGGCGGCCTTCGAACTGCTGCCGCCTGAACTCGGCCCCGGGAGCGACGCCCCCCCGGCGCCGGGTCAGGGCCATCCGGCCGATCTGGCCGCGGCGCGCCGTCTCCTGGCCGACGCCGGTTTCCCCTCCGGGCGCGGCTTTCCCCGCCTGGAACTCTCCGGGTGGTCCAACAGCCCCGCGCTGGAGGCGATCCAGGCCATGTGGAGGAAGGATCTCGGCATCGACGTGCTGGTCGTCAACCGCGAAGCCCGCGCCCACGTGGCGGCGTTGAGCTCGGGCAACTATGACATCGGATTCATCACGCTGATTCCCGACGTGGCCGACCCGCTCTCCGTGCTCGAGCGGTTCACCGCGGGCGCGCCGGAGAATTACCCCCATTGGGCCGACGCCATCTACGACGCGGTGGTGACCGAGGCCGCCCGCACCGCCGATCCCGGGCGCCGCGCCGCCCTGCTTCACACCGCGGAGGCGCGCCTTGCCGCGCTCTGCCCCGTGGCTCCCGTCTATTTCAACGCCCGGAACTGGCTCATGCGCCCGGCGGTGCACGGCTGGCAGGAGGACGAATTGTGGACCCGCAATTATTCCGACGTCCGACTCAGCGGCGCCGCCGACTCCAGCTCCGCCACGTCACAGCGGCCGCAGGCACTCCGCCTGGGCAACGGAGCCGAGCCGCAGGATCTCGACCCGCAGGCGGTGGTCGGCGTACCCGAGTACCGCATTATCACCGGGCTCTTTGAAGGCCTGGCGGCCCAGGACCCGAAGGACCTCCACCCGGTCCCGGGTCTGGCCGAATCCTGGGACATCTCACCCGACGGGCGCACCTACACGTTTCACTTGCGGGCCAACCTCCGGTGGTCCGACGGCTCGCCCCTTACCGCCGACAGCTTCGTCCAGTCCTATCGGCGCATGCTCACCCCTGCGTTCGGCGCGGAGTACGCCTATCTGCTTTATAATTTCCTGGTCGGGGCGGACGAGTACTACCACGGTCAGCTGAGCGACTTCTCCAAGGTGGGGGTCAGGGCGCTGGACGATCGGACGCTCCGCGTGGAAATCAAGCACCCCACGCCCTTCCTGCTCAAGCTGATCGCCTCCTCGATCGTCTGGGACCCGGTGCCCGTCGACGTCATCGCCAGGTATGGCCCGCTGGACCGGAGGGGTAGCGCCTGGACCCGGCCCGGCAATCTCGTGGGCGACGGCCCGTTTGTGCTCAAGGAGTGGAAAGTCGGACAAAAAATTGTCATCGCCCGCAATCCCCTCTACTGGGATGCCGCCCACGTGAAACTCGACGAGATCGAATTCTATCCCATTGATGACCTGCCGACGGCGGAGCGGATGTTCCGCACCGGCCAGATCGACTCGGTCTACGAGCTGCCCCAGGATAAAATTGCGGTATATCGCCGGGACCACCCGGACGAACTGCGCATCGAGCCCTGGCTCGGGATCTACTATTATCAGTGCAACGTCAACCGGCCGCCGCTCAACGACCGCCGCGTCCGCCAGGCCCTCGCGCTGGCCATCGACCGCGAAGCCCTGATCCGGGACGTCGTGCAGGGTAACGAGCAACCGGCTTATGCCGTGAGTTACCCCGGAACCGCCGGTTACTCGCCCCGCGCCCGGCTGAATGGTGGCGCGGCGCAGGCGCGGCAGCTCCTGGCTGAGGCCGGCTTTCCCGGCGGACGGGGGTTCCCCGCCCTCGAACTGCTGTTCAACACCTCCCAGAATCACCGCCAGATCGCCGAGACCATCCAGCAAATGTGGCGCAAGACCCTCGGCATCGACATCCAGCTGCGGAACGAGGAGTGGAAGGTCTACCTCGATTCGCGGCAGACCCTCAATTACCAGATCGCGCGCGGCGGCTGGCTTGCCGACTATGTCGATCCGCATGCCTTCCTTGAGCTTTGGGAGACCGGCAACGGCAACAACACCACCGGCTGGTCCAACCCCGCGTTCGACCGCCTGCTCCATGCGGCGCTCGCCGCCCGGGACGAGCGCGAGCGCTACGGCCTGTACCAGCAGATGGACGCCATCCTGGTGGACGAGTGCCCCATCATTCCGATCTACTACTACACTCGGGTCTATGCCCTGAGTCCGAAGGTGAGGGGCTGGTGGCCCACCCTGCTGGACGAGCATCCCTGGAAATACGTGTACCTCGAGAACTGACCATGCTCCGCTTCATCGGCCGCCGCGTGCTCCAGTCCATCCCCGTGATGCTCATCATCATCACCGGGACGTTCTTCATGCAGCGCTTCGTGCCTGGCGGTCCCTTCACCGCGGAGCGGGCCGTGACCCCCGAGGTCCAGCGCAATCTCGACGCCTACTATCACCTCAACGATCCGCTCTGGAAGCAGTACGTCGATTACCTCTGGGACCTGTGCCCGAAGCGGTTCCATCCGGCCGCCCTGGCCGACGGCCCGGACCTCAAGGCCGCCTTCGGGATCGATTTTCGCCCGTCCTTCAAATACCCCAACCGCACCGTCAACGAGATCATCGCCGAGAAGCTCCCGGTGTCGCTGGAGCTCGGGATCTATTCCCTGGGCGTGGCCCTCGTCCTCGGCATCACGCTCGGCGTGCTCGCCGCCGTGAAGCGCAACACCTGGGTCGATTACGTGGCCTCGTCCGCGGCGATGACGGGCATCTGCGTGCCCACCTTCGTGCTCGGCCCGCTGCTCGTGCTGGCCTTTGCCATCCACCTGAGCTGGTTCAACGCCTCGGGCTGGTATTCGCCGATCGATCGCGTGCTGCCCTGCCTCACCCTTGGGTCCGTCTACGCCGCCTACATCGCCCGGCTCACCCGCGGCGGGCTGCTCGAGGTGCTCAGCCAGGATTACATCCGCACCGCCCGCGCCAAGGGGGCGAGCGAGCCGCGCGTGATCGTCCGGCATGCGCTGCGCGGGGGCCTGCTGCCGGTGGTGTCATTTCTCGGGCCGGCGACCGCCGGCATCCTCACCGGCTCCTTCGTGATCGAGACCATCTTCCAGATCCCGGGCCTGGGCCGGGAGTTCGTGAATTCCGCCTTCAACCGCGACTACACCCTCGTCCTCGGGACGGTGATCCTTTACGCCGGCCTGATCGTGGCGACGAACCTGGCGGCGGACATCGTCCAGGTGATGCTCAACCCCAAGTTGAAGTTCGAATGAAGGCGTCCGCCACCGCCATGCCCGAGAGCCCCGAGCCCGGCCAGTCGCCGGGCAAGGACGCCTGGCGCCGGCTCCGCCGCAACCGCCTGGCCCTGGCCGGCGGCATCGTCCTGATCGTGCTCGCCGCGCTCTGCACGTTCGGCCCGATCTTCTCCCAGTCTTACCAGGAGATCCACCTCGACCTGGGCGCGACCCCGCCCAGCCGCGCCCACTGGCTCGGCACCGACGACCTGGGCCGCGACCTGTTCTCGCGCATTCTCCTCGGCGGCCGGATCTCGATCATGGTCGGCCTGGTCGCCACCTTCGTTGCCCTGATCATCGGCGTGGCCTACGGGGCCATCGCCGGGTTCGTCGGCGGCAAGCTCGACGCGTTGATGATGCGCGTGGTGGACATCCTGTACGCGCTGCCTTTCACCATCTTTGTCATCCTGCTGATGGTGTTCTTCGGGCGGAATATCTTCCTGCTCTTTGTCGCCATCGGGGCCGTCGAATGGCTGACGATGGCACGGATCGTCCGCGGCCAGGTGCTGTCGATCAAGAAAATGGAATATATCGAGGCGGCGCGCACGCTGGGCCTGGGTCGGCGAAGGATCATTTTCCGGCACATCATTCCCAACGTGCTCGGGCCGGTCATTGTCTATACCACGCTCACGATCCCGGCGGTCATGCTGCTGGAGGCGTTCCTCAGCTTCCTCGGCCTGGGCGTGCAGCCCCCCATGAGTTCCTGGGGGGTCCTGATCAAGGACGGCGCCGACAAGATGGAGGAGTTCTGGTGGCTGCTGGTCTTTCCGGGCGGCATCTTCTCGCTCACCCTCTTTTCGCTCAATTTCCTCGGCGACGGGCTCCGGGACGCTTTAGATGTGCGGGCCGCGAAGGATTGAACCCATGCGCCGCTTTGTCCCCTACTTCAAATACTTGCGGGCCGTCCGGGCCACCCTGATCGGGGCGATCGTCTTCGGCGTGGTCTATGGCGTGGCGTACGGTTTGGGTTTGCCGCTGATGGTGAAGAATGTGTTTCCCCGGATGTTCGGCGACCATCAGGTCCCCCTGACGCGGCTGCAATTGATCGGCGTCGCCCTCTGGCTTCCCGCCGTCTTCATCGTCCGCGGGATCGGCGGGTATCTCTCCCGGTATCTCATGCAGCTTTCCGGGGTGCGGATTCTGGAGGCGCTCCGGCTCGACTATTTTCGCAAGCTCCAGGCGCTGCCGCTGGCGTTTTATGACCGCATGTCCACCGGTGATCTGATCGCGCGCGGTCTCGGAGACACCAACCAGCTCCAAAACACCCTGACCTCCATCGCCACGGACCTCTTCACCCAGCCCGCCACGCTGCTCAGCGCCGTGTTTTACGTCGGATACCTCGCGTTCAAGGAGCGCGGGGTGTCCCTGATGATCGCGTGCATGGCGATCGTGCCGCTTTCCGTCCTGCCCATCCGCTACGTGGGGAAAAAACTGATCAAGCGCACCCTGCATCTCCAGAGCCAGATCGGCAACGTCGCCGACCGGTTCACGGAAAACATCGCCGGGGTCCGCGAGGTGCGCGCCTTCGGCCTCGAGCAGCACGAGGTGAACCGCTTTGCGGTCATGACGGGGATCCTGGTGAAGGCCAACATGAAGGTGGCCAAGTACGCCGCGGCCCTCAGCCCGACGATCGAGATCATCTCCGCCATCGGGTTGTCCGTCACGCTGATCTACGCGTACAAGATCCATATCCAGCTCGGCGCGTTCCTGGCGATCGTCACCGCGATCTACACCTGTTACGAGCCCATCAAGAAGATCGGCGCGATGAACAATGAGCTCAAGCGCGGCGGCGCATCGCTCGAAAGGCTCCAGGAGGTGATGAACGAGCCGATCACCATCGCCGACCCCCCCGATCCCGCGAAGGTGGGGCGGCTGCGCGGCGAAGTCGTGTTCGAGCAGGTCACCTTCGCCTACAAGAAGGACACGTCCGTGTTGCGGAATATCAACGTGCGCATCCCCGCCGGCACCGTCTGCGCCCTGGTCGGCCCGAGCGGCGCGGGCAAGACCACGTTTGCCAGCCTGGTCCCGCGATTCTACGACGCGACCCAGGGCCGCGTCACCATCGACGGAATCGATCTGCGGTCCATGCGCTTCGCCGACCTGCGGCGCAATATCGCGCTCGTCTCCCAGGATCCCGTGCTCTTCAACGACTCCTTGTACGACAATCTCCTCCTCGGCCGGCCCGACGCGACCCGCGAAGAGGTGATCGCCGCCGCGGTCAACGCCCACGCGCACGAGTTCATCACGGCTTTTCCACAGGGCTATGACACCCTCGCGGGCGAGCGGGGCTCCCGGCTCTCCGGCGGCCAGAAACAGCGCATGGCCATCGCCCGCGCCTTCCTGCGCAACGCCCCCATCCTCATCCTCGACGAGGCCACCAGCGCGCTGGACGGCGAAAGCGAGGCGGCGATCCAAGGCGCCCTGAAAAAGCTCATGGTCGGCAAGACGGTGCTCATCATCGCCCACCGCTTCAGCACCATCCGCGATGCCTCGATGATCCTCGTCTTCGACGACGGCGCGATCGTCGCCTCCGGCGGCCACGCCCAGCTTTACGGCGCCAATCCGCTGTATCGGTCGCTCTACGATCGGCAGCAGGGGCGGCATCCGGTGACCTGATGTCCGCCTCCCCCAAGGTCAGCGTCCTCATTCCGACCTATAAGTATGCGCGCTACCTGCCCGAGGCCATCGAGTCGGTGCTGGCGCAGGACTTCACGGACATCGAGGTCATCGTCAGCGACGACGCCTCGGCGGACGGGTCGGACGAGGTGATCCGCCGTTACGCCACGCTCGACCCGCGGGTCCGGGCGCACGTCCACGCGCAGAACCTCGGCATGGTCGCCAATTGGAACTGGTGCCTGCGCGAGGCCCGCGGCGAATACTGCAAGTTTGTCTTCGGCGACGACTGCCTGGTCGAGCGCGGGGCGCTCGGCCGGATGGCGGCGATGCTCCAGGCGGCACCGGGTGCCGTCCTCGCTGCCTCCGCCCGGCTGATCGTCGACGAAAACTCCCGCGGCGTGGAAATCTGGGACGACCTGCGGAGCGCCGGGCTCTACCGCGGGCCGGAGCTCATCGCGCGCTGCCTCTGGGAGGACCGCAATCTGATCGGCGAGCCGTCCGCCGTCATGTTCCGGCGGTCCGCCGCCCGCCGCGGCTTTGACCCCACGCTCCGGCAGGTGGTCGACCTCGAGATGTGGTTTCATCTCCTGCTGGCGGGCGACCTGGTCTTCGATCCCGCGCCGCTCTGCGGGTTTCGCGTCCACTCGCGGCAGCAGACCGTCGTCAACCGGGGCGCGCACATCGGCCCGACCGAGAGCCTGCGGATCGCCGACCGCTATCTCGACGGGCTGCGGGAGCGGGCGGGCCTCGGCACCTTCGCCCGGCATTACATCTGCTACCGTGTCCTGTACTATTCGCGCAAGCGCGCGCCGCGACTGCCCGAAATCCTGGCGATGGAGTCGGCCCTGCGGGCCCGGCTGCCGGGGGCGTGGATCTGCCTGCTCTGGCTGCTGCACCGCCTGACCAAGCCTTTCTCCAATCTCGGCCGCGCCTGGCGCCGGGCCCGCGAGCGCCGCCCGGCGGCGGACGCGCCCGGGCTGCAGGTCGAGCGTTTGCGATGGACGCCGCCCTAGGAAGCGGTGAACGATGGCAAGCCCGATGGTCGAAAATCCGCACATTCTTGTCATCCGCCGCCGCTACCTCGGCGACATCGTGCTGCTCGGTTCGTTCCTGAGGAATTTGCGCCTGCACTGGCCGTCGGCCGAGATCCAAGTGCTGGCCGACCCGGCTTACGCCGGGGTGCTCGCGCTCAATCCCGACGGGGACGAGCCGGTCCTGATGCCCCGGGGACTCGGCGCCTGGCTGCGCTTTCTGGTGCAGCTGCGCCGCGGCCGCTGGACGCACGTCTTCAATTTCGACAATACCGAGGGCACGGCCCTGATCGCACGGCTGACCGGCGCCCCCTTTCGGCTCGGGCTGCATCATGGTGGTTTTCCTTTGAAACTCCGGTGGTGCTACAACCATATCGTCCACGATCCGAACGAGGTGCATGAGTCCCGCCCGATCACGGAATATTTCCTGCTGGCGCTGCCCGCGGCCGGAGTGCCGGTGGCGACCCGCGAGGCGCGCCTGGTGCCGCGGGAGGAGGACGTGGCGGTGCTGCGGCGGATCGTCGGCGCCCACGGGCCGGTGCTGCTCGTCCACCCCGGCAGCCGGAGCATGTGGCGCATCTGGCCGGCGGAGCGTTTCGCCGCGGTGTGCGACCGCGCGCAGGAGGAACTCGGCGTGCAGGTCGTGCTGGCGGGCGGCCCCGGGGAGAAGGCGCTGATCACGGCGATCCGCCGGACCGCGCGCACCCATCTCCTGGCCTTCACCGAGCCGCTGGCCCTGACGCGCTTCGCCGCGCTCGCCCGCCTCTCCGCGGTGGTGCTCTGCCACGACAGCGGGCCGATGCACGTCGCGGCCGCGGTTGGCACGCCGGTCGTGGCGCTCTACGGGTCGCAGAGCCGGGTGCTCTTCCCGCCGAGCGGCTCCGGGCACATCCTGCTGCAACCATCGCTGCCATGCAGCGCGTGCCTCGCGCCCGCCGAGTGCGTGCCGGCCGACTCCTACCATAACTATTGCGTCCGCCGCATCGAAGTGGACGAAGTCTATGCCGCCGTGCGCACCCAGATCGAGCGAGCCAAGGTTTCGGCCGGCCGGAGCTGAAATACCCCCACCCTTCCATGACCCCATCCTATACGAGCTTCGGCGCCATGAAGTTGAAGCGCCTGTTCCTGAAGCGCACGCGGCTGCACCGGCTGTGCCCGCGCCTGCCCCGGTTCCTCACGAACAACCGGTTTCCCGGCGTGATCGGGAGCATTCACACCCTCGACCTGATGCTGGCGCCGGTCTCCCAGGAGGGACTGGACCATTATCTCTCGGTCGGCCAGTCCGCGATGAATAACGTCGAGGCCACGCTGGCGGCCTGCCGGCTGGGCTGGGCGGACATCCACACCTGCCTGGACCTTCCCTGCGGTCACGGCCGGGTCCTGCGCTGGCTGCAGAGCAAGCTCGACCCGGCGGGCATTTCCGCCTGCGAGATCGACCGCCAGGCCGCCGATTTTTGCGCCGCGGAGTTCGGGGTCAAGGCGCTGTACTCCAGCGACGACCCCCGGCAGATCAAGTTCCCGAATCGCTATGACCTCATCTGGGTCGGTTCCCTCTTCTCCCACCTCGGCCCGGACACCAGCTTCGCCCTGTTCGCGCGTTTCGTCGATGCGCTCAATCCCGGCGGATTGATGGTTTTCACCACGCAGGGCGAGAGTTGCTTCGTGAACCCCGGGCTGGCCGGGTACAGCAAGCGCTTCCCCGCCATCGAGGCCCAGCTGCGCGAGAGTTACGCCCGATATGGCTACTGCCACACTCCGTATAAGCCCGGCGGCTATTATGGCATGGCCATCTATTCGGAGGATTATATCAAGAACACCATGGCCGAGCGTTTTCCGGGACAGGTCAGGCTGGCGCGATTCGCGGCCCGCGGCTGGGACAATCACCAGGATGTCTGGTCATTCCAAAAAACGTGACGGAAGCTAAGCGGATGGATCCACCGCTCGTCACCTTTGCGATCCCGGCGTACAACCGGCCCGGGCTGCTCGCCGAGGCGCTCGCCAGCATCGCCGCGCAGACCGTGTCCGTGAATTATGAGGTGGTGATCTGCGACGACGGCGGACTGGAGGAGACGCGGAGCCTGGCGGCGCAGTTTCCCGGCGGCCGCTGCGGGTATTGGCGCAACGAACCCCCGCTCGGGGGCGTGGGCAATTGGAACCGCTGCCTGCAAGTGGCCCGCGGGCAGTGGGTGACGGTCCTGCATGAGGACGACAGCCTCTATCCCTGGTACCTCGCGCTCGTCGTGCCGCGCCTGCGCGAGGGCCTGGCCGCCGTCTGCACCCGGACAGTGCAGGGCGCCGTCCCGCCCCGCCAGGCGGCGCCGCGGGGGCGGCCGGCGGTGATGGCCTACCCGCCGGCTTTTTTCCTCAAGAGCTCCATGACGCCGTTCCCCGGTGTCCTCCTGCGCCGGGAACTGGCGATGGAACTGCACGGGTTCGACGAGCGCCAGGGTCCGCTGGCCGACTATGATTTCTGGTACCGGGTCGCCTGCGCCGGCCCGGTCGAGGTGGTGCGGGCGGTCGGGGCGTTTTACCGGGTGTCCCCCGGGCAGTGGACCGAGCGGACCTGGGGCCGGATGCTGCGCCAGACCCACCTGATCCGGCTGCGGATCGCACGGGAGCAGTTTCCCCGGGCGCCGCGGGCCGGCCGGTGGCTGGCGCGCTTTTTCACCTACCGCAATGCCCGCTCCTACGCGCGCCGCTTCAAGGAACGCCCGGCGTCGCTCCAGCGGGCGCTCCGGCTCGGGCTGATTCCCGGTTCCGGCATCCCCAGCGGTTGGGCCTGGGCCGGCCTGAAGGTCCTGTCGCGATGAGGATAACCGTCGCCATCCCGACCCACAACCGGGCCGAACTCCTGCGCCAGACCCTCGCAGGGATCGCGCGGCAGGAATTCCCCCGCGACGAATTCGAGGTGCTCGTCATCGACAACAACTCGCGCGACCAGACGCGCGCCGTCGTCGCGTCCTTCGCCGGCGCGAAGCCCGCCCCACGCTACTTTCTCGAGACCAGCCAGGGGCTGGACCACGCGCGCAACCGCGCCATCGCGGAGGCCTCGGGCGACGTGATCCTCTTTGCCGATGACGACATCCTGGTCGAGCCCGACTGGATCGCCGGCATCGTCGCGCCGTTCGCTCGCGACAGCGCCAGCCACATCGGCGCGGTCGGCGGCGAGGTGATCCCGATCTTCCCCGACGGGCTCCCGCGCTGGCTCAATGACGCCCACGGCCCGTTGCGCTATCGGACGGACACCGGCCCGCTGCCGGCCGCCCAGTCGCCTATGGGGGCCAACCTCGCCATCCCCCGCTGGGTCTTCAAGAAATACGGGCTGTTTCACACCGACCTCGACCGGCAGGGGGCGCGGCTCTTCGGCGGCGGCGACGGCGAAATGATCCGCCGGCTGCGGGCCGCGGGCCTGGAAATCTGGTTCGCCCCGGAGGCCAAGGTCCTGCACCAAATCCCGGCCTCCCGGCTCACCCTGCGCTATGCGCTCCGCCACGCCTTCGATTCCGCCCGCTCCCGCGTGGTCGATCGCGCGGGCCGGCCGGGCGCCGCCGGTTACCTGGCGTCGCGGTTCCTGGCCAATGTGGGCAAGGTCCCCGTCTTCGCCCTGCTCGCGTTGGCGAACGCGCTGATCCTGAGGACCGGAGCCGCCAAGCAGGCGCTGGTGCGGGCGTGGCGGTCGTGCGGGTACCTTTATCAGATTCTGAGGCTATTGGTTTATAAAAATCCTATTTGATCCAATTTAGTTGACCGCAGAGGCGCGGAGGACGCAGAGGAAAGCCGTTGCGGTTGGGCGGGAAAGACCTTGGATTCTCCGCGTTCTCCGCGCCTCCGCGGTGAGTCATTTTGATCTCTCAGACCCCTCTCCCTCTCTCGGTCGTCATCGTCGCCCGCAACGAGGCGGCCAACCTCCCGCGCTGCCTCGCGAGCGTCTATGGCTGGGTGGCCGAGATCGTGGTCGCCCTCAATGACACCACCGACGGCAGCGCCGCGATCGCCCGGGAGCGGGGCGCCCGGGTGCAAAACCTGCCGTGGAAAGGCTACCGGGACACCAAGAAC
>Ga0302320_10005134_pt1 | contig 29438 bp, 11 predicted proteins | sample Bog_T0_3_FD_202130 | JGI IMG/M metagenome (GOLD analysis project Ga0302320, IMG submission 202130) | Peat permafrost microbial communities from Stordalen Mire near Abisko, Sweden - Bog_T0_3 | ecosystem: Environmental > Terrestrial > Soil > Wetlands > Peat | place: Sweden: Abisko, Stordalen Mire...
CCGCCCAGAGTTGCCGTAATCGGGTACGTCCCGGCGTTGCTGTAGGGCGCAGTGGAATGCGCCGTGGTCGAATAGGACACCGTCAGCGTGGTTCCCACCGTGTCGCCGTTCACGGTGCCCGTTACCGTGCCGGTCAGCGTCGGCAGAGCGCTGCCGTAGGTCCCGCTCTTGTTGGCGACAATCACCGTCAGACCCGCCTTGTTGATGGTCAGCGTGCCTGGCGTGTTGCTGGTTACCGTGTAATTGCTGGCTGCCGCTCCGCTCAGCGTTGCCGTGATCGGATACGTCCCGGCCCCGCTATACGGGCTCGACGAGTTGGCTGTTGTCGAATAAGTGACTGTCAGATCCTCCGTACCACCATCCACCGTGCCTTTCAGCGACCGATGAACAGAGAGACTCTGCACAGTTCCGCGTGCATCGGAGCTGGCGTCTCCATTCACAAGCCCTGTCACCGTGCTCGTAAACGTCGGCAGAGCGCTGCCGTAGGCCCCGGAAGCATTCGCTACCGTGATCGAAACCGACGCCTTGTTGATGGTCAGCGCGCCAGGCGTGTTGGTCACCGTGTAGTTGGCCAGTGAACTGCCGCCAAGTGTCGCGTTGATCGGATAAGTCCCGGCATTGCTGTAAGGAGCGGAGGCACTCGCCGTTGTGGCATAGGCCACCGTAAGCGTCGTGCCCACCGTGTCGCCGTTCACGGCTCCCGTAACCGTGCCGGTCAGCGTCGGCAGTGCGCTGCCATAGGCTCCGCTGGCGTTTGCCACGGTCACCGTCAAAGCCACCTTGTTGATGGTCAGCGTGCCTGGCGTGTTGCTGGTCACCGTGTAGTTGCTGGCTGCCGCTCCGCTCAAAGTCGCCGTGATCGGATACTTCCCGGCCCCGCTATACGGACTCGACGAGTTGGCCGTGGTCGAATAGGTGACCGAGATATCCGCAGCGCCACCATCGACTGTGCCTTTCAAGGCGGGACGGGCTGCTAGGGTGTGAACCGATCCGGATGCATTCGGAGTGGCGTCTCCATTCACAAGCCCGATCAAGGTGCCCGTAAATGCAGGCAGCGGACTGCCATAGTTCCCGGAAGCATTGGCTACCGTGATGGTCAAAGGCGCTTTGTTGATGGTCAGCGTCCCAGTGTAGCTCATGATGTTATAGTTGCCGGCGGCCGCACCACTCACAAACGCTGTGATTGTATAGATTCCGACGTTGCTGTAGGGGGCTGAAGAACTGGCGTTGGTCGAATAGGTGACGGTCAGATCGATACCGCCGCCATCGACTGTGCCCTTCAACGCTGGGCGGGCTGCAAGACTATGCACAGATCCCTGTGCATCCGAAATCTCGTCCCCATTCACCAACCCAGTGACGGTGCTGGTAAATGTTGGAAGTGCATTCCCGTAGCCCACGGATGCATTGGCTACCGTAACCGTTAGAGGAGCCTTTGAAACCGCAATCGTCTGCTTCACTGGAGGCGCTGCGCTGTAGCTATCATTGCCGGACTGATCCGCCTCAACCACTACCGAGCCCGCGCCCGTGAAGCTCAGAGTGTTGCCAACAAGCGTGGCGGGACCTGAGATCAAGGAAAAAGTGACCGGGAGACCCGAAGTGGCAGTAGCGCTCAAGGTGATGGGAGATGCACCGTAAACCACAGCGGTTGGCGCTGTGAATGAGATGGTCTGCGATGTCGCCAGTTCGACATGTACCGTATCGGATGTGGAGGAGTCGTCGTTGGCGCCATCCCCCTCAAAATAGGCAATGACGCTGTTTGATCCTGGGTTCAGCGCCTTGCCGGGCACGGTGAGCGTCGCAACGCCACTGCACGAAGCATTGGAGCCGCTGCCGGCACAATTGGAAACAATTGAGGCCGATCCCAGAAACGTGCCTGACGTTGAATCCAGATAGAACTGCGCCTTGCCGGCAGGGACGGCCATGCCGCCGCGGCCAGTCGATGCAACAGTTGCCGTCAGGGTTACGCTGCTGGTGGGAACAATCTTTTGAGCACTCGATTTCAGTGCTGTCTTGCTGGCAAAGGGTGCGGTTGGTGCATTCCACCTTTCGACAAGATTGGAGATGTTCACGCTGCCCAGACCGGTGGCGTTGTCATAGCCGGGCGCTGCCCCATTCGCAAGCTTCTCGCCTGTTTTCGCAGAAAGTGCAGAAGTCTGGCGAGCATTGCTCGCCTTGGCGGTAGAGCAACCGGTGGGATTGCCCTTGCAAAGCTGGTTGGAAGCGGCGCTGCCGTGGCCTCCCTGCAGGCTCGGCAAATCTTCTGAGATGTCGTGGAAGATGCAGGAGTTGTCGATGTTCGCACCCTGGCCCGACCCGGAGCAGGCCGCCAGTTGCGACAGGTTCGGATTTGCCGGCGTACCAAACTCATGGGCTGCCAGATCGTAGATTGTGTAGTTGGCCTGGCCTTGGCGGGAGTTGGTCTTTTGGCTGACCAGGGCGATCAGGCCGGCGAACTGCGGAGCCACGAACGACGTTCCCCCAGCCCCCAGGCCGGATGCGCTCACAGCCTCGGAATGAGTGCAGGGATATATGTCCGACTCGCAATAGGGCAAGAAGTGTCCCCAAAGGCCGCTCGAAGCAAACATAGAGATATCCGGCAGGCTGCGAAGAGGGGATGCACTGGGCTTGATCCCGACGCCATAAGCGCTCTGCCAGGTCGGAATGTTGGTATACGTGCTGGTTCCCCCGTCTGTTGTGCTCGAAAGGTTACCTTTTGATCCTGTGGTCGAACTCTTGCAGGCAGCATCCGGTGTGGAATTGCTGCCCGCATTCTGCAAATACGATGCAAAGAGTGCGTTTGAGCAATATCCGCTCAATGCAGTCTCGGGAATATAGGAAACCGCCGTTGAGTGCCTGTTGGTGTCTGCTGCGCTCCACCAGGTGGAAGATGGGCTAATGGTGTAGTTGTTCGAAACGTATGTATCGGCGAATTCAGTGCCTCCGGCCGAAACGTTGTAGGCCGAGCTGCCGAGCCCATTGACCGGCGGCATCTGGGAGGTTGCAATCTTGTTGTCTTGATAGCACCGTTCGCCGGCATTGTCTCCCGCAGATATCACCGCGGTGATACCCTCGGCCGCGAATTGCTCCCATTGTGTGTTGTAGTAGCCAACACCGATGCTGGCGGCGCCGGTCATGTCGCTCTCGCACTCACCGTAGCTCATGCTGGCCGCGACGACCGCGCCGGAAAGGTAATTGACGATGTATTGCGCACTACGGTCGATCCCGAGACTGCCGATGGCGGCGCCGTCGCTTTCACTGGGTCCGCCGCAGGCAACAAGATCCACGATGGCGTTCGGAGCCACTGCGCCGGCCCACTGCAGATCGATGTCGGCCTCCGACTCCTCGCCGCTGCTCTTCCCCACACTCAGCGATGCCGGAGCCAGGCACGAGGCATAGCCATTGAGTCCACCGCCGGAGCCATACAGGTAGTTGACACCTCCCTGCTCTGGGCTTGGTGTGGTGGGATAGGCTGCCAAACCAAACTGCGCGCGGAAAGTGTCGACATCTGCTGCTGCAACCTGAGCTTCTTCTATTACAGCAATCGTCTGGCCAGCACCTGTGATGCCGGCATTCAACAGCGGGCTCTCGTTATAAACCGTGTAGAAATCCTGGGGGGCCAATTCGTAGTAGCTATCTGCCCTGTCTCCGTTCGTAAAACCAGGAAACTTGACGGCAACCACCGTGCCCGCAACCGGCGTTGACACACCGGACTTCAGATCCTTCGTGAATGCGCCAACCATGCTGAACAGCGGATTGGGTGAGAAGTCGTCCAGCTTGTGCAGTCCGCCGATCACCAGCGCCAGCGCGGCGGGAACCTGGGGCTCGTTGATCGTTGCTTCGTGGTTTTCGCCGTTCACGTTGATGTGATGAATTTGCACGTGGAAGGCATCCTGCAACTGCCCCACCGTGCCGGTAAACGCAATGTGCGTCTTCGATGGCACAATGTCAAGAACCCTCAGGCCCTTGCCCTCAAGCCAGGTCTTGACGGCCGCCACATCTTCGTCTGCAGGTTCAAAGCGCTCCCCAAACTGTTCGGGCGTCAGCCACTTGTGGTAATTCGGCGAACGAACATTGTGCAGCTCGTCCACCAGCGCATCCAGATCCTGCTGCTGTTCGGGAGTGCGGGTCAGCATCAGCATGATTACGCCGATGCGCTCGCCGCTGTCGACTGGGCCGCGATCAACCCCAGCCTTGAGAAACGGTCGAACATGGCCAGGGATCGTCGTAAGCTGAGTTTCGTCAATTCTCTGCGTGACTCGCTGCGGCACAGCCGATTGCGCGCATACGTTCATAGTGGTCACAATGGCCAGGGCAAATAGCCCGGTCAACTTGCGGAGTAACCTAGCGTTCGTCACGAGAACTCTCCTCGGTGTTCGACAGTCTTGAATCGCGCCCCATGCCTAGCAACAGAGCCAGCGACAATGGCGCGCACACCCTTGGCGTAAAACAGGCAATCGTACACCAAGGCTAATCCTCTGCGTAACAGATGAAACGCCCGCGCGCGCGCAGTGATCCCAATTGGTCTCACGCTATCACTTAACCACAAAAAGAATCATCAAAGGATTACACATTAATGATTCGTACCACGCTTGTTGCTTGGTTCGCGAGATAGTGCGCATTCTTTACCAGAATTTGACATGCGCGGACATATGCGTTCAATTGACGCATTTCCCCGATCAATGAAGTGCAGTCCGGTGCGGTGCATAATGCAGCTTTGTTGTTAGCGATGTAACTTACGGTTAATGGTCATTTGTTGCGATTTTAATAATACCGCGGCCCTAATCCAATGATCCTACATAACCTCATTCAGCCCTGTGTTGGCGATTGACGTTCTTCAGCGAGAAACAGCCAGCAGAGGGTGCATTGCTCTCAAGAAATAATCTGCGCGATGAAAGGACTCGGCTTCACAGTATTGACTCCTGCATCCCCTATTCGATGAATCGTGGAGAGCATTTGCGCCTGTTGTCGAGCCGCCTGCCCGAAGGCAGGCCGGCTCAACAGCCATCCAAGCACTACTGGTGGTTCAACTCTTCCAGTGGCTGCCATGGCGCGCCACTGATGTCAATCGCGTAGCCCTTGTTCGGAGAGACGAGGTAAATGGATTCCCATGGCAGAGAATCGTAATTCACCACGAAGCGTCCCGTAGCGGTCGCGGTATAGGCTTCAGAAACGGCCTGATCCATGGCGACCGGACCGGCGTTATCGGCAAAGTCTAATATGCTGCGGCGCGGCATCCCATCAACCGTCCCTCCCAGCAGCGGATCCACGTCCAGCGATCCGGTCAGCCCACCGCTTCCGTTCGATTCAATCTCGCCGCTCTTGGCCTTCTGCTGCTCGAATCCGTACCAGAGTGACCCATCGGAATAGCCTCCGTTCAGGCTGCTTGCATTGAAGCCGCCGGAGGGGACAATTTGATTCTCGAGATACTGGAAATCGACTCCCAGATTTCCCCGAACAGAGAACCCTTGGTTGGGACCAACGAGGTAAGCATAGGCGGCCGGGCTTGTTTGGTTCAGGGTGACACGGCCGTTTGCATCCACCGAATAGCCTCCGCTGGACGTTTGTTGAAGCGTCACGTTGCCTGCATCATTCTGGTCGGATGTCTCGCTGAGAGTTCCCGTCCCGCTCCAGCTCAGAATGCCGGCTTCAATCACGCGATTGCTGTAGTAGCTGGCATTGGTATTGGTAACACCCTGGCCAACAAAGACGCTCTTACCCGATAGGCTTGAGTCGTTGAATGTGGAGGTGGTCCGCAAATAGGATTTGCCAATCATTACCGGACTGGCGCCTTTGCCACCAGCATCCGTCGTCAGCACGAGAATCTCATTTGGCCCTGCGGCATAGATAACCGACTTGGAAGTGCAACTGCAAGCGGCGATGGTCAGAGAGATTGTTCCTCGCCCGCTTGCGTTCATCGTGTATGTGCCGGAAAGGCCCGTTTGTGGCGTGTACACATTGGAGAGACTGCTGTCCGAGTCGTACTTGTCTCCGCTCATATCCAACTCGCCGGCGCTTACATGCCCTGCCCCGTCCAGCGTCAGATAGCCTGCTCTTGCCTGGCGGGTTGGCTCACCGTTGTTTCCGTCAAGCTTGACGCCTTGCAGTCCGAAAGCCCAGCTTCCCTTCACTGAACTCAAGGTGTTGCCGCTTGCGCCCTGTGCAATGATGGCGCCCGAGTCCACCTGGACATTGCTTTGATCCGAAACCAGTCGCCCGCTTGCGGCCACTCCGTTCGCGATCGAATCCAGCGCAAAGCAGAAGTATGAGGTTGGCCCGCCGGCATAGTTCAAGGTCAGCAAGCCGCGATCATCCTCGCCAATCGAATAGCTTCCCGTGAAGCTCGCTTGCTTCGGGCTGCTGTAGTAGGGACTGTTCGAGTCGGTCTGCCCAGCGGTGATGTTCCCTGCTCCATCCGCAGAGAATGAGCCAACGGTCATGCTCAGTTGGCCGCTATTGGTCGGATCGATCTGGCTGAAGTGGAGAGAATATGCTCCCTGCAACTTCGCATTTCCGGTTCCATCGTTGCTGCATACGGCCTTCGATGGTCCGTTGATGGTGAAGGTAGCCGGCGCTGAAGTCACACTGGCGGTAGTCACGGTCACGTTCGCCGTTCCCGGTGTTGCAATCAGACTGGCTGCCACCGGCACAGTCAGCTTCGTGGTGCTGACAAGGGAAACCGGAGTAAGCGGAGTCGTATTCCAGGCAACAGTCGAGCCTGCGGTAAAGTTCGCGCCGGTGACCGTCAACGTAAATGCGGGGCCGCCTGCGGTGGCCGAGTTCGGGCTGATACTGATGCTCGTTGACGCAGGGTTGATGGTGAAGGTCGCCGCGGCCGAAGTCACACCGCCGGTCGTCACGGTCACCTTCACTGTTCCTGCTGTTTTAAGTAGAGATCCAGCGACCGGCGCGGTGATCTTTGTGCTCCCCGAGACGGTCGGCGTCAGCGACGTCGTTCCCCACTTCACCGTCGTCCCTGAAGTGAAGTTCGCGCCGGTGATCGTCAACGTAAATGCGGGGCCGCCTGCAGTGGCCGAATTCGGGCTAAGGCTGCTGATCGTCGACGCTGGGTTGATGGTGAAGGTCGCCGCGGCCGAGGTCACACCGCCGGTCGTCACGGTCACCTTCACTGTTCCTGCTGTCTTAATCAGAGTGGTCGCGACCGGCGCTGTGATCTTTGTGCTCCCGGAGAGGGTCGGCGTCAGCGATGTTGTGCCCCACTTCACCGTCGTCCCTGAAGTGAAGTTCGCGCCGGTGATCGTCAGCGTAAACGCGGGTCCACCCGCGGTGGCCGAACTCGGACTCAAGCTGCTGATCGTCGACGCAGGTTTGATGGCGAAGGTCGCCGCGGCCGAGGTCACGCCGCCGGTTGTCACGGTCACCTTCACTGTGCCTGCTGTCTTAATCAGAGTGGCAGAGACCGGCGCAGTGATTTTTGTGCTGCCGGAGACGGTCGGCGTCAGCGATGTTGTGCCCCACTTGACCGTGGCTCCGGAAGTAAAGTTCGTCCCGGTGATCGTCAGCGTAAACGCGGGTCCACCCGCGGTGGCCGAACTCGGGCTCAAACTGCTGATCGTCGACGCCGCCCGCGCTGCCGGAGCTGACACAAGCAAGAGAGCCAATGACACAAAGGTCGCGAGAGACAGGAACTTAGAGCGCAGGTTATTCATATCAGACAATCCTACTCCGCATGTGTTGCGTGCAAATCTTTGTCACGCCCGACCTGCTCGATTCACGCAGAGGCGATAAAGAGCGGGCAAATTGCTGGAATCGTGGAACATCCATGTCTATCTATGGTCTGCGGCAGGCGCACGACATATCAAGCCTGGGAGAGATCGTCGATGTTATTTTTCTGTTAATTGATTACATCGCTAATCCGTCGCCCATGCTTCGGACGCTGTTATCGCGGGGGCCGCTTTGGATCGGTTGTTGAGACAGGTGGTTCCGGCTGCGATCCCGTTAATAGCTGCGCGGCAATCCAGCCCGAGAGACCCGTAACCTTCCACACCTCCCGATGAGCCGGCGCATCCTTGAACTGGGCTAGCCTTTCGGGAGAGACAGCGGCGGCAACCTTGTCTCTTGCTGCCGAGGGCATCACTGGGTCGTCCATGATCTGCTGTACGCGCACCGCTCGGTCGTGAAGCTGGGGCAGAAAGTTGATGGGATCAAGCATGGAGACTTTTTGCAGAAACTCGGGAGTCAAGTAGCGCGCGCGCTCCTCGTCCGGAACCACAGGCGATGCCTTCAGCCAATCGGGCCAGTCGCCCCAGGGGTTGAGCAAATCGAGGGCTCGAATCCTCGGATCGGCTGCTGCCGCGAGAACCGCGATGGAGCCGCCGGATCCCTGTCCAAACATGCCGACTTCTTTAGCGGACAGGTCGGTGCGTGCGCCCAGGTAATCGAGGATGAGTTGCACGTCATGAGCCGAAGAGCCCAGCGACTCCTGCAATTCGCTGACGAACCACTCTCTCATGGGACGATTGCGAAAGCGGTCGCCGGTCAATGCGGATACGAAACCTACCGCTGCCAAGCCTTCTTTGGTGGCGCGCTTGCACCACCCATCATCCATGAAACGATCAATGTCCGATGGAAAGCTGTACAGGTAAAGCACCACCCGCGGCTTTTCCACTCCATGCGGCTTGACGATATACATGTCAATCGGATCGCCATGCCGCCACTCCAACCGAACCAACTCACGAGAATAAGCGGGTGTGTCCATCTTGCCCAGCGGGGCGCCGTTGAGCAGCGGCTTCAGAATCGATCGGTCAGCGGGCAGCTTCGTCCAGTCCTCGACTCGGTGTCCAAGCTCAACCGGCGTTGGAGAAATCACACTGGCGGCCGTGGGTACGGCAGACGGCCGATCCGGCTGTTGTGCACTGCAAAGGCCTGCCGACAAACTGGCGATAATTGAGAGGAGCGCGAAACAGCGGTACATGGAACCCTCGGTGCAAGATGGTTGGGGTTGATCTGTGGTCAGGGGCATGAACCCAGTCTGGTAGGGCGGGCTCGTCAGACAAAGTGGAAGAGATCTTCACGCCAACTATAAATGGCGATGGGCAGACCGGCCTGGTTCTGCCGGTCTGCCCATTGATAGGCATGTTGCTAGCTGAAGCTACTGGCGCTGGCCGATGTTGCCGAACTGGCTGACCGTATCGGTGTTGTAGTCATGGTCAGACCCGATGCCGTAAACCAACCCGCCCACATCGCCACCGCACTCGACAACTGTGCCGGTTCCATTGGCAGGTTGACCCTTGGCCGCGCCGCCGGTGCCACCGCAGGATGGGAAGGTGACGCCCGGAGGAGCGAAGTGAGAGCGAACGATGGTGAGCTGACTGGCGTGGACAAAGTCGGGCTGCGTCGGCGAAAGGAAGGCCGCGGCCGCGGTCACCAGGTTGTTCACTGCCGTAGTGACAGATGAGTCAGACACCAGGCGCAGAATCGACCAGATGGGATAGGTTCCATCCTTGACGTGCGCCATGGTCACGTTGCCCAGCAGCTGGTTGCCACTGGTCGGAATAAGGCCGTCAACCCAGTTCTCTTGAATGGGATCGACGCCGTCCACAGTCAGGTACTTGCCGCTGGTCGCGGTGGCATGGGTAAAGTTAGCCGCGCTCCAGAATGCGTAGCCCAGGCTGTCCTGGTTGGCAAGCACCGCGGCAACTTCGTCGCCGGTGCCGATAGAGCGGTAACGACCGGGGTTGGGATTCGAGCTGCTTACGCTCCGGGCAAGGCTCGATGCCGTCTCAACCAAGGGGTTCATGGCGGGATTCCAGTTCGCGCCACTGCAATAGGCTGCGGGAACCACCGTGCCGGCAGTGCCACCATTGGCAGCAACCGCGGCAAGTCCGAGATCCTGCGAGGTCTTCAGTTCCACACTGTTGGGAACCGAAAACTCCATCGTGTTGTAGGTGCCGGAGAGCGGCTCGCGGACAAAGACAGTTGAAGCAATGCCCGTCGATCCACCCGGAGCAGTCTGGGGATTGATATCAGCCACTCTGCCGTAGGTCCCGTCAAGGTAACCGGCGAGCACGGCACTATTGATGTTCGAAACCAGCAGACTGCCGAATCCGGCTTCGTCCGACGGGTTCACGAAGACCACAATGGGGACCGCGCCCACAGGGGTGACGACGTAAGAGCCAGGCAGAGCGTTACCGGTGATGGGATCAGCGCCCATGAGGTTAAAGTCGAATACGTGGAAGGTGCCGCTTCCGCTCAGCGGAGCTTCTGCAATTGTGGTTCCCACTCCGGGGGTGCTTGTCTGATATCCGAGGCCCAGGTACTGGGATCCGGCCACGATAGGGGTACCGCAGGCGGTGAACAAGCGGAGCGAAGCAAACTTCGCATCCTCAGGGCGGATGTCGGTGGCGGCGGCGGTGAAGGCGGAGCCGTTCAGCGCGGTTTGAATGGCCGCGGGCAATGCGGTGTCAGTCAATCCGGTCAGCGAATTCTGGCCGGCGACACCCACCTGCGCCGCAGGGACGCTGATGGTGCAGCGCGGGTTTGCGAAGTAGCACCGGTTGCCGATGACCGAATCGGTATTCATTTCAGCGTTGACTGAGAAGCCGGTCCCGGGAGAAGCACAAGTGCCGGTCCCAGGCGTCCAGGTAACCCAGGTTGCTCCCTTTTCAATGGTGCCGGGGGCGGTGCCCACGCGGGAGTCAACTGCGTTTACGGTGCCCTTGGCAGCGGTCCACGAGCAGCCCATGCTGGTTGCCGAGGCCTGGCCGAGCTCGAGCCAAAGTGCGGACGAGCCGATAGCCACTACCTGAACCCCGGGGTTCCATGTTGCCTCGGTGCGGACCCTTTCAGGAGTCGGGCGAGTGTTGTTGCCGACAGGGCGAACTGTTGCGGCGTTGAGGTTTACCGCGACGCAAACGAGCATCGCAGCGACTGCAATTAGAGCTTGCCTCATTTTCATTCTGCTGCTCCTGGTACTGCTAGTTTTGCGCGGCTCTCACGCCGGATTGGAGATTACCGCTTGCTGACACACTTGGGTCTGAATCTGAACCGTGTTGGCTAGATGCCCACAAACATCCGCAGACACACTTATACGTTCAGCCGCCGAAAAACAATTCAATTTCCTGTTTAAAGCGGTGGAATTCATTGAAAATTGACACGCGCTTCTGAGCGTCGGCGCGAGCGGCGCGTCGCTGAGGCGAAGATGCAGTCCGGCTTGTTACTCGCATGTAACTCCTGCCGATGGTTCAGATCCATATCCGCGTTCAACGAGCTTCGTCGACGCAGAATCGCGCCGTTTCGCGCCTGCCCGGGTGAGAGGCTGGTGTTGCCGCATGATCTCCCGCGCGCCGATTCCAGACGTTGAATCCAGCTGCAAAGCTCAACCCGCAGCCCACCGCACGCGGTTTGGTTGTGTACCGCCTCCCAGCGACTGCCATCCCTTCACCCCGCGACGCCCCTTTGCTCAAGAGCAAGCGCTTGAATTCATTGCCGCCGCGGCTCACAGCTGACAGAGGAAACTGCAGAACGAATCGCGCATGCAGCGCATCGAGTAATGAAATTCATCCTATTTTTACGAGCGCGTTGAAATGCGCCGACGTAGTATTGCCGTTAGACCGCCGACACAGTTGTGCCTAGCAAAGTGATCCTTCTTCTGCGCCGCATGACTTGATCGGGATATTCAAAGCAACGCGCTAAGAGTTTAGACCGGCGCACTGAAGCAGGAAATCTAACCGACGTGAGGCAGGGGAGAGTCGGAATGAGCTGCGAAAGCAAACAGCCGGTCTTGGAAAAGGGATTCAATGGGGCTTGGGAGGCTTATCTTCACTCCGGCTGCAACCGCTGGACAACTTCCTCCTATAGGCTCCACACGACTACGCAAACCGGCGAGCGATGGTTGGTTCGGTACACAACAAGATCGACCGAAACTGTTCCATCCTCTGACGAATAGGCCGACTCGGGCTGTTAGGGCAAGACGCGGCTGAAGTGAGGAGCTACGCAGTGATTGAACCTAGGTCATTCAGTTTACCGACATTCGTGAAGAGCTTTCGGCGGCAGATTCTATTTGCGGGTCTGGTGCTTCTCAGTTCTTCGAGCGTTCTGCTCCTCTCAGGATGCAGTTCGACATTCACCGGCGGTGGTTCCACGCTGCTTGAGCCCGGGCAAGTGGTCGGATTGAATGGCATAGTCCATGGCGGTCAATCTCCGGTTGGCGCATCGACAGTCCAGATCTATGAAGTTGCATCGACAGCCGCCGATGCTACAGGTTATGGCAGCGTCGCTGTTCCGGTTGCGTCTGGCGGCTCCCCTGTGTCCACCACCACGTCCACTGACGGCAGCGGTACCTGGACTTACCCGACCTTTACCTGCACCAATGTTGATGACGAACTTTACGTTGTTGCAACGGGCGGAAATCCTGGTATCTCCGCGGGAACCAATAACAAGGCCCTTGCCTTGGCTGCCGCACTGGGACCGTGCAGCAATATCGGCAACAGCGGCTATGTTGTGATCAACGAAGTGACGACAGTAGCCACAGCCTATTCGCTGGCCGCGTTCATGACTGATGCCACGCACGTTGGCGTCAGCGCAAGCAACTCGGTTGGTTTGACCAATGCTTTTGCGACCTTCAACAACCTGGTCAATCTGAACAGCGGTGTTGCCCTGCAAGTGACGCCCGCCTACGCCAATCCGCCGGCCAGCACCACTCCAGACACCTTCCGCAGCATTGTTCCCTACGACACGATCAACACGCTGGCAGACGCACTGGCTGGTTGTGTGAACACCGATGGCACCCCGGCGGCCTGCACCGGTTTATTCGCCATCACCGGCAGCAAGACCAACGAGACCACGCTCGACGCGGCCCTTTACATCGCACACAATCCCAGTCTCGGGTCAAGCGCCAATATCAATACCCTCATGGGCCTGGTTGCGCCCACTGCTCCGTTCCAGCCGACACTGCTCACCTCCATGCCTTCGAGCAATCCGAATGACTTTACCCTGGCGCTGAACTTTACCAGTGGTGGATTGGGCGGCGTCAACACCTACAGCCGTTCCGGCGCAGCCTACCTCGCGGTCGACGGAAGCGGCAATGTATGGATTCCCAATGGTGACCGCCAGTCCGTCACAGAGTTGGACAACCTGGGCGCCCCGCTCTCTCCGACCACGACCCTCACCGGCACAACTGAAAAGACCAGCAGACCCCTGGCCCTCGGTGGGTGGGGCGCGACCACAAGTGGTCTTCTCGGCGAGCCGCAGCAAGTCGCGATCGACCTGAATGGAAACGCGTGGGTGACCGATGCTGAGACCTGTCTGGCGGCATTCAACCCGTCCGGCAGCCCGCTGAGCGCAACTCCCTACAAAGGAGTTTGCAAGTCCGGGGAAGGCGCGTCCGCCCTCGCAGTCGATGGCAACAACAACATCTGGGTTGGCGGCGGCCAGTACATCAGCGCCGCCACCAGTGCCGGAACCCTCAAGTCTGGCTTCCCGGTTGCCTCCGGCTTCGATTCACTTACGGGTTTCCTCGGTGCGGATTATCTAGGCAACGTCTGGTATATCGATCAGGGCAATGGACACTTCGGCGCTCTGACCAACACCGGCTCGGCCTACACATCGTCAACCCAGGCCGATCTCTCCGGCCCAGGCGACTATGCGGCCTTCGGCGCTAACCAGATCCTCTGGATTCCCCAGGGCAATGCCGGTACGCTAAATATCCAGCCGGTCAATGCCCTCATCGCATCGATCAATACCATCCCCTCGTCGATCCTTCCCAGCTCCGAAGCCGCTCCATCCGGCATCGCCGTGGATGGGAACAACAACTTCTACATCGCTAACCAGGGTGGAATAACCAACTCTGGATGCTCAGCGGCAACGCAGGCAAACCTTTCCGTTCTGAAATCCAGCGGTTCCCTGATTTCACCCGCCTGCTTCGGTTATGTGGGCGGCACCGCTTACACGGCCCTGGGTCAGCCTGGGGGCGTAGCGGTGGATCAGTCGGGCAATGTCTGGGTGGTCAACGCCAACAGTCTCAATCCCACTGCAACGGGCCAGCTTGGCAACGGCAGCGACGATAGCAATGTAACCGAATTCGTTGGACTGGCGGCTCCGGCCAACCCCGTCCTTGCTCAGAATGCGAATTCTCACTCCTACGGCGCCAAGCCCTAACGGCAGGCAGCGCGGGCACTCCCCCGCAGTTCTGCAATCGGATGCAAGATTGGCGCGCCCGGCAGTCATACCTGCCGGGCGCTGTCAATCAAAAAGAGTATTTACGAACTGGCCAGAAATGCCAAGTAGACAGACTCTATTAGCTCGTCGACTTCAGCCTGGCCAGAGTATCGGCCAGGCTGATTTGCTCTCAGTGTTTTGGAATAGATGTTTTTGGAATCTCGGCGCAAACCAATCGGCTCGGCGCTTGTTGTCGTCTCTCCTCAGTTTGAAGTGTCAGGAGTTTCATTGATCAGCGAATCTTGCAGTGGAGCACATTCCCTCCTCCGAACGTTGCGCCCCCTTACGCTTGCTCCCGTTGTTGTTGCCCTGTGCGCGCTGGCAGGATGCGGTGGAATGGCCAAGCCCCAGATCGGCGCAATTCAATTTACAACTGTGTCTGGAGCGAGTGTAACGGCCCCAACCTCGCTCGCCGTCAACGGCCAGGTGTACATGGTCGCGGATGTGACGAATGACGATCAGTTGCTGGGTGTGAGCTGGTCGGTAACCTGTGGAAGCTCGGCAGCTCCCGGCGGCATTTCGATCGATCGCGCCTGCGGCACGTTCAATCCCGCCCAAACAGAAAGCGGCCCAGTTCCGCTGTATCTCACAACCGGCATCATCACCACCTTCAATGCGCCCGCCGCGATTCCAACCGGCAAGACTGTGACCCTCACAGCGCACGCGACGGCACTGCCTTCGGTCACATCCAGCGTGACGCTGACGATTGTTTCCGCGGGGACGCATTGAGCCGGCCCCGAAATGAACAAGACATCCGTCGCAAGGGACAAGTGAGATCGCGGCAATATCGATGCAGGCAAGCGGCGTAAGCAATCGGGTGCAGATTCCGGATTTGCACTCACTCAAGCTACTCAAAACGGGAGCGGTACAAGAGCTCAAGAGGAAGACCATGAAGAGCTTCAATACAATCGGGTTGGGCGGAGAACATCATCTTCTCGCTGCAACCGGCAGGGACCCCGGCGCGACTGGCGTTTCTCTCTGGCCCACCGACATTTTAGCTTTCTTGACGCGCCGCTTATCTTTGGCGGCGACGGCGAAACTGCGCACCAGTTTGCTGGTGCTTTGTTCGCTGTTTCCTCTTTTTGGACTTCTCGGGTGCTCTACCGTCAAACAGGAACTTGGAGCCATTTCCGTTACAGACCCCAGCGGAGTTGTGCCGGGGCAGCTAACCTCGGTGATTGTCAATGCGACGGCAGCAATCAGCGTCCCTGTGCTCAACGACCCAAACAGCCTGGGAGTGGACTGGACACTAACTTGCTCAGGCAGTTCCGTCCCGACTTACACGATCAATGCCTGCGGCACGTTGAACCCTGTGCATGTTGGCAGCAACATCAACATGCTTTATACCGCCCCGGCCTATGTTCCCATTGGAAACACGGTGACACTGACGGCAGCAGCAACCAGCGACCCCTCTGAAAAATCGAGCGTCACTCTCACGATTCTGCCTCAGCCCATCACCATTGCATTCAGCTCGAATCCGCCTCCCGCTGCCATGGGCGTAAGTGAATCGGTGCAGTTGATTGCTACCGTGACCAACGATCCGATTGCCGCCGGCGTGAACTGGACCGCCACCTGTGGCGGCAGTTCCTGCGGCTCGTTCAGTCCCGCGCTCACCGCCAGCGGCAGCGCCACCATCTACACCGCGCCAGCCGCTATTCCCTCAGGCGGCACCATCACCGTGACCGCAACCTCTGTTGAAGATTCGACCAAATCGATCAGCACGCAAATTGCGATTATGCCCATCCAGGTGACCGTCTCACCCGAGACCTTCAACGCACCCGAGGGTTCTACGACGGCATTGACTGCAACCGTCAATTTCGACGTATCGAACGCGGGAGTCGACTGGGGCACACCAGTCTGCGGCACACCCGGCGTGTGCGGTTCCATTTCTCCGGCCCACACTGCGTCGGGAGTGGTAGCAACCTACACGGCGCCCAAGTCGATTCCTGCGGGCGGAACGGTGTCGATTGTGGCCAGTGCCACAGCTCAGCCGAGCGCAACGGCAACTGTCAAGATGACCATCGTAGTGCCCCCACCGATCCGTGTGAGCGTGGTTCCCAGCGCACCTTCAGTGCAATTGGGAGGTTCGACCACATTGGTTGCTCAGGTTGCGAATGACTACAGCAACTCCGGTGTGAACTGGCAATGCAGTCCCGGGTCTTGCTCGCCTGCTTCCAGCACGACTGAGCCGTTTACAACGACCTTTACTGCTCCCAATGTCTCCCAGCCAGGCAATTCCGTAACGGTCGGGGCCACCTCGATTGCCGACCCCACCAAGAGCGGGAGGGCTTCGATCCAACTTGTGCCAGCCATCTCTGTCGCATTCAAGACGACAGTCGGAACGGTAACAGCGGGCGTGCCGGCCGCTTTCAGCGCGACTGTGACCGGAGATATCGCTCCTGGCGGCCTGGATTGGACTGCAACCAATTGCGGCAGCCCAAACTGCGGCACATTCAACTCAGGGAACGCGAGTGCACCTAGTCACAGCGCGAGCGGAGCAACAATCTACTACACCGCCCCGCTCCAGTTGCCCGCATCCACGGTCACGATCACGGCGACCTCGACAGCTTCAGAGACGGTGCCCCCTGTTCAATCGGCTTCCACTGCGGTTTCTGTCACGCCGGTCACGTATGTGCGCTTCGTGCCGTTTGCCCCGAGCGCACTGCCCGTCGCCAATCCGTCGTCGCCGATACTCGTCACTCTGGTAGCAGTTGCAGCCAACGACACTTCCAACGCAGGAGTCGATTGGGCCGTATGCTCCAACGCATCCACATGCGGTGAATTCCTCGTGACGCCGGCGATTGCAGCCACCGCAACTTCATTGTCGCTGCCCCCTGTCTACTCGGCCACCTTGCACGCCGCCAGCGGTCAAGCCGTCAGCTATCTTCCCCCCACTGAAGTTCCCACCACAGGGAATCTTACCCTCACCGTTACCTCTACAGCCGATAAGATCGCCCATCCGTCGAACCCGGCAGGCGCTGCACCAGTCATCGCCATTACCAACGACACCTCTGCCGTGACCGGTGTTGCTCTCCAAGGCAAGGTGCAGGTTGGCCGTCTGCCGGTCTCAGCAGCGCAGTTTGAGCTCTTTGCGGCTGGCTCCACGGGCAACGGCTCCGCAGCTGCTCCCCTGGTGATCTCCAACGGCAGCACGATCATCACAACCGGCGCGGATGGCAGCTTCGCGATTCCAGCCGGTTATACCTGCCCCTCACAAACGAGTGAGTTGTACTTGATCGCCCTGGGCGGTTCTCCCGGCGGACTCAAGAACAATCCGCAGCTCGGATTGATGACAGCCCTTGGCCCGTGCAGCAACCTGAATTCGTCCGTCTCTCTTATGGTGAACGAAGTCACGACAGTGGCTTCAATCTGGGCACTGGCGCCCTTCACCGGAACCGACTACGCGCACATCGGCTCCAGCAGTTCCAACTACACCAACGGTTTTGCCCACGCATTTTCTACCGTAAACAACCTGGTGGATATCACCGCGGGTGCGGCATTTTCCCTTACGCCTGCAGAGTATGGCACGGTTCCGCAAGCTGAAATCAATACCTTGGCTGATGCGGTGAATACCTGCGCGGCAACGGCTGGCGGCGCACCCGGAGATGGCAGTGCCTGCAGCGCGTTCTTTGAGGCATCGAACGTAAGCCCGTTGGGCCTGGGAGTTCCTTCAAATTCGCCAACCAGTATTCTCCAGGCTTTACTCGAAGTGGCCCAATACCCTAGTAACCTGTACAGTTCCCCCAACAGCGGTGCGCCGCTCTTCAACCTGTTGTCCGGCGTGGCCAATCCGCCGTTCGGCCCGGTTCTCACAGACGCTCCCAATGACTGGAGCATCGCTCTAAGCTTCACGGGCGGCGGGTTGGGGGGCATTTCGCAGGCCAGTCCTCAGTCCTCTGCCATGGCCATCGACGGTTCCGGCAATGTCTGGGTTGCGAATACCAGGATATCGAGCCTGACCGAGCTCTCTAACCTTGGCGCTCCGATCTCTCCCTTCACAACCGGGCGAACGCTGGCGTCAGCAGGCGGATTCAAGGGCGGTGGCATGAACCACCCCAAACAGATCGCCATCGACCAGCAGGGGAATGCCTGGACCCTCAACGGGGACAGTTCGCTCAGCGAGTTTGCCTTTACCGGCGAAGCCATCACCGGTAGTCCCTTCAGCGGTGGCGGAACCATGGCTGGAAACGGTCTGGCCATCGACGGTTCCGGATTCATCTGGGTAACCGACAGCGGGACTCCCGGGGACGTGGCTCAATACGCCGGATATAACGCTGAGGTTGATGGAAAACCCGTGGCCAATGGAACCCCTGTCTCGCCATCGGGCGGATACGTGCACGGCATCAGTTCCCCCAACGGCGCCATCGCCGTCGATGGGTCCGGCACGGTATGGGTTTTGAATGGCGGCACCTATTCGGCGGCAGAGTTGAACAGCGCCAGCGGCGCTCTGCTCTGGACCGACTACGGGTACCTTCTCAATCCCACGACGGGGAGCTTGCAAATCCCCCTTCAAAGCGTGCTGAGTGCCAATGCATTCGGCGTCTCCATGGCGATTGACAACGCCGGAGACGTCTATATTCCCAACCCCAATACAAATGGATCAGCACAGATCTACGAGCTTGTTGCCGGTAGCTCGGCTGCAAATGACGGTGGCATTGGAAAGGCGCTCAGCCTCGCGATTCCCCCGGTTTACTCGCCGATCTCCATCGACGGATCGGGACACCTCTGGCTGGCGACGTCCGCCAACCTGAACAATGGGCAACCGCCCGCTCTGGTGGAGTTGAGCGGCTCGGGCGCATCGCTCAATCAGAATCTGTCTGCTCCAGGGTTTGTCGGTCCGAACATCAGTGATGGCCCCGCAAGCATCGCCGTGGATGGTTCCGGCAATGTCTGGGTACTGATCCAGTCGAATAACAGCACAGTCACGGAATTCGTCGGCGTGGCCACTCCGGTGGTCACGCCTTTGTCCCTGGGTATCGAAAACAACAGCCTGGGCAAGAAGCCGTAACAGGTTAAACAGGAGAAATCGAGACATCGCTTCGGGGCATATGCAAGGTCAAGAGGTGGTCTCGAAAGTCGGGTAAACCGGGGCATGGTGGATTCCAAGCAAGTTCAAGGAGAAGGTCAAATGATCAAGGCCAGAAAAACAATGGGCGTCCTGCTGTTGATTGCCAGCGTAATCGGCGGACAGGCGCAGAGTTCCACCAACCAACCCCCGGCTCAAACAGCCAAGGCAAAACACAAGACCCCGGCGCAATTGGAGCAGGATCTGGAAAACCTTAGCGCGAAATATGAGCAACTGGCACGGGAAATGGCAGATTTCAAGGCCGAGTCTGAACGCCGCGAAGCCGAGTTGAGAGCGGCCAGCAAGCAGGCGAAGATCGCAGAGTTAGCCGCTGAAGCCGCGTCGAAACAAGAGAAGCTGCGCGCGGAGAGCACACTGGAGATTGTCTCTCGCAATGACGCGGCCGTAACCGATTTGCAGAGCGCCGTTTCCGATCTCAAGTTGAGTTCGGAATCCGTCGTGGAGACCATTCAGACCGAGCAGCAAAAGACTGGAGCGCCGAAGGCGATCCCATTTATGGGAATCACCTTGAAGCCCGGTGGGTTTATGGCGGGTGAGACAGTGTTACGTCAGCGCGGCATAGGCGGCGACGTGAACACGCAGTTCACGGGTCTTCCGTTCGCGGGCCAGACAGCGGGCCAGCTCTCCGAATTCAATGCCAGTGGCCGTCAGTCGCGCATCTCCCTCTTGGCCGAAGGAAGCCAACCCCATAGCACCTTACACGGATATTTCGAAGGCGATTTCCTTTCTTCCGGAACCACATCCAACGACAACCAGAGCAATAGCTATACCTTCCGCAACCGTCAGTTGTGGGCGCAGGCAGCGCTGAACAGCGGCTGGACTTTTACCGGCGGGCAGATGTGGTCGTTGGCCACCGAATACAAGTCTGGCCTGACCAACACCAAGGAAGCAACTCCGCTCACCATCGACTCCCAGTACAACGTCGGCTTCACCTGGGAACGCCAATACGGCTTCCGGGTGGTGAAGCAGGTCGGCAGCAACGTCTGGGCTGGCGTCGCGGTGGAAGAGGCGCAAACTCTCAACATCGGCGGCCACAACCTGCCTGCTCTCGTCTTCCAGCAGGCCGGCAACAGCGGCGGCCTCTACAACCCTGGCGCCAACTATAGCTTTAACTACTCCCCTGACCTGATCGCTAAGGTCGTCTACGAGCCTAGTTTCGGCCACTTTGAGCTGTTCTCGATTGGCCGCTTCTTCCGTGCCCGTGCCTTCCCCAATGCAGCCCCCATGCTCACCACCACTTCCTGGGGGCCGGCTACTCCCACCACAACCGGCGCTTTCACCACCAAGGCCGATGGCGGCGGACTGGGCCTGAATGCCCGCGTCGCGGTTCTCAACAAGAAACTGGAGATCGGCGCGCACGGCCTCGCCGGCAATGGCCTCGGCCGCTACAGCACCACAACCCTGCCGGATGCCACCGCGCACCCCGACGGCACTTTGGAATTGCTGGTTGGCGGCTCCGCGCTGGGCAGTGCGGAATGGCATGCCTCGCCTCGGCTTGATGTTTATGGATACTACGGCGCCGAGTACGCCAAGCGCGCGTTCTATCCCACCGGTTTCTTCGTGACCACAACACCCAAGCTGCCCACCGATCCGCCGCTCGGTCAGCCGATCGTCGGCGGTTATGGCGCGCCCACCAACATCGAGTTCGGCTGCTCCACTGAAGTCCTTCCCGCTGCTTCTGGAAACGGCGGCGGCGACGTTCCGGGCAGCGCACTTGGCTGCACGGCTGACAATCGCAACATTCAGGAAGGAACCGTGGGCGAGTGGTACCGCTTCTACAAGGGCCCCAAGGGAAGCCTGCAGATGGGCTTGCAGTATTCCTATGCTGTGCGTCGCACCTGGCAGGGTGTCGGCCTGGCAGCGAACTCGGTTGCTGGCACGCCTGCCGTCACCGGCTCGCCCAAGGCCATCGACAACATGTGGTTCACTTCGTTCCGCTATTACCTGCCCCAGTAACCATCAAGGCGGAATGCAACACCGGATAAACCCAGACCTCGTGTCGGCGGGTTTATCCGGAGAGCCCAATTTCGACAGGAGTTCCAGGCAATGTTTCGATCGCTCTCCAAGTTACTCCCTCTCTTGATGGCATTGTTTGTTCTGGGCACGGTATCCGCCGCTGCCCAGAACGGGCAAATCTCGGGACTCGTCACCGATCCCCAGGGAAAGGCCATTCCCGGTGCCGCGGTGCAAGTTGTCAACCAGGGGGGTACGCTCCAGCGCGATACCAAGACCGACGCCGCCGGCGCCTATTCGGTGGCCGACCTGCCCCCGGACACATACCTGATCGTCATCCAGGCAGATGGGTTCAATCCGTTCACCAGCGATCCGCAAAACCTTGCCCCCGGACAGGAGCTCAAGTTCAACGCCCCGATCACGTCTGTGCAAGCAACCACAACCACCGTCGTCGTCGAAGGCGGAGGCGCCAGCCAGGTCGAGTTGCAGACTGCCACGATCTCCGGCACCATCTCAACCGAGCAGGTCACCAGCTTGGGCCTCAATGGACGTAACTTTACACAACTGAGTACCACGACCCCGGGCGTAAGCAACCAGTCCGGCCAGGATGAAGCCAAGGTGGGGGTCGCCGGCAGCGCCAAGTTCAGCGTCAACGGCGGGCGCGTGGAATACAACACCTTTGTGGTGGATGGAAGCGACGTGCTGAACACCAGCATCAATGCCAGCCGCGGTCAGGGCGAGCCATTGATCGTCTATCCCAGCGTCGATGCCATCCAGGACATCCAGGTGCTCACTTCAAACTATGGCGCGATGTATGGCAAGACGGCTTCGGGAAGCGTGATCGTCACCACCAAGTCAGGCGCCGCGGAGTTCCACGGCAACGCATATGGGTTCGTCCGCAATGAGGCTTTCAACGCCCGCAACTACTTCGATCAGCCCATCCCGAATGCAGAAGGCATCCTGGTAAAACGAACACCCCTCTACCGCAGGCAGGACTACGGAATCACCATCGGCGGCCCGTTGTTCATCCCCAACAAATACAACGTGAAGAAGGACAAGACCTTCTTCTTCTTTTCTGAAGAATTGCGTTTGGAAGAAACACCTGTCGCCTACAACCAGGCCGTACCCACCCTTGCCGAACGCGGTGGCGACTTCAGCGATGTCTGCCCCCCGGAGGCGAACACTCAGTCCACTTACTACCCCAATGCAAGTCAATATCCCGACTGTCCTGTTCTTGGACCGGATAGCACGGGAAAGAATCCGGGCTTTCCTTACGCGCGCGCCAACGTGAACTACCTCGCGGCCGCAATGCTCGCCTCCAACACCATTCCGCTTCCCAATTCCAATAGTGGCTGCAATACGACCAATCCAAGCGAGCTTGCCCGCTGCTATATTTCTTCGGTCTCGCCATCAACCTTCTGGCGTGAGGATTTGTTTCGCATCGATCACAACCTTACCCCGGCCGAACAGCTTTCCTTCCGCTATGTTCACGACCAGTGGAACACCACCACGTTGACCCCGCAGTGGGGTATCGTGCAAAACAGCTTCCCCACGGTAGAGAACAAACTGGTTGGGCCAGGCCTGGATATGGTCTTGAACCTCACCCAAACCCTGCCCCATTCCATTCTGAACCGCATCACCCTGGCATACTCGGTTGCCCATATTTCACTCGCACCCGAGCCCGGCCCCGGCGTGAACTCGCTGAGCAGACCAGCGATTCTCGATGGCGCCTGCCAAACCGTCACTGGGGGCACTCCAACACCGCCCAATCCAGCCAATCCGGCCCAGGTCCTGACCGAGTGCCCCATGGGCTACATCTTTAATAACGGTTTCGCAGGGAAGATGCCGGGACTCATGTTCCAGGGAAATAACGGCGCCTACGGGGGCCACGGTTTTGCAGCAGACACCGGCTATGCCCCATGGCACATGGCCAACCCCACCTATGTTCTGCGCGATGACTTCAGCAAGACCATCGGCAAGCATACGATTCAGGCCGGCGTGGAGGCAGTCTTCGCCCAGCAGAATGAATTGAGCGCGGTAAGCGGCGCCAACTCCGGAGATGTGCAAGGCCTGCTCACCTTCAGCAACCAGCAGTCCAGGAACACATCGAACAACGCCTTTGCTGATTTTCTGGCCGGCCCCGGAATTGCCCCGTTGGTTGCACTTCCCGGAGGCGGCGGCACCGAAGCCGAATACGGCGGCCAAACCACGGCCATCAAGAGCTTTCAGCAAGACAGCGGACAAGGCAGCTACTACAACCGGTACAAGCTTGCCGAACCCTACCTTCAGGACGATTGGCGCGTCACCAGCCGTCTCACCGTGACTGCCGGCATACGGCTGAGTCTCTTCGGCACCTGGTACAACGCCCGGAACACCGCCTATAACTGGGAGCCGCAGGCCTATAATCAGTCGCTTGGCTCATCCTTCTTCGTTGACCCCAATAACGGCTTTCTGGTGCGGAACATCGCCGGCGCTTCCGGAAGCGGACTGCCTCCGGTCGGGCTGAACCTGAACAATCTGGACCCCGTCATCACCAATGGTCTTGTGCAGTGCGGCGTCCACGGAGTCTCCAACAGTTGCATGGCCGGCCACCTGTTCAATCCGGCGCCTCGCATCGGCTTGGCCTGGGACCCGTTTGGCAATGGCCACACGTCGATTCGCGCCGGCTATGGGCTCTTCTGGGAACATGGCACCAGCAGCGAATCCAACTCAGGCTCTCTGATCGGCGGCGCTCCTCTCATCCTGAGCGAGACTCAGGCCTTCCCCAGCCCTTCCGGCGGATCGCTGGCCAGCAACAATCCCAATGTCGGCGCATACAACACCATCGGATTCTCATGCCAGGATGGAGCCGCTCAGTGCGGCCACGAGTCCTACCCGGGCGGCGTCACCTTCCCCCTGAACGTGACTTCTATTCCTACCCAAGCGGTCTATCCCTACACGCAACAGTGGAGTTTGAGCGTCCAGCGTGAACTCGGACAGGGTTTCGTTGGCTCGCTCGCTTACGTCGGCACCAAGGGAACTCATCTGACCGCCGAGCGCGATTTGAATCAGTTGCAGCCGCTTATCTCCGCTCCCAATCCCTTCCCCAAAGGGCAGCCACTTACCGCTGATATCTGCCAGGCCGGCGCCACAACTGGAACCTTCCCGGTTGGCGGCACCACTGCGGGGAACGGATCGCCCACCTCGCCTGGCATCGGTCCCAACGAGCCGGGCTACGTCAATATGGTCGTTGCGTGCGCCGGTTCTCCAGGATTCGTCTCCAACGGTGTCAAGTTGGGCATCAGCGCCGACTCCTCCCGCCCCTACAACGGCTTCAGCGACATTCTCGCCATCTCCAACGTGGCCACCTCGAACTACAACGGACTGCAAGCCACGCTGAACCGCAGCAAGGGGTCGTTTACGCTGGGAACGGCCTATACGTACAGCCACTCGCTCGACGATGCTTCAGACCGCGCCAGCGCCAACTTCGTCAATTCGCTCGATCTCAAATCGAACTATGCCAGCTCGGACTTCGACGAAAGACACATGCTCAGCGTCAACTATATCTACAGACTGCCCTTCATCCAGTTGCTCGACCGCTTCACGCAGTTCGAGCGGGAGGAAGAACCGGCGCCGGGCCCCGCCGAACCGGAAAGTTCCGAAAAGTCCGCGCCCGATTGGAGGGAAGGCGCGCTCCTCAAAACCTTTCTCGATCATTGGGAACTCTCAGGCATCACAGCCTACATGACCGGAACGCCGTTCAGTGTGGTCAACGCCGGCAGCGCCAATGGCATCGGCGCGGCCGATAACGCCGGGGTGGGCAATGCCCTCGGCCTTGGCTCTTATCCTGACCGCATCGGCAATCCAAAAGGTCTCAAGCCCCTCGTTGCCAGCACTGGGTCGAACATTGGCCCACTCCTGCTCAATCCCGGCGCCTTTGCTGCTCCTCGTGGGTTGACCTTTGGCAACGCCGGCCGAAACGTCCTTAACAATCCGGCCCGCACCAACTTCAACATGTCCTTAATCAAGCATTTCCCTCTGGCCCACGAACGCAACGTGGAATTCCGCGCTGAGGCCTACAACATCTTCAACCACACGCAGTTCCGCATTTACGATCCATCCCACCCCGGCAACACCGGAAACAACATTGTCAATTGTTACGGGGATGTCACAACAGGGTATTCCGCCGGCGCCACTACCGGTACAACCAACTGCGTGGCAGGCAATTCCTTCCTGCATCCGGTTGATGCGCACGATCCGCGCATCTTGCAATTTGGCCTGAAGATGGCGTTCTAAGTTGAAACGGAGCGATGTATGAAAATCACCCAAGCGTTTCCCACTTCCATGTGTGCGGAAAAAAACGGACTGGCTGCTCAAACGCTTTGCCGATGGCTCGGCCTGACGCTCGCCGCCTCACTAGGACTGATGGCCGCTGGCTGCAGCACCACCACCACGCTTGCCACAACCACCGCTCCGGCAAATCCGTCTCAACGCTACTTCGCGCCCACCGTGGGCGACCAATACGCCTCAACCTACGCCATCGACCACACGGCCAATACTTTCGTGCGCGATGTGTATGGTTTCGACGGCAGTACCGCGGCAGGTGCAACGGTTACAGACTCGGGAGCCATTTCCACCCTGAGCAACGGCGTCGTCAGCCTTGCGATCTCGTACAACGAGAGCACCTCGGGAGTTCAAACCATCGACAACCCTCCTCTAACCGGGAACTGGGCGGTGGAACTGCCCGGCGAAGCCGCATTAATTGGCATGAAGGCCTATTCCAACTTCACGCCTGCCGTGCCGACTGAGTCCTGCCCCAACCTCGCCACTCCAGAAACTTTCCTGTTCGTCACCATTCCCAACCGCCTCTCAAGTGACTCCACACCTGTCACTTCGAACAAATGGAATCCCCTGTTGGAAACTGCTTTTGGAACTGCACAGATTGCCACTACTGGAACCTCTGTGCAATTCACCAACATAAGCCAATACACGTTACCCGTGAAGGGCGCGGCTCCCGGCGCTCCCAGCAATCCCGGTCAAGCCAGCGTGACCACAGCCTGTTCTCAAACCTTTTATGGTTACACCATCGGTGTTCCGAACGCGGTCACGGTGATCAACCCTGGGACTGGACAGTCGATTCCACCTTCGGCAACCATCGGCATCGGCCCCGCAGGATTCCTCGTGGAAGATGCCGGCACCTCGCAGATCGCGGGACAGCCTTATGAGAACGTCCTCGGCGCCGGATATGGGGCCATCGGATTGCCCATGCCATCAAGCTCTCTCAGCACGCCGGCATTGGTTGCTGCCCAGTATCAGGGCTTCCTTTATGGCTCGGGTGGGCCTGTGAGCCTCACCCAAACCGGTCCGGGATTCAGTCTGATCGGCTCCTTCGGTTATTCCAACCTCCAGGCCGCTTGCCCAACGTTGCCAGCGCCCGCGACGGCTACAATCCTTTACGGCGGAGAGTTCGCCAACAACGATCCCTCCAGCAATGCGTCTGGAAACTGCGACTTGGCCTTCGACTTGGGAACGCAGGATGCGAAAACAAACGGGCTCTATCCGGCAGCGAAGGTTTACGTCACCGCTGGTTTCCCAATGAACGGCATCAGTTCGGCTTACTCCTTTCCAGCCGTTGCCATCGCTGGTCAAATCGGAAAGAAGTACGCGATCTTTCTCATCGGAGTGGATACTGCAGGCTCCCCGTCGCAGGCTTGGGGAATCTACCTCCTCCAATCAAATTAGAGCCAGTTGACTGGCTTGCTGGGGGTTCTCGATGAAAATTCGGCCTGCTAGGAGTACTCAATCGATGGCAGTCTGGCGCCAGGCTACTCTGGGAAATTCGGGTAAACTCCTTGGTCTTTTCAGCATTACATTGCTGCTCGCCGGGTGCGGCGGAGCTGCCTCCGTGCAAGGCCCTTCGCCGAATCCGCCTGCCTCCGTCATCCTCACGGGAAGACTCATGGGCGGGCAACAGCCTGTCCAGAATGCCGCGGTGCAGCTCTTCGCTGCCGGTTCCACTGGTTATGGCGCTGGCGCGGTGGCCCTTACCTCCCCGGTTTATACCGACAAGAACGGCGATTTCTCCATCCCTCCTGATTTCACATGTCCCTCCGCCAGCACCCTCACCTATCTGGTATCGAAGGGGGGAGACCCAGGAACTGGAACCGATAACCCAGCCATCGCTCTCATGGCAACGCTTGGTCCCTGCGGCGACCTCGCTTCCCTTCCGTTTGTGGTCGTCAATGAAGTGACGACCGTGTCTTCGGTCTGGGCATTGAATCAGTTCCTCTCGCACGGCGCACAGATGGGAACCAGTTCCACCAACTCTCTGGGACTGACAAACGCATTCGCCAATGTAAACAATCTGGTCAACATCGCCACAGGCACTGTGCCTGGACCCGGCGCGCCCCAAACCGCTGCGATCCCCATCGCCAAAATCGACACATTGGCTGACATTTTGGCCGTATGCGTAAACACCGGCTCCTGCGATGCTCTGTTTGCCGCGGCAAAGCCTGTCGGTGGCACGGCTCCAGCCAACACCCTCGATGCCGCTTTGAACATCGTGCGCGATCCTTCTGCAAATGTCACCGCGCTTTTCGACCTTCCCACTCCTTCGGCGCCCTTCCAGCCCACGCTCAACACTGCCCCGCCTGACTGGACCCTTGCCGTAACCTACTCCGGAGGGGGACTGAACGGCCCAGGGGCGCTCGCGTTGGACGCATCAGGAAACCTGTGGACCGCGAACTACTTCAACTCGGTTACGGAACTCTCCAACACAGGCGTACCACTCTCTTCTGCATCCGGCTTCACCGGAGGCGGCCTCAACGAAAGCTACGGCATCGCGGTTGCCCTGAATGGAACTATTTGGGTCACCAACGAACAATCGTCCAGCGCAAACAATGGCCATGGCAGCCTCACGGTCTTGAATTCCTCCGGCCAGGTGATCTCTGGAACGGACGGCTATTTTGGCGGCGGCGTCTTTTTCCCCGTTGCAATCGCATCCGATTCCAACGGCGACATCTGGACGGCCAACTATGGCAACTCCACCGCGTCGCTCCTGTCCGACGCCGGATCGCCGATCTCCAGCAGCACAGGCTTTGCTGTCGATCAGCTCTCCGGACCGGTAGCCGTCGCTATCGATGCAGACCATAACGCGTGGTTCGCGAATCAGTCCGGTGATTTCGGCTCGGTTACCAGCGTCTCTCCCAACGGAGGCAAGGTAACCACAACCATCTGCTGCGGCGTGGAGCCTTCCGGCATCGCCACTGACAGCATTGCTGTTGCGGGCAATTCATCCAAGGGTCATGTCTGGACAGCCAACTACGAATCCAGCACCGTGAGTGAACTGGAGCTGACCAGCAATGGCTCTGTGGTTGTTGCCTCCACCGGCTACTCCGGTGCAGGACTCGATTACCCCAACGGCATTGCCATCGACGGTGCAGGGAACGTCTGGGTAACAAATTACAGCGGAAACACCCTATCGGAGTTGCAGGGGGCCCAGGGCCCTAACCCGGGCCAGCCGCTCTCGCCCAGCGTCGGGCTCGGCAAGGATGCACACCTCGGTCGGCCATACGGCGTGGCCATTGATGCCAGCGGGAACCTCTGGGTATCCAACTTCGGACTCAGCACAATCACTGCTTTTCTAGGCGCAGCGTCCCCGGTTAAAACTCCCCTGACAGGACCCGCCCAATTGCCCTGATGAGGGAAGGCCCCGATCGAAAAGCTTCCCCCCCAAAGCCATCCCATCTCTACAGCGGTTACCGAATTGGTGTAAACCGAAGCCGTCACTGTCGAGTGGCATTTTCCCGCCAGGGTCTCCGGCGACAGGTCCTCGTCGCTTGGGTGGAAGAAAATGCCTCCTTCCGCTGCATCGAAGAGGCCACGTGAATTCGGGAACAGCTCTAACCCGCATTTCTCACAGGGGAACGATTTGATGGCGGTCGGCGGTGCGAAGCCTGCGGGAAGAGCCATCAACCGACTTGAAATCGGCTTGGCGATAGGTTCGGCAAGTGCACGGAGAGGTTCATTGCAGATCGAGGTTGGATTTGAGGCATGGCTCCGCCAGGCCGATTCTTGGATTCTTGTGGAAAAGTTGCTTGGTCGCGGTGGAGACGCTCAGCAGCGCAGCGCCTCGAAGGCCCGAGCGTAAATCTGCTTCCACGGATAGGTGGAGCTGAGCTCCAGCCACACGCGCCGGGCGCTGATGCGTACCCGGGCGCCGATCTTGAACAGCCTGAGCCGGATC
>Ga0302320_10005137_pt1 | contig 29435 bp, 19 predicted proteins | sample Bog_T0_3_FD_202130 | JGI IMG/M metagenome (GOLD analysis project Ga0302320, IMG submission 202130) | Peat permafrost microbial communities from Stordalen Mire near Abisko, Sweden - Bog_T0_3 | ecosystem: Environmental > Terrestrial > Soil > Wetlands > Peat | place: Sweden: Abisko, Stordalen Mire...
GTGAACGGTGTCGATGCCGAGACGTTGTTGGAGCGAGCGCGCGAAAAAGGTGAAACCACCGGAGAGAATTGCCGTTTTGTAACCAAGCAGGCGCAGGGTTTGCACAAGTCGTTCGGCGCCTTCAGCTAGGGGAATCGCGTCGATGAGGCTGTGCACGCGCTCTGCGGGGAGTCCTTTGAGAAGGGCGACGCGGCGCGAGAAGCTCTCATCAAACCCGAGTTCTCCGCGCATGGCCGCCTCGGTAATAGCAACCACGCGATCGCCAACGCCGGCCATCTTCGCAAGTTCGTCAATCACCTCGCCCTGAATGAGCGTGGAATCCATATCGAAAGCGAAGAGACGACGGTTGCGGCGGAAGATGCTCTCGCGCTGAAATGCGATGTCGATGGAGAGTTTCTGCGCGGCCGCAAGAAACTCCGCCCGCATGGAGACTTCGCGGGACGCATCGCCGCTGACAGCGAACTCCACGCAGGCGTTGGTGGGCTCGGTCGCTGCGGCGAGCTGACCGGAGAGACGGTCGATGCGGTCGATATTCATCCCATGAGCCGAGATGATGGCGCTCACCCGCGCCAGGTGTTCGGCAGTGATCGAGCGCCCAAGCACCGTAATAATGAAGTGGTAATGATGAAGGCCATGCCCCCAATGCTGGACGGCCTGGTTCGGGATCACTTTGAAATGCGCTTGCAGGCCAAGTTCATGTGCGCGGTCTGTAAGTGCGGATCTGAGTGCGGTAAGGCCGCTCCCGGCGGGAACTTCAATCAACATTCCGAGAGCAAGACTCTCATGAACCACCGCCTGGCCAATATCGAGAATGCTGACGTTGTTCCGGGCCAGGATGCCGGTAAATTCAGCGGTGAGTCCCGGTGCATCGGGCCCGGAGAAGTGGATGAGAATAGATTTGGAGAGCGATTCTGGGGGCATGCCTGAGTCTCAATATACCGGACAAGCCTTCGGCTACCAGCGTCTGGTTGAGAGGCGTGCCCATGTTCTTAAGCGAGGTTCTGGTAGATTTAGTCGCGGTTTGTCAACACATTGCCCGTTGCATTCCGGTACGGATCTCTGCTTTGAGCTGGTTTTCCTATACAAGTCCGGCAACAATCTCAGAAATTGACGGAACATTTGCCTCTAAATCGGTTTAAGGTAGAAACAACCTACCGTATTGTCACCAAGCCCGGACTGTTCCCAAGGAGCTTGGGTCTACTCGATACGGCGGACATGAAGGGAACTGAAAGGTATTGCTATGAGATTTATGCGATCTGCGAAGTTAATTCTGCTGGTACTTGTTGTGTTCGGGTTTGCCGCTCAACAACAGGCCAGTGCTCAAATTCCGGTGGGTACGACCAGAACGGGAACCTTTGTCTGGGACGGCGAACACTGGATTCCCGCTGAGGCGCCGCCGCCTCCTCAAGCTGCAATTGAAGTTGGCGAAGAGGAAATCACTGTCAACGAGGCTCCGCCGGCGTTGCCGGTCTATGTGCAGCCGCCTTGCCCTGAACCGAACTTGATCTGGACTCCTGGGTACTGGCACCACGGTTTCCTTGGATATTACTGGGTTCCCGGTGCGTGGGTGCCGGCGCCATATATCGGCGCACTTTGGACCCCGGCTTACTGGGGCTTTGCTGGAGGCAGTTTTGGCTTCCACGCGGGCTACTGGGGACCGCACATTGGCTTCTACGGCGGCGTGAATTACGGCGGCGGCTACATGGGAATCGGTTTCGCAGGCGGCTCGTGGAATGGCGGTACATTCGCCTACAACACCGCGGTTGTCAACGTGAACCGCACTGTGGTGACCAACGTGTATGTAAACACGACGATCGTTCAGCAGACAACGATCGTGAATACCTCGAACGTCTCTTACAATGGCGGTCCCAACGGAGTGCAGCACCAGCCCGCGCCTGAGGAGGAGGTTGCCGCACATGAGCAGCACACGCCGCCGACGACGTTCCAAAAACAGCATGTAACGGCAGCTGCTGCGGACAAGACCAACCTTGCCTCAAGCAACGGCGGGCATCCGACAAACCTGGCGGTAGCAAAGCCGCTGGCCGCGGAAACTCATGAGCCGCCCGCGGGTTTCAAGCCTCCGCCACCCAAGCCGGTATCCGAGTTGGCTAAGGCGCAGGCTCCGCCAGAGACTGTCGCGGCAGCTAAGACTGCGACAACAAAAACGGCGACTGTAGCCAAGGCTCCAACAACGCCTCCGGCCAAGTCGACACCACCCCCGCCAGCCAAATCTGCAGTAACACCTCCGGCTAAGTCAACACCACCGCCTCCGGCGAAGACAGAGGTTACACCTCCGGCCAAGTCAACACCAAAGCCGCCCGTCAAGACTGAGGTAACGCCTCCGGCTAAGTCGACCCCACCGCCGCCCAAGACTACGCCTCCGGCCAAAACGGAAGCTAAGACCCCGGCGAAAAATCCTCCGCCAAAGAAGACCCCGCCTAAGCCTGGCGAGGAACCCAAGCCCAAGCCAGAATAGGCGAATGCCACAAGCGGTGTATTTCAGTTCATGAAGCAAGAGGCCTACGATCAGTCGTGGGCCTTTTTGCGTTGGCGAATTGAATGAACGCACTCTCACGGGTTAGCGGGAATAGGAAAAGGTCGGGACGGCAAAACTCAGGATTGGATCTTGAGCTGTCTGGGGCACGACACATCCCATGCAATGTCTCCTATGATTTGGTGAAAGGAGCTCACCATGATCGATGGCGCGCACGTGGTCATCTACAGCAAGGACGCGGATGCTGACCGTACCTTCATCAGCAACATTCTTGGATTTAAGTCAGTGGATGCCGGTCATGGATGGTTGATCTTCGCGCTGCCGACGGCGGAGCTGGCTATTCATCCTGCGGAGGAAAACGATCGCCATGAACTCTATTTGATGTGCGATGACCTGAAGGCGGAGATGGCGGCGCTGCGTGCCAAAGGCGTCACTTGCGGGGCATTAACTGAGGCTCGCTGGGGGTTGATAACCAAGATCCAACTGCCGGGCGGAGGCGAGGTCGGCCTCTACGAACCCATGCACCCGAGGCCGTAAATCTGGTCTCTCAGGTAGATCAAGGCTTTCCAGAGTCGGCTATCGAACCAAGCAGATCAGCGGCGCGATTGGAGAAGCTGGAAGGTTGGCTCGGAAAGACTCTCACAAATGCTAACGGCCCAAGCTTATCGCTGGGGCCGTTGCAGTTGATTAAATTTATAGAGCCAAGGCCGTCGCGCTGTGGCGAGTGCCCAAGCATTTTCACATATGCTGCCAAGTCGCGATGATTAAGCGGCTCTACCCGGTAAACCGGGCTTCTTGAGCGATAGACTCGTCGCTCTATTAGAAGAATCGCCGTTCCGCACATCGGATTGAGACAGGCATGCGTGCGTGAAAGGATGCGGTTGCGTCTCAAGCGGCCAAGTCCTCCGCTGGGGCAACCTTGGGGTCCGGGGCGCGATGCCCTAGGCTTCAGCTACCTCACGAATTGTTCTGCTGGAACAATTTCTCTGCATCTTTGGACCGAACTCCTTCCCCGTACGAGATCAATCTATTCCCTGATTCACGTGGCGTCAATGTATTCGTGGGGTCGAAAGTGCCGGAATCCCGAATCGGAACCAATTCGTTTTGATCGCATCATCTTTTTCATAGAACAACATTGCGGAAGATAAGATTGCGGCCTCAGGAACTCAGTCTGTGACCGGGCCAAGCCCGCAGAGGCGCGCGAGCAGCCGAAGCTGCCTTAATATCCAGACCAGGGCGGGTTGATGCATTCCATAGCTGGCTGCAAAATCAAAATCCAGTTGAGTCAGCCTGGTTGCAAGAATGCAAAGATCCGTTGCAAGTCTGCGTAGACGACCGAGGGTCGTGGCTTCTGTTTGAAGATAAAAGCGATGTTGGATTCGCCAGTTTTGAGGGGGGCTGGGATTTTGGAGTAGGGATGTCCACAGACTGTCTGCGAGCTTCTCCATGTATGCGGACGTTTTCGCAGGTACTTGAATTTTCAGTTCGGGGTTGCACAGTGGAGCAAGGCGCGTGGCCATCGCGCATCCGAGGACAATTAGAGGACGAAGTTTTGCTATGGGGCCGATCTCATATTCGGTTGGGTCTATTTCAGGACTCAGACGGTTCAATGCAAGAGCGATGTCAAGGATGTGGCTGAGTTGTTCAAAGCAGTGTCGAACGCCGTGGAGACAGATGAAGAGTAATTCGTCAGAGGGTGCGAATTGCAATACAGGCTGGCCGAGAAAGGACTGTGGCTTGGCTCTTTGCCACGCGGCGGGCGTATCGAAGTTGAACGTCAGTGGATTCTCGACGTCGAAATGAAGCTCAACGAGCGTGGTACCGCGATGCCAGGAATGGTGGTAGTCGCTGGGTCTGGAGTTTGAGACGAATCCGAGTTTTTCCAAGAGAGAGCATGCGAGGTTGATGTCGCCAGGGCGGACCAGCAGATCGAGATCGCGCGAAATACGAAGGTCGGTGCTGCCATAAATGCGTTGGGCCAGCATTGGACCTTTCAGCGGGATTACGGGCAAGGCTTCTAGTGCAAAGGCCTGAAGAATCCCTCTGAGTTCGGATGTCCACCAGAAGTTGCTGCGGGCTGTCGTCTGCTCTATGCGAGCGAGATCCTGAGCGATCAGATCGGGAAGGTTGGCACCGCTTTGGCGAAGCTTCGCCGCGAAATACGGTAGGACATTTTCCTGTTCCGCGACTTGAAAGGCGGCATGCCAGTCAGAGAATGTTATACCGGGGCGGAACGTCTCGCCGCGTAACATGTGAAGAACGCAGTCCATGCCCGGCCTCATCAGGCCAAAGCCTCTTGGGGACGAGAGGGGCGAGTGTTGGGCGCGATGGTTGATTCGAGAGATTGAAGCAGCGACTGTGCTACCGGTTCAGCTTCATCACGCTCGGAACTCCACGCCGTTGCGCCCTCAAGCATCGCCGTGAGTGTGGACATGACAATGCGGGGGACGCGTTGCACGGGGATGGTGTGGCGCAGCATTTCAAGCACTGCCATGCCTGGGGTGACGGGCTGTGGGTTCCATGGCGATCCCGGCACATAACGGGCGAACACCACTTGCGCGATGCACAGCGGAGTTGTCGCTGCATGGCCATGCAAAGACTCTATGGTTGTGCTGTGCTGTTCGAACTTTCCAGGTTCCCGCATCTGCAGGTCGCGGTCATACGGATGAACCCATCCATCGCGATCAACGACCGCATACTCATCTGAGTAGTAGGTGGCTCCGGCGCGGACAAGGGCGGCGGTCAGGGTCGTCTTGCCGGCGAGGCTAAGCCCAGGCAGGATGAGGCCGCGGCCCTTCCAGCCGACTACTCCGGCATGAACGAAAACTCGATCGGGACAGTAATTCGCAACGTGAATCATCAGGTCGCGGGCGAACTGTTCGAGGACAGGTTCGGGTTGGATGCTCTCTTGGGTGAGTTCAGCGCCTGTATAGGATTGGTATCCATGATTGAGACCTGGGGGTAGAAGCGTGAAGCTCTCGGCCCCAGCCGCTGGTGGAGTATTCATTTGAGTTGCGAAAGGAAGTAGACGGGGAAGAGCAGAGAAGAGATCGTCGCTGCCCACCACGATCCGCATGGGCACGCCATAGGATAGGCAATCAATAGTGCGCATGCAGGGGTTCGCGATAGGAGGGGTGGATTGCACCGTTGAAACGCTCCTCTAATAGAGTCAATCTGTAAATTCTTTCCCTTACTATTTTGCGCTTTCTGACGGTGGTTCGTCCAAGATGAATGGCTGGGGCCTATGGGCTCGCTGGAGGGCCGGTAAGAGGCGTTTTGATGGGGCTCGCCAAGGCAACAAACTGAGTGATCGTGTTGGCTGCTGCGTTTGAGACCCATACGTTGCCGCTCGCATCGATGGTTATTCCGAACGGCTCACTGAGGGGAGCGTCCAGTCCGAAGCCATCCGTGGGAGAGAGCAGAGCTGCATTCGAACCGGACAGCTCTGTTATGGAGTTTCCACGATAGTTAGCGGCGAAGACATCTCCCGCACCGTCAATTGCAATCCCGCGGGCGGCATCTTTTCCAGCGGGCGACTCAACTGTTGCAGCAACTGTACCGGCTGACGTGAGCTTTACGATGGCTGCAGCACCATAATCGGCGAGCCAGACGTTACCGCTTTGATCGACGGTGATGCCAGCGGGGTCGTCGCAGCAGGGAAACGTGGTGACTGTTCCGGAAGGGGTGATCCGAACGGCGCCGATTTGAGTTGCAAACCATGCATTGTTGCTCGCATCGACCGCAACCGCCGGCGTAAAGGGAAGGTCGGATGCGCCGAAGCCCGTTTTGCCCGAGATGGGAGTCCCATCACTTTGGAGAAGACTTGCCGAAGATTTACCGTAGTCGGCGATCCAGATGTCTCCTGCGGAATCGGCCGCGATTGCGACCGGGTAGTAGATTCCGCCGCCGGTGTAACCTGGGCCTGAGAGTTCAGTCCCCGAAGAGGAAAACTTGCTCACGCTGCCGAGTTGGGAGTTGTTGGCTGCAGCTACGCTGTTCTCGTTGGTGACCCAGACGTTGTTGTTCAGATCGACTGTGAGACCGAAGGAGTTGTGAAGGCCGACACCGGGGAATCCAGTGGACGATGCAGGCGCACCGGTCGGTTGGAACTCGGAAACGACAGCGCCTAAGTAGTTGGCGACCCAGATATTTCCGGATGAATCGGCAGCTATGGATTCTGGCTGATTGAGGCCGCCGCCGGCGTAGGTGATGGAGAGAGTCCAATCGTTTGGAGCAGCGCTGAGCGCGGGGGCAAACGGGGCATTGGCAGCGGCTAGTTTGAAGAGAGCATCAACATTTGTGCCTGGGTTATGCACGATGTCGATCGCGGCATCGAGCACGTTGGTTGGCGGGGTTCCAGCGGCTGTTGCGGCGGAGAATAGCGAAGAGCAGGCAGTCGTGCCATCGGAATCGGAGCAAGTCGCAAGGATGTTTGCCAGTGTGTTGATCTTGGATATCTCAGCTATAGCGCCTTGCGGCAAGGCTGATCCGGGAGCGATGCCTGTGGTTGTGTTGGCAAGATTCTGCGCGATCAGAAACGCGTTGCTCAGGCCGGTCGCGTTTGTTGTGCTGGTGTTGACGGCGGCAGACGGTCCTAGGAATTGCGATAAGGCCCAGGCTGCGGCAGCGGTCGTCACCTCATTGGCCATGACTGAGGTTGAAGCGCTTAGACTGCCGCAATTTCCCAGGGCGGTCATCAAGACGAGAGCAGGGTTGTTTGTACCCGCGGCGAGGCCGGGATTCCCGCCCTTTGCGACAAGATAGACCTGAGAGGTCGCACTTGGGCATTGGAAGGCGTATGTGATTTTGAAATTGCCGCTCGTGTCTGTGGTGACAGAAGTATCTCCGAGGAGATTCACCGGTCCGTTTCCTGGCGAGACGATTCCGGTGGCGTACAGCGCAATCTGCGCATCGGAGACTGACTGCTGCCCGGCGTTGACGTGGCCCTGAAGGGTTGTCGCGGGCGGAGGTGGAGGGGGCGGAGGGGTGGTTGTAGTAACGCTTCCCCCACAACCACTGAGTAGGCCAGTGAACACAGAGGCCGCTAGCAGAAATGTATTTGCTACGATAACTCGGCTTTTGAATCTCACGGGCTGAGTTTACTCCGTATTGCGCTATGAAAGGTCTGAAAAAGTGGGATGGGGAGATGTCAGGCCGGAAGCAAGCATTCCCTCAGGGGCTGAAGCCCACGTTGGTATTGCAGGAATTACGTACAGGCTAAAGCCCGTACCCTTCAACGTTTTTACTTTTTCCGCAAGCTCTGAAGTCGTGTCTTGACACTTTTTGCCCGTCCGTTGAGTTCATCCGCAGCCAGGTCCGGCAGCTGAGGCGCTTCAAGCGGCTCAACTGCCCAGAGGGTACCCCCGCCGTGTCCTTGCAAAACTTCTTGCCCAAGACTTAATCAGAGCTTGCCGAGCATGAAGCAGCTGGATAGGTTGAGCGCCTATCGTCGCGCGCCTGGCTTGCTTCCGAAACGACGCAGCCGGCGGAGACCGGGGAGTGCGGTGTCGTTCTGGGTGGGAATGGATGGAGAGTCGACTCCGCCGTTATAGGCCTGCGCCGGTTTGGGAGCCATAACCGCGGCGATTGCGGGCAACATCATCACCGCTCCAGCACCCACTCTGGTCAGCATGCTGCGCCGGGAGATAGGGCTTACAGCGGCCAGGTTGGCATCGATGTGAGAATTGACGCTGGGCTCCAGCAGACCGTTTTCTTCCATCTGCGACAAAGCAAGGCGGACGATCTCTTCTGTGACAGGCTGAGCAAGTTGAATGCGCAGGGCAGCAACGATTTGCTCAACGCTTTTGGTTCCGTCGCAATGCGCCCATACCGCGGACGAAACCTGGTTCAGGCAAAAGGCCTGGTGACGGCGTTCGTCATAGACAAGCGTTTCGTCGCCGACCTGCTGAATCGAGAGATCGTGCTTGAGACTGCGGGGCAGATAGACCTGGCGCATTGAAGGCTCCTTGAGAACGGGTTATGGGTAAGCCAGTTAGGGATCGCAGTTCTATTTGGGGTTGACGGCGATGCTGGTGGGACTGCTCAGTCCTCCACCTGTGTATGGCGAGTTTGTGAGCGCTACTCCGGCGTTGGTAAATCCGCTGATCGAGTTGGCACCGCTTGCACTGTTGACGACCCAGACGTTATCCGCGCCATCGATGGCAATGCCTTCGGGGGTGCTGAGGCCGTTTCCGCTAAAGGTGGAGGAACTCGCTCCCCCGGCTGTGATTTGAGTGAGCGTATTGTTGCCGGAGTTCGTTACCCATGCGGTTTGATTCTGATCGATTGCGATGCCATAAGGCGCGTTCAAGGTGCCGCCGGCTGTATAGGTGCCTAGAGTGTAGAGGGGCGCCGTGGTTGTCGCATTGTTGATCGTGAGTTCGGTCACGGTTCCTGTAGCGCCGCCGGTGGGGTTGGTCACCCATACATTGCCCGATGCGTCAACGGCAAGAGACTGGGGGTTGGTCAATCCTCCACCGGTGTAGTTAATCGCGATGGTCCAGTCGGTCGGGGTTGCGTTGATGTTGAGAGCGGGGGAAAATGCCGGAGTGGCGGACTGCTGCTGGTTGATCAGAGTCGCGTTCACGCTGGGGTGCTGCGCGATATTCATGGCCGCGGTGATGGTGTCAGTGGGTGCCGACGAAGTTGTCGTCAGCGAGAAGAGCATCCCACACGGTGTTGAAGTATCCGATGCGACGCCGCCGGCCGAATTGATGCAGTTCTGGAGGACGTTGCCGAGGGCGTTGATCTCGGAAACTGGGAGGGTGGCGCCGGCTGGGAGCGTAGGACCTGACACTTGACCGGTGCCGATATTGACGACTTCGTTGATGGCAGCGAAAGCATTCGCCAAGCCGGTTGTATTGGTGGTGGGAGCGCCGATGTTGGTAGGTCCCTTCATGAATCCGGAGAGCGACCAGACCGTGGCAACCGTGGTTAGTTCGTTCATCTCCAGATAATAGGAGGGAGATGTAATCGCACTGACGAAGGTGCTGCATGGTCCCAGCCCGGCCATCAGCGCGAGGTTGGCGTTAGCCGAGCCGCCGATAGGCGTTCCGCCCGTTCCCACTAGAAACACCTCGGCATTGCTCGATGGGCAACTTGGAAGGGAGGGAAAATTGAAATGGCCATACGGAGTGGTTGTAAAAGAGGATCCAAACGTCGACGAAGTCGAACCATAGCCGGTAGGGCCCGTGATGCTGGTGTTCGCCGTGTAGAGCTGGAGGTTTACCCCAGCGACAGGCTGCTGCCCGCCGCGGACCTCGCCCTGTGCGGCTGGAACAGGAGTGCCGGTGACTTTGGTTGGCGCTCCGCATCCGCTGACCAGGAGAGCAACTCCGGTTGAAGAGGCAAGAAGAATCAGAGCCATGCCGCGAACTTTGTGTACTTTGCCGCTCATCATGGTGTTCATAATATTTGCTCCTCGTGCAATTTGACTATAGGTGACTTTGTCGAAAGTAGAAAAAGTTTCCGGGGCTCCGATTTATGGTTCGGTTGCGGGAGAACCGTTGGCGACACCTGCTGTCAATGGGACGGTTGGCGCAGCGGCTCCGAGAACTTTGGTGACGGAGTTGGCGCCGCTGTTAGCGATCCAAAGATTTCCTGAAATATCGATGGCGGTACTGGTTGGGGAACTGCTTCCAACAGTATAGGCCGCAGATGAGACAGGCGTTCCGGTAGAGTTGAAAACTGAAACGGTGCCACCGGAGCTGTTTGTTATCCAGACCTGATTTAAGCCGTCGATAGCGAGACTGGTGCCCGCAACAAGCCCGCCGCCGGAGTAACCGCTGTTGACTACGGTGCCTGTGTCGGAGAATTCGGACACACTGGCGCCACCGGCATTCAGGGTCCAGACATTTCCTGAGCTGTCGACTGCAACAGCGGTGCCGCCGGTCGCTTCAGCCGAGAGGTATGGAACGCCGGTCGCCAGGAAAGCTGAGGTTGTGCCGGCTGGGTTGCCGATCCAGAGGTAGTTGCCGATGACGTTGGTCAAGCTGAAGCTGGCCGAAAGTGAACTACCAGCGGCCGTGACCGTGTAGGGGGTATCACTGAAAGCGGAATTGGCCGTGAATGTGCCGGCGGTGGCGATACCGGTTGGATCAGTGTTGACGGTGATTGTGTTGGTGGAGTTGCTAAAAGTTCCGCTGGCTCCTGAGGCTGGCGCTGTGAACGTTACGGAGACTCCTGGAACCGGGTTGCCGAACGCATCGAGCGCCGTAACTGAAAGGGGAACTGCAAAAGCGGTGTTGATCGGGGTCAATTGCGGTGTTGTGCTGGAATTGGCTGTGATTGTTGCGGGGGCAGCAGGGGATACAGTCAAGGTGAAGGACTGCGTGGCGTTGGGGCTGGCGCCGTTGCTCGCGGTGATGGTGATCTGGTAGTTGCCTGCGACTGTTGCTGTTCCGGCGATGGTAGCTGTGCCGTTGCCATTGTTAGTGAAAGTAACGGTGCCGGGCAAAGATCCTGCCTCGCCCAGCGATGGCGTGGGGTAGGCCGTTGGTGATGTCGTTACCGTGAAGTTGCCGCCAACGCCAGCGGTGAAGGTGGTGCTGCTGGCGCTGGTGATGGACGGGGGCACGTCGATGGTTACCGAGCCAGTTTGCGGTGTTGGCGTGTTGGCGGCTTGGGTGTCGCTTACCGAAACGCTGTTGCTGCCGATTGCACCGGAGACGAAGCCGGAAATGCTGACGTTGATGGTCAGGGGACTATAGGTGTTGTTCACAGCAACCGTGTCTTCGTTGGTGCAGGTGACCACCTGTCCCAACGCCGAGCAGGACCAATCGGTTCCTGTTGCGCTTGCGTAGGAGAGGCCGGAGGGCAGCGTATCGATGACTGTCATTGCATTCGCTGTTGACTGGGCCGGGTCTCCAATGGAACCGGCCCCGTTGATCCCGTTGTTGGTAATGGTCACGGCTGGGAGCGAACCAGTGCCACCTTGTGTGAAGGTGCTGGGAGCAGGCCCCGAGAACGAGATGCTGGGCAGGTTCACAGTAAAGTTCAAGCACCAGCCGCCACCGATAGTGGTCGTCTCACCGTCCCCAGTTGGTCCGCCGTCGTCAATGTACAGGCTCCAGGTTCCGTTTCCGTTGTACGTGCTGGACGTGGTGCCGCCAAAGACTCCTGCCGCGCTTATATCGCCGAGAATTCCAGTTCCGGCAGATTCCGCTTTATTCGTCGGTGTGAACGTTGGATTTGAGCCCAACGGAGGTCCAACAGTTTCGCTGCCGCAAAGAGGCGCGTTCTGCGGGCATTGCGGATAGGTAATGTTCGTGTTGTAGCTCTCCGGCTTGTACGTGCCCGAGCTGAAGAGACCGCTGAAGGTGCTTCCCGTGTCCGAGAAGGTAAGATTTGCCCCCGAAACGGTATCGCTATTGTTGCCGGTGAGCGAGAAGAACTCGAGGTTGCTGCTGCTGTTGCTACCGTCCGGCCCTACCAGCAAGGACATGAGATCGCCCTGGTCTCTGGTCGTGAAATTGTTTAATTGGACGCTCACAGAATCAACGGTTCCGGGAAGGCCGCTGACCAGGATGTTGGAGGGATAAGGCGCTGCCGCACCGTAGTCGAGCCCAAGGCCAGGAGCAGTGATTGAACCGGAATTGCAATACGCGTACGGACCGGCCCCTGATCCCGAATTGGTCGTGGTCTTGTTTACGCGCACGCCGAAGGTTGCGGTGCTGATACCGAATTCGGTTCCAGTGCTGGTACCGCTGTATGTGGCCGTGATCTGATGTGTACCTTCCGTCAGGTCCGCAGTCAGCGATGCTGCTCCATTGCCAGCAACGGGGGCTGATCCCAGATTTGTGGAACCGTCGACAAAGGTGACGGTACCTGGGTTCGAATCGTCTGAAAGGGGCGTACTGTCCGTAACGGTGACCTGGGCGCTGAGGGTAACGGCGGCAGTGGTTCCACTGGAGAAAGTAGCTGGATTGGGCGACCCGCTGGCGGCCAATGTTGTGGCATGCGCGCTGGTTTGCATGGTCAAATTCAAGCACCATTCACCAAGTTGGCCGTAGGGCAAGCTTCCATTGGTCGATGTGCTCTCGGATAGCCAGTTGTTGAGGTACAACTGCCAAGTGCCATTCGCTCCTGAACCGGCGAATTGCGACGTGAAAGTGGCCAAGCCGGTGGGAGATGCCTTGCCCGTTGTCGTTGGGGCAGGGGAAGGGAACGCATCGGTATAGAGAGGGCCGACCTCAGAGTAATCGTCGGCTGGGAGGCAGGGAGAACCTGCGGTGCAGGACTCTTGGTTGTCCGAGCTAGTCTGGAGCAATCCGGAGCCGGCATCCGACAGGGTAAGAGATAAATTTGTGAGGTTATTGCTACCGGGGCCGTCTCCGTCGGCCCATCCCAAGAATTCGAACGCATTGCTGTTCGGCCCGGCCAGCAGGAGGCCCATGAATTGGGGGTCCTCAACTTGCAAGCCATTCAGCGTCACGGTGAGGTCCTCAATGGTGCCTGTTACACCACTGAGAATGATCTGCGAGGGGAACGGGAATCCGCCAGTACCTACGAGGCTGGCGCTGCTGTTGTCCCCCATGGTCACCGGGCCGTTGCAGTAAGTTGTGCCGGACGGATTGTAAGGATGGTTGACCGTTGTTTCATTCAGGGTCTGGGAAATACTGGATGAGTCGTCGGTGTCCCCACTGTAGACCGCGGAAAGAGAGCGAGTGCCTTCTTCTGAAGCTGGGAAGATGAAGTTCAGTTGCGCCTGACCTGAGCCATTGAGGGCCACAGGCGAGGAGAGTTGCGTGCCGCTGCCAGCAGTTTTGCCGGTGCTGTCGTAGAAAGTGACGGTACCTCCGGTCGAGACTGGAGTACCGCCGGACGTGACAGTAGCAGTCAGAGTTACCTGAGTGCCGGTGAGGGAGTCGCCGTTGACATCGCCACTTGTGTAGACAGGCGTGGATTGACCGTTATTGCTTGTGCTGAGCGCGGTTGTGGTCGCGGCTGCCGAGGTCGTCGTGAAAGTGATTGTCCAGGATGAGAGCGAGCCTGATGGAGTGAATTCTCCCGAGTTGTCCTGGCTGGCAATATACAGCGTCCAGGTGCCCTGGAGACTACTAGCACTTATGGGGAGGCCATAAGCCGTGCTGAAGCTGTAGCTGCCGCAAGAGACACCCAGGCCGCTACACGTAGGGGTGCCAGGTCCTGCTGAATCGTAGGACGATGGGCCAGGTGAGAAGCTATCCTCACCTGGAAAATAGTCAGTGCCCAGGTACGTGCCCGAGAGGGTGGAGGGACAAGTGCCGCCGAAATAGGGGACCATGCCGCCGACGTTGTCAGAACCCGTCGCGCCGGTATCGGCAAGCGAGAAACTGCTGTAGCCCACTTGTTGAGTACCCTCGCCGCAAACGCCCGAGAGCAGGTCCAGCGCCGTGCCGCCTGGAGATACCAGTACCATCGCCACGCTGTTCAGATTGTGAACATTCACACCAGTGAAATTCACAGAAATGGCCGTCACTGTGTCCGAGCTGGGCAGGCTGGAGGAGGTGACGGAGACCGTAGAGCTCTCCGATTGCGTGTATGTGCCGCTGATGGTGATGGGATTGGATCCACCGATGGTTGTTTGTGCGGCCAGGCTTGCAGGCAGCAGCGAGGCGGCCACGACAACTGAAAGCAGCCTGAAGTTTAATCGAGCTAACCTTTGTGGCAACTCAGCAAGGGCAGAGACGTACATAAGTCAAACCTCGGGGGTCTCGGTAGCTGTTCGGGTCTTGAAAACGGGAGAAGGTTTGGCGAGGGAGGCTAGTGCTCCTTTTATCACGCAAATCCATGGGGGCAACTTCGTAGTTCGCAAGCCACGTCAAGCAATGGAGCCAACGCAAAGGGAAAGAACGAGAAGGCGCAAATGAGCTCAAGTGATCATAGACATCTAAGATGATGCTGTTGCGATTGTCAACGAAAATTTATACCAGCGAACAACTTCGAGAAGTTATATAAGTGGGTGTTTTCGGGGCTGTTTTTTCGGACTAGTTACTAAAGTAGCAGGGGTTGCTCTTGTCTAAAGTTTGTAACGCTGCGGAGGAAATTGATTTGCCAGCCCTACCGCGCTGTGGTAATTGTGGATAGCTGCTTTTTACCCCTGTATTTCGATTCAAAACTCAAGGAGGTATTTCATGGGTCAGCCCTATGTTGGTGAGATTCGGATTTTCGGGGGCAATTTTAACCCGGCAGGGTGGCAGTTCTGCAGCGGTCAACTACTTCCCATCAGCGAGTATGAAACGCTTTTCACTCTGATCGGCACCACGTATGGTGGAGATGGGCAAACCACCTTCGCACTGCCTGACCTGAGAGGCCGCGTTCCACTCCATGTGGGGAACGGGTATATCCAGGGTCAGAATGGCGGCGTTGAGGCGGTAGCTTTGACTTCGAGCACGGTACCGAATCATACGCACACGGTTGTCGCGAGTTCGGATTCGTCTACCCTATCTCTGCCGGACGGGAATTACCTTGCTGGCGGCCCTGACATCTACGATCAGGGGAAATCGGGAACCGCAGTGATGGCTGCGGCAATTTCCAGTTCCGGAGGAAGCCAGCCGCATGACAATTTCCAGCCTTATCTCTGCCTGAGCTTCATCATCTCCATGTATGGAGTCTATCCAAGCCGGTCTTAGAGTCATCGATAGTCGCGTTGTTTCAGGGACAAGGAGAATTTGGGAAATGGGCACACCTTTCTTAGCTGAAATCAGGATTTTCAGTTTCAATTTCGCGCCCAAAGGCTGGACTCAATGTAACGGGCAGCTCATGGCAATCAACGTGAATCCGGCGATATTCTCGCTTCTCGGAACCACCTATGGCGGCAACGGTGTCCAGAACTTCGGCTTGCCAAATCTGCAAGGCCTCATTCCTATGCATTTTGGTAACGGCTACACGCTGGGCGAGAATTCCGGCGAGCAGAGTCACACACTGTTGACGACCGAGGTTCCTGCACACACTCATCTATGGAACGTTACGACTGCGGCAGCGAATGCCCCCGGACCGAGCGGCAACCTGCTGGGAGGAGTGCAGGCATACAACAAAACTGCGTCGAATCAGGTAGCGATGAACACAGGGTTGTTATCTTCGTTTGGCGGGAACCAGCCGCACGAGAACAGGCAACCCTTCCTCACGCTGAATTTCTGCATCGCGATTTCCGGAATTTTCCCGTCACGAAGCTAGCCGCCAGGAGAACATGACATGTCAGATCAGTTTGTTGCGGAAATAAGAATTTTCCCTTTTAACTTTTCGCCGACTCAGTGGGCCTTTTGCAACGGCCAGCTTTTGTCCATCTCTCAGAACGCTGCGCTTTTCTCGTTGCTGGGAACCAACTATGGGGGTGACGGAAGGAGTACATTTGGACTTCCGAATCTGCAGGGAAACGTTCCCATGCATTTTGGCCAGGGACCGGGCCTGAGTTTACACGATCTGGGTGAAACGGGTGGTTCCGCAACGGTGACGGTGCTGTCCTCAGAATATCCGCAGCACACACATCTCATCAATTGTATCGATGGCAATAGAGTGGGTGGGCAGGTTGGGGCGCCGAGCAACGCCATTCTTGTAAAGACGCCCGGCACACCCCCGAACGCATATGTCTCCGGAGGCACACAAAACCAGGCGCTGAACTCCAACGCCTTGCAGGTTGTAGGCGGGAGCCAGCCGCACAACAACTTGATGCCTTATCTCACTTTGAATTTCTGCATCGCGCTGTATGGTACGTACCCGACGCGATCGTAGACGACATTCTAAATCTTCAAGTAACTTTTCTCATTCAAGGGCCGGTTGCAATGCCGGTCTCACATAGTGTTGAGCCATGTCCACTCTCGCTGTTCGCCCTGCACTGCCACAGGACGAGATCTTTCTTTATGAGCTTTATTCAGCTGTGCGCGGGCCGGAGTTTGCCTTGGCACCGATCCCGGCTCAGCAGAAGGAAGACCTGATCCGGATGCAGTTTCGCGCGTCCATGTCCGCCTATGCGCAAATGTATCCCAACTCCTGCTGCCACGTGGTGCTGCTGGATAGTAAGCCTGTCGGCCGTCTTTGGTTCGCGCCTGGCGAGGGCGAATTTCACCTGGTGGATATTGCCGTTCATCCCGAGTTGCAAAGCAAGGGGATCGGGTCGGTTCTGATCAAGCGGCTGCAGCAGGAAGCTGCGCGGGCAGGACTGCCTATACGCAGCTGCGTGTTCAGGTTCAACCCTGGTTCAGTTCGGTTTCACCAGCGAAACGGCTTTACAATCATTCGGGAGGATCAGGTTAACTACTATATGGAGTGGCGTCCGGTGCTTCTGTTTTAACTTGCGCAGGCTTCAGTTTCGCATCGAAGGCAAAGGCGAAATCGCTCAGGAATTTCCCAACTCATTCAATGGGACAATCCAACCGTTTAAGTAAATTCGGACATTATCTACATATATCCGAAACTCTTCGTGGGAAAATCTTCTGCCCCCCGCGGGTTTATACATATGGAGAAACTCATCCTTGAACGAGTCATACACGCTGGTCCAGTTTGCCATGATTGAACTTTGGCCCACAACTAGACCGTCGTCGCGCAGAAATTGAAAGTGACGATACCGAACCCCCTCTCCTGTTTCCTCATAGGCGAAACGACGTCCTTTTTCGTCCGGAGTGCGAAGGTTGACCCAGCGCTTGCGGTTCTTTTCGAAATCGATGACGATTGAGTCGCTGATGGAATGGGTTGTTGATGCCAGTGCTGTTGGCGCGAGCAATGCAGTCGCAGTAATCGCGAACGCGGTCTTGCCGAAATCGCGCCTGTTCATCTTTTCCACGGTTAGCATGTATGCTCCAAAAGTGTTCCCTGAATAGTACACATCCGGATAACCATCGTCACCAGGAATTTTGAAGGGGAATCCTAAAGGATAGGAGTTCTCAATCCCAGACGAGCCCGCTGACCCTCTGAGCGAGCCCGTTCAAGACGGCACCAGGATTGGTCAGATCATTGAATGGCATTCTGAATATCGGCACCTATGATTGGTCCGATGATCGCGTGCGCGGCTTGATCCGGATGTGTGTCGTCGAGAGACCACGGTGGCAGTGTATATTGCTGAACGGTCGTGCCAAGATCGATCAAAAATGCGTTTGCATCGGGCGTGGTCTCTTCATAGGAAGAATACCCGTTGATGATTCCAGTTCGCGGATTTCCTTCAGGATCATTAAAGGTCGGATTGTAGGGAGTGACAAGGATAATCCTGGTGTTCACTCCGAATTTTGCGCGCATCTGAGTGAGGACAGCGGAGACATTTTCAGCGATAGTAACGGGCGAATGAGTGGCATCGTTTGTTCCGAGGTCGATGACAACGTAATCGGGCATCGTGGAAAAAGTTTTTGGATCGGTTGAATCATAATGCCCCCAACTGGAGGGAAATGGAGGGTAACCGCCCTGGCCGGTAAGTAGCCAACCCTGACCGTAGATTCCAATTTCAGAGTACTCACATCCGAGCATAGGAGCAACATAGGAGGGCCAAGCTTCGGTGTAATCGACGTAGGTATAGTATGGACCGGAAATCGGGCCGCCATAGTACGTCTCGAGAATAGAATCCCCGTAAAATATGCAGCTCTTGCCTGCTAAACTCTGGCTTGAGAGGGTTGAACCGGGATCAAACTCCAGCGAATCGATTTTAGTTTGAAAGGATGTTCCAGCCCAGCCATCTCCAGCGCTTTCGTTACCACCGATCATATACAACGAAACTGAATAGCTCGTGGTGCTATTGAGTCCTGAAGCAATCGTAATTGGAGTGCCGACAGTATTGTTTGGTGAAAACTGAACGAAATATGGTGTTCCTGAGTTTATAACTACCTTAATAGACGGCATATCATCGGGACCCAGCGATGAGTTAATTGTTGTGTCCACGTTGGCAGTAATGTTTTGAGTGCCGGTAACCTGGAACTTTAGATACGCTCCCCCGGTGGGCGAAATAATTGAGGAGCCGGAGAGTCGCCAAATATCAGGTGATTCATAGATATTCGGATTCGGAAAGGTGACGACAAGACTATTTTGAGGGAGCGCGACTGTTACGGTCGCCGAACCCGATTTAGTCGAATCCTGCGTCGAAGTTGCGATGATGGTTGCTGTGCCGGTTGCAGCCGGAGTAAAGACACCGGCATTGCTTACCGCACCAATGCCCGCAGGACTGACCGACCAGGCGACAGCGGAGCTATAGGGGCCGGTGCCCGTCACAGTTGGCGCGCAGGCGGAGGTTTGGGATGTATTGATGGATGCCGGTAAGCAGGCAACTGTCACCGAGGTGACTGCCGGCGGGACTGTCACTGAGACGGTCGCTGAGCCGGATTTGGTCGAGTCCTGGGCCGAGGTAGCTGTGATATTTGCCGTGCCCGCTGCGGCAGGAGTAAAGACACCGGCGTTGCTTACCGCACCAATGCTCGCAGGACTGACCGACCATGCGACAGCGGAGCTAAAGGCGCCGGCGCCCGTCACAGTTGGCACACAAGTGGAGGTTTGGGATGTGTTGATGGATGCCGGTAAGCAGGCAACTGTCACCGAGGTGACTGCCGGCGGGACTGTCACCGAGACGGTCGCTGAGCCGGATTTGGTCGAATCCTGGGTTGAGGTAGCTTTGATCGTATCGGAGCCGGAAGTGGGTCCGGTTTCCGGGGCCGTATATAGGCCGGAACTTGAGATGGATCCCGAGACTGCGGACCAGGTTACGCTGGAGCTGTAAGTTCCTGTTCCTGAGACTGTCGAGGAGCACTGGCTTGTCTGCCCCGTCTGAACGCTAGTCGGGGAGCACGAAACGCTAACAGAAGTGATTGTCGGCGAGACAGGTTGACTTTCATTATTTCCTCCCCCCGCAGCCAGCTATGGAAAGAATGCAAGAGAAAACCGGCAGAATAAGACACAGACGCTGGAGCGAGCGCGAAATTCGCATGCCTTCCTCAAATCCTGAGAAGCTTCACCGGTTTGGGTGACTCTCCACCTAAGTTTTTGATGTGCAATTAGTATAACATGGTTTTTACTTAGTCTATTGTTAACAGATAATTCATCATTCGAAACCACACAGGAGCAGAAGGGCTGCTCCCTTGAGCGAGGGATCGGAATAACTACAAATTGGAATGGGAACCGTAACGAAGCCATGAAAAAGGCAAGGAGAGTTATGCGCCGGTGGCCGCAGCGGAGTCGATGATGTTATGCGCCCATCCTTGGCAAACCTGGGTGAGGTGGGCCTTCAACTCATCTGCAGTTCTGTATTCCAAGACGTTAACATCCTGGCGATCTTGCAACTCTTTGCGGAAAGCGAGAATCTCCGGATTGGTTTCGTTGATGGCGTCTTTGAGGCAGACTACAACCTCGCGCATTGGCATTGCTTTGTCATCACGGCATTCAACAGCTAGAAGAAAAAGTTTCCGAAACAGGTCGCGCGGTCCCCAGTCGTCCTGGAAAATCTGAATGAAGTAGGCGCTCCATCGAACATTGTCTGAGACGATGCTGCGATTGGCTTCGACCTGGCTGTTTTCTCGCAGACCAACGGATACGAGCAAAACCTTAGACGGCATGGCTGTGGTTTCATTTGCATGTGCGATCGCATCTTGGCAAGCCTGGCGATCTGGCTCCAGATCTCCGGGCGCGGAAACGAATACGCGGTATGCATCGAATCCATGGGGCATAGACAAAATTTAGCATAGAACAATGCAATGACGACGTGAGTTGCTGTTGTCAAAGTGTCGGGCTGCCGCGTCTGACTTCTGCTCTGCGCCTCCGGTCGAATTCGTCACGGGCGCGATGTCCCGCCGGAGCACTAAGGCCATTCAGAGTCGTGGTCTCACCGGTCTCAAAAGCGAGATCCTTCGACAGGCTCAGAACGGGCTCTGGGGCATCCAAACTTGCCGGCCAGGTTGGGAATTCGCCTGGCCGCGGCAGGGGATACAACGAATGCGGATCGACCTTATGATTATTTGTGCGCGATGACCTCCAATTGAATGGGATGAGCTACCGAACTCACAGTTGGATCGTAGTACTCGTATACACGCGACTGAAAAGTGTGAGCGCGGATAGGGTACTTGGCGCGGAGGCGGAAGGTTACGGTTGTGGTTTGCCTCGGAGCCAGCGCGTTGAAGTAGAGGATTGCCTGCGTGGCTGTGAGCGAGAACTTCTCCAAGCGGCCGCTCTTATCGCCGGCGGTTTTCTCTTGAAGGGATTGCAGATCTTCGCTGAGCAAATCAAAGCCTGGGGGAATACCGAGGTCGACCATGACCATGTTGGCGGTTTTGGAAAGATTGTTGTGGATGGTTGCGGTGGCGGTGGCGATATCGTTCTGAGCAAGGTGTGTGCGGTCGTATGCGACATCGATGGAGAGCGCATCGGACGCCGGCTTTTGTTCCCATGGCGTGAAGTAGCGGCCGACAACCTGGTAGGCAAGCGTGCCAGTGCCGCTGAATTTCAGGTCGACGGATGAAGGCTTGCCAGCGTCGATTCCCTTGAAGACGAATTGATGAAGGAGGTCGTTGTTCTCGGCGGTTAGTTGAAGGGTTTCGACGGGCTTGCCATCAAGGGCGATCTCAAGGGCACCGCGAACATCGGAGGCGCTGAATTGGGTTGCGAGGACGAGAGCGCGCAGAGCCATGATGGTGGCTTGGGTGGTTCCCCAGTTTCCGGAGGCTTGCTTTTTTGAGGAGATGAAGTTGAGAGATTTGCGGACGGTCTCAGATGCCTGTCCCCATTTCAATAGTGCTTGCGTGGCCAGGCCTGTTGTTTCGATTGCCGCGCTGTCACCTGTGGAGTAGACGCCGGTCTCTTCGGCATTCCATGAAACCTGATCCCCCTTTTCAGTGCGGGCATCAATCAGCGCTTGCATGGAACGATTTGAGAAGTCGCGATCCTTGCCGTAATCCGCGGCGAAATTGGCTATGACGGCAAGAGTGTAGGTGTCGGCCTTGTGTTCGTTGTGGGCCTCGATGAAGTGCTTGGCCTTTTCAATTGCGGCACCCTGATAGCCGGTGTTGGCGAGAGACCATGCAATGTAGGCGGTGATGCGCAAGACATCGGAGTTATAGCGATTGGTTGCGCCTTCATTGATGAAATTGGTGTCGGGCTTCCAACTTCCATCGGGCTGTTGCTGGCTGGCGAGCCACGCGGCGGTGCGTTCGATGAGGCGTGGGTCTACATCTGATACTTTTGACATATCGTTGAATTCCATCAGGCCGTATGCGGTGAGGATTTTGTTGGCGGGTGCCTGACCGAACCAGGAGAAACCGCCGCCTGGCACTTCAAATGTGAGTAGGCGCTGATAGCCATTGGCAATGTAGCCTTCGGCTTTGGCGTGAACCTCGGGCGTGAGCTTCTTGACGCGTTTCATATAGTCGAGTGCGAGAACGTTGGGGTAGGTGCTGGAGGAAGTCTGCTCGAAACAGCCGCCGGGCATTTGAAGAATGCTGTCCATGCCTTCGACGATCTGGCTGAGTGGGCCGGGATACAGGCGGACGAGTACGCTGGATGCGTCGGGGATTGAGGCGGCGGGGAAGTTGAGTTCGTGATGCGCTGATGAGTCGAGTCGGCCATTGAAAACAGTGTCTTGCTCGCGGCCGTTGGGTATGACTTCAATCTCACGAACGACAATGTCGTCGCGGCTGACGGCGCCTTGGGGGCCATCCATGTGGGCAGAAAGCGTGAGTTTGAATTTACCGATGCGGTTGGCGTTCAGAGTAAATTGCGAGCCAGCCACGCGATTGGATTCTACGGTGACGGTCTTCTCCGGCGTGTCATCGTTCAGCGAATACCAATCGTTGGGTTGCAGGCTGAGTCTGACGTTACCAGGTTTGCCGGAGTAGTTGTAGACGGCGATGGGAATGGAGACGCGGTCGCCCTGGGTTAAGGTGACAGGCAGGTCGAGGTCGACAAAGAAATCCTGGAAGACCTTGATGCTGGAAGTCGCGGAGCCGAGCGCGCCTGATTGTGTTGAGGCGAGCATCGCCATGCGCCAGGTGGTGATGGAGTCGGCGATGGGGATTTCGATGCTGGCGTTGCCGCTGCCGTCGGTGATGATTTCTGGGTTGATGTAGAGCGCTTCCGGGAAGTAGGAACGAACGTGGGGTGCGTCTGGCGCGCGTTCATCGCGGAGTGCGGTGAAGTTGCGGCTCTCAAGTTGAAGGCTGTCCATGGCGACGCTTTTTGCTGCTTTCATGGGGGCGTCCGCGAACTTCATTTCCATTCCTGCTACAGCACCCAGTGCGCGTTCCATCGGCATCGGGATTGCGGCTGCCTCGACGGTGACAGTTTGTGTTTCGAACCCTACGGTGAGGGTGGTGGAAAGAATCGCGAGATCGCGCGGCTGCAATGTGAGGTCGCGCGAGGAACGCTCGAATCCTGGAGAAGATACGTCGATCTTGTAGCGGCCGGGTGGCAGGCCTGAAAGGTTGAATTGACCTTGAGCATCGCTGTGGGCGGTGCGCGTCTCGTGCGTGGTGAGTTGGCGCAGCGTGATTGTGGCTCCTGGAACTATGGCGCCGGATGGATCTTCGACGGTACCTGTAATCTCTGCATGATCGTTGACGGGGCCGCGATCGTGTTCGAAGCGGATGCCGATCGATCCATGATTGTTGGGCTCGTTAACAAGACTTCCGGAGTGCTCTTCGATATAGAAGGAAAGGTCGTCGGCGCTGTCAAAACGGTGATCGGGACCGGCGCTCCGCACAAGGTAGATGCGCCGGTTTTGTGAATACCAGGCGGCACGTTCTATACGCAGCGGCGTGTCCCATGCGTCGCGCGGAGGGGCGCCCTTCTGGATTGTTTCAAAGGCCTTGATCATGTCGGCTTTGGCTGGCTGCTTATCAATCTGCTCGGTGAGTTTGGCGGCTAGATCGCGGACTTGATCCTGGAAGACGGTGCGATAGCGCTGCTGGTAATCCTCGAATTTGTCTTGCGGCAGGCTGCGGCCGAACTCGATGTCTACTTTGGCGGGGTTGGTCATTTCGGTCGCAGAGAAGAGTGCGCGGGCGGCCAGGTTTTTCGTTTCCGGTTCGTCTTTTACGTCGACTACGTCGCTCATAGACAGGGAGTGAATCTCGTATCGCGGCTTCATCACTTCCTGTTCGAGATAGAAGAAGACTTTGGCGAATCCTGGCTTTTGTTCGGCGAGCGCGAAGACGGCTTCGTCGACGACCTGGAGCCCGATTGCGGCTTGTACGCCGGCGCCGTGAGCGTTGGTGACGTGGAAGCGGATGCGCGCATCGGAGCCCGGCTTGTATTGGGTTGCGTCGGCGGTGGTTTCGATTTTGAGTTCGTCGGCGGGCTGGACAAAGACGAGGCGATGGTCGGCGACTGGTTGCGCGTCGCGGCCAAAGAGGTACGCATCGATGTCGAGGGTGCCGGCCATTTCTGGGGTGGCTGTCAAGGTCAGTTCGGCCTGGCCATTATCAATGTCGAGATCGCGGGTTAGGATGGTCTGGCCGTTCTTGACAACGTCAACGTATGCGGAGCCGTGGCCGCGGGTTGAAAGGACCTTGAGCTGGATACGGTCGCCAGCCTTGAAGATTGCGCGGTTGGTGTGGAGAAGGATCTGATCAGTGCCGGCGCGGGTTTGGAGAGGTACGGTGCTGGTGGCGCGGTTGCCGTGATGGTCGTCGGCTTCGATGCGCAGGGACTGAAGGCTGGAACCGGGATTGATGCGCAGGACTGCTACGCCGGCGCTGTCGGTGATGAGTTTCTGATCGTGCGTCGGGTCTTCGCCGAGATAGGGAATGCGGTCAGGGGTTTGGACCCTCAGCGAAGCGGTTGCGGGGCTTCCGTCTGCATACGAGGCGAGGATGAATACTTCGTTTTCGACGTTTGGGATTAGCGTGCCGGCCTCGGGAACAGCGGTGATCAGGAGCGGCGATTCGCTGATGGTGATGGGTTCGCCGTGGGTCTCAGAGCGGGCTGCAGAGTCTTTTACGGTGGCCTCTATCAGCGCCCGCGCTGCGCCCTGGCTTAGCGGATGGCCGGCGAAATAGGTGGGCAATTTGAGATCGAATTGAAATGCGCCGTTGTTGTCCGTTTTGCCTGTGGATGAAGCGGCTTCGAAGACGGTGACATCCATGCTCGATGCTTTGATTGTGATCTCCGCATGGTCGACGGGTTTGCCGAAAAAATAGTTGGCGCGGACTGTTCCCGTGACGTGGTCGCCGGGGCGGTAGTCGCGTTTGGGTTTATTATCCTTCTCGGCGAAATCGATGGCGACTTTGAATTTGGGGAGTACATAACGCTCGACATTGAGAGCGATTTCAGCAGTATTGGCGGGGGTTTCAGCCTCACCCATCAAGGCGCGCAGGTGATAGGTTCCGAGGTTCACTTCGTCGGCGAGGGCGAATTCTGCGGAGGCGATACCGAATTTGTCGGTCTCTGTATTTTTGCGGAAGACTTTATTGCCGCGCGAGTCTTCCACTTCGAAGGTGAGCTTGCGATCTGATGCTGCGTGGCCGGCGGCGCGGTCCATGGCTAGGGCGCGAACGTGGATGGTTTGACCGGGCTGATAGATTGGCTTCTCCGTGGTGAGGAGGATGGATGCTTTGTCTTCAAGCTGGACGGGTTGGGTGTATTCAGCGGAGCCTATGGGAGTGTCGACGACAAAGCGCAGTTGATAGTTGCCGACGAGGTTGGCCGGAAAACGGAAAGAGGCTTCCACGGTGCCGCGGTGATTGAGATTGCCGGAGAAGAGCGGGTGGGCATCGTGATCCGGTACGAGGAGCTCGACGCGCAGGGAGCCGGTTTGAGCGATGTTGCTGTTGGCTTCTGAAACGATGACGCGGATAGCGGCCTGGCTGCCGGAGATGTATTCTTTCTCGCCGATGACGTGAACGACGGGGCGGCGAATGATCTGCGAGATGGACTCGATGCCTTCGATTGTCGCGAACCTGGCGTCGTTGTATTCGAAGCGATAGCGAAGGCGCTGCCATAGGATTTCGTCGAATGGGATGGCGTCTGCCGGAGTGATTGTTTCCTGCCATGAACCGTCTCCTTTGCGAATCTCGGCGTTGCGTTCGATGCGGCCCAAGGAATGATCTTCAGGGTCGAGAATCTCCACCGTGAGTTTGCCCGAACCTTGTTCCGATGAATTGTAGGGGATGGTTACGGAAAGCTTGCCGTTGCTGTAAGTGGCTGCGAGCCGCTCGGCATGCACCGGAAAGTTGAAGCGCAACGCGGCTGCGGCGATGAGCAGGATGGTTGCGAAAAAGCAAAATGGGCGAAGGGAACTTCCAATGCGGACGGTGGTCATGCGGGTTCTCCTGATCTTCACCGGATGGTGTGCTTCCGGCTGCTGTCTGAAGGGAGAACGCGGGTGGTTTCTAAACTTGCATGGGTACGGCAAAAATAAAATTTGTGTTGGTGGCGGGCTACATGTGCTTCCAGGTGATGCCGTCGACGCTGGTCCAATGATCGCCGTTGTCGGTGACGATTTCGAAGACCGGGCCGGCCTCGCGCGATGACTTGGACTTGGTTTTTGTCTCCGCTTCTACGAAGATTTGGCTGGAATCGGCGGCAACTGAAACGGTTTGGGACTCCGAAGCAATGGTGAGGGAGAGGTTTGCGATGTTTGGATGAGAGTCAGTTACGGGAACGGCTGCAAGTTCCTGCTTCATGAATCCTGTTGCTTGGGCTTCAAGTTTGTAGGTGCCTGGCGCGAGCCGATCGATAAGATAACGGCCCGCGGTATCTGTCCTGACTGTTCGTGCGGCCTGCGTTGCGGTATTCGTCACGGATACCGATGCACTGGAAATTACTGCGCCTGTCTGGTCTGTCACTGTGCCCGCGAGACCGCAGCAAATGGTGGCTGCGGAGGGTTGATCTTGCTTCTTAAGCGCGATGTTATCGTTCTGCGGAGGTGCGGCGCGTGCCACCGTCGCCCCCGAGGCAATGGTTTGCAACTGGTTGTAGTTTTGCATCCTTGTTTTGGGAAGCTCGATCAGGCTGGCGCGCACGGCTCGGCCAGGCCATGGCGCTTGAACTGACTTCCAATGCTTTCCGCCATCCTTGCTCAGGAAGACCGAGTTGTGCGTGTCGATTGCTACGATGCGGGAAGCTTGCGTCGCTATGGACAAAACAGGAAGGCGCGATGGCAACGGATGTTCGACCCGAATGAACTGGGTGATTTGTGCCTCGTCGAGCGAGGCGTCAAGGCCGGCTTGATTGTGTGGGACCTCTTCTATGAGGGGAGCGGCTGCTACCTCGACTGTTTGGTTTGTTTGACGAGTCGATGGTTCGGCAGCCGTGGCGGCAATGGCGGGTTTGGGAGGGGCCATGCTCTGAGCACGGGTTTCTGGGGCGGGTGGTTTAGCTGCGATGATCCCGGAGACCACGCCAAGGCTGGAGATGGCACTGGACGCTGGGGCTGCCTGGGCCTTTTGATCCAGCGGAGTGAGGTTGCGTCCTTGTATCGGGACGGAGGCGAAGCCTGAAGGCTTTGCCGAAGCGTTATCGTTGCTCAGGCTATCAAAGCTTTGGTTTCCTGCGGAAGCTGCAAGGCTTTTCGCCTCTGGTTTTTCTGGAGCACCGCGCGGGGGCACCTTTGCTGGTGAAACGGGCGGCTGAACTTGAGGTGTTGGCGTCTCGGGTGGATGGGAGACGGCAACCTGACTGGGTGCTTGAATGTTTGGAGCTATCGCGGCGTGGCGAATGACAACAACGGGTAGAAGAATGGCGGCGAGCGCGCCGGCCAGGGACCAGGTCAGTGTCCAGTTGGACCAGTTGGACCACCATGATTTGCGAGCGGCGGTGTGGATAGGTCGCGCGGGCTCAGGCTCTTCGATTTCGGGTAGGGACATGGCAACGACGGCGCGGCACTCTTCGCACGAGGCGAGATGATCGAGCATCTGCTCGCGTTCATGCGCGGGCAAGGCGTGTTCGACGAAGGCGCTGATCTGGTCTGCGTCTGGATGGTACCCGGATTGGAGATGCTCGGTCATATTGGGGCTATTGGATCTGTTGGATTATTCGCCGTTGTTGACACGGTCTTATTGGAGAACGTGGGAGTTTGGGAAGTTTGCAGCAGATTCCTGAGGTTTATTTCGATATCGCGCGGGTCTGTGCCTAACGCTTCCAGGGCAGCTGCTTTGCTGAGGCCGCCAGATAATAGATTTTCAATGAGTTGCTTGCGGAGATTGTCGGCGAGTCGCTTGAGGCGGCGGCTGATGGTGGCTTCATGCACGGCCAGAGTTTGCGCGATCTGGAGCAGAGTCTGGCGGTCGAGATAGTAGGCGGAGAGGAGGAAGCGGTCTTCGGCCTCGATGCCGCGAAGAGTGCGGGCAACGGCGGCTGTGAGTTGGGGCAGGTTTGAAGGCGATGAGACTGCCGGCGCGGGTGCGGGACTGTCGAGGTCGTCGAGCGGGGATTCTCGATGGGTGCGGCGGTGGTGGTCTCTGAAACGCTGGACTAAGGTGGTGCGGAGCCATCCTACAAGTGAGCCGCGGCCGGTGTACGAGGCTAGCGGGGAACGGCGCTCGGCTTCCGATTGGCGGAGGCCGTAGAGCTCGGCGTAGAGGGAGTCGGCTAGATCCTGGCCTAGCGTCGCTGAGCCGGTGATGGAGATGGCTGTCTGGACGAGCGAAGCGCGGTAACGGCGCAGAAATACCTCCCATGCTGCTTCATGGCCGAGCGCGCAGGCTTGCGCAAGAGCCAGTTCGAGGAGATGGAGGGAGAGGAAAAATGCTGCTTTTTGAGCGGGATCGGGAAGGCTGCCGGGGGGAAGGTTGTAGTTGACTTTTGCGCCGATGGAAGCCAGTGCGGTGCTGAACTGCTCCTGGCTCAGCCCGCAACTTTCAGCCTCGGCTGTTACCCAAAGCTCGTGGATCAGGCTTGGGGGGAGATCTGTGATGAGGCTGGCTGGATTTTGAGTTGATGTGGATTGTTGCTGGATTGGGACCGGCTCGGGTGGCACTGAGGGATCGAGATCAGCGCGTTTTGACAGGGCCGTATCCACGTTTCTGAGGATAAAGCATTGGTGCTGAATGGCGAAGGAGGGATGGTGAGTGCGGTTTTCAGAATGTAGAATCGCTGTTGATCTGGTGGGCCAAAAACAAAGTCTGGGTTAATTAGTATCTACAACGAGTTCAGTAGGCCAGGAGGCCCTGATGTCGACGAAGTCTATATCGCTGTTGATTCTGAGCGTGATTGGTGTTCTCGGTGGTTCCATGATTCAGACGCAAACGTCGATCGCGCAGGCTGCGTCGCCTCAAGTAACGGACGCCCGCACCGCGTGTGCAGCGGACATACAGAAGCTCTGTTCGGGTGTGGCGCCGGGTGGTGGGCGAATTCTCGCCTGCCTCAAGGAGAACAGAAACGCGGTTTCGGACGGGTGTAAACGGGCCATCCTCAACGCTGTGGGGAAATCGAGCGGGGATACAGGTTCTCCGAGCGGACCTGCTGCTGCGGGGTCCAATTCGGCTCCCCTTGTCAACAATCCCGCTCCGGCTCCGGCCGATCGCCAACCCGATGCCGGTTCTGTGTCAGCCGCCCCGGCGAGCGCTTCAGGCAAATCTAATTTGCCCATTCAGCAGAAAGGCCAGGCTTCTTCAATTGCTTCAAACGCTTCTGGAGCGCCTTACTTTGTGATGAAGCAGGTGAAGATTATCGACAATGGGCTGGGTAAGGGAATGCCCGCCTACGATCTGTTGATTCCGAACGATTGGCAATTCAAGGGTGCGGTGAATGTGGGCGTGGCCGAAGGCGGATGCTTCGACGACTGGTTTTCAGTTGTTGCCACGGCCAATAATTCAGACAGCTCTATCGCCTTGCAGATGCTTCCGCAATCCACATGGCAGTACACCGACGATCCAACAGGGCAGCAGCAAATGCAGGCGCAGAACCAGAGCGATGTGCGATTCGGCATGAAAGCGTGCCCAATCCGCGCGCCGGTAACGGCGGCGGGTTTCCTGCGGCAGGATTTCGTGAAGAAGTGCACCGGCTGTACAGTCGTTTCCGTCGAGCCGTTTCCAGAGCTTGCCGAAACCGTCCGGCACCAGCTCGG
>Ga0302320_10005141_pt1 | contig 29427 bp, 29 predicted proteins | sample Bog_T0_3_FD_202130 | JGI IMG/M metagenome (GOLD analysis project Ga0302320, IMG submission 202130) | Peat permafrost microbial communities from Stordalen Mire near Abisko, Sweden - Bog_T0_3 | ecosystem: Environmental > Terrestrial > Soil > Wetlands > Peat | place: Sweden: Abisko, Stordalen Mire...
AGTCTGTGAATTCGTGTCTGAGGGTTTCATCACAAGCCCGTCAATTAAATGACAGCCTTGAAGCGGTTTTGTCCAATGTTGTCCCCCCCTTGGAAACTGGCGGAGAGAGAGGGATTCGAACCCTCGATACCCTTTTGGAGTATGCACGCTTTCCAGGCGTGTGCCTTCAACCACTCGGCCATCTCTCCCGCCGTTCGCCGGTCGTCCGCCAAAAGCAAAACAGACCGGCTGTCTTATTTGCACGAGCCATCCGCAAAGGCAAGCCGATTCGACATGCGTTCCCAACCCGGACACCGGCCGGCCGGGGCCGGGCGGAAAATAATCTTAAAAATAAGGTTGCATTAGAATGAATCAAACGTATGTTCCAAACGCGTGTTTGAACCATGAAACACCCTTTGATCAAATCAGCGCCGCCGCCCCCGCGTCCGCCGCCCGCGGAAACGCGGGACCGGGTGCTGGATGCCGCGGAACGATTGTTCGCCGAACGCGGTATCGAGGCGGTTTCCATCCGCGACATCACCCGCGCCGCCGGGGCCAACCTGGCCGCCATCAATTATCATTTTGGCAGCAAACAGGAATTGGTGACGGAAATTTTCAGCCGGCGGTTGACGCCGTTGAATCAAAAGCGGCTGGCCTTGCTGGATGCCGCGGAGCAAAAGGCCCGGGGCAAACCCGTCCGGCTCGAGGTCATCCTGGAGGCGTTGATCCGGCCGGCGGCGGAGCAGGCGTTTGCCTGCACTTGCGGAAGCAAGACATTCATGCAACTTTTCGGGCGTTGTCTCAGTGAGCCGGATGCGGCGGTGGAACGGCTGATTCATTCGCACTTCGAACGGATCATCCAACGGTTCAATGCGGCGGTGTTGCGGACGCTGCCCGGGCTTTCCGAACAGGAATTGTTCTGGCGCATGAGTTTTATCGGAGGGGCGCTGCATCACGCCCTGTTGCTCAGCGGCAAACCCAGTCTGATGCCGCTCGGAATGCACAAGCGGTTGCACCCGGAGGAATTGATTCACCGCCTGATCGCCTTCGCCGCAGCCGGGCTGCGTGCCCGGCACGCCGATGAAGCCAGATGAATTGAATGAAAACCAACAGCGGAAACGAGAATGCAAAGATGAAGACGAACCTGTCCCGACCACAGAACCCGGCAGAACCGCGCCCCGCCACCCGGCTTTGGGGAATCATGGCTTCGCTGACCTTGCTGGCGCTGGCCGGCTGCGGCCGGCAGCCGGCGCCCTTCGCCATGCCGCCCCCGGAAGTTGGCGTGGTCACCCTCGCGCCGGAATCCGTGGCCCTGACCACGGAATTGCCGGGACGCATTGAGCCGGTCCGCGTGGCGCAGGTGCGTGCGCGCGTGGACGGCATCGTGTTGCATCGGAATTTCCTCGAAGGCGACGACGTCACCAACGGTGAAGTCCTTTACCAGATTGATCCCGCACCCTACCAGGCCTCGCTCGACAGCGCGAACGCCAGCCTGATGCAGGCGCAACAACTGGTGCAACGTTACGAGCCGCTGGTGGGCATCCATGCCGTCAGCAGGCAGGATTACGACAATGCCGTGTCCGCCGCGGCCCAGGCCAAGGCCGCGCAGGAAATCGCGGCGGTCAATTTTGGTTATTGCACCGTCACCGCGCCGATTTCCGGGCACATCGGCGCGGCGCTGGTCACCGAAGGCGCGCTGGTCAGCCAGAGCGCCGCGACGGAGATGGCCCTGGTCACGCAACTGGACCCGATTTATTGCGACTTCACCGAATCGAGCACCGAGCTGCTGCGGCTCCAGCGTGAATTGCAAAACGGGACGCTCAAAACCGTTGCGCCCGGCGAAGCGAAGGTGACGCTGTTGCTGGACGATGGGACGACCGACGCGCAACCCGGCAAACTGTTGTTCTCCGATGTCACGGTGGACCCGACCAGCGGCATGGTCACGTTGCGGGCCGAATTTCCGAACCCCGACCATCTGCTCCTGCCGGGAATGTTTGCGCGGGGAGAACTGGAACAGGCCGTGGACACCAAGGCCATCACCCTGCTCCAACGCGGTGTCAACATCGGCCCGAACGGCGTCGCCACCGTGATGGTGGTCGGGGCCAACGGCACGGTGGAAGCCAGGGTGATTAAAATCGGCCCGGCCGTGGGCAACAAATGGATCGTCACGAACGGGCTGAAGGCCGGCGAAAAAGTCATCGTCCAAGGCCTGCTGAAGGTTCAGCCCGGGATGATGGTAAAGCCGGTCCCGTTTGATTCCGGTGACGGCAATGCCTCCGCTTCGCCGGCGGCGGCCCAGGGAAATTAACCGGACCTCGCCATGCCAAAATTTTTCATCGACCGCCCGATTTTTGCCTGGGTGCTTTCCCTGCTCATCATGCTGGGCGGGTTTCTGGCCATCACCCACCTTCCGGTCGCCCAATATCCCAGCGTTGCCCCGCCGTCCATCGCCATCAACGCCACCTACGCCGGCGCGTCCGCGGAAACAGTGCAGGACACGGTCACGTCCGTGATCGAGCAGCAGATGAACGGCATCGACAACCTGCTTTACATGTCGTCCAGCAGCAGCGCCAGCGGGCAGTCCACCGTGACGCTGTATTTCCAATCCGGCACCGACCCGGACATCGCGCAGGTGCAGGTGCAAAACAAGCTGCAACTGGCCGTCCCCAATCTGCCGCTGACGGTCCAGCAGGCGGGCATCACCGTCGTCAAATCCACCCGCAACTTCCTGATGTTCTTCGCCCTGTCGACCACCAACCAGGAGGTTAGCGACATCGAGCTGGGCAATTTCATTTCGGCGAGCATCCTGGATCCCATCCGCCGCGTCACCGGCGTGGGTGAGGCGGACCTGTTCGGCACCCAATACGCCATGCGCATCTGGCTGAACCCCAACCGGCTGGAAAGCTACAATCTCGATGCCAACGACGTCCTTAACGCCATTCAGGCCCAAAACACGCAGGTCCCCGTCGGACAACTCGGGGCGCGCCCGGCGGTGACGGGACAGGAAATCAACATCACGCTGCAAGGCCAGAGCACCTTGACCACCGTCAGTCAGTTTGAAGGCATTCTGCTGCGGGTGAATCCCGACGGCTCGCGCGTGTTCTTGCGCGACGTGGCCCGCGTGGAGCTCGGCGGCGACAGTTACGCCCTGCAGGCGCGGATCGATGGACGCCCCGCCGCCGCCGTCGGCATCCGGCTGGCCCCGTCCGCCAACGCCGTGGCCACCGCCAATCTCGTCCGGGCAAAGGTGAAGGAGCTGTCCAAATTTTTCCCGGCGGGCGTGCAGGTGGATTTTCCTTACGACAGCTCCGAATTCGTGAGCGCGTCCATCCGGGAAGTGGTCACGACCCTGGTGGAAGCCATCGTGATGGTGTTCCTGATCATTTTCCTGTTCCTGCAAAATTTCCGGGCGACCTTCATTCCCACCATCGTCATCCCGGTGGCGTTGCTGGGCACGTTTGCCGTCATGTATGCGCTCGGCTTTTCCATCAACGTCCTGACCATGTTCGGCATGGTGCTGGCCGTGGGTGAACTGGTGGACGACGCCATTGTGGTGGTGGAAAACGTGGAACGCATCATGAGCGAGGAAGGACTGGGGGCACGCGAGGCCACCATCAAGGCGATGGATCAAATCACCGGCGCGCTCATCGGCATTTCCCTCGTGCTCACGGCAGTGTTCATTCCGATGGCGTTCTTTGGCGGCTCGGTCGGCGCCATTTACCGCCAGTTTTCGTTGTCGATGATTTCGTGCATGTTGTTTTCCATCTTCCTGGCCATGTCCCTGACGCCGGCGTTGTGCGCCACGCTGCTCAAGCCCGTGGAAAAGGGCCATCATTTGCGGAAGCAGGGATTTTTCGGCTGGTTCAACCGCGGTTTCGCCGCCACCCGCAAAAACTACGAAGGCTTGCTGGGCCGGACCATCAACAAGACGCCGCGCTACATGTTTATTTATCTGGCGATCGTCGTGGCCGTGGGCTGGTTTTATATTCGTTTGCCCTCCTCCTTTTTGCCGGATGAAGACCAGGGTTATTTCATCACCCTCATCCAATTGCCGGTGGGCGCGACCCAGGAACGCACGGTGGACGTGCTCAAGCAGGTGGAGGGTTACTATCTGCAACAGTCTGAAGTGGCGGGCATGGTGGACGTCGCCGGCTTCAGTTTCAACGGCCAGGGCCAGAACGCCGCGCTCGCTTTTGTGCATTTGAAGGACTGGAGCCTGCGCCACGGCGCCCAACACGGGGTGGACGCCATCATCATGCGCGCCTTCATGGCCCTGAGCCAGATCAAGGACGCCATCATTTATCCCATCAATCCCCCGCCCATTCCCGAACTGGGCATCTCCTCCGGATTCGATTTTGAGCTGGAGGACCAGGCCGGCCTCGGCCATGACCGGCTCATGCAGGCGCGCAACCAGTTGTTCGCGATGGCTGCAACCAATCGCGACATCGTACAGTTGCGCTTTCAGGGATTGGAAGACACGCCGCAGCTCAAGGTGGACATTGACCAGGCCAAGGCCAGCGCGCTGGGAGTTTCCCTGGGGGACCTGAACTCGGCGCTCACCACCTATTTCGGTTCGGATTACATCAACAATTTCGTCAACGGCAACCGCGTGCAACGGGTCATCGCCCAACTGGATTCGCCGTATCGCATGTTGCCCCAGGATGTCAGCAAGGTGTTCGTGCGCAACGGCAGCGGCCAGATGGTTTCGCTGTCCAGCCTCGCCACCTTGCATTGGATTTACGGCTCGCCGTCGTTGCAACATTTCAACGGCGTCCCGGCGCTCGAACTCGTCGGCTCCGCGCCGCCGGGCAAAAGCACGGGCCAGGCCATGACCGCCATGGAAAAGCTGGCCGAACAATTGCCCAAAGGCTTTGGGTACGAATGGACCGGCCAATCCTTCGAGGAACGTCTCTCGGCCAAACAAGCGCCCCTGCTCTATGCGCTGTCGCTTATCGTGGTGTTCCTGGCGCTGGCTGCACTTTACGAAAACTGGTCCATCCCGGTCGCGGTAATCCTCGTCGTGCCGCTCGGCATCCTCGGCGCGTTGCTGGCCGCCACCTTCCGTGGATTGCCCAACGACGTGTTCTTCAAGGTCGGTCTGCTGACCATCGTCGGTTTGTCCGCCAAAAATGCCATCCTCATTGTCGAATTCGCCAAGGACATGCAGGCGCAGGGCAAAGGTTTGATTGAAGCCACCCTCGAAGCGGCGCATATGCGGTTGCGACCGATTCTGATGACGTCGCTGGCGTTCATTCTCGGAGTGTTGCCGCTGGCCTTGAGCACCGGCGCCGGATCCGCCAGCCGGCACGACATCGGCACCGGCGTCGCCGGCGGCATGATTACCGCCACGTTCCTGGCCATCCTTTTCGTGCCGGTGTTCTTTGTGCTGGTCCGCCGCATATTCAAAAGTCAAACACCATCGCCCGCCCCGGTTCCACCCAAACCGACGGGCCTGGACGACGCCGACGACACCAACCACACGGCCAAGCCATGAGTAAATTTTTAAAATTATGTAGCCGCCGAGGTAACGAGGCGGTGCGTCAGGGCAGCCGGTTTGCAAAGATCCGCCTCCTTACGTCGGCGGCTGCCGCGTGCGTTCTGGCCCTGGCCGGTTGCACGCTCGCGCCGACCTATCACCGCCCGACCGCCGCCTATTCACCAACCTGGCCCCAGGTGCCGGGACAGCCGGAAAGCCCGACCGTCGCGGCCACGGTTCCCGCGGCCGACATCGGCTGGCGCGAATTTTTCCGCGACCCGCGCCTGCAACAACTCATCGAACTGGCCCTGACCAACAATCTCGACCTGCGCGTGGCCATGCTCAACGTGGACCAAACCCGCGCCCTCTACCACGTCCAGCGGGACGCCCTGATTCCCACCGTGGACATCAACGCCAACGGCACGCGCCAGCACGTTCCCTTTGGATTTGGAGGCCAGGGCAATGGGTTCACCTACAGCCAATACAACGTGAACCTGGGTGTCGCCTCCTATGAACTGGACCTGTTCGGCCGCGTGCGCAGCTTGAAAAAGCAGGCGTTGGAAACCTACTTCGCCACCGAGGAAGCCCGGAAAAGCGCCCAAATCGCGCTGGTGGCCGAAGTCGGCGCGGCTTATCTGACGGAACGCGAATTGACCGAACAGCTCGCCGTCGCCCGCGAAACGTTGAAGGCGACGGGTAATTCCTATGACCTGACCAAACGCAGCTATGATGCCGGCGTCCGTTCCGAACTCGATTTGGATGTCGCCGAAACCCAGATGCAAACCGCGCGGGCCGCCGTCGCCGGCTACGAACAACAACTCGCCCAGGCCGAAGATTACCTGGTGCTCCTGATCGGCCGCCCGTTGCCGGATGACCTGCCCGCGCCTCAGCCTTTCTACCCGGAGATTTGTTTGTCCGACATTCCGGCGGGCCTGCCGTCGGACCTGATTGCGCGCCGTCCGGACGTGCTGGAAGCCGAACATCAACTCGAGGCCGCCAACGCCAACATCGGCGTTGCCCGGGCCGCCTTTTTTCCAACCATCACGCTCACCGGCCAGGGCGGCACCGAAAGCACGACCCTCGAAGGCTTGTTCGCCCCCGGCTCGCAGGCATGGCAGTTCTCACCGCAAATCGTCTGGCCCATTTTCGCGGCGGGAACCGCCTATCACGAGCTCCAGGCCGTCAAAGCCGCCAGGAGCATCGAAGTCGCCAGTTACCAAAAGTCCATTCAAACCGCCTTCCGGGAAGTCGCGGATGCGCTCGCCGTGCAAGCGACCGTACAAACCCAATTGGCGGCCAACCAGGCGCTGGTTCGGGCCGAACAGCAGACTTACACCCTCACCGAAGCGCGTTTCCACAGCGGCGTTGACAGTTCACTCAACGTGCTCACCACCCAGCAAGCGCTGTACAACGCGCAGCAAAATTTCATTCAAACCCAGTACTCGCGCCTGTTCAATCTGATCAACCTCTACCAGGCCCTCGGCGGCGGCTGGCAGGAACACACCGCCAACCTTCAACCGGACCAATCGCATTGATGTCCGGTTCTAAATCTTAATCTTTCTCTTAATCCTAATTTGTTGATTCGCTGATTAAGATTATGAATTAAGATTCGAACCCAACCCCCCGACTTGCCGACCGGTATTTTTTTTGGCAGGATTTCCGGGCAATGAAAAAGCCCAAATCCTCCGATTCGCTCCGCCCCTTTTCCAGCGTCGTGTTTGACGGCGACGAACGCGCCGCCGCCCGCGCCATGCTTTATCCCGTCGGCTTCAAGACGGAAGATTTCAAAAAGCCGCTCATCGGCATCGCCTCCACCTGGGGCAACGTCACGCCCTGCAACATGCACATCGACAAGCTCGCGCTCGAATCCGAGTCGGGCGCGAACGCGGCGGGCGGCAAGGCCATCATCTTCAATACCATCACCATCTCCGACGGCATCTCGATGGGCAGCGAAGGCATGAAATATTCGCTCGTCTCGCGCGAGGTCATCGCCGATTCCATCGAAACCGTGGTGGGCTGCGCCGGCATGGACGGCTTTGTGGCCATTGGCGGCTGCGACAAAAACATGCCCGGCGCCATCATCGCCATGGCGCGGATGAACCGGCCGGCGGTGTTCGTTTATGGCGGCACCATCCTGCCCGGCTGCATCACCGGCGACACCCGCAAGCTCGACATCGTGTCCGTGTTCGAAGCCATCGGCGCGCACGCGAACAAAAAAATCGGCGACGCGGAATTTCAGGCCATCGAACAATGCGCCATTCCCGGTCCCGGCTCGTGTGGCGGCATGTACACCGCCAACACCATGGCCAGCGCCATCGAAGCGCTCGGCATGAGCCTGCCCAACAGCTCCGCGCAAAACGCCGTCTCGCCCGCCAAGCTGGATGATTGCCGCCGCGCCGGCGCGTGCGTGATTGAAATGCTCAAACAAGGCATCCGCCCGCTCGACATTTTGACGAAGAAAGCCTTCGAGAATGCCATCGCCGTGGTCATCGCGCTAAGTGGTTCGACCAATGCCGTGTTGCACCTGCTTGCCATCGCCCATGCAGCGAAGGTCAAGCTGACCATTGACGACTTCACCCGCGTCGGCAAACGCGTGCCCGTGCTCGCGGATTTGAAACCGAGCGGAAAACATTTGATGTCCGAACTGGTCGCCATCGGCGGCATCCGGCCGTTGATGAAAACGCTGCTCGACAAAGGCCTGCTGCACGGCGACGCGCTCACCGTCACCGGCGAAACCATGGCGCAAACGCTTGCCAATGTGAAACCGTATCCCACGAGCCAGACCATCATCCAGCCGTTCGATAAACCGATTAAAAAGGACAGTCACATCGTGATTCTGCACGGCAATCTGGCCTCCGAAGGCGCCGTGGCGAAAATCTCAGGCAAGGAAGGTTTGAAATTCACCGGCCGGGCGCGCGTGTTCAATTCCGAGGAAGCGGCTCTGGAAAAAATCCTGGACGGCTCGATTGTGAAAGGTGACGTGGTGGTAATCCGTTACGAAGGACCGCGCGGCGGTCCCGGCATGAGGGAGATGCTGTCACCGACCTCAGCCATCATGGGCAAGGGCTTGGGCAAGGACGTGGCGCTCATCACCGACGGTCGGTTCTCCGGCGGCAGCCACGGTTTCGTGGTTGGGCACATCACGCCGGAAGCTTACGTGGGCGGAACGCTGGCGCTCGTGAAGAACGGCGACTCCATCACCATCGATGCCGAGAAACGGCAGATCAATCTGGACATCCCTGCAAAAGAAATCTCGGCCCGCCGCAAGGCGTGGAAGAAGCCTGTGCCTCGCTACACCCGCGGTGTGCTTGCAAAGTATGCCGCCCACGTAACGAGTGCCTCACTCGGCGCGGTAACGGATGCGGACTTGAAGTTGTAAGTGGCAGAGAATTGGTTTATTTAATTCATATGACTGCTACAACAGCATTGGACGAGCAGATCAAGCATTACCGTCGCATGACCGGTGAGCAGCGACTGGCTGTAGCGCTGGATCTGCATGAGATGTCTTGTGACGTTGCTCGTGAAGGGATCCGTCGGCGGAACCCTGAAGCCGATGCGGTCGAAGTCGAGCGCCTGCTTCGTCACCGTCTCGAACTCGCCCGCGCCGCATGAATGAGCGTGAACTGCTCGTGGATTGTTTGCGCCGGCTGAACCGGACTGGCGTCACATATTATCTTACTGGTTCGATGGCGAGCAATTATTGGGGCATCCCGCGCACGACGCATGACTTGGATTTCGTCATCCAACTACCGCCGACTGCCGTGCTGCGCATTGTTCAGGAGTTCAGCGGTGATTTTTACATTGATGAAGCCGCCGTGCGCGCTGCTTATCAGCCGCCGCATCAATTTAACGCCATTGATACCCGATCGGCATTGAAAGTGGATTTTTGGCTGCCGAAATCCGAACCGTTTGATCGGGAAATGCTTCAACGCCGCGTCGAAATCACGCTCTTTGGCGAACCGGCATGGATTACCACGGCTGAAGATGTCATTCTGCACAAGCTCGTCTGGAATTGCATCTCGCCATCCGACCGGCAACTTGGCGACGCGGCTGGTGTGGTGGCGGTGCAAGTCGATGCGTTGGACAAAAACTACTTGCGACACTGGGCACAGGAACTGAAACTCACAATCGAACTGGAACGCCTGTTAAGCGGCGCGATCAAACCCAAGCAAACATGAAACGCTCCACTTCCCGCGGCGGGCTGGCGAAATATGCAGCACATGTGACGAGCGCCTCACTCGGCGCGGTAACGGATATGGATTTGAAGTTGTAGATGGTTTTGCTCAGCGGTGTTGGGTGTAAAAGAAATGCTTGTCGTTCTGTAACTCGTTTGAGATTTATGTGATAGGAATAAACAACCGCAAACAGAAGGAATGGGTTATGACAGTGAAAAGTTATCGGGTTTGTATTGCAAAAGGCGATCAGAGGTTCGAGGTCGAAGGCGATAAACAATTCGTATTGGAAATGCTTCAGCGCTTTGAACCGGAGGGCGGAAAGCCTCCGACAGTTTCACCTAGTTCGAAAGGCAAACCGGAGAACCAAGTGTCAGGTTTGGCAAGTCTGCCGGGAAAAAAAGTATCTGTCGGTGAATTCATTCGACAGCTTGGGTTCAAGAAACATACAGACCTTGTCCTAGCTTTTGGATACTACCTGGAAAAACTCGGCGGCCTTACAGCATTCACGCCGGCGGACATTAATACGTGTTACTACGATTCAAAATTGGAAAGTTCCAATACCAGTCAGATGATCATTCAGAACATTCGCCGTGGTTTCTTAATGCCGGCAAAAAAGGAAGAAGGGCGGAAAGCTTATACCTTGACCCGCTCCGGCGAGGAATACGTAGCAAATGGGGGCAAAAAAGTAAAAAAGTGACATGCGCCACACACTTCCACGACCGACAGTCAGGGGCAGCGTGTTATGCCAAAAAAAGCCAGCGCAAAAGCTGTAAAATTATCACCGCTCCTTCGCTCTGCCTTTGAAGTTCTAGAGCATGGCTTGTGGCATTTTTTGCGAAGCGACACTTCAACCGATATGAAGTTCGCATTGCTGCATGTTGATCAATCTATTGAGCTTCTTTTGAAGGAACGTGTTAGAGCTGGAGAGAAATCAATTTACAAGAATCCAAAAGAAACGATTAGCATTTGGGGTGCGTACGACATTCTTGAAAAGGAATTAAATTGTAAGATACCTGAAAAACCCGACTTGGAACTTCTCCACGAAGAACGGAACAATATTCAGCACAAATACGCAAATCCAAGTCCAGAAGACACAGCCTTCCATCTGGATCGTGCAATGAAATTTATTTGCAGATTTGCGAAAGATGAATTGAAGCTAAATATAGAAGAACATATTCCTTCCGAATATCTCCGACAGCTTGGGTCGTGATAATTTGAGCTCGAATGTTTTCGAGATTTTTAATCTTCACGGCCCTCGTTGCAACTTCATCACCGGCTTTCAGCGCGCTGCTTCAAATGCCCACGAAGCGGTACTAAAGAATGGAATCGCTATCAAGGCTTCTGCATGTCCTTCTCCGACACTGAATTTGTGTAACTCGCATGATTGTCCGGTTCTGTCGCCGCCGTGACGATGAGTGCTCCCAACAATCCGCCCAATACCGACCCGGCAATCACCTCCTGGTTTCGCTTGCTGAATTTTGCGGACCGTTCGATGATCAAATTGGGCGCGTATTTCGCATCAGAAACAAGATTCCTGGCTTTTTCCCTGTCGTTGAACCGCAGGAATGTTGCCCTGGCTCGATAGCAGGTGCTCGTCAATGGATTCGGTTGATGCTCTTCCGTAATGTCAATCACATCGGCGCCCAACATATTTCCTTCCCTGCAAAAAATGTCCAGAATGGCGGCTTCATCGCAATCAACCGAAAGGCCAGTGTCATAAGCGTGAATTGAACCCAACACAATGACGTCGTTCGTGTTATAATGCACATCGCATTGGATGGCAATCGGCCGGCGTGGCAAGTCTCTTGTAGTCTGGCTGGCGGGGAGTTGGTAGCCAGTGCGGGTTATACCCGGAGCGCATCCAGAAACCAGAATGGTTGCACCGCACAGAACCAAGAAAATTAGGGTTTTCATGAAAACGACTGTATTTTGGTGATAATTATTCGTCCAACATAATCTGAGCAAGCAGACCAAGTTTATTTCTTTCCTGTTTGCCCCCGGTTCAACCAAAATGATTTTATAGTCTGAATGTTTTCGAGAATTATTATTTTCATGGCCATGGTTGCAACTTCATCACCGGCGTTCGGCGCACCAGAAACGGTGATTTTGCTGCACGGCCTGTGCCACACGAGCCATTCGATGGCGAAGATGGAGCGCGCGCTCGCCGATGCGGGTTACCGGGTGCAAAATGTTAGCTATCCCTCACGCACGGCATCCATTCAACAGCTCGCCGATGACGCGATCGGGAAAGCGGTCGCCAATTGCCAGCGGGACGGCGCAGTGAAGATTGATTTTGTCACGCATTCGCTCGGCGGGATTCTGGTCCGCAGCTATCTCGCGCGTCATTCCCTCCCGTCGCTGGGACGCGTGGTCATGCTCGCGCCACCGAACCAGGGCAGCGAGGTCGTGGACAAGCTCGGCTGGACCTTTGTTTTCAAATGGCTCAACGGCCCGGCGGGAAATGAGCTGGGCACAGACGCCCATTCCACACCCAACCAGCTTGGCCCGGCAACTTATCCCGTCGGCATCATTGCCGGCGACCGTTCCATCAACTGGATCAACAGCCTGCTCATCCCCGGCCGTGATGATGGAAAGGTTTCGATTGAACGAACGAGGCTGGCGGGCATGAGCGACCACCTGGTCATTCACACCGCGCATCCGTTCATCATGAAGAACCGTGAAGCCATCCGGCAGACGATTCAATTCCTGCGCACCGGCGCTTTTGACCACGCCACCGGCTGAATTCCGCGGTCGCCCGCCGGCGTTTCACTTCGTCGCGGCGAATGTCATTTCACCTGGGTTATCCGTCCAAAAATCATCAGCCGCAAACAACCGTTCACTTTGATCCTTTCGTGGATTTGGTGGATTTCGCGGTTTGATCCCGGCACTTCACAAATTGTCTTCCTTCTCCTGCCCGCTTCTGGCTACCTACGGTTCGTCCAAACCACAACCACCACCATTATGATGAAAACCTTTATCACCGCATTCGGTATCACAGCCTGCGCGCTCGCATTGGCCGGTACCGTCCGCGCCGGCGACAGCGTCACCGGAAAATGGACCGCTGAATTTGATTCGCAAATCGGAATTCAAAAATACACCTACGATTTCAAGGTGGACGGAACCAATCTGACCGGCCGGGCCATCGGCATCCGCGACGACGGCACAAATGACGTGGCCATCACCGAAGGCAAAATCAACCAGGACGAAATTTCATTCGTTGAAGCGCTGAAGTTCAACGACAACGACATCCGCATCGAATATACCGGCAAGGTTTCCGGCAATGAGATCAAGCTGCACCGCCGGGTGGGCGATTTTGCCGAAGAGGATCTGGTGGCCAAACGGGTCAAGGCAGCCGCCGCCACGCCCGATTTAAAATCCGAAACCGGCAAGGCCACGAATTCGCCACCCGCCCAGCCGTAGCTTACGCCGTCACGCCGCCGGCGATGTATTGCTCCATTTGGGCAATCGCGGCGTCCTGGGCGGAAATCGTCCAGTTCACCAGGTCGCCGATGGACACGATGCCGGTGACCTTTTCGTTTTCCAAAACGGGCAGATGCCGCACGCGGTTTTCCGTCATCAGCTTCATGCACTCCTCGACGGTGTGATGCGGGGTGACGGAAACAATCCTGCTGGAAAGCACTTCGCGCACCGGCGTCTCCCTGGACTTTTTGCCCTGCAACGCGATTTTGCGCGTGTAATCGCGTTCGGTGAAAACGCCCACCAATTTGCCGCCCGCCAGGACCAGCAGGGCGCCGATATTTTTGTCCGCCATGAGCTTGATGGCCTCGAAGACCGTCAGCTCCGGCGTGATGGACCACAGCGCCGTGCCTTTGTGATGCAACAGCGCACTGATGGGAACGCTCGATTTCATAAGATTATTGGATTAACCCTATATCCGCCGCTTCTCCACACAATTCAAGTTATTTTTTTGACCGGACCGAGACCAGCGCCGCCATCACCACGCATCCCCAGCCGAACCAGTCGCCGTGCCGATGGTAAAACGTCGGCGCGCGCCCCGCGCCGGCCGATGTCACCGGAATGTCCACGGTCATCGCGCCCTGGCCGTAAACACTGCCGTTCGGATCCTTGAAGATTTCCCGCACGCGGCCGCTGGCATCAATCCAGCAGGTCACGCCGTTGTTCGCGCAGCGGAGGAGCGGCAGGTTGTTTTCGACGGCGCGAAAGATGGCGGTGGCCATTTGCTGCCATTGCGCCGCGCCGTCGCCGAACCAGCCGTCGTTCGTCAGGTTCACGAGAAAATCCACGTCATCCCTCGCGGAAGCGCGCGCGGTTCCCGGAAAGGTGTCCTCAAAACAAATCAGCGGCGCGGCATTGACGTGCAAATCGCCCAGCTTAAACGTCACCGGCCGGTCGCCCGGCGTGAAACTGCCGGTGATGGGCGTCATATATTTGATGAACGGCAGCCAGCGCACGAGCGGGATGTATTCGCCAAAGATCACGAGCTTGCGTTTATGGTACACGTCGGCCAATTGACCGTCCGGCCCGACGAGAAAGGCGCTGTTGAAATAATCCGCATCATCGGGATTGGCGGAGCCGTTGGCCGGCGGCTCGGCGTCGTCGCTGCTGATAATCATCCAGACATGGTTCGACCGCGCCAGGTTTGTGACGGCGCGGTACGTGTCTTCGTCGTAACGGACCATCTTCGGCACGGCGGACTCGGGCCAGATCAGCAAATCGGTCTTGGACGTACCCGTCGCCCCATCCCTTTCCCCGCCCGGCGGGGAGAGGGTGTCCGCAGGACGGGAAAGGAGTTTGTTGCTTTGCGCTTCATCCAGGTTCGAAGGGTCAACGATTTGGATCACCGGCCCCGGCGGCTCTTGATTGGCGTTTTCCGCTAGCACCCGGTCCGTCAATTGAATCAATTGTTGAAACCGTTTTGCGTCTTCGTTCGGATTCCAAATCAACGTTTGGGGAATGCTCGGCTGGATGAGGGTCACGCGCAGGGTGGTTTCCGGTGAATTCCCCTGCCCGACCCGCACGTACCCGAAGATGAACAGGCCCATGACGGTCAGCAGCGGCAAAATCATTTCCGCCTGCCAGACAAATCGCCGGTGCGGATTTCCGAAAATGGCGCGCAGGGCGGAAAACAGCGAGAGGGAAAACCACGTGACCAGAAACGAAATGCCATAAACGCCGGTGACGGACGCGATTTGAATCAGCGGAACCATCTGGTATTGCGAGACGCCGAGCAAATCCCACGGAAAACCGCCGAACAGCCGGACGCGCACCATCTCCAGCGCCACCCAGGCCGCCGCGCCCGCCAGCGACCAGCGCGTCCGACGCGCCCAATGGCCTTCGCCGATTTTTCCCGCCAGCAGCCAGACCCAGACGGCGGGATACAGTGCAAGAAAGGCGCCCAGCGAAAACCAACCGAGAATCGGAAACCCGCTCACCGGAATCAGCAGCAGCCAGCACAGCGACGACAGAAAATACGCCAGCCCCGCAAAGTAACCGATGCGGAAGGCGTCGCCGCGGCTTTTCCCCTGCGCGATGGCGAGCAGCAATCCCGGCACGATCCAGGCGAATCCGGCGACGCCGAATTTGGGAAACGCCGCCGTCAGCAAAAGCCCGGCGCCGAGCGCGGCCAGATAACCGCTGCGCAGGAACAGTTCGTTCAGAAATCGTTTCAGCGTGCTGAACGGCGAATAATCCATCGTGAACGCCGGGCCGGGCCGGGCGCATTCGGCGGCGCGTTTCACCAGTGCCGGGCCGGCGTTGACCACAATCGCCATGCGCGCGCCGCGCCAGACCGCGAGGTCGTCGTGCGAATTGCCGGCATAATCGAAACCGCGCAGGCCAAACTTGTCGACGAGCGCCTTGAGCTTGGCTTTGCTGCGAAGATTGGTCCGGCCATCGCTGGCGAGCACTTCGTCGAACAGCCCGACATGGCTGGCCACCGGCAGTGCCATGCCGCGGTCGGACGCCGTGGCCAGCACCAGTTTCCGGCCCGCGCTCTTCTGCTCGCGCAGAAACGCGAGGAGCGACTTCTGGTAAGGGAGCGTGGCCGGGTCAAGGGAGACGCGCCGGGCGAGCTGCTGTTTCAGGAACGCCCGGCCGCGCAGCCACCAATAAAGAACCGGAAAAAGTTGCAGTGGATTCCGCCGGAGCAGCCGCGCCAGCGATTCCCAGAGCAGATCGGTTTTAATGAGCGTGCCGTCCAGATCCACGCAGAGCGGGACCTGGCTTTCGCGCGGCGCGTCAGGCGATGGCGGCATGGATTTTGATTACCCTTTGAGCGCGCGTTCCAGCAAGGTTTTTTCGCGGGCGCCGTGATTTAATTTCAATGCCTCGGCCCGGGCGGCGGGTGTCATTTTCTGCCAGGACTTTTGCAGGGCATTGACCGTCTTGTCCTCGGCGGTCTTGGCGGCCAGATCGGCCAGCTGATATTCCAGAAACACCAGGCAAAGCGCGTCCTCCAAAACCCGCGTTTCCGGGTCGGCGGGAAAATGTTTTTTGAGGTTCAAATCCTGGACGCGGCAAATCAGGTCCTCCGGGTAACCGAGTTGGCGCAAAATGTCGCCGGCCTTTTGCGCGTGGAACTTTTTCAGCGTCGCGCGCCATTGCAGATAACCGGCGCGCGTCATGGGATGCGAGCTGCGGGGGATTTCCCAGCGGCACAGATGCTGGCACCGCGCCGCCAGGCGCAGGGCCTCGGAAGCGTTGGGGCAAAGCCGCAGCACCCAGCCGCTCAATCGCTGCGCGTACAACAATTCACGCGGCTGAGTGACGCCACCGGCGGTTCCCGGGTTCGGGTCACGGGCATTTTCATCGTCGAACCGGCGGAGCGCGGCTTCAAATCGTGTGGCATCGGCTGGTTTAAATGAGTCGGACACGGCGGCGTCTTAAGCCAGACAGAGCGGTTGCGCAAGACTGTTTCAAGCCTTTCCCATTTCGTCAGCGGGTTTCCGCATCCTCATCCAACAAGCGGGCGAAATAAAAGCAGCTGGTGGCCACTATAATTGAAGCCACCGCGATGATGACGGCCTGCGGGCCGGGCTGTTTCAGGTCGTCGGACCACTGCGAAATCAAAACGCCCATCTTGCCGTAAAGGACCCCCATCTGCCGCGATTCCGCCCTGGCATTTCCCGGCAGCAACTCGTCTTCCGTAGGTCCCGAGGCGTGCGTTCCGAACCAATAAACCGCTCCCGCACCGGCAAGTCCCAGCAACAACACGGTGATGCCAATCGCCCTGAGCCGCTGCGATCGCTGGCGGGACGGCTGGGGACCGGCGTTTGGATCGTTCGCAGACATCGCATAAACGTTCCCTGCTCCGTTCCCTGAACTCAAGCCGATAAATTATCGGACGATGCGCGGGTCAACGTCCAATCTCTAGGCGGTCTGCCTAGACCGAATCAGGTGGCCGACGACTTGACAAACGACTGAATCGGGCATTGATTCCATAGATGACCCCGGCCACACAACCAATGAACAGCACAAACGGCACGGGCGGGCAGTCGCAACTGGAAATCATGGAGACCGACATCAAACTGGCGGTTGCCGAATCGGAAAAGATGCGGGAACAGATTCACGTGCAGGCAACCGAGATGGGTCCGATTCTGGAAGCCTTGCTCCATGACGCGCACGGGCAAATCCGGTGGGGCTTGAACGAATAAGGAGCCGGCCGGATTGATTTTTGTGCTTGAGACAGGTCCTACACGCCCGACTGCGGGCGCAGGAGTACAAATGGGACAAGGGAGAAATCCGGGCTGAACCATCGCAAAACCCACGTGTTTCCTGCCTTATGTCCGCGTGTTTATATCCCGGCGGTTCAATTTGATTGCCGAACCGTTTTCATGGGTTAACCTAAACTTCGTGGCCTGGTTCACCGACCGTCATTTCTTTTTGCTCGCCGTTGCGGTTTACGGTTCCAGCACGGTTTATTCGGTTTTCCTCTGGCGAAAAGGTTTCCGCAAGGACGACCACGTTAATTACCTTTTGCTGCTCGCGGCGTTTGTACTGCATACGGTGGCGATGGTCCGGCGCGGTTTCTCCATCAACCATTGCCCCGTCAACAACCTGTTCGAAGCGACCGTGTTCATCGCCTGGAGCGCCGCCGCCGCCTATCTCGTCATCGGCCTGCTGCCGCGGCTGCGGTTCCTCGGCGCGTTTGCGTCGCCGGTGCTCTTCGCCATCGGCGTGTTTGCGCTGATGCCCGAGCTGGACCCGCCGCACGGCCCGACCCCGCAATTTTCCGGCGCGCTCACCAGCCTGCATGCGGCGACCATTCTGCTGGCGTACGGCGCGTTTGGCCTGGGCGCGGCAGCCGCAGGCATGTTCCTGACCGAACAACATGATTTAAAATTCCACAAGCTCCGCGCCGTGCTGTCATTGCTGCCACCGATTCAACGGCTGGAAATCGTCACCGGCCGCCTCGTGCTGGCCGGCTTAATTCTTTTCACCGTCGGCCTCGAAGCCGGCCGCTTCCTGCCCCGCCCGGCGGACGCAAGTTATTGGTCGGACCCAAAGGTGATCTGGTCCATTTTCATGTGGGCGGTGTATCTGGCGCTGCTGGCGTCGCGCTGGATACTGTCCCAGTCCAGCCGCCGCTTCGCCTACGGGGTCATCGCCGCGTTCATCTTCCTGCTCCTGACCTTTTGGGGCACCAACCTGCTCTCGCCCCTGCACCATCCATGAACGTCGTCGTCATCGGTTTGAGCCATCATTCGTCGCCCGTGGAACTGCGGGAACGGTTCGCCTTTGCCGACGCGAAAATTCCCGAAGCGCTCCAATCGCTGCGCGCATCGGGTGCGGCCGGTGAAGCCGTGATTCTTTCGACGTGCAACCGCGTGGAGATTTACGCCGCAACCACATTGGAACCGGCCGCGGCGTTTGCGGAATTGAAGCAATTTCTTGCAAGGTGGGGCGAGGGAGTTGAGTTGCCCGGCGACGAACTCTACACGCTGGCCGAACCGCAAAGCCTGCATCATCTCTTCAAGGTTGCGGGCGGGCTCGATTCGATGGTGCTGGGCGAGACGGAAATCCTGGGCCAGCTCAAACAGGCCTACGCGCTCGCGCAGCAGCACGGCCACACCGGTGCGCGGCTGAACAAGGCGTTTCAACGCGCGTTTCATGCCGCCAAACACATCCGCACCCATACGAACATCCAGCGCGGCAGTGTCTCCGTGGCGTCGGCTGCGGTCGAACTCGCGGGAAAAATCTTCAGCTCGCTTCGGGAGCGCGAAGTGCTCGTCATCGGCGCCGGCGACACGAGCGAAAAAACCGCCCGCGCCCTGCTCTCGCGCGGCGCGCGGAGCATCATTGTCGCCAGCCGCACGTATGAGCGCGCTGTGGCGCTGGCGAACGAACTCGGCGGACGCGCCGTGCCGTTTGACGATTGGGCGGCGGAGTTTGAGAAAATTGACATCGCCATCAGCAGCACTTCGGCGCCGCATCATATCCTGGACCGCGCAAAACTCGAACCGCTGATGCAGGCGCGCAAACAACGCCCGTTGCTGCTCATCGACATTGCCGTGCCGCGCGACATTGACCCGGCGGTGAACTTCCTGGAAAACGTCTATCTCTACAACATTGATGATTTGCAGGCCATCGCCGACGATTACCTGAAACAGCGCAAAAACGAAATTGCGCAGTGCGAGGCCATCATCGCCGAGAAGGTAAAGCCGTTGCTGGTGCCGAAAAACACACAGCCACAGATGAACACAGAGGGACACCGATCGATGAAGATGTCACCCGCAAAATCCTGAGAAATTTGTTGTTCTTTTAATCTGTGTTTATCTGTGTACATCTGTGGCTAAACAATGGCTTCTGAAAGACCAATCATCATCGCCACCCGCGGCAGCGCGCTCGCGCTCGCGCAGGCCAATCTGATCGCCGCGCAATGCCGCGAAGCGTTTCCCAAACTGCGCTTCGAGCTGAAAATCATCAAGACCACCGGCGACAAATTGCAGACTGCCTCCATGGCGAACAAGGGTGAAACCCTGCCCAAAGGTTTGTTTACCAAGGAGCTCGAGGTCGCGCTGGTCAAAAGCCAGGCCGATCTGGCCGTCCACAGCCTGAAGGATTTGCCCACCGATTTGCCCGCCGGCCTGGTGCTTGCCGCCACGCCCAAACGCGCCGACGTGCGTGACGTTTTAATCTATCGCGATGCCGGGTTCATCAAGACCCGCGCCGCGGCCACGACCTCCGCCGATTGGGCGCCGGGCCAGGACGCGTTGCGCGGGTTCCCGCCGCACTTGAAGCTGAAGGACCTCCCGGCGAAGGCGACCATCGCCACCAGCAGCACGAGGCGCAAGGAACAATTGCTCGCGGCGCGGCCGGATCTGAACGTCGTGGAAATCCGCGGCAACGTCACCACGCGGATGCAGAAGGTTGCTGAACGCGGCGAACTGGACGCGACGGTGCTCGCGCTGGCCGGTTTAACGCGGCTCAACTTTCAAATTGAATCGGATGAATCGGAAAACACGCGGACGAGCCGTCCGCGCTCCGGCCGCCTCATCGGCGACGCGGTGCCGGATGGTTTGCTGGCGACGATTCTGGATGTGGACGTGATGTTGCCGTGTGTCGGGCAGGGCGCGATTGGCATTGAGATTCGGGCGGACGACGAGCGCATCGCCAAGATTTGCGAGCGGCTGAATCATTTCAACACGTTTCATTGCGTGACGGCGGAGCGTGCGTTTTTGCGCGCGATGGGCGGCGGTTGCCAGAGTCCGGTGGCTGCCTACGCCGAAATCAACGGCAGCCGGGTGGAAATGCGCGCGGTTTCATTTCATCATGGCCCGGCGAAACGCAGCGACGGAAAACGCCAGATCGCCGAAGCCGCGACACTGGGCGAAGAACTGGCGGCGCAGCTGAAATAAAATCTGGTATTTCCCAGTTTTGCATATTCGTTCGCGTGAATATACAAGAATGCCGGGTGGCGGTGTCTATCCGGTAAGATGAAAAATATTTTTAGAATACTTGCCTTGGCGCTCATCGTCGCCGCTTGCGCACGCGGTGCGGAAACCCTGAAGCTCGAACCCAACGCGATCCTGCACTTCGAGTTCCCCGATTTACCCGACACGCTCGAAACGCTTGCAAGCGGTGAAAAACAACCGGCACAACTCACCGCACAATTGCCGGAGAACTACTCGCGTGATGGCAAGTTTCCACTTTGCGTTTATCTCGATGGCGGGGATGGCGGTCGGGGTGACCGGCCGGGCATCGCTCGTGCGATAGTCGGTTCCACCAATTTCATCTGCGTGAATCTTCCGCTGTTCAAGCGGTCTTACAGCACAAACGACGGAGCGCTGGTCTCGCTGGACGACTTCGACACGGTAAGCCATGCCTACCGCGTGATGCTGCAAAAACTGTTCGAGGCTGTGCCGAACATCACGGCAGAGCATTCCGCATTTGGCGGATTCTCGAATGGAGCGCATACTACGGCTTTGCTCATTGCCGGACAGGACGAATTCATTCTCCATTACTTTCAAGCATTTTATATTGCAGAAGGCGGCTCATTTCTTGCGGAGAATACGCTTCAAAAGGAATCGTTGAAACATTGCCGTTTTCTGTTTCTCCACGGCGATTATGCAGGCAGCGTTCCCGGCACCGAGCCACAGGGTTTTCTCCTTCTTGGCCGTGCCATTCAGTATTTTGCCAAAGAGCAGAATCTCGACTTCACCACTATTGTAATGCAGAACACCGAGCACGATCTTCCTCCGAAGTATATGACAATCACGGGTCAGTGGATTCGTGGTGAAAAGCTCCCTGTCACCGAAACAAAATGAGGCATGCGCAAAAGGAACTGCTGGCCACAGGATCGGTCCAACGAACCGCCACTGCGCCTCTGTTTTGTACAAAGTTTTGGGGTTTGTGGCTGGCAAGCGCAAGGCCACCACTCTTCCAAGAAGGCGTCGGGATCGACTGTCTATTTTCCCAGCCCGGCAAGAATGGAATCCAGTTGTTTGCGTTCGATGTCGGTGGCCGTTCCGGCGACGATGTGTCCGGCGATGCTGCGCAGGATGTGGGCCTTGTCCGCAGGCAGATCTTTTAGCACGTCGTTGATCAGGGTTCTGATGATGGTGACAAACGTGTTGCCGTTGTAATTACAAAACGGAGCGAGCCGGTGACATTGAAAGCCGATTTGAAAAACTTCAGCAAGGGACAGTTTCCGGGAACGGCTCCGATCCCATAATTCCTTCGCGGGCGTGTAGCCGTCGGAGGTGGGTTTGTGCAGGGCTTTGCGGGCTTCACACAATGCGGCATTGATGGAAACGACCGCTTCCCAAGGAACGATTTGCAGCCAGTTTTTGACCAGCCCGGCCATGGCGGCTATCGGGATTTGGACTTTTTAAGGCTGGCTTTGATCCGTTGCAACGTCGCCACACCCTCGCTTTTCATGTAGCCCTTGCCTGTCCGGGCCAGAACCGGTTCGGCGAGGAAGCGATGCTGCATTCGAAGGCCCTGCTTGATGGCTTCCTTCAGGAATTTATTTTCCGCCACGGTCATGGTGCCAAGATAACCAATGAATCCCACAATCGCAAATCCATTCTGGCGGAAATAAAAACGGCGCGTGCTTTTGGCCCGCGCCGTTTCCCCGGTTCCTCCGCTGGTGGTCTTGAAACTTACTTCTTGGAGGCTTTCTTGATCGGAATGGTCGCAATGGTCTGCAGGATGCGGCCGGCAATCTTGTAGGGGTCGCCCTGCGAGTTCGGACGGCGGTCTTCCAGATAGCCGCGGTAGCCACTGGGAATGAAGGTTTGCGGCAGCCGGACGGAAGCGCCGCGATTGCCCACGCCGAAGTTAAACTTGTCGATGGACTGGGTCTCGTGCAGGCCGGTCAGGCGCAGATGATTGTCCGGACCATACACGGCGATGTGCTCGTTCTTGTATTTGTCGAACGCCGCCATGAGCTTCTCGAAGTATTCCTTGCCGCCCACCTCGCGCAGGTGTTCGGTGGAAAAGTTCGTGTGCATTCCCGAACCGTTCCAGTCCACGTCCTTGCCGAGCGGCTTGCAATGCCAGTTCACGTCCACGCCGTATTTTTCGCAGAGGCGCATGAGCAGGTAGCGGGCAACCCAGACCTGATCGGCGGCGTTGCGCGAGCCTTTGCCGAAGATCTGGAATTCCCACTGGCCCTTGGCGACCTCGGAATTGATGCCTTCATGGTTGATGCCGGCATCGAGGCAGAGGTCGAGGTGCGTGTCCACAATCTCGCGAGCGATGCAGCCGACGTTCTTGTAGCCAACGGCGGTGTAGTATTCACCTTGCGGCGGGGGAAAGCCGCCTCCGGGCGGGAAGCCGAGCGGGGCGCCATCCTTGTAGAGAAAATATTCCTGCTCGAAGCCGAACCAGGCGCCGGGGTCATCGGGAATTGTGGCGCGGGCATTGGTCGGGTGCGGGGTCGTCTTGTCCGGCAGGTAAACCTCGCACATGACGAGCGCGCCGTTCTTCTTGGTGGTGTCGGGATAGACGGCCACGGGTTTCAGCATGCAATCCGAGGTGCGGCCTTCGGCCTGGCGGGTCGAGCTGCCATCGAAGTTCCACCAGGGAAGCTCTTCGAGTTTCGGAAACTTCGAGAATTCCTTGATGGTGGTTTTGCCGCGGATGTTGGCGACGGGTTCATAGCCGTCGAGCCAGAGGTATTCTAATTTATATTTAGCCATGGAGGTTGAATTTCGAGTGTTGTTTTATTCAGTTTAGGTGCGACGAATCTTCAAGTTGTACCAACTTTCAGATGGTTTCGCAACTCTGAGCAGGTCGAATACCATTCCCAAAAAACCCGACGGGCCGGCTTTAAAAATCGTTGGAATCGCCCGTGCCAGCGCGGGTTTTTAACGCTCGACGATTTTTTGACCGTGAAAAACAAACAACCATCGGCTGTTTATTTTTGCCCACGCTGCGCTGATTTCTCCGCCACATTCCATGACTGAAACCAGGCCGCAGGACTGCGGGAAGCAGCTTTCCAAGCCGCGCGAAATGCGCGATATTTCAAATGAGAAGAGCGGCGGCGGTCCCTGGCAGGATGCGATGCCCTTGAAAAATGAACCAACCTCAAATCAACCGGCCCCGATGACGGGCGGACACGGGTCTTATGCGACAAGTCAAGGACACCCTCCGCTCGACCGTGAACCTCGGTTTTGATGGCCGGGTGTTCAAGGTTTATCACGGCCGGGACGCGCGGGAGCGATTCGAGCGGGAGGTGCGAATCCTGCGCCACCTCGAAGCCCGCGGCTGCGGATTCGTGCCCCGGCTGCTGGAAGCCAATCCCGGGCAACTCCGGATCATCACCACCAATTGCGGAAGCCTGGTGGAACATCTGGATGCGGAACGCGCCCGGGAGCTGTTTGCCGAACTGGAAACCTACGGTGTGCGCCATGACGATCCCGACCTGCGCAATGTGACCTACCGCCAGTCCGACGGGCGCTTTTGCGTGGTGGATTTTGAACTGGCCACCGTCCTCCCGGGTTTTGAATCGAAACCACCAACATGAACCAAAATCCATCGCGCCCGGCTTCAACCTCGATTTCCCTGAAATGGTCCGGACGTACGGACCGCGGCCGGGTTCGTCCGAACAATGAGGACGCCTTTCTGGGGCTCCGGTTTGATTCCCGGGAAATTCATCGCCTGGGAAAGCTGGGCGAAGCCTCACTCGGGAACATGGATTTTGCCTTTGCGGTCAGTGACGGGATGGGCGGAGCCATGGCGGGAGAATACGCCAGCGAAATCGCCGTGGAAAAAATCACGGCGCGGCTTCCGCGCGCGTTCCAGCAATCCGCCGCCGGTCTGGATGCCGGGTTTGAAGACCTGCTGACGGAGTTGTTCGAAGAAACCCACGGCGCGCTGCGCTATCTCGGGCAGAATTACGAGGAGTGTTCCGGCATGGAAACGACCTTGAGCCTGTGCTGGTTCACCCCGGGCCGGATGTATTTCGGCCATATCGGCGACAGCCGGATTTATTATCTGCCGGCGCAAGGGGGCGGAATCCGGCAGCTAAGCGAGGATGATACGCACGTCGGCTGGCTGTTTCGGAACGGGAAAATCAACGAACGCGAGGCCCGTCATCATCCCCGGCGTAATGTGCTGCAAAAGGCCCTGGGCGGCGACAATCAGTTTGTGGAACCCCAGGTCGGCGCGGTGGAATATCAGGCCGGAGACATCTTTCTGCTGTGCACGGACGGCCTCGTGGAAGGGCTTTACGACCAGCAACTGGTTGAACTGCTGCGCCCGTCTGAATCCGCCGCAGTTCCTGCCGATCCGGCGCACCGCCTGGTGCAGGAATCACTGGCAAGGGACGGCCGCGACAACACGACCGCGCTGGTAATCCAGGTGATTTGACCGCGGTTGACGGAAATGTCGCTTTGCGTCCGACCAACCGGAATCATTTAATCTTCAACGGGAAAATAAAAAAACTGCGCCGGTTGTGGTTTTACCCAGCAACCGGCGCAGCGTTGAGACTTGATTAATTAAGCGTGGTAACCCTCTTCACCATGCTCGTTGATATCCAGACCGGAGACTTCGACTTCCTCCGTCGGACGCAGGCCAACCAACGCCTTGGTGATGTAGGCAATCACAATCGTGCCCACGATGAAGAGCACCAAAGAGACACCGACGGTTTTCAACTGCTCCAACAATTGCGGTTGAAAGATTTTGTCGGTGACATATTTGCTCAGGTTGACCGCCAGGTTCGGATTGGCAGCCTGACGGGCGAACATGCCGGTCATGATTGCACCGCACAATCCACCAATGCCGTGAACGCTCCACGCGTCCAGCGCGTCATCCATGCCGAGCCAGCCTTTGACCTTGTAGCAGAAGAACCACGGAATGGTACCGGCGGCGATGCCAATCCACATGGCACCTGACGGAAGCACATAACCGCAAGCCGGGGTGATGAGCACCAGGCCCGCCACCGCGCCGGAGCAGAATCCGAGCACGCTGGGCTTGCCTTTGACAATCCACTCCCACATCGGCCAGACGAAGGAGCCGACCGCTGTGGCAAGGGTCGTGGTCGTAAAGGCATTCGCCGAGATGATGTCACCCGCAACGGCGCTGCCGGAGTTGAAACCGTACCAGCCGACCCACAGCATGGACGCGCCGATGTAGGTCAATACGATGCTGTGCGGCGTGAAGTTTTCCTTGCCGAAGCCAATACGTTTGCCAAGGATGATGCAGAGCACCAAGCCCGACCAACCGGAAGACATATGCACAACCGTGCCACCGGCAAAATCGAGACCTTTGATGCTTGCGTTCGCATTCCAACAGCCGTTCATCAAGCCATTGACGCCCCAAACCATGTGGCCTTGCGTATTGTACACGATCAGGATCCAAAGGGTCATGAATACCAGGATGGCCGAGAATTTCATGCGTTCCGCAATGGAACCGATGATGAGCGCCGGAGTGATGATGGCGAACATCAATTGGAACATGGAATACACGTTTTCCGACACCCAATACGAGTAGCCCGGATTCGGCGCGGAAGTGACGCCCTTGAACATCCAGCAAACGCTCGGATTGCCGACGATGCCTTTAATCCAGTCATGCGTCATGCCCAGCGGGCCGGTCGGGGTGCCGTCTCCGCCGAAGATCATTCCGTAACTACAGATATACCACAGGATCGTCGTCAAACCTGTAATCAGGAAGCATTGCGCCAGCACGGAGAGCACGTTCTTTTTGCGGACGAGACCGCCATAGAACAGCGCCAGACCGGGCAAGGTCATGAACAATACCAATGCCGTGCTGGCCAGCAGCCAGGCGTTATGGCCGGCACCCGGGTATGATACATAGTTACCCTGACTGTTCAGAAGGTTGGTGTTGATGATGGACGCACCCAGTCCAAAATTCACCGTCCAGTTGCCGTTGGTATCCTTGTACGGAAGGGTCGGGTCGGTGTTTGCGAAATAGGCTTCAACCGATTCCAGCCGCTGTTCGGAGGTTGGTGCATTGGTGGTCCAGGCGGCCACCGGCGCCGCCGCCGCCGGGGCATTGGTGCTGGGCGCGTTGGTTTGTGCGCGCAGCGAAGTCACACCAACGGCGGTGGTTGCAATCAAAGCAAGGGTCAATAAATAACGTTTCATGGTTTTAATTCGAGTGAGGTTCAATTGGTTCATTGCTTAAACGGCGGCATCGCCCTTCTCTTCAGTGCGGATGCGCACGGCCTGTTCGACGCTGGCCACAAAGACCTTGCCATCGCCGATCTTTCCGGTCTTGGCCGCCTTGACAATCGCACCCACAGCGGCGTCGGCCTGATTGTCCGCCACCACGAGTTCGATTTTTATCTTCGGCAGAAAGTCCACGGTGTATTCGCTGCCGCGATAGATTTCGGTGTGGCCCTTCTGGCGGCCAAACCCTTTGACCTCGCTCACGGTCATGCCTTCGATGCCGATTTCGCCGAGGGCGTCCTTGACTTCTTCGAGTTTGAACGGTTTTATGATCGCTTCGATTTTCTTCATATTTTTTTCATAGTATGTTTGAACTGCGCCTGTCCCAGCCAATCCGTGCGCCCGCTTACCCGGAGCCACTCAGCGTCCGCCCGCGATTTATGAACGGTGTATAGCATGCTGCTGTGCGCGTCTTTGATTGACTCACGCGCGTTTAGCAACGGTGATGCCAGCCGGAAAAAGTCCGGAGGAGGAAATCGGATAACTGCCTATTCGACAATGAGTTGAGTTCGAGATAATTAAATTCGTCAGGATTCAACGGGCGCACCATTTCTGTTTCCTTTTGCGCACCGGACAAAATTATCGCCAGCACGCAAATTGTGAACAACCGGCGAATAATTTCCGCGGAATAACGGCAAGAAAATGGTCGGAGCGACAGGATTTGAACCCGTCCCCCACCACAGATTCTCAAGCACTTACAGAGGCCGACACACAACGAGCCTCACAAACTCCGGTCGCCCCGTTGCACGGTCTGTCCCAAGTAGTCACCGCTTGGGTAAAACTTCCTGAACTGCTCAAGGCCGCCATTCTTGCCATCGTCAAATCGGTGGAATGATTGCATCGCCGGGTTGGCGCCGTTGAGGGACAGAGTCCCGCAACGGGCCTGACGCCGGGCCGCTTCGCCCGTTTTTTCGTCCGCCCATGGAAGCGATGGCGGGGCGGATGAAGGCGGAGCTTTTGATGTTCAAGTTGCGAAAGACGTTGGCTCAATTCTCTCACCAGCTATTGACAGAGTCTGCGGTAAAAGCAAACTCCGGGCAATACCGGGTAATAGTCGGTCATCCGAAGTTATTCATGAGCTGCCCGCGAGCATATGGAAAGCTCGCGCCGCAGGTTGTGAATAAATTCGACGCGAACCGGGCGGCGACCCTATCGGAATGGCCTTTGGTTTTCATTTTCTGCAACGATTGAAACCCTGGCCGCGAAATGGTAGCATGGTCTCATGGAATACGACAAAGATAAAGTCGACGAGATGGTACTCGCACTTCTCTTCCTGACCATCCATGACAATGGACGTGCGTGGAAAGGACACGACTGGGGTGCGATGAATCGGCTGCACAAGAAGGGAATGATCCTCGATCCGGTGGGCAAGGCCAAATCGGTCGTGCTGACCGAACAAGGTGAGAAACGGTGCGAGGAACTCTTCCGTAAACTTTTTTGCTCTTCCCCATGAGGGTCGAAACCTCAGCCGGCTCACTCAACGGCAATGCGATCGCATTAAAGACTGACCATCCTGACTGTCCGACTTGACTATCCCCCGAGACAATTCAGACGTTCGGTTTGGGATTCTGCCAAAAGGGTTTGCTCGCCGGTCGCATCGCCATCCCGATTCAAAACGCCAAAGGCGAATTGGTCGCCTACGTTGGGCGCTGACCGTTCGGTGACGACTATTTTGTTACCGGAGGATTACTGACTATTCTACGGCCTCTTTCTTGCGAAGGAGGCCTTTTGCTTGCATTAAAACTGAAAGTATGAAATACTGTAAGTATGACAAAGGTCATCAATATTAACAATCGTGGCATCCTGACGTTGCCCAAGGAAATGAGGCGGCGGCTGGGTGTCAACGGCAACAGCCAGATCATCGCCGAGGAAACTGGTGATGGCGTTTTGCTGCGCGCCGGTGTCACCTTCCCCGTCGAACTTTATTCGGACAAGCGGTTGGCTGAATTCGACCGCAACAACGAACAGGCTTTGGCCCGTTTTCGCCTCAAAAAGAAATGAGGGTGTTCCTTGATGCGAACATTCTCTTTTCTGGCGCGCAACCGCACAGTCGGATGCGCGTTTTTTTAGAGTTGTTGTTCAAACAGGGTGAGTGCATCACCAATGCCTATGCCGTGGAAGAGGCGCGGCGGAATCTCGAAATGAAATTCCCCGCGGCATTGCCTCATTTGGATTCTTTGATTGGAAAATGTGAATTGATCCCCGCGCTTGTTTCTGATCTGAAAGCGGATTTGCCGTTAAAGGACGTACCGATTCTTGGCGGAGCAATTGCCGGCCATGCCACGCATCTGCTCACCGGCGATGAACGGGATTTTGGGAAATTCTGGGGTAAAACGATTCAGGGCGTGAAAATCGTTTCACCCAGGATGCTGGCCGAAGAACTGCGGTTGTCCTGACTTTCCACAGGTTGGTTTTCCATCTTTGGCAATCCTCGCCAACGCCGCAGTTACCGCTGCATCCATATTGGTATCTTCGTTGTGATGTGGGTATGTGGCACGGTAATCAGCGACCGTCTTAAGAAATCTGGAATAATTTGTGGCACACTCAACAGATGGATGCTTCTGCATATGTGTGTCCAGCGGGCGCGGAGCTGACGCATCGGTTCAACACGTATGAACTGGGATACTACCGGGCCAGTGGCTGCAAGACCTGCGCGTTGAAGAAGCAATGCACGCGGAAC
>Ga0302320_10005143_pt1 | contig 29424 bp, 33 predicted proteins | sample Bog_T0_3_FD_202130 | JGI IMG/M metagenome (GOLD analysis project Ga0302320, IMG submission 202130) | Peat permafrost microbial communities from Stordalen Mire near Abisko, Sweden - Bog_T0_3 | ecosystem: Environmental > Terrestrial > Soil > Wetlands > Peat | place: Sweden: Abisko, Stordalen Mire...
TCGGTTGTTATGCATGAGAAAAATTAAATTTTTAACATGAAATTTATATAAAAAAAAATCTGATCATAAAATTTCGATTTATTGGAATAATATAAAAAAGAAAATTTTAATTAAAAAATTGTTAAATTATGTCATATAGACTACTATTTTTAGTAGTTCTGAGCGAAATTTCAAAATTGTTAAATTTTATTTCATTCGCCCGCCTATATATCCAACATTTTCTGATTTCTAAATATAAAAAACTAAATCTAAGAAAAAAAAATCCTATCCTAATCTGATGAGATATTCCGCCATCGTAGCATGCTTCATTTTCGTCTTTCTTGCCTTATCCAAGGCAGATTTCACGAGCACAACCAACACGACCATTGCTGGCGCAAATGTGTCCATCAACGTGTATTGCAGTGCTAACTCAAGTATCGCCCTTGCAGCTGCTTGGTTGGGCAACAACCAAAAATCCATAAACTCGAGCACAATCTCGCAATATGTGAACTCCACTGTTCCTTTCAACACCATCAATTCTGTGCTCTATGCCTTCCAAAGCACCACTGCCCTCAATGTCAGTACCTTCACCTTCCAACAGATTTCAAACACTTCATTGAGAAATTCCGGGGAAAACTACACATATGTCGTGTATTGCACCAATGCCTCTAATCCCTCAATCATCAGCACAGCAACCTATAACAAATGGAATCAACAAAACAACAACGGCACAGATTTCTTTTTTGATGTGACTTACAATGCAAGCATTAACGGCACAGCATTGACTACACTTCAAACAAACCAAACTCAAGCCATCTTGAGCTTCTTCTCAAAAGTCTTGCTTCCCAGCCAAGTTGTGAATGGCAGCGCTGCAGTAACTCCTTCCAACACAACCATCAGGACCTACATTCTCAGAAATTACAATACCAACAATGACAACACCTACTTGATTAATAATGCAACACTCACCACCGACGTCACAACAGCTCTCAACAACGCCCTAAATCTGTCAACTGCTAATGTGACATTAGTCAATTTTGGATCTATCGCCAGCCCTGCCGTAAATATTACTGTTGTGAACACCACCAACTCTTCAACCACTTTGAATGTCTTGAGCAGTGTCAATGGAATAAGCTCTCTTGTAGGAGCACTTGCCACCTACGACGAAGAATTCCTCTCAAACGATAACGTGTTTGCCATCACCACTGAAAATGGAGGCAATTTCACTATTATTGTCCAGCAACAACAAGCAATCGTAGCAGGTCAGGTATATACTTTAGTGGTACCAAGCCTCAACTCCAATACTGCTTACAAATTCTTTGGTGTTGTTCAAAGCTTCATTCCATCAAACACCTTGTCCAATATCACAGAAGTGCAAGCCACAACCGGCATCACCCCAATCAACCCCAACAGCACTTACACCGCCTCAGTTTCAACCTCTGTTGTGAACAACACCGTCACAATCACCCTCAACTGCTCTTTACCTTCAGTGGTCGGAGCTTATGACGCAAGTATAGGAAACCATCTTCTCAATGTTACCAACGCATTTGTTGAGAACTGTGCAGGCACTGGCAGCTTTGTGGTCATAAATAACAACACTGCTCTTTGTGGAAAACAAACAGCAACAGCTGCCACCACATTTACCTTCACAATCACCCCAAACAATCTCCAAAATGTTGGCCGCAACTATAATTTCCAAGCAATTTGCAAGAACTCCAGCGGGTCATACGCAACTGTCTCTGGATCATGGAATTCTCCTGATAACGGTGGTAGAAACTTCAGATTGGATGTGAATTACTCAGGAACATTCAACACATCATCATTTCAAGTGAACCAGTCCAATGCTTTCGCCTATTTGCTTCCAAATGTCTCCAGCAACCTCATTCAAACCACTCAAGGCATTTCATCAAATTATGCAAGATCATTGCAAAACACCACCTCTGCCACCATTTCGACCTATATCTATAGAAACTACTCATTGGCTAACGATTCCACCCTCACATATGTGACCGCTCTCTTTGCAAATCAAACTCTCCTTGTTTCTCAGCTTCAATCTTTCTATACGACCAACAACTTCACTAATTTGACTGTTGTGGGTGCTACGGCCACTTCCCTATACATTCCTGTTTTGACCCTTGGTTTGGTTTCGGAGACTTCCAACTCAGTTACTTTGAACCTTGGGAGCAATGTTGATGGCACCTACACACTTGTAGCTGTTGCTAATTCGACGTACAATAATTCCGCCGATTTGGATGCTAGTGATGTCTTGCTTGCTCATGATGAAAATGGGAATAGTTTTACCATAAACCAAAACGGAGCTCTTGCAAATGGTGTTGCTGTCAATGTTACTGTTTCTAGCTTGAAGGCCAACACAACATATAATTTCTATGCTGTTGTTCAAGACAAATTGCCAACTCCTTCCGTCTCGTTGATTGCTAATCAAAGTGCAACCACTTCAGCAGGTGGAAACTTCGCCGGAAAGCTCTTTGGATTTGGATTGGTTTTGATGCTCGTTATTTTCGCAGTCATATCTAATTGAATTTAATTAATTAAAAGAAAATAGAATGAATTACAAAAAACAACAAAGATTTAAAATTAATTAGAATGAAAAAAAAAAATTAATTTGGAAATTTTTCAAACAACATATAAACTTTTAAGCTAATGCCAAAGAAAATGCACCAATGAACGCTAAGGAAGCTTCTTGGTTCTTATAAAAGACCATTTTTTTGTTTTTTAAGTGAATCAATGACCACACAATCACAATAACCCTCAACTTTTCTTGTTTGAAGAAAAAATTTACTTATTATAAATATTTTTTATTTTGAAAGAGATTTCCATTTAAAAATTATTTTCTCGAAATACAAAATTAAGTGGAAGGAGTAGCTTAGTCGGAAAGGTGTATGGAGTTAGTTTTGTTATTGATTTATTATGATGGCAAACTTCATAATTGATTTAATTTAACAAAAATATGAAAATCAATTGAATAAAATTTGAACTATCTTAAATTTATAAAATATTACTAACAAAAAATTAATTATTTTGCAATATTTCACATTTCTTCTCCTTTAAGCTGTTGCAACAATTATAATATTAATTGAAAACTGAATAATAAGAACTACAATACCTTCATTAAAGCTTGAATATTTCCCCTCTTTCATTGATTTGAAAAACTTTGTTGAATAGCACCCCACCAAATATATATTAGGAATTCCTTGCATCACAACAAGTACAAACAATCCATAATTTCCAAAAGCTCCAAAAAAGTTGTATTTATTTAAAAAACTTTATTTTTACCATCAATTGTAGCTATATTAGAGCTCGCAAAACTAAAAACGCAAGCCATGAAGTAAAATACATTGATTGAAATACTTTCCTGTACAGGGAAAGATGTTTCAATCAAAGATATGCAAGCTAATGGAGTGAGGCCAATGGTACCTATTCCAAGGAATACCATGATAATAAAAAGCCATATCAGGCTGGTATTATGGACAAAATAAGACAACAGAATCTAAAAAAAATATAAGATGTTAAAACATATATTTTTGTTTTAGGATTTGAAGAAATTTACTAAAAATATAGTGGAAACTGTTGATAAAACTTTGATCAAAGGGTCAACAAAATTTTTGCTATTTAATTTTAACTCTAAAAATATCGATGCTAAAACTCCGGCAATTGTCCCAGCGAAAATATAGACCAAACCAAGGTACCCGACCTCGTTTTGGGATATTTGCGACTTATCAAGGAAACTATCCAAGATTGTGGTGAGAGTCCATGAGTTTCCCAAAACTTTAAAAAAATTTATCAATTTAAACAATTAATTTTTTACAAAACGAAAAACACATCATTGATATTAAATAATGTCGGTTTGTCATAAGACCCTTGATTGAGTTAAGAAATTCCTTTTTTTCAACAGTCGATGAGAAATTTGGCGGTCTTCTTGGTTTTTCCTTAATAATCAGCACACATAAAGCCAAGGGCACAGTGCAGATTATTGCTTCAATAAAGAGAAGGTTGGAGATTCTGAACTAAGAAATAAAGAAATAAGATGAAATATGCTTAGTATTGACTTCATCACTTCCAACTATCAAAGGGGAAATGAAATAGCCTAAACCAATACCAGCATAATTCGAATAAACTCCAATAGTAGTGGCAATTAATCTTTCCCTGTTATGAAAAAATCGATCTGCCAACACTAACAAACATAAGAATATATAAATTATTGATGGAACATTTACATGCTGGAGTTTCTAAAATGAAAATCTGGGCAATAGCTATTAAAAATTGAGAACAAATAGCATAGTTTATGTTTTTTCCCCCAACCACTCGGAACCATCCCCCCAAACATGTTACAACAGTTGCTGTCACGCAAGAGAAGGCAAAATATTTATAAACCAGCCAAGACCCCTTAACTTAACCCTAAGCATTATTTATATATATGAAAATTACAAGAAACGAAAGGCTTAGATATGCCACAAGAAAAACATTAGCCAACCATAAAACTTGACTTAAGCTTGCAGTATAATAAACTCTAGTTTGATCAGTAATCCCGACATATGTTGCCCAACATCCTCCATTTGTAATCCTTAAAAAAAAATATAAATTTTTTTTCTCTTTTTTTCAATGGAAGAAGGACTGTATTAAAACAAAGACCAGGAGAATAAGCCATCTTCGAAATTCCAGATTTTTTTCGTAATCTATTAGGGAACTATTATTGCTTTTGAAAGGGTTCAAAGCGTGGGAAGGGTCTGTGATGTCATTGGCTCCATCATATTTTTCCATACTCATTTTGGATTGAAAGCGAATGAATTAAAAAGTATTTTGGATTATTGAATAGCTTAAATTTAAGTATTTTTTTTTTTATTTCAAGCAAAAATTTTTTATTCTTTCAAATTTCAAGGTTTTTGGGATTTACCAATAAAAGAAGAAAAAACAAATATTTTTTTGGAAATTTTCATGGTTTTAAAAACTCGAAACGCAAGTCAATTCGAAAATTGACCTTCTAAAAAATGATATTAAAAATAACTAAAACACGCAAATATAATGAAATCACCACAAAAAATGAGTAAAATAAACGAATCGAAGATCATAAAAAATTCCTTAGAATTTCTTTAAATTGCTCACGAAGTCCAATGCCTTTTTATTGTGAATTTGAAACGACAAATTATGGTTATAATTTTTCTAAAATGAATAAAAGATTAATTTTTGTTTTAAAGTAAAAAAAAAATCTACTTCAAAATCAAAAGCAACTGTTTTATCGAAATTGTCTCCCATCATATCAAAATTAATCTGCAAGCTCATGAATTGATTGGCGAAATTCATCGCAGTGAAGACTTCATCGATGTTGCATTCCATGTTGATTTTTAAAAAATCATTGAAAATCTCATCAAAACATTTATTTTTTGTTTCCATCAACATGGTATCTTCGCTGTTTTCCCCCTTCTTCATCTTTTGTGTCGTTTCAAAATTTTGCATCATCGACAAATATAAAAACATATTGATTAAAATTTTGGAGTCCAAGGAAAATATCTCATCGTCCAAAATTGCAGCATCAACGTAACTGCTAATTATTCGATAATTTATGAAACTGTCGGGGTCCTGCTTGAAGAACATGAAAAATTCTGGAGTATCTTGAAAAATCGTGAACTTTTTTGAGTTATCAAGGACGAATTGATCCCATTGATGCAGACAGTAGTTGAGCATAAAATTTAGGGTAATCGGATGTAATTTCCATTTGATTTTCTATGAAATGACAAATTTTTAATTAAAACAAAAAGATATTTATTCATAATAGAATTTATAAAACAAAAGATTTTCAAGATTTAAAATTGGAAGGAATGTGAAATTTCAAAATAATGATAGAATTTTTTTTAATTTTCAAGAAAAAATATAGAAAATCGATCAATTTTAGCATATTAAAAATTTAAAAAATACCTGTAAAATCGTTAATTCAAAGTCCACAATTTGTTTTTCATCGAATTGATTTTCCGTGACATCCATAAATTTCTTTAATTTTGGGGGGTATATTTCCTATGGGAAATTTTGACGGTCAAAATAAAAAAACTAAATTAAAAAAAACATACTTCTTTCTTAGCAGCAATATGTAAAGTAGTGATTCCCAATCCCTGTAGGTTTTTCTTCTGAACAATGTTACATTTGGTTTGAAACAAGCGATCCAAGATATTCACCGCTTCATATACGGTATCTCTTTTTAATTTGAAGTCATCAGCCACTTCAAACATCCAATCAACCAATATTGCCCTCATATGAGGGTTCAATTGGCAGGGGAGGTAGTCTTTGAAATAATTTTTTGAGATTTTATATTCAGAATCGATTTTTTTCATCAGCTTCAAGTAATCTTCAGTGGTGTTCTCAGGTTTTCTATCATAAGTTTGTTCGAACAAATCCATTAAATTGCGGGTCTTGGAGGAATAAGTGTCTTCAAATGAAGGCAATTGTTCAACACAAGTCAAAGACACTGTGTCTTCAATGTCAGAATCAAAGGAAAACTCCTCGATTTGTTTCTCCTAGAAAAAGAAATGGGTTATAGAATTTTAAACTTAAAAATTTACCAAAGTCTTTGCCTGTGAAATTTGCAGCGTTTCCTTTTGTTTTTCTGGCTCTTGTTTAAAAAAATTGAAACTTGAAAGACTGTTGATATCGTTTATGGTAAATTTGATGTTTTTGCCTATGGCATCAGTCTTTGTTATGGGCGTCTTAAGGAATTTTATGTTGGCAAATATGAATTTCCCAGGTTTGGCCATTTGACTTGAAAGCATATGAACTTTTTTATTTGATCCGAGCTTTGAAGAGTTTTTTGCTTTCTTGATGAATTTCTTGAAAAAGGGGCTGATGGTGTGAGAAACGCAGCGTTCGAGTTTCATTTGGATTTTGCGAATTTTTTGATTATTGAATTGCAGCTGACATGTTTATAAAGATATCAAAAAAATAGGCGGAATATTCGTCGTGTTTTGCCCTCTAAATAAAGATTTATTTGTTAATTTGGTCCGCAAAAACCACGGCAAAATATAAAATTCGCCTCGTTTTAATTAAGAATTTCAATACCAAACCGAAACAAGAGGGAAAATTAAATTATTTATTGAATTTCGATTATTTCAAAAAAGGCTCCAAATTATTTTCCAAAAATTAGGATTTTTTCATTTCAAAAGAGGATGTTAGTCACCTTTTTTCCAAATTATAATATAATAATTAGTTTCTTTGAATGAAGGTTTGTTTTTATTTGGTTTTCTTCTCGAAAATAGAGATTAAACAAAATATGCTTGATGATTTGCAATGAAAATTCAAAGGAAATAGCTTAAGATAAATATATTAGCTCAATATTCTCTTTTATGATAGAATCCTTTAACAATAGTTTTTTCGATTTTTTGTTTATGATTTCTGAGTTCAAATAAAAAGATAAAATTTTTTTTTTTCAGTTTTAAAAAAAATTTTCTTTTTTTAAACAATCCAACAGACTCCATTTTTTAATCCCAGCTTTTTCCAAAAAAAAAAAATTATTTGGGAAAAAAAAAAAATCAATTTTTCTATTTTGTTTTGTGAACAAAATTTTATGTAAATTAAATAAAATGTTAAATAAGCTTTTTTCTTAAATTCCTAAACTTCCTCTTTCTATTTAATTAATCGATTGCACCCCAAACCATCTTTTTAATTTCTCATTAATGGCGAAGGCCAAAGCAGTCGATGGCATGACTTTCAAATAAGTAGCCCCCAATCCTGTGTACAAAACCATAAAGCCTTCTTTCTTTACAATGCTTGTAACAAGATCTCCGAATTTAATTTTTTCGCTATGTCCATGATTCGATGTTTCAAAAATCCTCACCTGCATTCTCCTCCTCAGGAAATCAGTGGGGTATGTAACAGTAACCGCTAAACACCCAGCCACTGCTCCGAAAGCTAAATTCATTGAACTGCCTATTTTTCTTTTGTCGAAATGTTTCCCATAAAAGAAATTTCTGAGAATCTGGAAAAAGGTTAGCTTCAAACTAGCATATGGAGCTATTCCAATCAAGCTGGCCCCCCAGCCTTTATAAAGTGCAAAAAATCCCTGTTCCTTGAAAACTAAGTAAATAGTTCCAAAAATGCCTTTGTATTTGGAATTAGTTTGCGTTTGCACTGCCAAAATTGTCTTGCAGAGATCTATTGGGTACACAAGAGTAGATGCGGTCATTCCAGCCAAAGCTCCACAAATTAGATATCGTGAAGTGTCATTCATCCGATAATGGTTTTTAAATCCCACAAGATCGAGAATGTATTTGTAATATTCGAATGTAAAGAATTCAATTGCTTGAAATGGCGCTATCCTCATGCAATTGGCCCCGTTGCCTTTGAATAAACTGAGGTAACCCTCAGTTTTGGACATCAGGGACAGTGAGGAAACCATGGAAAGATTCAAGTATTTCTGGTTTTTGGTCTGCCGCAGGATTATCAAACGCTCAATGGGAGCCACAGCGGAACGGGAGAGAGCACCAGCTGTCGCTCCACTTAAGAGAGAAAGGAAATTTTTCCGAAAACTCACAAATGGAGAAACTGGTCGGGGAGAGGAGTCTTTTTTCATATAACTTGAAAATAAAAATTATCTGGATATAATAATTAGGCAATAGGCGCTTAAAACATAATTATTTCGGTTTTTTTTTCATTATTTTTTTTCATTATTTTTTTTTTTCAAATTTTAATTTTAATTTTCATAATTTTTTCCTAAATTTTTTTCTATCAACTCTCTCTTAAATAATATTAAATAAAGGTAAAAAAATCTTGATCTGATTTAATAAAAAAAAACACAAAATGACCGAGGAAAATAAAGAAATTCTTGAGCTTATGCGCGAGCCTCTCATCAAAAGCAAAAGATCAGACTCTTCCGCTCCTCCACTGAAAATCGAACCCAAAACCCTCATAAAAAAAGTTAGCAAATTTCTGCATCCCTCCAATTTTAAACATTTTATATATTTCTAGAAAAAGAGCACCTTTAATTTCTGTCAATGGTTACAAGCTTGCATGGGTTTCAACAAGATTCAAGCCGATGAGCGAAAAATCTATTTCGAGGGGGACTGTCGGCCTCGGAATTACTATAAGAATCTAGTGAGAAACCAGAAATATAACATCTTGTCGTTTTTGCCATTGGTCCTCTTCAATCAGTTTAAATATTTCTTCAATTTGTTTTTTTTGGTGATCGGTTTCACTCAATTCTATGAGCCTTTGAAGGTGGGGTTCACTTTTACATACATGGCCCCTTTATGTTTTGTGATATCTGTGACTATGATCAAGGAATTCTTTGATGATTATGAGAGATCACAGAAAGATAAAGAGGCCAATTCTTTCGTTTATAAGTTTTTTTTTATAAATACTCAGATGTTAAGAATTTTTCAAGCGTTTTGACGAAAAAGGGCTTTGAGAAAAAAAAAAGCTCCCAACTCAAAGTTTCAGATGTAGTTCAAATCAACCCGAATGAGAGAATCCCTGCTGACATGATTCTTATATATACCAAGTTTTTTAAAATTTATGTTGTAATTCTATGGAAAAATAAATTTTAGAGATAAATCAGCTACTGTGTTCATTAGAACTGATCAATTGGATGGAGAAACTGATTGGAAATTGAGGAAGCCGATAAACGAAACGCAAAAAGTTTTGGAGGATAAAAATTTGGGTGATTTTAAAGAACTTTTTGGCTTTGATTGGAAAATCAAGGCGGCGAAACCCACTGGGGAGATTTATAAATTTGAAGGGATTTTTAAAAATGGAGCTGATAAAACCATTGAAAGTCTCGGGTTAGAACAAACGCTTTGGGCAAATTGTGTTTTGGCCTCAGCTTTAGTGGTTGGTAATTAAAAAAATATAGAAACAATATTTGAAAAGTTGAATTTTGTAATAGGAATAATAATTTACACAGGAAAAGAAACACGGATGCAAATGAATTCTCAAAAGCCCCGCTCAAAAATGGGCAAAATCGACCATTCGCTCAACTCGTTGTCCAAATTCCTGTTTCTCTTTCTGACATTTTTATCTTTAATAATGGTGGTTTTGCATGGCATCGATTTCCATACAACAGCCCCTTTGCTTCTATTTTTTCGTTATATTCTTCTTTTGAGCAGTATTATCCCTATTTCTATGAGAGTTAATCTGGATGTAGCCAAAGTGGTCTATTCCAGAAACATAGCTCAAGATCCATATATCAAAGGAACAATAGCCCGTAATAGAGTTATACCTGAAGAATTGGGTCTAATTCGGTATCTCCTTTCAGATAAAACGGGAACCTTAACAAAAAATGAAATGATTTTTAAGAAATTGTCATTGGAAACAGAGGTCTTTACAATCGAACAGACAGAGTTAATAAAGAAGATGATTATGAAAGCAACGAGAGGACCAATGGAGACAGGATCAGAACACAAAGATTCTTTGAAATGTATCAAAGATTCAATTAATCCACTCGACAACATCCCAGAACAACACCAGGATTCCATACTTATCAGTGTTCCTCTGAGTGTTTTATCAACCTCTCAAGGAAACAATTCAGTGATTTCCAAATCAGGTTCGAAAAAATAAAATTAATTGAATAAATTTATAAATTTCCTTTTCCGGTTGCCTAATAAAAAAAAAAAAAATCAGTTGCACCAAAAAAGAAAAAGAAAACAAACCAAAAAACGAAACTTGACCCAGATACAAGCATTCGAGTGAAGAAACTTGACCATGACACAAACAGAGTCAGGGGAAGGGATATCTTGATCAGGGATGTGGTGAATTGTATGGCCTTATGCAATAATGTTACGCCTATTTACACTGATGGCAAAAAGAATTTTCAAGCTTCGAGTCCTGATGAAGTGGCCTTGGTGAATAAAGCAGAGGATTTTGGAGTGAAATTAAAGTCCAGAACTCAAAACAAAATAATCATCACAAATTGCATGGACGTCGATGAAGAATATAAAATTTTGGCCAATTTCCCCTTTTCAAGTGAAAGAAAACGCATGGGCATCATAGTGCAAAACACTGTAACCAATGAAATTGTCTTTTATTTGAAAGGTGCTGATATAGTGATGAAGGACATGTTGATGGAAGTCAAAAGAGGGTACCTATTGGATAAATGTGATGATCTTTCAAAGGATGGTCTCCGAACCTTGGTTTTGACCCAAAAGCTCTTAAAATCCGAAGAATATAAGGAATGGGAGGAAAAATACTCCAGAGCTCAAAACTCAATGACTAAAAGAGAAGAAAAAATAGCAGAAGCCATTGGCAATTTAGAGAAAAACATGACCTATTTAGGCGTGGCAGGGGTTGAAGATAAATTGCAGGAGGACATAAACAAATCAATAGAGAATTTAAGGAACGCAGGGATAAAAATCTGGGTTCTAACAGGAGATAAGGCGGAAACAGCGAAATGTATAGCAATTTCAGCAGGAATAAAAGAGACCAATCAGGAGATCTTTGAAATGTTGAATATCACAAACCCAGAGGAGATCAAGAACAAAATCGAGCAGCTGTCTGAATTCATAAAAAATAAAAAGGTTGTGCTTCTGATCGACGGAGTCACAATTAGTGTGGTTCTCGAAAGCATGACCTCTACATTTTTCACAGTGGCTAGAGATGTAGCGGCTGTGATCTGCGCCAGGTGTGCACCAACTCAAAAGGCAAAAATCACTAAATTATTAAAGATCTATTCAACGAATGGACAAGTGGCAGCTATCGGTGATGGTGGTAATGATGTTGGGATGATTCAAGAAGCAGATGTAGGCATCGGGATTGTAGGGAAAGAGGGGATGCAGGCTGCTTTGGCTTCAGATTTTTCGATTGAACAGTTTAAGTATTTGGAAGGACTGCTGTTGTGGCATGGCAGATTGAGTTATAAGAGGTCGGCTGCGTTGAGTCAGTTCGTGATTCATAGAGGATTGATCATTTCAGTCTTGCAGACAGTGTTCACGTGCTCGTTTTATTATGTAGCTATACCAATATATAATGGATGGCTTATGTTGGGGTATTCAACGATTTATACCACATTGCCAGTGTTCAGTTTGGTAGTTTTTTTTTTAATTATTATATAAATTTTATACTTATTTATTAATTTTTATAAACCAATTTTCTCACTTGAATAATTTCTTAAAATTTGGCAGATTTTCGATGAAGATCTGGATAGAGAATCGGCCATGGCTTTTCCAACTTTGTACAATTCTTTGCAGAATGGTAGACATCTGAGTATAAAGACCTTATTATCTTGGATTTGGAAAAGTTTATACCAAGTAATTTTATTTTATTAAAAATAATATTTACACTATAAAAATTTGCAGGGTGCTGTAATTTTCCTGGTTGCGGCCTATCTTTTCGATAAAGTCTTTTTAAACATTGTCACCATCACATTTTCATCATTGATTTTGACAGAATTCCTTAATGTATACACTGAGGTAATAGATTTAATATTTCGAAATATATTTTCCTTTAGACCAATAAAATCACACCTGTCATGATAGTTTCACAATTTTTATCAGCCATCCTCTATTTTAGCAGTATTCTTTTTCTCAACAGAATTTTCGATGTTTCCTACATTGATTTGGATTTCTTTTGGAAGACTTTGGTGATCACATTGATGAGTTGGGCTCCCTTGCATTTGTTTTATGTTATTATGCGGTATCTATACCCAACAGATTACGAGAAAGTGCGAAAACAAGCGAAGAATGCGAAAAAAGAAGCGCCTATAACGACTTAAAATAATTTTAATTTTGAAAGATAAAAATAAAAAAACAAAAAAAACTTCAAATTTTTAAAAGATTATTTTATTTTAGTAATTATTTATTATTTTCATGGAAATGCGCCATTAAAAATAATGCAGAAAATGTGTTCTTTTATAAATTTTATCCATCACCCTTTTTAGATTGGGAAGGAAGGTTGCTGTAAGCAAAGGCAGATCGAAAAATATTTCCTCATTCTCTATGAAATTTTGAATTACAATTTTAAGAAAGTTAAAGAGAAAAGAAAGAAACTGAGATGATTTTTATAAATATTCTCACATTCATTTTTTTCATACTGCCAGCCGATGAATACTGAAAATTGCAGTTTTCTAAATTTGCAGTTTGTTTCGTGTACTAACTGACTCATTTTAGTGGATGACTAATTATTTTTAAATTTATAACAACTAAGCTAAAATTTATTTTAAAAAAAGCATTTATTTCCAAAGCAAATTATATCATATGAAAAATTCCTTGGGATTATGGCTCAAGAAAATTAATGATAATACGAATTTTCGCAAAAACGTTTCTAAATTTGTACTATATAACTCCTGATCATTCATTGATCTTAAACTGAAATTAAAGAAACTTTTATCCAAATTAAAATCCGATTCCACCTAGAACTTTCATATGCAAGCCCAAAATTCCTTTTCTGATCTTTTTCTTTCGCAGGACAGCCTTGGAAAGCTTCCCAAGCAAAAATCTTCCATTTCGCTTGAGTTTTTAGATGAGACTTTTCAAACCAGCAAAACCTTCGATCGTCAAACTTCTAAAAGAAAGAGCACCCTTAACCAGGCCACTCTGAACTCTTATAGTGCAATTTATGAAACCCCAATGAAGATCATTCTTGTTGGGGACTCAAATGTTGGCAAAAGTTGCATTATCAAACGTTTTACTTCCAACGAATTTAACGGAACTAATGATAGTACAATTGGTATAGCTTATAATTTCAAGAAGATCTCCTTAAAGAACACATCACCGTCCCTTTTTGACAGTTCTATGGAACTATCTCCTTCTTTCAATAACCTCAACCTGAATATCTGGGATACTGCCGGAGGAGAAAGGTTCAGAACATTGACCCATCTCTTCTTTAATGGGGCAAAGGGGGTCATGTTTGTTATGGACCTCACAAAAAGAAAGTCATTTCATAGCCTTCAATATTGGATGGAACAAGTCAAAACAGAATTGGAGGACAATGTTGTCAAATGCTTGTTTTGCAATAAAAGTGATATGGACATCAGAGAAGTCACCAGCGAAGAAATCGCATCTTTGTGCGAAACTTGGGGAATCCATTATTTTGAGGGAAGCGCCAAAACTGGATCTAATGTCGAAAGCGCGTTTCAATATGTGGCAGAAGAAATCCATGAGAACATCACTAACTCATTGAATAAAATCTTCAGCTCCTGCCAGATAGACGCTGAATTAAGCTTATCAATAAAAAATCTAAAATACAATCCTTTCACCAGCAAAGAGGTCCGATTAATGAATGACAATTATGAGACCTCAAAAATGGATGATAAATGCGCCTGTTGACAGGTCTATAAAATGTTAAAATATAATGGCACCTGCTAACTAAAAAGCATGACGGCTTTCTTATTGTATATCTTTTTTAATATTATTCTTGGTTTCTTTCTTAAAAGTAACAATTCTTCGTTATATTCTTTACATTTAAAGTAAGGAAAATTTTAAAATATTATATTTTAAAATGCTTTTCCCCATTTTTTTTTTAAACGTTCTAATAAATTTGCAAAATAAAATTTAAAAAACTTGATTTTTATTGAGAAAAAAAAATTCTTGAAACATTAATTTTTTTTTTTTTGAAGTAATTTTTTTCTTAATAAGCTTTGAATTATTTTTTTATGAAAATATTTTGAAAATTCAAAATAATCATTTTTTATCCAATACAAAACTATTTTGCACTTTATAATATTCTCGTTTTCTCCGTTTCCTATTCAAGCTCATGACAAACAAGCTATCATCTGAATTTTCCACCTTGCAACCTTTCGACAATGATGCCAAAAGTAAACTACCCTCTTTTTTCCAAATTCTTTTCTGCATTCGCTTTAAATTATATTTTTAGAAAAAATCGATATGGGTCCCAAATGGTCAATTCAAGAGCTCGAGATCTTTCTGCAAAGTAATTTTTCGCCATTTTAAGTCATTTAATCGTTTTTTTCACAAAATTTTGCTAGAATTCAGACAAGTCGGGCTAAATGATTTAGAAATTCAAAAGGAGCTCAAAGCCGTGGGATTCAACCGCACAGTAAAGAATTTGCATAGCATTTACTTGAAGGTGAGGTTTACGTTTTTCATTAAAATATGTAATTTTTAAAAAGAATAAGAACTTCCTGACCCTGAAAAAAAATTGCTCTGCAATAGATTTGTTCGCGGTTATGGAGGATCAATATGAGGATATGGATAATGAGCGTAAAAGTAGACTGGTTTCTGAAAGTGACAACATCATCACTCTAAAAAGACGCAAGCCTGGACTGACAGTAAGAATTTTTTTTTTTTCATCATAATGTCTTTAATTTAAGCCTGAAATCACCAAATTCGAAGACCAATTAAAAAGGAAAAACCTTGAAGGGACAGAATTTTTCAGTCACAATAAAAAAATGTTTGATTATTTTTAAAAAAAAAAGAAAAATTTAAATTTTTAGAAAATATGTCGGCGAAAGCAATCATCATTTCCAAGATTTTGGCTTGCAAAAAAAAAAAAAAAAAGGTTATTTATTAAAAGGCAAACCAATAAAAACCTTCGAATATTCTTCACCGCCCCAACTCTTCAAAATCATTGAAGGGCAATCAAAATCCTGCAATGGCAAAAATCCCAGGAAAGCCAATAGGACTGTAGATGAAGTGATCCCAATGCAAACCATCAAATGGGTTGAGAATGAATATTTTTATTCGTTCATTGATTCAGTGTATTTCTCACATAATGATTTCCAAGAAATGCTCGATTATACCAATATCTCAAAATTGGGAAAAATGACGAGACATGAGTGGAATTTCATTAGATTGGCAATGGGAAAACCAAGGAGGTTTTCGAAGAATTTTATCAGAGAAGAAGTAGAAAAACTTAATGAGTTTAGACAGTTGATTAGAGGCTTTTTGAATGAGACTATTGATTTTAATCAACTCGAGAGCAGAATCAAAAACAAGAATTTGTTGGAAAAAGTATCTAAAATAACACCTTTGAATGTTGGACAAATTGTCTTAGGTTTAAAAATAATTTGCTTTATTTATTTTTTTTTTTTTTTCGGGGGGGGGGGGGGGGATTAATGAAAATATTTTTTAATAAAATTTTTTTAAAAAATTTATAATTATTTTTTTTCAAACCCCCCCCCCCCCCCCCCCCTGAAATTTGACCCATTCAATCCACATTATTGAATGTGATTGATCAGAAGAAAAAGCTGGTGTTCAAATGGTTCAACAGCAAATTCCAGAAATTCAAAGCCTGGATCACCAAAAAAAACATTTACGATCCTGAATCGATCAAGAACTCGACTACAAAAACCCCAATCCCGATGGCAGATGCCAATATCAAAAAAGCTTTGGAAGAAGCGGATGCAAGTCACCAGAACAAATTGCTTTTACCAGACAGAACAAAATCGTAGGGATAGAAGATAGATGGATCCTGAAGAACTGAAGACAGAGGAAGGAAAAGAAACTGATCACTCTCCAATTCCTGAGGAACTAAATGACTTGGATGATGAGATGAGTTTCTTCCTTCATTTTTTTTATATATCAATTAATATTGTTTATTCTCTTTTTCTAGGATTTCTTTGTATTTAAAAATAAAACTACATATTTTTTTCAAAAAATGAAAGTTCAGGAAATAATTTTAATCGTTTTTTCAGGGTCCTGTTGTAATATTTTTAATCTTTGATGTTAACAATGAAATTGGATTGACGAAATGTTTTTTAATTTCTTCTAAAAAATGCTCAATGAACAATTTTTAATTTTGGTTTTGCTAAACCCCGCCTCTTTTTTGGAATCAAATTCAAAAGACAAAAATCAAAAACTATTTCTTTTTATTTCTATAAATTTTGATTTTTTAAAAAAATAATAATTCTTTAAAAAAATATTAAAAAAAAAAAATCCTTATGAATTTAGATAATCCCCAAAATATTCCTCCGCAAAATTCCCCCCCACCCACCACACCAACTCAAAATATTCAAAATCCTGTGATCACAGAAAATACCAATGACTCAAATATGAAAATGGAAATTGAGCCAAGTCCTTCGAAGGTGAATCCCCAAAAAATTGAATCCGATTTGTCAGGGAAACAAAGCCCAATGAAATCAATAAAGCCTTCTCCTCACAAACAAGACGTATCAAATTTCAATCAGCCTGAAGAGCATATAACGATAATATTCTCATCCTTTAAGGATGCGATAAGGAATGCAGATGTTTCTCGATTGAAAGAGATTCTCCGTAATTTATAATTCAAAAAATCTTAACTATATTTTTTTTAAAAGAAAAGTATCAGGAAAGATATGATCTCACAAATCGGTTAGATCCTGTCACCAAACACATTTCAACTTTCCTAGCTTCTGAAATCAAAGACGATCAAAAATGCTTCGAAGTTTTAAGCCTACTTTTAAAGTTCAAAGCCAATATCCATTTTGTCGATAACATGAAACAAAGCATTCTTTTCTATTTGGCAAAGGAAGGCCATGCAAAATGCATTGAGATGATTTTAAGTAAGGGAATCAACCCAGAGGATAGTGACATTCATGGTCAAACACCAATTTATTACGCATCACGAGATGGCAGAATAGATGTGATAAAATTGCTTCTACAATGGGGAGCTGATGTAAATCATAAAGACAATATCAGCAATCAAACATGCTTGTTCTACGCGGCAAGAGACGGAAGATATGAGGCATGCAAAATCATTTTGGAAAGCGGAGGATTGGCCAACCACATGGACAATAAAAAGCAAACCCCACTACATTGGGCGAAAAGACACAATAAGAAGGAAGTTATTGAGCTTCTCCAAGCCTATACCAACACAAAACATGAAAACAAAAATGTTGAAAAAACTAAAACCAAAGGAAAAACACAAATGCAGCCACCTCAAAACACCATTTTTATGTCAGAAACACCATATATTGAACCAACAAATGAATTACCTGAACAAGTGCCAGTACAACAAATTCAGAAGATTAATAGCACAACTGAACAAAGCATCGCTCCTTCTGATGAGAAAAATAATAATAATCTTTTGAAAAAACGTAAAAGAGAAAAATATGAAGCAAAAATCTCTTATAAATTGGTGTACACCGACGATTTTGGGAAATCAACTGAATTGACAAACGCCGATTTCGAAAAATTCAAGGAGAAATATCCACAGATTGCAGAGATGATCTTGAAAGCAGATAGCCTGATCAATGAGAATCTGATCAAAGAAAACAAAGAAAAAGAAACATGGGAAAAAGTTGCGAAAAGAATATTAAATAATGTCTGGAAATTAAAAGGGGCCTTTTATTTCCATTCTCCTGTTGATCCTATTCGACTAAAAATTGATGATTACTTTGATATTGTGAAGAAACCTATGGATTTCGGGACAATCAAGGTAAATAAAATGAAATAATGTTGAGTTTTATAATTTTATCGATATATATAGACCAAGCTCAATACCAATGTGTATAAGGAAGTGCATGAATTTATAATTGATGTGAATTTGTAGGTGTTTATTTTTTGAAAAATATTAAATAATTTTTTAGGGTTTTTGGCAATTGTGTATTATATAATGGCAGTGAATCAGAAATTGGAAAAATTGGGTTAGCAATTCAACGGGAATTCGAAGGCATGGTGAAATCACAACATTTAGTTGAAATTGCAGAGGAAAAAAAAGATGGCTCGAACAAAAGTGGAGATGGTTTCGGAAAAAACGAAGAAAATATGATGGCTAATGTAGTATAGAAGGGAATAGTTTCTATTTTGGAATCGTTTTCCCTTGAAAATAAATAATTACAAAAGAAAATAAAATCGAAAAATAGAATCCAAAGTTTTTTTCTTTTAATTTCTGAATGAATTTTGAAATTTGTGTTTAAAAATGAAAAGAGATGAGTTATTTAACCCAAAACCTGAATTTATTTATATAGATAGTCAAATAATTATATTATTTTTTTGTAAAATTGAAATGGGATTTTTTTCAAAACTATTTTCCTTTTTCGGTTTTATTTCAGTTGTTTTTTTGTCTGAAACTTTTTAGGAAAAAAAAAGCAAGTGAAGATTATTGTCATAGGTCTCGATAATAGCGGCAAAACTACTTTAATTCAATGGTTGAAGCCGAAAAGAGTTGGAAAAAACCTTCTTAAATAATTTTTTTTTTTTAAATCAAGGGAGCTAATTTCAGAGAGGTGACCCCGACTGTTGGATATACTATTGAAACATTTTCCAAAAATAACATTTCTTTTACTATATTTGATATGTCTGGCAAATCTAACTATAGGGATATGTGGGCAACTTATCTTGATGATGTTGATGTATAAAAAAAAAAATTTGATTTTTCTATTTTTTTTTAAGGGAATAATTTTTGTTATTGACTCAGCTGATACAGGAAGATTGGCAGTTTTGAAAAATGAATTAGATATTATATTGGACAATCCTTCAATTAAGTCAAAAGCGGCACCTTTATTATTTTTTGCGAATAAAATGGACTTAAAAGAAGCGATGGCACCTTCAGTAATTGTTGAAATTTTGAAACTGTCTGAAATCACTTCTCGATCATGGAATATATGGTAATAATAAATAAATAAAAAATAATTGGATGAGTTTTAGTGCCTCCAATGCTCTTTCGGGAGAAGGAGTTGAACAAGGTTCTAAATGGCTTGTAGATAAATTAGCTAATCTGAAAAAATAAAATAATATTTTGAATATATCAAAAGCTTGAACTAATTTTTTTTATCATAATTCCTATTTTTCTTAATTTTACAAAAGGTTTTTTTTGTTTTCTAATTTGAAAAAAAATAGGATAATCTTTAAAAAAAATGGTTTTCATTAAAAAATTGGGGAAAGTTCAATCTTTTTTAAAAACTTTCTTTGAAAAATTTCCTCCTTCTGAAGAAGAACAAAAAGTAACCCAAAACCAATTCATAGAATTGCCAAAACTTGAAAAATGCGTTTCCACATGGAATGGAAAGTATTCTGAAAACCTGGTTTTTTTGCATGAGATGATTAGCTTTTCTGATATAACATATACGTTAGAATATCGAGATTACGAAAGGGATAAAGAATTCAACGTGTGAAAATTTCCATAAATTCATATTAAATTTAATTAGACACCGGAATGGCAAGCAACCAAAGAAAAAATCAAAACAAGGCAACAAGAAAGAGCCTATCAAAAAATGATTTCGAATAATATTGGAGGAAAAAGTAAATAATATTTGGTTTATTTTTTCCAGAACAATTCATTTAAAAATAGAAAAAAATAACTTTTCTCTTTTGGCTCCTGGAGAATCAGTGAAAGATTTTGAACAAAGTGTTAGTTTTGGAATTAGTTTTATCTTCAGTTTGTTTTTGTCTGGCTTGTCAGGGTATTATTTCGGGGTATATTGTCTGGGATTTGACACAAATAAAGTAAATATAAACATATAAGCTTAGATAAATAATTAAAATATAAAATAGTCTTTGTTCGTCGCTGCCTTTGCAACAATTGCCACATTAATTATCGAAACAACCCTATTTATTATAAAAATTGGAAAAAAGACTCAACAAGAAATCAAAAAGGAAAAAGATAAAATGCTATAAATTTATTTTCAAAAAAACATTTCATTTCATTTCTATTTTTTTTTTTTTTGCTTATACAATAAAATCACCTTGAGAAATGGATTTTATTTTTTATTTAAAAAATAATTTTAAATTAAGTTTTTTTATTTTAATTAAAATAATTTTTAATTTATTTTATGATTAACTGGGAAAAACGAATCCGGTATAAATTTATTTTAAAAAAAAACATTTCTTTTATTTCTATTTTTTTTTCCTTATTTTTCTGCTTATATATATTTAATCCTCATCCAAATCCTTGTTATTTAAGCATTCTTCTAACCCTTTTTTTTGCTCAACATTCATTTTGTTCATTTCTTTTGTAAACTTTGAAGCATTATCTGTTTTAAAAACATTGCAAAGCTTTTTAATTTTTTTCTTGGTTTTAAGGTCCGAAATGTCTTCATTGACTTCCAAACAAAGCTCACCCATTATTCTCATGATTTCTCCATAATTTTCTTCATTCAATTTAAGAATTTCATTCCAAGATTTTAAGAGTATTTTCAATAAAATTTCATGTTGATCCTTTCCCTCCTCTCTGTCATGTTTGAGAGGCAAGTATTTCAAATACTTCGTTATTAAATCAGACTTAATAAACTCATTATTTCCAAAATAAACTTTAATCATTCTTCCGATAGATGAATAAACATTATCCATGCATTCCCAAATATCAAGATCTAAATCTTCATCTTCTGATATTGATTCAAAGTCTTCTTTTCCTGAAGAATTTTGCTGTGCAGGACCTGTGGCTGAATTTGAATCATGTTCATTATTTTGATTATTAGTTTTAGGTTCAGGATTTATTTCGGATTTAAATTCAGTTGCTTTTTCGAGATTTTCTATCGTTGTTGCGACGTAATTGAGGATTTGAGGAAACATATCATGATGCAACTCAACTTTTTCATGGAAAAGACCTAAAGCATAACAAGAATTGTGCCTTATTAAATCCTCATGATAAGTTGAATATTTGATGAGGTTTTCTAAGATTTTCTTCCATGGAAGGAATTGTTCAATAAATTCTGGTGAGAATTCTTGCAAAATTTCAACTAAGGAGAACAGTATTGATGAGAGAATGTCATCTTCAATTTCAGTCAGTTCTGTTTTTGGGAGATAATCATCCAAATAATTCATGTACATTGGATTAAATATTGAATTTGTGAGCACTTCCCTTTGATCTTCGCTTAGTATTATCAATAAATTTGTGATAATTTCATGAATCACAAAATACATATCAATTCGTAAATCAACGAATTGTTCTTCTTCAGATTCTTCATCTTCTTCTTCAGGTTCACCTGCATAAGCTTCAAAATCAATATTAATTACTCTATACCACTGATCCTTTAATTTCGTTAAAAATTGGTTCAAATCATGATTCGAAAATGATTCTTTTGGAAGTTCTAAAAGTGAAAATTTTATTGATTCGAATGTTGTATAGAGCAATTTTATTAAAGGTTTATCATTTTGTGGATTGTTTTCAATAATTTGCCAAAGAGCATGATTTAAGCGCCTATAAGCTGAAAGGAATTCTTCTGAAGAAGCCTTATGACTGTAATGTTGAAGAAACAAAAATCCGCAAGAAACTAAATCTTTGTAAAAATAGTAGAAATCCTCATAGAAAATATTTTCATCTTCAATTTCTTCCTCAGGAACTTCTAATAATTTATCCTTTTTGACTTTTAAGCTGCTGAATATATTTTTATAAGAAGTATTTAGAAATAAGATTATGGTTTCGTAATTCTTGATTGCATCATGTTCTGAATTTTCTAAGAAAATTTTCAAGATTTCTCCTAAATTTTTTATGACTTCTTGGTCTCGATTGACTTCCGTGTGATAAATTCTAGGAAAACCTCCTTTAAAAACTTCGTTTATTTCCCGCAATTCTTCCTTATCTTTCATATATTTAATACCCAAAGGTATCATTTTTCCAATAACCACTGCTAAATAATTCTGGATCTCCTTTCTATAAATCAAAGCCATTCTTTCCCAAGCATCCAATAGGTAAATTTCATTAAGTGTAATGGCATTTTTTATTTTTCCTTGATTCACCAATAACAGATTCAAAATTTGATCTTTATGAGGATTGACAAGGGCAGGTAAATTGATCGCTTGGATGAATATTGAAATGAATTCCATGATTTTACCATAAAAATTAGCTTCTTCGGCTGGAGGCAATCCCTCTGCTTTTAGCGAAAGAACTACAGGAATCAGATCCTGAGCAAAATCATTTGCCTCTGCATCCAATTGATGTACAAATTCCGAAGCCAAGCTCAAAATTTCGGGTATAAAATAATAGCATTTCGCATCTATACTTTCTTTGATTTTTGGGATGAATAATTGCAGCTTTTTTCTGGAATCTTTCTTTGGGATATCATTCAAAAAACTAATGATACTAAATGTTGCCATTATTCTAATTCTTGGAATTGAATCATCTAATAACGCTAAAATTTTACTTTCCTGAGCCTTATGTGTTTTCTTGTAAAATTCCTTGCCGAATTCTATTGACAATTCTTCAATAAGTTTCAAGAGCGTCAAACGAACTTTTGGGTTTACATAATTTTGACAACTAAAGATATAAGGAAAAACTTGAAACATTGTTTCAATATCTGAGTAAGTGATCAAATTAGTTACAGCTGTCAAGAGGGCACAAACCATTTTCCAATTCGTTGTTGCACTAAATTTTTTCAAATTATGTAGGGAAATGTCATCTGCTAGATTACTGTAAAGGATCATTGAGATAAAATGAAAATGAGCAAGGGATTCATAATCACAGATGTTATTTTGTTCAGAAGCTTTTATAAATTAAAAAAGAAAAATCAAAGGTTTAAATAAGATTTCATATTTACACATTTTGTCAAAAGAAATGTCCTGCAACCAAATTTCATCAGGATCAGGAATGCTGTCTGCCAGAGTTTGAAGAAAAACCTCGAAAATTTGATGCAATAAGTCGTCATTCAGGATGAAAATGTTTGAGTTTGTGCAACTTGTCAAGAAAATTGAAAGGGTCTTTCTCATTTGCAAGGATGCCGTTTTTTGAAAGGTCAGCACTTTGCAAATCAAGTCATTGTTGGGAATTGTCAAGCTAGGAGGAGCTTCTGATAAAAGATTCATGAAATATCCGAAAAATTCTTCCATCTAAAAAATAAATCAATTAGAAGAAAAAAAAAATATTTACAATTCTAGGGCAATTTTTGCATTCCTCAATTTCAAGGATTTTATTTAAAATGGTCATTATGTTCTCTAATAATTGTGGGTTATGTTCAGCACAAATTTCGGATTTATAAAGACAAATGCAAACGTTTAAATAAGAAGCCATTAAAAAAGGGTCAATCAGAGTTTCCCAGTCAATAATAACGAAATCATTAATTTCTACAAGATTAGAATGAGAGCCACCAGAATTGGCAGATAATATTTTTGAGATAAAGAACAAAACAATCTTCAAAAGAGGACCTTCGTCAATATTTTTATAATTATTAAGGTGATTTAGAATATCCTTGGGAAGGAAAGATTGCTCAGCTGGAAATTTTAAATAAATGCCCGAAAATATCTCACCTATTAGATTGAAAATAGCGAATAAATCGGGTTGATTAGAGATTTTCATCATTAAATCGAACAAAAAACCAAATATTTTTGTTTTTAATGAAATAGATAAAAGTTGTAAGCGTTCATTATTTTGCAAAAGGCTTTTCATTATAAGTATCGCCTGGTTTTTGCTTTTATAAGCATGGTCCTCTATGTTTTAAATAATTTTTTTGAGATTTAATGTTTTTTTACCAAAAAGTATTTCCATTAAATATTCAAAGAATTTTTCGGGATGGTTTTTCAGAAGAGTGGCTAATGGCTGATTATTTACCTCCTTCCATTCTTGAATTTTTAAGCATTCAGTGTATTCTTTATTAAACTCAGAAAAGGATATAGGGCTCGCATTTCCCTCCATTTACTTCTATCTTTTTTATGAGAAATTAAAGATTTTCTTTGTTTTTAAAATATATTAAGAGTTTTTTAAAATCCAAAAAAAAATTAGAAGTTTTCTTGTTTATTCAAAAAAAAAGAGGAAAAAAAATATCTAGCTTCTTTATTCAGATCGAATAAAAGTTATTAAAGACCAAATTTGAAATAACTGTCTCTTATGAGATCAAACCATTCCGATATGGGCTCACCTTTCGATAGGGATTTCGAATTCAACACCGAAGAGATGTTCAAGATCTCTTCATTTCAGGTGCAACTCTATCTTCCTCCAGAAGAAGATGTCGAATTTTCCACATCAGTCACAATAAACCACCCCAAACACCCAATGAAACAAGCAACAATAATTCAGCTTCCAAGCATGGACAAGAAAAACACATATATGAAAAAATTGACACAAGAAAACCTCCTTGAAATAAAAATGAAGAAGGAAATTATCATTTCATCAATTTGGATTAAAGCACGTTTGAATATATAAAAAAAAATTGCTTAAATTTTTTATTTTGTAGTTAATATGAAATTCGAAATAATGTGTAAAAACACGGATTCATTGCATGTCGTCAAAGCCAAGTTATTTAAGGAAATAGAAATGGCATTTTTTTTAAATTTGAAGAAGATATTGACCATTAATGACTTAAGTTTTTCGTGCAAAAAAAACTTGGTTTCCAAAAATTTAGAGGAAAAAACTTTGGAAACTTTATTTGAAGAATGGGTAAATTTTTTCTGCCAAATTTTAAATAATTTCATCATTCAGGATCCATTTAAAAACTCGGTTGTTGGAAATATTTTATCCTTGGAAGCATTCTGCCAAAACAAATTAAAAGAATATGATTTGATTAATAGCATTTTGATTGATACGAAACTCGATTCATCAGAAAAAATGAAAGAAATAATAAAATTTTGCAACCCATCTCAAAAATTGGTGAACAAAATTTTGGTCATCGCACAAGATGAGCATAACCTTTGTCTGCATTTAATGAAAATATATGGAGAAATCAAAATGAGCTTCCCTCTAGAAATAATTGAGGGTTACACTATATTAAAAGATGCAAATGTTGATAAATTTTATGAATCATTAAATGATTTCAAACAAAAATTTGTGATAAAACTGACTTTCCTTCAACAAATAAACTGGGAAGATATGATTTTGGTGTTTTTAAATGAGAATGGTTTCCAAAATTTTGAGCAAATTTATTATGAGTTCAATGAAAATCGGCAAATTACCCGAAAAAAATTTTCTTTACAAGATAATAAATCAAAAATTCAAAATTCTTACAAAGAAAAAAAGAATACCATTTGGGCAAATCCAATGAAAAATTTGGGAGATTCAGATCCAAAAAAATCAATGTTGGAGGATGTTGTGCATAGTTCAATTCGGATGAGTACTTTAATGGACCATTTATTATGTAATATTTTTTTATTTTATTTTTGATATTTTTTGATTTCAAGTGACCAAAAAGGACAGTGAAGACTTAAATGTAAATATTAATTTTGAATTTTTTATTTTAATAAAATTACCAATTGAAAAGAAAAAAACTGAAGATTATACGGATTTCTTGGATAAGAAGTTCATTATTAAACAGGCAAAATCGATTTTCGGAAAGACTGAAAAAAATTGTAAATTTTGCAAAGAAACCCAAGATTTGCAATTTTTCAAAGTGAAAAAACAATCTGAAAAATTTTTATACTCTTATCTTTTATGTGAAATCAAAGAAATCCTTACTGAAAGTGATTTGAAATTGAACATCATTTTTAAAAATAAGGTCAAAAATAGGGTATACAACTAGAAAAATAATAGAATAATATTACTTTAATTTAAATTTTTTTCTTCTCCGATTGCTCCAGAAAAAAATTACAAATCTAATCCTCAAGTTCCAAACTCCAAATGAAGCAAAAGAGTTCATAGAAATTTTTAGCTTCTTATCCAAAGAAAAGCCTCAAAAAATTCAGGTTTGAAAGATTTTGTTTTTTATGATTTTGATCAAACTTAAATAAAATTACATATGAAGCAAAAAAGTCCAAAAGATTTTTTGAAACAAAATATGAAAAGATATTCTTGGCTATATCAAAGTTTCCCCTCAATTGCAGCTCTCACGAAGAAAAAAGACACTGCTGAATATACTTTTCTGGTGATTTCAGAAAACTCACTTCCAGTCCAACAACTTTTGCACATCAATTTTATTCACAACATCATTTCTTTCCTAAGAAAAGATGTGAAATTTAATTAATCAATATTATTTATATCTATTATAGGAGACCATTCTTGTGGAATTTCTAATCAACAATATCACCTCAATGGCTTTGGATTATTTAGATAACAGAAAACTCTCAATTCTGCTTGAAAACAAAAAACAATATGACATTATTTTTTCAAGTGTTTGTCATAGATTACATTTTGAATCAGCAATCTATTCAATTTTAGTACAAATTTATTATTTATGTTCTTAAAATAAATTTCTATTTTAGTATTCAAATTACAACTTGAAAAATATGCAAATGGCAAAAGATGAAAACTATATAAAAGGCTTGAACTTGATGATTTATGTTACAACTTGGAATGTTGGCTTTTCTGAGCCTCCGACAAATTTAGCTGAAACTTCAAGAAATCTTTTATTCGGATTTGAAAAATACCATATTATTGCAATAGGCCTTCAAGAATGCAAAGCAAATTCTTGGATTGAAAGTTTTCAAAGCCTTTTCAACAAAAAATTTTGTCTCCTTAATGTTGTCACCATGTGGAGGGTAATTTTAACGAAGTTTTAATTGTTTAACCCATGATTAGATGTGCCTCTGCATATTTATTAAAAAAAGCTATATAAATTATGTGAAAAATTTGGAAGTTATTTCAAAACCCACAGGAATTGCAAATATAATTGGAAATAAAGGAGGTGTGATGATTTCATTCAGGATCCATGAGACTTCTTTTTGCTTTATTTCATGTCATCTTGCTGCTCGACAATCCAATGAACAATTAAGAAAAGCAAATTATCATGATCTTATCAAATCCATGAGATTGGGAGTCAAAGAATTAGAATCTTGCTTTCAGTTTGATTATATTTTTTGGATGGGAGATTTCAATTTTCGCATTGACCGTATTCTGATATTATTAAAATTTGAAAATTTCTTATTATTTTAGATCCTTTTGAGAAAGTCGTCAAAGAAATAGAAGATAAAAACTGGGAGTTTCTTAAAACCAAATGTCAGCTCAGTAGAATGAGAAATTCTAATCAAATTTTCTCAGATTTCCTAGTTATTATATACCAATTCTCTAATTTTTACAAAAATTAATTAAGGAAGCCGAGATTAATTTTAAGCCAACTTATCGTCGTTTAAGAGACGATTCGAAAATTTATAGCAATAAGAAATTCCAGCCCCCATCATGGACTGACAGAGTGTTTTTTCGATCAAATCCGAATCATTTTATTAAAGTTGTCGAATACAACTCAAAGGAATACCAATATGGCAGGTTAAAATATCACCCTTTATTAGATGAAACTAGAAATAAATAAAAAAATTTAATTCAAAGCGATCATAGACCAGTTTATGGTATTTTTGAAACGGAAGCTCATTACCCATACATCACTGAAGACCCTTTTCATATTGTAGAAAAGCAAGATAATGGAATTTTTAAAATTAATCGACTTTCATTGAGTTACCATTTTGATTTATTGAAAGAGGCTTTGGATTATAATAATGTTTTTTATCCTTTTGAAATAAGTATTTCGTTTTATGCCAATTTTCTGAAACATTATCCTTGTTGTTCACCTCTTCTTATTTCAAAGGTAAAAATAACATTTTACTAAAAAAGATTTTTACAAAATTAAAGGAAGAAGATTTGAAAAATATTTTCAATTGGAAGGAAGAAGAATTGCCTTTGATCTATGCAGCAATCCTTGATATAAACTTTTTTAGAAGGGAGGTTCTTTTTTTTGTTATTCATTTGATTAAAAAAACCGAAGATTTCGATAATGAAATTTTGTTGGGTTGATTTTTATTGTTTTATGATGTATTAATTATTCTGCTTAAAGGCCAAGTGGCTCTGAACCTAAATGAACTCATGGCCAACGAAGGAAAAACAACTATAATAGAAGAAAATATTAGTTTATTTGGAAGGATTTTCGGTGAACTAACAGGTTTGTACAATATATTAAATGTTTTAAGTATTTTTTCAGGGGAAATCGAATATGAAATTTATGAACTTGATGATTCGAAAACTTAAAAAAAAATATACATTTTAAATAAAATTATTTGCTTTTTGGTTTTTTTTTTTCATATAAAACATAAAATCATATTTTATTAGTTTTAATAAATTCAGTTTATGAGCATTTTCAAACAATGGATCAATAAAAACAATTGTTGTAGTTGTAAGGAAACCCATAAATGTTTGGGACAGATGTTCGCAAATTTGAAAGACAATGGTAGTTATTTTGATTTAAGTAAGATGAGGGATAGAAAGGCGATTGAGGGTAAATTCCTTTGAAATTCATAGCAAAATTCATTCGCTCATTCATCCTACTCAAAAAGGCATAATCATTGAATGAATTTTGAGGAGGATATGCCATTGGTGTGTTCACTATTTGATATATTTTGTCATTGAGTGGCAATGTTGTGCCACATGTATTTGGTTTAAGGGTTTGAGTGTTGACTGTAGATTGACTGGAACTTAAAATGGTCATGGTGTCCTTGAGATCTTTGGGAAGAGATTGACTACTAAAAATTTTTATCACCTAAGTCTTTTTTTAGAGTGAGAAAAAAAAACCTCTTTTCTTTGATATTTCTTAATTTTTGATTGCGATAATAGAACCATCTTTTAATATGGATCTCTTTGCATTTTATGTCTCCTTGCCTAAAAATGCTTATGAATTAATAATTTAGATAGTAATTTAAATATACAAATAGGCTAATGTCTTCTCGTCGAGAGCGTTATTGACCCGAAAAGAATTTTCGAGAAGTTTTTTTTCATTTTTTCCAAATTTATGTTTTC